>Ga0065711_1001924_pt1 | contig 105805 bp, 63 predicted proteins | sample Hoacrofraction12_FD_59098 | JGI IMG/M metagenome (GOLD analysis project Ga0065711, IMG submission 59098) | Hoatzin crop microbial communities from Cojedes, Venezuela - Epithelial fraction 12 v2 (version 2) | ecosystem: Host-associated > Birds > Digestive system > Esophagus > Crop | place... | reverse complement strand
AAAAAAAAAAAAAAAAAAAAAAAAATCACACACATGTTTCTATACAAGATTAAGCTGCATTTCTGGTTAACCTCAGAATCATTTCATTTTTATATAAACATTTAATGAGAAAGTTTAACTTCTTCCCTTCAATGAGGAAAAGGAAGCCAAGCCACTAGAAAAACAGAGTCTTTCTATATGTGTGTGCGTGTGTGTGTGCGCACGCACTCATTTTAATTAAAAGTAATTAACAGAATACTGTGTTCTCACTCACAATATGCTGTTACTACAGAGGACCTGTACGCAGAGCCAATGCTATTTTGCTGAATGCCGCTAGCAAGATAGATTGAATTATGCAACTAAAAGTCTAAAACTAGAAGACTTGGAGGACATCATTAGCTGTAGCTGTCATGAGTTTCTCTCTAGAAAAGCAAAACAAAAAAAACTACACAACAGATCTGGCAGCTTCTACCTTATGAAACCAATCATAGTGTGGGTGTTAAGCAGTTGCTGCATTTGCTCGCTTTCTTTTCGGATTTTGAAGGAGACAGATATGAGGCTGGGCGATACATTCAGCATAGTCTTTATTCCTTGCACTGAAAAATAATTCATGCCTTTGCTTCTGAAACCAGTCACTCCTTTCTCAAGTTTAACCTGGGAGAGTAGCAGAGGTCTAAGACTCCTATCAAAACAAAGCAAATAAAAGCAATTCTGCAAAAGGAATTGGGAAAAGTGCCCACCCTTCCCTAAAAAATATTTATTTTTTTTGTCAATAGAGGACAGCCAGTCTAGAACTGTCCTTCAACTCCTTTCAGCTGCAGCAGCATTTCTGTTACATTATATCACCATTTAAAGATTGCTAGAGCCCTGAACTTTTGAATCCACCCAGCAAAAAGGAAAGCAAAAACCTCTTTGTCCATGGGTTTATTTAAACTTTCATCCTGTCTTTGGAGCTATGGCAAATACTGTCTCTGATTTGGATCTTGCCTAGCAGGTTAACAGCAACTGTATTTGTAGCTACCTACATATGAGATGTCATAATACAATATAGTGAAAGCAAACAAACCAGTTAAAAATAAAGGGTAGAAAGTCTAGCAAATCTTCTGGAGTCTTAGTGTCTCTATCAGTTTGGAGGGAAAGCATGCAAATCCCATGATAATGAGAGATGCATACTTTCTGTGTCCCTCTATGGCTCTTTACACCTGCATACAGATCCCGAGTCGAGGCAGGGAGTGAAAAAGACATTTGTTTTGCAGGGCCCTTAGACTGCAAGATGAATAATGTCCTGAATGGGAGCACTCTTGCTTTTTCATTTATCGGGTTGTCGGTTCCTGGAAGGTGCGAGATGTCTCCCGGGGAGTATCTATTTCCTCGGCAAAACGCTAGAGGAATTTTGGACTCAGTTTCTAAGTTTACCTCTTGGAGCTTCCCATGGTACCCAGCTGCTCATGTTTCCCAGGAAGACCAGGGAGGAGGGCTACTGCATGCCTGTATTCCAGAGAGGCACAATATGGATGGGAGGATAGTCCGACCTAGAAAGCAATGCTGTTAGCCAGAGCTAGATGCCTCCGTGTACAGTTATTACTCCTTAAGGAGGAAGCAAAAAGGCTGGTAAAACACTTAAAGTTTAATCCAGGTTTTTCTTGTGCAAGAAAAGACAAAGGAATAATTTCAGCAAGACAAAAACAACAGATGATACAAACATATGAAACAAGAAAAGCGGTGTACCAACAATTACCTTGAGTTAAGGATTTATGTAAGGGGTGTATTTTAATGGAATAAAAAGTCCATAAAATAGCAGTAAGACAGACATGAGTGTGTGACCTGCGCTTCCCAACAGTCAGTCTAAACCAGTGATGCACTGGTCACCACCTGTTTTTTCGTGTGGCCCCTTGATGAGCCTGTGCAAGTGCTAATCCAGCAACACAGAAGAGAGTAGTTTTTGCTGGTTTAGCACCCTGAACTGGCTCACCCAGGATGCAGGAAGGCAGGCTCTGAAGGCAGGGAGAGGATAGGACTGCCGCAGGAAGCGGGTTTAAAGCACACTAAAGCTCAGAGACATACTGAACCTACATACAAATGCTTTTACTTGTGCAACTCCTTTCACTCACCTGCCAAGACAAAAGCCAATGCAAGATGCATCTAAATAAGAGAAGTATATGCCTGGCATATCTCGAGAGGCATTCACTGGTGCAGGTGGCCTTGTGAGTGGCCCTTTCAGCCCCCATGTTTCCCCATAAGGATCTCGGTGTTCTGACTTGACACTCCTCAGACCACTGGTTTTAAGATTTGCATGCTTTAAAAAAACCCAGTATTTTGAGTTATTCAGTCATAAAAACAATTACTAGCATTCTGTTGTCAATAACAGCATACCTGCTAGCCACTTTTGGTTTCAACAAAAGCTTCAAACAACACATCTCAGGTGCATCCCTGTTGTGTCTACTGAATATAGTCTATAGGTAAACGTGACCCACTCCTTCTGGTCTAAAATTCCTCAGCCCAGTGAATCACTGAGTGCGTACCATAAAGGATTCACAGAACTATCCCAAAGACCAGCTCCCTCACAAGCGGAGCAGCTCATCACCAGGATAGTTGGCCCCCATTACTCTGGGAATGAGCCAAAGAACAGAATGAGGGAGCGTAAGGTAAAACCCTGAAATGTAAGAACCTGTAGTCAGAGCCGTCACCTACCTCCAGTGAAAAGTCATGAGTGACCAGATTAACAAGGCATCTGCTTTGCATTGTTAACATGAAAACTTCTCATCTGAGTGCCCTCCTGCAGCTGGGAAAACTGAATCCATGTCACATCTGAAAGTCACTTCAGTATTCTGGATAACTGGATCTGTTACTCCATGGATAACATCTGATTTAGGAAATTCCTCCATTTCTTCTCTTTCATACTCGTAAACTCCTTCTCAGTTTGTGCCATGTTATTGCAAAAACCTCCTTGGTCTCCTGGATTTTCTCCCCTTCCTTCCTTGTCTAGGCAAGACAATGTAATGCAAATTTCCAGCACTACAAAGACTTAGAAAATGGGTCATTTGCATTTCTCTTCACTTAACAAAGATGTTTTAGGCTCAAAATCATCCTCAACATTTTTGCAAATATGCATAGGAGGAAGGAGAGGAGTCTCCCTTCCCTTTCCTCCAGGTTGTATGCAGCTTGCTTTTTAATGTTAACAGCACTTGAATTTCTAAGAAGTTGTGGACTAGCATGATAGACATACAATTTAAGACCAGAAATTAATGAAATTTATGCTTAATAGCGTTCAGCCATGAGGATCCCCCTAGAGCTCTGTGACATTTGCTGTCCTTGGCCACAGTGCTCTAGATTCAATGTTCCCCACTTCAAGTCCCTGCCTTCATGCTTCCATCAAAGCACAGTAGCTCTGGGCCCCCTGCTCAGGAGGCACAAACTCGCAAGCCCCAAGAGGCCCCTCAGGCCACCCAAGTCTTGCAGAGAGGCACCCACCTTTTCCCAGCAGCGACAGAGGAGGTGAGAGTGATCACGCCCGTTAGGTAGGTGCTTAACATTTGAGGAAGGCTGTCTGTAGACGCTGTCGCATATGGTGCTATTGTTTTCACAGTCACTGAGATAATGCCAGGTGTCTCCCACCTTTCCTGGCACCAGGAATATTTGCCAGGATAGCATCTAACATCAGGGCAGAGGCTGAGATCAAGGGAGGAGGGAATGACACTGTAGCTGTAGCACAGCAAAAGATGCCACAAGAGCGAGCTGAGAAAGGTCGATGAGAACAGAACTAAGGATCACAGCTAAAACATCCCCAAAAGCCATTAAGAAACGTTAGTTGGTGCAGCCGGCACCAGGACTGGCCTGTGCAACTGAAGTGCTCCTGAGGCACCATGTTCGAGGGACGGTCACCAGCTGAAGTTCCTGTAAGGTTTCCTGCAGGAGTGTGCCGCTTGCTGCGTGGATGGTTGACCTACCAGAGCGTAAACTCTGCCAGAGAAAAGATTCTGCTCCCCTCGGTTCCCACCACTAGAGAAAGGAATTGTATCAGGTCTCTTTGTCCAAACAGCTAGAAAGAGAAAGGAAGGCAGAAAGATGAAGGGAACAACTATTATGGAGAGCAATAGGAAACACAGATAGGACCCTTGGGCTGAGAGGGCTTTTGGCAGAAGGGAAGAAGGAGAAAATGAGAAAAAAATCCCATTACTGGGTTGTACAGATCCTAGCCAGCCCTCAAATCTATAGCCTGAAGAGTAAGAACAAAAAGCAGTCTGAGCCCGTACTGCAAGCCTCTATACAAGAAATATGCAAGCCTGGATCTTCAAAATATCTAGCAGTCTTCTTTGGGGGAAGCTAGGTGAATACATAGGAAAAGCTCATCTGCTCCTCATACCTGCAGTGCTGTGAATGCACTCCTCTTGATAGGGCCTGCAGCACACATATGCCTTCTCATGAATTTCCATAAATATTTTACTGCACTGAATTGTGCAGCCAAGTTATATAATTACACAATAAAGCACAACTGCTCTCCTCGGTGCCATTCTAGCCTATCTAGCAGGCTCAGAAATGACCTAGCAGTCCACTTTGCATGGCACAAAAGTGTAGAGGAGGATGCTAAGGATGATGGCATCCAACACCACATGCCAAGTGGAAGAGGCAGAAAATAAAGGACACCTTAATTAGAAGGCAACGCTGACACTATCTTTAGCTCACACTGCTCTGTCTTCCTAGCATAGATTTCTACAATTGGTATTGTCCCCAGTCCCTTGTCAAGAGATGAGTTCATAAGGTTTGCTCAGAAATTGCCTATGTGTGTGAGAAAGTGTGAGCTCTCCACTTTCCAGTGTATTATATTTACTCATTTTATGTTAGATGCACAGACACTAGGACTGGGACAGCAAGTATTTCAGCCCCTCTCCAAACAGAGTAAAAGATGATCAAAAGAATGAAGACAGCACACACAGGATGCTACCACAGAAGCCCTGGTTTCCGTGCCGAACCAAAAACCAAACGCTATTTTTTCTCCGCTTTGTAACTATTCAGTACTGTAAAGATCAGGAGATGTTCTTAACATTTCCTATTTGGCATCAAATTTAATACTTTTGATGGTATCTGGAAGACTTTGTGATGTCAATTGTTTACTTTGTATGGCATGAGCAAGTTTTAAATGCATGAAGTGTCATGGGGAAGCTGGATTTCATTGCTTCCTTTCCTTTGTGTGACACCACTCAACTGTTACTTAATCTCAGCAGCCCGAATTTGTGAAGGCGCTTATTTTTGCCAAAAGGGTACACACGAAGTGCCTCACCTGCATATTCACAGGCTGCTCCAGAAAGTGCAGGCTGTACAGCACAGCTGTAATTCAGAAAGCCTCGCTTATGCTGTCATGTGCATCTCCTACTTATCAGGTGCGGTGATGACTTACAAATCTAATACCGTAACTCTGAGAGACTTGGTAACGGGCGCAGCATCACAGTGACGCTCTGGCACTGAAGGCTTTTTTCCCCCCACATAACCACATTGGGAACAGCCGCTGTAGAACCACAGAGCCCTGAAACTACACGGGACTCTCACTCCACGTCATTAAACACTATTTCGTTAAATTGGAAGGCCACAAGTCAGTCATATCATATCCATAAGCACATGTATGCCACAAGCCTCTCCCCATTCTGATACCTCCCTCAGCTGTGGGTCATTCAAAATCCCACGGAAGAAATATTTCAACATCCGTACTTTTTTTTGGGGGGGGTAAGAGGAAGACCTTCCACCCCTCAGTGGACACACTATTCAAACCACACTGCCAAATATTATATGATGTCCTTTCCAGAGTTAATTTTTAATTTCCTGACTGTACTGCATGAGAAATTTTCAAATTGTCTTGGCAGTCACTTCACGGCATGTGCAGACCTAATTGCAGAAGTGAATGCAGAGTCAGCCCAAATGAAAACCTCCGGACTAACTGAAGAATTTCTGCAGAATTAGTTAGTTGGTTGAATTAAGTTCCAGAGAACACTGCAGTCCAAGAAACGATTGCAAATGCAACGCAAAGGGTGCAAACCTTTCTTGCCCCAGCCTGCTGTGCAGTAAGGGGAGGCAGGTGCCTTCAACACGTCACTCAAAAACCCGATGATTTTCCATTTTCATTTTTTAATGCCACAATTCATAACCCACATACATTGTGCACGGCTATAAATCCTGGCACCCTCTGTATTACAAAAGAATTTGCCCTGGTGTTCAATTTTCTTTGCTTTACCTTAAGTCACCCTAATCATGCTGACATCTACTCTTCGATGATTATATTAGCCCTAAAAGATCCTTAAACAAATGAAAAGGACTGACTTCCACTCCTAAAGTTCTGCTTCCAATTTTCTAAAGGAAATTAAATAATGTATAAATCAAATGCTGGGCGCAGGCCCAGGCAGCTGAACATCGCTTTGTCCTTTCAAAGTGAAGAGGAAGTGTCTGCTACAGAAGGGACAAGCCAAGAGAAATAAAGCTTAACCTCAGCTCCATATGAAAGTGATTTGGGATAATCGGGGGAATCTGCAAAGAGGTTAAAATGGGGACCACATACTAACAGGAGAACTTTACAAGATGATCAAAAATATATCAAGAGCTGACCTTCACCTGGGGGAGCTGCACAGCCCTAGCAGTCTGCTACACCGGCGTTGAGTATGAAGGGCAGGAGAAAGCAGAGATGAGCAGGAAGTCAAAAATCTATTTATAGCTGGTATTTGTCATGTCGTGGTAATCTTTCAGTCTGCAAGATTTATAAATCAGTACTGCCTGGCAACCTTACAGCAAGTCAGCTATGCAGTAAATGTATATGCTACTTTCCAGTTCTCCTTTAGCTAATACATACTATCTAGATTATTAAGTCGGCCACTGAGGGACTTCTGAATTTATGTACTATTGATGGACTGCTGATCCTCCTCTTTAATACAGTATATATCTAAAAGAGGAAAAAACCCCGTAAGAACGTGCTAGGTATATACTCGCTATTATTTCCTCAGCAAGTGTTTGCTTTAGTTGCCACAAGGCATTTCTTAAAACTATTGGGAAGAGATGTATTGCGTAATATGATTTCTCTATTAAAAGAAGATCTTGATGAAGTTTACATGGCTTCAACAAGAGTTTATGCTGACATCTTTGCACGCAGAAGAATGGGTTTGAAATCTGAGATCAGCAACGGACTTCATAATTAGGGTCAACATAACCCTATTTGCAAAACCCAAACTTTGGTGAAGAGAAAAACATGCAACACTCAGCCGTTAATGCTACAACTACATACGCTCTTGGCTATTTACAAAAACTTCTCCTCACCTTTATAAAAGGTACAGAACGTGTTAGATGCAATGCAAATGGCCCTTAAACTTACGATGGCAGAAAAATCTAGTCTTTACACTTTCCCAAGAAAACAGCAAAATTATTTTCAGCGTTGTCATTTAGAAGTTGTTTGGTCTGTCACAACACTAACTGAGTAGCTGGCAAAGCAGGGGCAGCCACATAAGAGTTACATACACCTGCGAATTCAACAAACATCCTGCCTAGCTGCTGCAAACATGTCGCTGTTTTAAAAAAAAAAGAGTAAATCGCCAAAACAAAAATACTATCCATTTCTTTCCCTTTTAAAATGTAGAGTCTGTATATACACTCTTATTTTGTAGAGTTATTTTAGAGCAGGTAGTGAGTGCTACTGAATTTTAGATCTCAGGGTACAAATTAACCTGAACGTTAAGCACACTTTATTCAGAAGAACCAACAGGTTTACTGGATTCACAGACTTGTAATTTACCAACAAGTATCCATTAATTTCATGACCACTATAAAAGATCAGAACAGGCTTCAGGAATGCTTTTTTAGTATAAAGAGGCAATTCAATCAACCATCAGGAGCTGGCAGATATTCCTATCCACCTCCCTGCTACTTCCCTCCCAACAGACCCCCTGCAAACAAAGCATTAGCCCATGCTAAGGCTGTGTTTAACAAAGCAAACCAAGCAAAGGAACTAGGGGGCTTTAGTGGGACCACAGGGCTTTATACAAACACTACTAGAATAAACTCCTCTGCAAAGACCTCCAAGTTTCACATCACTTTGTCTCTGCAGGTTACCAAATATCAGTAACAAGAAGAAAAAAAAAAAGACCATAAAGAAGGATGGGAAGAAGTAGGAAGTTTTCACAGAAAGTGGTTGTTTGCCATCCTTGAATTTAAACAAAACCAGACATGCAATACGTTAGTCACACATGAAAAGATGAGAGCCAAAAAGGGAAAGGAGAGACTTCTCTCTCTTTTCCTCCCTCGTTTCGAGAAAGCATCCCTGAAAGCACACATACATCTGCTTCGGGTCCCCTGACGTCAGCAAACACGACTGAAGTAAAGCACATGTTTAAATATGTTCCAAAACACTTATCTGCTTTTAATAATTGGAAGCTAAATGGAAGCTACAAATCAACGAGCAGAACATGTTCAATCAACAAACATGACATTTTTCGACTTTAAGGTGATGGTACTGGTTCTGCAAAACTTTGGATTCGGTAATACCCATTAATTCAATCAATCAATTTATGAATGCTAAAATATGTGCACTGGTAACAGAAAGTAGTTGTGATTAATACCAGGGCGTCACATGTGGTTGGTGCTTTATATCTTACACATGGCATTAATATTAAATAGTTAAACTAGTTACAACTAGGTTGTTATGTGCAAAGCACCTATCAGAAGTAGTGGTATCCTGGGTTCCCAAACTCCCGTGTGCTATGTATTTAACATAAAGATCTTCTACAAACTACTGTCCTCCATTTTCACAGTCACTCGAATCCCAAGGTGTAAACCATCTGCAATTCACATCTAAGCTTGTTAAATACCCGATGCAGAAAGCCAGGGATTTCTACTGAGAGCCGCAATACAAGCAGAGAGCAGGCAATAAAACAATTAGTCACTAAGGATTTCTACCTATTTTTTAAATACTGATGTCTCTAGTAAAAGGAAAACGGGAAGAAACGTGAAGGTCTGGTACAAGGCTACTCATCCCTGCTGGATAACTTTGCTAAGGCTGCTGGACAGGAAGCTGTGGTCAGCAGCTCAGGCACTGTGCGGCCGGCGCTCTTGGAGAGGTTGAGAGAGGGGCAAGAAATATGGGTTCTTCTGCTGGAGCGCGGACGATATTACACACTGGGGACGCTGGCGGGGTTAGGCAAAAGTAGCTCCAAACAGGAGTCAGCCACTTGACTACCTCTTATCTAAGGGACTGAATGCAGGATTACAGGTCTTGGCTCTATCATGGATGCAATTTTTCACCTCCTACCAAGCTCTGCTGACACCTGGGATGGCTTTCCTTCCTGGGATCAGTACTCATTCACATCCTAAACCTCCCAGACCATTAGCAGCTCCCTGGGACAGACTCCAGTTCATTAGATCCTGTATAGCAATGTCCATGCACGTGTTATCTTTATACACGTAATCATTCTTATTTTAAAATTTATCATCTGCCTACTGGAAAAAACAAGACCTGCAATAATCTGCAGTGACTTTGACGTTGTTGCCATCTGCCACAACCGTTTATTATTTAAGCACAGGATATTGCCTCTAATGTCTCTTCTCGTAATGAGGTGTGTGCTGAGGAGCAAAAGAAGCCTGACCTACAGCTGAACAAGTGTCAATGCATACTTGAAACGGGCACAAAGGAACATGGTGGGGATACTTGGCCAGTGCGTGCAAGCCTTACGTGTCGGTCCCCAGCAGCTCCAGGACAGCCCTTGCCCAGGGCTGGAATCTGCATGGGGGTTCCCACCACCCCTGTTCTGCCCATGGATAGCGGAGGGTGACAGCAGCCCCTGGGGTACCTGGCATGGCAGGGACTGGTCCCAGGGACTGCCACGGGAGTTACTGTAGTAGGATCAAATTCCTTGGTAACAGGCAGGATCAGATCCTAGATTAGCAATTCCCGGCTTTCATGAGGTTTATTCGTCCTGGGGTCAATTTATCTGCTGGTGAAACTCCCCTCGGGATTGTGCCAGCAAAGATTTTGGGCTAATAATTTTAGATAGATTTCTGTAGCATCATCTTTGTGGGGCTTTGGGAAGACTGTCTATCCTGCTATAGACCTTGCAGAAGCAAATGCCAATTCTGAAGGAAGATTTTGACTGCGGAACTACTCTTTCAAGATAAAACAAAAGAGAGTAGCCTAGACCACAGGCAAAAAAATCCAGACTTAAATATGTTTAATAAATATGGAAAGTTAGTGCTCTCCTGTATATTGCTTTGTGAGTTATTAGCTCCTAAATATTCTCCATGGTTGAAAGGGTATTAATGAGCTGGAAGACAAAGCGATCTAATCAGAAGAGATCAGCAGTAATTTATCCTGCAGAAGATTTACATGCAGCAGCCATGTGTGTTTGTTTATGATCTTTACATCTGGTCATGAGTTTTTGACATGATGGAAAGCTGCGGTAGAATAATGCACTCTGTTCCTCACACTGACTAATTAATGCTATACTTAATCTGGAAAAAGGCACTTCAAAAACAAACACTATTTTTCAGCAGACCATTAAGAATAGGTAACAACTGAAACACATAGCATAGGCCTAAAAACTGGTGTAGCAATCTCACAAGCATTAAAAAAGGCGATTTTTAACTCCAGAGTACCACGCGAAGCGTGTGCACATACATATACCTCTCCGACACTGCAAAGAGGACATTAACGTTTCGACTTTTTTCTGAAAAAGAAGTGCAAGTATACATTTTCTTCTTGCAGCAGTTTTCCTTTTGCACCGCTTCAAGAGCGGTGGACCCCAGATACCTGCAGAGATGATCAAAGCCTGAGTTATCATCTGTAGGAATGACAAAAACCAGTAAGAGATGGCAGAGCTAAAATATTCCCCATCTCTCACACACTGGGTGTTAACCTATGGATTGTGTTCACAAGTTACCTACAGAAACACTGCTGGCTGTCACCCTCTCCCTCCTTCTGACAATCGCTAAAATGAGCAGTAAATCAGAGTTTCCCCAAGTGACATTGACAGGAAGAGCAGCCAGTGCAAAGATGGTTGGACATCGGATCCCCACCAAAAAAAAAAAAGGCGGGGGAGATGGTGTTCAGCCGGCCCTCTGCCCGCAGGGCTGGCTGCTTGGGGGGAGCGCAGGGGGGGCTCAGTGTCCTCAGCTTCCACCGAAGTCATTCCACTGCTTTTAGTCACTTCACCAAGGCCTTGTCTCCGCAGGATGTTATGCTGGAACAGCTACTGCATTTACATTCACACCCTATCTCATTCCAGGATAACTTCCTCACATTGACGTGCCCTTAGAAGTACAAGAAAGAGCATTCGTCTGTGGCTGCATTTAGCCCTAGGCTGAAGTCTCACGAGGTAACAGAGAATAGAGATTTGGCTTTATCTTATAAACTGTGCTAATATATATCACCACCCTTTGGACTGAAACCAACTTCTTCTCTCTAATCTCCCAACCATTTCCCACAGAAAGTGCGTACTTTCTTTCGCTGGCAAAAGAAGGCAAGGACGCTAGGGAAAGCAGAGGGACTGCAGGGCATGGAAAGCCTGCATGAGCTGCATCCAGGAGCAAACTTCCCAGCCTAAGACACCGGAGCTATGAAATGGCCCCTTTCAGTGACTGAGAAAATTACCATGGTGGCTAAAAGAAAAACTGCTGAGGCTACAAGTACTGTGGAACAACATTGCAGAGCCTCGGGAATGATTCCCCAGCTGGAATTAAAGGTAAGTCAGGTAAAACAGATAAACACAGAGCAAGCACATGAGTAGAGATTGAAGCTTTTCATGTATATTGAAGTGACAACGTCAAAATATGGTTTCTCCTGCCCAGCACAATTCCTACCCTCCACTCACAAAGCCAGCGTACAAAGCCTGTAACTCAGAAGTTCTTGTGTGCTCTTTTGCTGCAACAGAAAATGCGTTTTTGGAGTCCTCACAGCTCAGACCCCTAACCACACCTGCACAGAGACCATCTGCAATGTCCCTGTCTCCCTGGCTCACGTTTCCCGACGTGAACAGCGAGGACCAAGCGGAGAACTGCATGTCTGATGAGGATATTCTGGCAGATATGCCATGGGGTACAACCAGGTAAGGTCAATGACGACAGGAATGGCGAGTTGTCAGAATGGAACCAGCAATTCCCTAAAACCACTCTGGTTTCAGGAAAACAGTGTGCAGGCTGAAGTCTGCAGAGAATCACCAGCCTCTTCTGCAGCACTAAGCACAAGGGAGCAAACGGCACGCCATTCTGGAGGTGACCCACTTTCTCTTCACTTCCATCAATGCTCTTCTGACAAAGATTTTAATTATGTTTTTTCTCAGTGCCAGTACCTCAGTGGATTCCTAGGGCTGCAGAACATCTTCGTTCCACTTAAACCAATTCTTTCTTTTCTTTGCTTCTGAGCTGCAGCTTCAAATCACGCAGGGCGGAAGTTTTAGTAGTGCAGAATCCCCACTTACCCGCTGCTTCTCTTTCCTCAATTCCTCTCTATCTGATTTACCGTTGACTTACAGACCATATGGGAAACATGTCAGGAAAGCATGCATCCGGGTTCATGTTCAGAATAAATACTTTTTATGACTATTCTCATGACCTGCAGCAATAGACTAGATTAGTCACCCGCAACTATGTATAATCATACAATCATTTAAATACATTTTCAAAACAGAATACGTTTTAAGATACAGATCAACTAAATATTCCTCTATAGGCTTTCTAATACCTATTTCCTACAACTTTACCATTTCCACCTCTGACAGAAAGCACTATCTTTCAAGTGTGGAGTCAACACAAACACAAGAAAAAAACCACACGGATCCATGTGAAAGTGCAGCCTGAAGACTATTAGTGCTACCTGGTCTGCTCCGTTTTCTTAAGAAAAGAATGATGAAGTGCAGCAGGAAGAGAACTGAAAATGGATGCTGACGCTGAAATAAAAGTGCCACCTATCAACAAGTGCAAAAGAAAAACCTTCTCTTTTATTCTCTGCCTGTTGCGCGAAACCAAACTCCCTCTAATTTTAGGCTCATCCAAAAGCAGAACTGTAAAAGCTTTCTGTTGAACAGAGAACAGAATATTTCCCAAGCAGAATATGTCATTTAATCCATACCCAAATAAACAAAGGGTCAAATTCAACCTCACCCATTACACTTCGCAACGAAAATTGAAAGGAAATCTTGAAAAAGTAATTTTTAATTCAAATACTTAAAATCTTTTCAAACTGAAACATTCTGAATTCTATTTCTAATGTAAAAAATTAAGTCAATTACTCAAAACTAAGTCAAGTATTCAATTTAGTGTTTCTAAATAATTTTTTACCAGAAGTCTAAAGCAAAATTTATAAAAGTAAAATTAATAACTGCATTTTTTTTTCTACGTAAGTAATGAGACAGCTATGTTCTGTACTACTTCATCTTATTCAGGATTTTTATATTTTTTTAATTTGTCATCAGTCTCTGGGCTGAAGAAAAATCTGACGTGTCCCTTTTGCTTTGGGAAACGGTTCTGATAGTCTTTTAAGCGTTGTTGTGCATGCAGCTGCCAGGAGTGCAGAATGCTTGCAGCTCTCCCCCGCCTCCCCTCCCGACGCCGTTCACTCCACAGAAGCCGACAGGCTCATCTGCTGCAGGATATTGGCAGAACCTCTCATCGGCCAAACGGACTGACTGCATCATGTTACAAGACTTAACCAGAACACGTGGAAATCTTCCTTTTGTTAAAATCATACGCAAAAGTTGAAAAAACCCAGAGATTTCACAAGGTAACTTGGCTTTTCATAGCTCTTTTTTTTATATGAAATGGAGGTCAGGTGTTATTTCTACAGGCAAATGTGGGAATACTGTTGCAACCCTCTAAAAAGAAACAGGGTTTCGGTTTTCTTCTTTTCAAGAAATGCTTTCCCCATATGTTTCTGAGATGGTGCCACTAGTACTGTAAAGTCTTTCCATCTCGCGACAACACTGCAGTTCAGCAAAACAGTCAAGCAAAGGCTCAGCTGTAAGCACCTGAGTAAGTCTCCTCCCCGCCAGCACAAAGGGTCCCGAAGGAGGAGGGACTTGCCTTCATTTTTGAAGCACAGCACATGGTGAACAGCTTTCCTGAACCCAGGCCTTTCAGGACGCTCGCTGTCAGGCGCACGCAAGCCCGTGGTATCGACCACGCGGCACAAAGTCGAGCTGTTCCTGGAACAGTCAGCGATTGATCTCTGCCGGCCGGCCGGCGCCTTTGCCAGCTCCACTTGAACCTGGAGAACAGCGTATCTGGAAAATTATTTAAAACTTGCAAATTTCCTTTCAATGGGTTTTCTTGTTGTTCTGCTTATTTTGGGGGCAGAAGGCTGGAGCAGGAAGAGTCATTACATGGTGAAAAGCAAAAAAACACATTTTCATATGTGATTACTTATATTAATACGTATCATTTTACATACATAGTACATCTGCATATGGAACCTATTATTATTGAGGAAATGTTTTTTTAATGAGGAAGACTGAACAATGCTTAAGAGAGAAAATGTCCAAACCAATGTTAATTTGCAGCAGAAGTAACAAAATATTTTAATAAAAACCAGTAAAAAGACTGGCCTTCGTATCCAGGATCAGCCCGGTCCTGTGTTTACACCTTGAGAACAGGATTCGACTTGCATGGCTTTTCCAAGCTTTGCAAACCTACTAAGCTGAAATTTCAACTCTGACTCTGTCAAGGAGTTTTAAGAGTAATACCAGTACTTCAGCTCTACAGAGAAACAGAGATAGCTCATGATACTTCTGTTTTCCAGAGCCATGGAAGCATTTTTACTCCCTCCACCTCTTTTAGAGAGCCTGTGCCTGCCCTCCCTTCCTAGCCCTCAAACTCATCCAAAAACAAATAAAAAAAAGGGGGGGGAGGAATTTAGGTAATACAATCGCTTTGTATAAATGTAGCTAATTATATTCTCAGTTGCTGAGCACTGCTTCCTCTCCCTGCATGCTGGGGTTAATTAAGTTTTCCTTAAATGTTGCATATGAATTAAGAAGAACAAACAACAAAAAACCCTCACTATTTTCAAATGAAAAAAATCGGGTGCTAAAAAGTCCTGGCAGGCTAAACATTAGTACAATAAAACTGTTGGATTTTAAACAGTACAAATAAAGTGACTAAAAGCTCTCTGTTTTAAAAATGAGATACTTTCAAGAAAGACCTTTCACTGCAGGAAAGAGATACTTTCATTCAGGAATCATCTCAAAACCAAGGATGAATTATTATTATCAAATGTAAACCTCAATATAGACTCTCTCTGTTATCATAATGCAAATACTAATGCATATTTGCTATTCCTGCCAAATGTTATCAGTGTTGTTCCGACTCGCAGGGAACAACCTGTTCTACGCGGATCCTGCCTGGGCTAGGACTGGACTAGGTTTATCATTTTAACACCAGTAACGTTGTTTTGTTCACCTCGCGAAACCACAGCAAAGAGCAATGATTGAAAGAGGATACTGCACGGGTCTCTGCACTGGCTCTTTAGGAAAATCCTTAGGAGCCCCAGGACTGCAAGACCAGTAGAACAGCTCCTGTGGTCCAGGGAGCTCTCACTGGCCACGGCTCTCACCACCTACGTTACCTCACCCTCTTTCTTTACTCTCGTCAAACCAGAAGTTTTAAGCACCATTTTTTAACAGGTTGAACTACTTCTGCTGTACTTTTTTTTTTTTTAACTTAGCAATGTTCTAAGCTTGCTTGCTGTGTTTTCCAAGTCCCTCTTCCAATGGTAAGGTGTAGCATGGCACCAGCCACTCCATACTGGCTTGATGCAACCTACTGGTAACACCCCACAGCAGCCAGGTACCCAAACAAATGTGTGTCCTGTGAAAGACACAATTTGTAATTACACCCCCATAGATATTTTGAACGTAATTCCTCATTTTGAACCTGCACACTGCAAAACCAGTCCTACTTAGTACACGGCAAGAAAGAAGGCAAATTATAATTTCTTCTGTTACTTCGGTGGCACCTAGATACTACCAAATGCAACACCAAAAGTCTTTCGAGTCTTATGTAACAACAGATTTCAAATTATAAATGTCACACAGGCATCATTTCAGGCTTTGAAATATGGTTTACTTGTTACCAAATACGATGTGTAAAATGATTTATCAAATTCACAAGAAAGAAGAAACCAATGAGACAATCCAACCTGCCTCCCAGCAAGTCCAGAACTGTTTCCAATGAAATGTAGACTGGCAGAAGAGAGATTTACTACCAGAGTTTCTTAATGCTATGTTTTACAGTTTAACAAGCCTTCCTATCATGCTCCACGTGGTACTTTTACCAAGCACGATAGGCTCACCTGGATTTCCACCGTCTTTAATGCTGCATCTCCACAGCTGATTTCTACAGATGGATCTATTTTTTAAAGTATTTACTGGACAGCAATAATCTCAAGAGCACAAGGTAAAAAAAAAAGAGTTTGCTGCTTCAAAAAGACTTGATAAGAGTGGCAGATTTGTTTTTAAAAGTCAAGCTGATCTTTAATGTGCCTATGATAGCATTGAGGCCACACTGAGTTGTACTCAATTCAAAACGCCAATTAAAAGGAGAGGCATTCATCTGGCCACTGCTCCTCATGAACACATATAGCCATGTCTTGTATTAGAAACCTGTAAAAAGCAATACTGAAAGACCTGGAAATGTTTACAATAACTTAGCTTGGGACTAAATGAAACAGAACATACCTACTCTTTGATCCCATTAAAATGCAAGGGCTTTTCTTGGTCATGGAAAAATCACTTTGCGATATCAAAATCTAACCACACAAAACAGCAGTGGGTAGTTCATGCATCAGTTGGCTTGACAGAAATGAACTGTTAGGAAATGACAGGCACGTAAGTGACAGCAAAAGAATCTGGCTGCAAAAGTGCATCTTACCTTGAAAATCAAAAAAGAAATAAATAAAAGCTTGATACAACTTCTATTATTTCTGCTATCTAATTAATAATATGCATTAAATTAGAAGACATTTTAATATTTAGGAATTAAAAAAATAATCCTTGGATTTAGCAAGCTGAAACATGCACTTGATTTTAACGGAATTAAATAATTCCACTGCTTACATGGATTTTTTTTTTTATGCACATGAAAATCTTTGAAATGCTGTAGGATAACAATCTAAACTTTGACTAGGCTAGAAATGAGAAGGTATTAACAGTCTGGCTTTGGTTGAAGTGTTAAAGGTGATGAAATTCAGCTGAAGAGTTAAATTCAGATTTCAAACTGTCTCAGACTTTGAAACTTGGTCAGAGCAATTTCTAATTAGCCATTAGTATCTTCCTTGGTGCAACACATATATGAAAGCAATGAAGAATATGTTCGTGGTAGATAACAGCTGTTTCAGATCTGTAAGCACATACTGCAGACTATTTTTCAGTTACTTGGTAAAGGGTACATTGATTAGCACTGTGGTATCTCTTTGCACTTTCATGACAATGAAATCACGAGCAGTAACACACTTTCATAGATTGAACACAGAGTCTTTAAAGATTCATGATTAATTCCTCCTTCTCCAGGTCTCATGTATAAATTAGACAGCTCAGAACAGAAACCTTACAAGTTATTTATGAAATCCATTGCATATGCAGAATTGAAGGAAGTTGACTGCTGCAGTACACATCTAGTCAACTGGAATGCAGATAATGAAAACATTTCTGGTTTGAAACAGCTACAAACTATAGTACCTCTCCAGGAATACCCGGTTTTAAAATACCACGCCTGGCTGGATGATTCATTTGCAGCTTTTGCGGGTTCACCTTAAATAACAAATTCACTGCCTGAGCTAGGGGATGTTCACTTCAGAGGAAGAGCTGGTAGACTCACTTTCAACACTGCAACAACAGACCTGTGTATAATTAAGTGCTAAAGATAACATGGACATTTACAGTACAAGGTATATTGTACGTATCACCCAAATACGAATTTCTGAAAGTCCTACATATTAAAGAAATACTTAAATATACAGTAAAAGCTCTCATATGGCTTCATAAGTAACAAAGGAGACACAAATACATATATATACACGCGCACACACACACGTTTGTAAAAAAAGGGTAACACAAGTAGGACACAAAACCTGAACGACCACTGTGTTACTATATGAGCAGGGCAAATGAATGCAATGATAATACTCCTTAAGTGATAATTAACTTTTTCAAAGTCTCAAACAAAAACTGAAATCTTTTTCCATCACAAGAGAGACTTTTTGGCTGTATTTATATATCATCCTGAGTACGCTGGCTGAATTGCAAGGACAGAACACTATCCTAGAATAATGAAAGGAAAGAAAAATATTTCTGCTCAGGAGTGACACTTATTAATGTAAAATAGCCATTTATTGCCACTGTTTGAAGTAAAGGAAGTAATTAAAGTACGCAAAACCATTTTGACACCACTGCCCTATTTCCTGCATGTTAGTAACAAAATGCCTCCCCCCAATACGTGCTGTTCATTAACTCTCCACAATCAACATCATCTTCCATATCACACATTTGAGAGCACTCCTAAATTGGGAAGTTGGGCAACAGCATTGCTCTATGCAAAACCAGCCAAGTCCAGTCAGGAAACAGATTAATTTGAAAGCCTTAATTAATGACTGAACATTTATACAGCCAAGATTTATGAGTTACAAGGAAGTAAGTCCAAAGCGTAACACTCCCTCCTGCATGCAAGCTCTCTTTTTGATGGTAAACAATTAGCCTAGGGTAAGATACTGTCTAAATTCTCAAGTTCACTTTCTTCCGACAACTGCCAAGCATTGATAAAAGACAAATTAATTTTGTGCTTTTTTTTCCTTTTTTCCTGCTCTTCCATAAATATTGTTACTCATACGTAAGGGTTAATGAAGACAAAATATAGATTTTGTTGTCGTTGTTGTTAAATAAGCCAAAGAGTTTCAAAATACTGGGGTTTTTTTAGCTCACAAGTGCAAAAACAGTATACCAAAAAAGAAGAGGAAAGGAAAGAACAGAATACTTTCTGGATGGATAAGTTTATAGAACTTATGCAAAAAACTCTCTTAAAGTCCCCCAAAACACCATGCTTTGCTTCCTTGAGTTTGCTTCACTAAAGTCACAAATATTTATGCAAATTTAGTAACACCAAACGTTAGAAATGAAGAGTAAGTTTTCAGCTTTTACCATTTTGACTATATTCCACTTCTGAAGAGAACTGGCATCTTATTATGATGAGCGCTTACTGTTTGAATATTAAAACAAGGCTGCCAACTCTTCTTTGGAAGTCCTCAGGCCTTAAACCAGAAAAGTCAAAATCAAGAGAAGTTTTGTTCTCTCTTGTTTATACTAAACTACCAAACACATTTTCTTGCCTGCAAATTTTGTTTCACTAGCAAAGGAGCGTGATTTGTTTCTTCCCCTGGTTTATATAACACATAAATACACAAAAATGACCACAGAAATGGCAACAACCCATAAAGCGGTAAGATGTCTGATGACAGGAGCCTGCAATGAGCCCACGTCCCTACAGCCATACCATATGGCCTCCCTGGCAAGGGAACTCCCCAAAACACCTCTCTCCAGGTGCACAGCCACACCTGTGACTTGCAGAGGTAACCACAAAATGCATGCAGCACGTGGCCTTTGGGTGTGGGCTTTTTCTTTTTTTTCTCCCTTTGCTTGTGGCAAATGCTGAACCCCCAAGCCCCTATCATTGCCTGTCAGGAGAAAAATCCCCAACAACTTGTCCTCCTTGCTTCTTCTCTTCAGTCCTTTGTTCTTGGCTGAACAACAAAAACCATGCCTTGCAAGGGAAAGTGGCTGCTGAAGGGAGACTGAGCGGAAAGAGTTTTCCTGACATGGACTCACAAATACTTGGAAACATCCCGCCGCAGATACCCTCAGAGTCTAACCTGTGAGCCGGGTATATTTTTCCCTCCCTTTTCATCAGTTTCTCATCAAATGGGAGCTCACTGGGAGCAGTTCAGGGAAAAAGACAAAGATGGTTCATCCCAGTATAAAGCACAATAAGGCTAAACTATACAAGACATATCAGCAGACATTGCTGCTCTCCCTCTCCTTTCCCTCCACTGGTGTGCTTCACTGTGCAACATTAAGTATAATAGTAATAGTCTAGTTTTATCACAAATTTACTTTGTTTGCTAGGCAATGAAGTATCAAACACCACCAAGCAAATCTCTGTAAGACACCAATTACTCTGAAATCATAACTAACACCACCCCACCCCCCTCAAATTAGAAAATAAACCATCAAACAAAATCCAAAGCAGCTCTTTTAAACTGGGCAAAATGCTCTTCGTTCTCCTCTCCTGACAATGGGGATGCCACGACCAATTAGCAACTGCAGTCATCTTGGGTTTTGCTCTGTTTTCTTCCACTGCAAGTGGCCAACCCAGATCTGATGGCTCACTTCTATGCAGGCAATGCCATGGACAGATTACAGAAGACTAAGACCTGAAAGGTTCTTTTCTACCTGGCTATCCTTGACATTTGCATTATTCAAAGCCAGGAAACAAAAATCTTAAGTTGAGAACTAGGTGGTAGTTTGAGAAAGTTTAATTAAAAAGCAAAACAGTCCACAGAATTGCTTCTACCATAGCTAATAATTTGCTGCAGAGTTATTATTGTGCTGTTTCCATCTGCCAATAACCATTTAATCCTTTTGCCAAAGGCAATCTAAAGCTTTATGTATTTCCATATGTATTTAAGGGAAATCATAAAAGACAACTTGGAAATAACAACTTCCAATTTTTGACATACAAAAATCTGAGCTACAGTAGTGCCTGCGCCCATCAGCTTTTCAATAGTGCTAAGAAACATTATTTGACAGCTTCTACTCCAGGCAATAGTTTGAATGCTAAAACCAAAGTTTTGTGACAAAACAAAATCTTTGTTGGGATTCAAATACAAAACAGAAAGCCAGCGACAGACAGCTCCCTTAAAGTGCCTTCTTCAGTGGGATTGCAGCTCTCCTTCTCATGAGCAGCCAGTGTTCAGGCACGCTGTGAAAATAGAAGTTACATGGCAAGAATGAAAATTTCCCTGACTGACAACGTAAGTTTTGCTGCAAATGCTTGAAAACTTCCCTGTTCCCACGTTCAGCATCAGTGACTATCTTAATTACTAACAACTTCTCAAACTGTTTCGGAATTATTGCTGAGCAGCTTAATCTCACCAAAAGGTCTCCAACTCCAGCAACGTCAGTGCTAAAGTTTGTGGATAAAAAAAGCAAGCTGAACAAAAGCACATACTTCAACTATTCTTTCCCAAAAAATCTCACTTAGAAAAATAAAATTATACATAATCAAAACCTCTTTGAAAGGAATAACAGCAGAGTGCATTTTCAAACTCAAATAACAATGGGATGACAAGAAGTGTGTAACTTGTGGCTCATACACAATTTAGGGTTGCGAAGTATTAAAGCATATGACAATTAAAATGTTAAGGAAAAAAACAAACAAACAAAAAAAAACCTTCTCTAAATACTTTATCAGTAATGATCATCCCTCCCAGAACAAAATCAACATTTACTTCACACAAATGAAATATTATTTCTATTATAGGAGAAAGCAATGGAAACAGAATAGTCAGGGCACATTCTACACAAATATAGCTTTAATAGTGATAGCTTTTAAGTTTGAAATTCAGTACATTTATTGTTCAAGATATTCACAGTCTAATGGCACATTTATTGATTTTATTAGATACTATTTTATTATTCATTATTAGGTTCCAGATTTTTGCAACAAAAACAATTAATTCACTGATGACTGCCAAAGGCAAACATCCTATTTTATATGTACACAAAGATACCAACATATGTTCAAATATTTTAATTCATACACACACACCTCTCCAATCTTTGCAGCTCAGTGAAGTGTAAATAGTTAGTGTTGTCATTAAAATACACATTCTTCATTCACAGCAACAATACTCAGGTAGATTAATAAGCTTTTATACCTGGGCTCTATGATTCCTCTGCCATTCATTAACATTTCTTCCACCTTGACAGCAATTTAACTGGCAGAGCACCAGAAATACAAGTAGGTCAGCACAAGGTGTTCCTCTGTACGATTTTATCTGCTATAAACATCCTATCTGAGTTAGCCTTCAGGTACTACATTTAAATATTCCTAGTGCCAATTAAGATAATAATCAGAACTATTTTGGATATCATTGTCCAAGTACTACCCTTATTTTTGGAGGACTGATTCTGTTAAGGACAGCAAGGAAATTTTACTGCAGAAGCAGGGAGCCCTCTGCAGCTCTCCTGGCCAAGCTGATGTCTGAGATTATGCCTCAGTGCTACCTCCATGGGAAAGCCCCTTAAAACCCTCAGAATACCCAAGAAGAAAATGTATATACACACAGAGAAAGGTAAATTGAGCACTGAGGTGTGATAATCAGACACTGTATACTACTAAAAGTAATCATAACAGGCACTTAGTCAGACACATGCTAATCTTAAGGCCATGAGAAACAGCATTGGATACGTAAGAATATTGACTTTTTTCCCCCGTTTATGAAAAAAGTGCATACAAATCAGTGGTCTTACATAAAATGAAACAAAAAACTTTGGACATATCTTTTGGTAATGTACGAAGACATATTCAGCATTTACAGCAACTTGTATACGCTGACGATCTGGCCCTGAAGTTGGTGTATAAGAGTCAAGGATCAGGAATTAATTCTCTATGAAATGCAATGACTTTTTGGTGACTTTCCGTAATTTTTATGCCTTGTCTTACACTTCAGGACTAGACTTGAGTCAAACTCAAAGCAGCAAGCTCACTTCTAACTGCATGCCCTGTGACACTTCATAACTTATAACATCAAGTGCTAGCACTACAGGTTTAAAGTCAGAAAAACAGGTCACTGTGAGGAAAAAGTGCTTATTTTTTTCTTTTCCTTTTTGTTTTTTAACATAAAAGCAAATTCTACTGCTCTGAACAGATACTAGTGTTTGTATTACATAAATGAAAATACCTCAAAAGGCAGAAATAAACCAACATTTTCAATTTCTTCCTGATCATTGCAAATGCAATTTTTACTGTGAACATTGTACACCCCTATTTGTGATCAATGGTATACTGAAAGCGTGTGCTTTATGACATTGAAGAATAATCCCCGCTGCCTGATTAAAAAAAAAAAGAAGAAAAAGAAGAATGAATTAAATTAAAAGTTGCTAGAAATAACTCACAGGCAAAAAATAAAACTAAAAGAAAACAATAGCAGCAGCCTAGAGAGACATATTTTTCCCTTCAGGAATGAATTCCCATCTGCTTTGAAAGAGCAACATGTTTTTCCATTGCTGGGAATGACAGCCAAAACCAGGACAATAAAGCAGCAAAGCCACAGGCAAGCGCAGAGGGCAAGTGAAGCTGGCTGACAGCATATCAGCCTAGGTCCCTCTTTCATAAGCCTGTGTCTCGGTGACCGCTCCACAGTCCCCCACTGTGCTGGCAGCACCCCCTCCCCGTGCCACACTCAGCAAAGGGGAGCTCCTGGTAACTTCACCGCATGCAAGGAAGCGTGGAAAAGGGAAGGCAAGGGCAGGGGAGGGAGGCAAACGGCATAGTCAGCACTGCCAGGAAATGCAGGCATCTCCCACAGCCTCAGCTGGTTTGGTGAAACTACAGCTATTTTGTAAGAGCTCATCAAAAGCGAGCAGCCCCATCAACAGAGGATCGCTTACCCCTGACACAAGAGATGCTCCTATCGCAGGTGCTTTCTCCAAACAGGCAATGCAACAAGAACCAACCCTTCAAAGGCGCAGGGAAGACAAAAGCAAGCACGAATGCTCTTTTACAGAACCTGGGTGGGCGATGCCGTTAAAATGGTTAATGAAGACACAGAAAGAAAGAAAAAATCCCTACTGAAATCAGCTGTAAGGTTCCTTCACCCTAAGTGTTTCTGCATTTAAGGAATCAAAATGTTCAGCTCTTTGGGCTGTATGGAGGAAGCAAATCTCATGTTTGAGAAGCAGGCTGAATTCATACCTCAGTACTGTTTGGTGCTCGCATGGGGGCTCATTCAAATTCCTTCTGGCGTTTTCCCCAAGTTCCCCTGAGGATCACTGTTCTTCGAGTTACTTATGAAGCAGTTTCGACTGTATCCTCTCGAGCTGTTAATGGGTCTGTCCTTTTTGGAAATGCTAATGCACCTTCAGCCAGATGCACTAAATCTCCTCTGCTTGATTAAACTATTAGCAAATCATTATCTCGCTGAGCGATAAAATGTTCTTTCCTAGATGAGCTAGCCATGTATCAGTTTCAGTGCAAATACTCTCCTGTAAACCAGACCTTACATTTTGCATAAATATGTTAATTGCCAGCCATGCTTTATATACTCACTTCACTGGGTCTCAGCTGAGGCAAGACATGATGAAATCAGCCCGCTTAGGGCAACAAACCCCCCACCCCATCTCTGAAAAACACGCAAAGGGAACCAGGTCTTTCTAACATGACTTAAAGGAGAGCGGGGAGAGGCGGCGTAACGCCACAAACTCTTGCGGTTCGGCACCGCCACGCCATCGAGCGACCCAGACGCTGGCGCTGCCCTCGTTCCCAGTCTGCCCAAGCACATTCTGCACGTACGAGGTTCTTGCGAGACCAGCAGTAAGCAAAATCCCATGGGAAGTCCTGTGTAGTTAGTGATTTCCTTTCCGGTGATTCATCTCGTTTATCCCAAACACTGACATTCGGAAAACATTCCGAATGCCAGGTATTTCCTCACCTTCCAGCCACCTGTGCCAAACACATCCTCAGCACTGATAAACGTGTATAGGAAGGTGGTGATCCCGTATTACCCACATTGGATGAAGGCTGAATCTCTTTTCCTCACCCACCCACACAAAAATGTTCACTTTTCAATGGGTGCTATAAATTAACAGATCCTATGTATCGTTCCAAGAGCAACTTCAGAGGTTCATCTGAGGCCTTAATCTTGCTGCGTTTCAATTTGACAGCGTTCCTCTCTGAAAATTGCCTTTCACTGTAACACCGTGTGCTGGTGTGGAGCTAAGCAGAACTCCTTCAGAAGGAAAGGCCGTCCAGCATAGTCAGGCCAGAGTCATTTCAGCCACAGATGCTTTAACTACCAAAGTGTATTTTCAAATCACACAGTTCTGATAAGACACATGCATTTTTTTTGTGGTATCTCAGAAGTTCGATATCCGAGGGCTCAGTCCCAAGGCGTGATGTATTGAGCACCTTCAACACCTGTCGAATTCAATGGAATTGAACGTGCTCTGCATCTAGCATAACTAAACATAAAAGGAACAAACATGTTTGTATTTAAAAATTAAACCCATGAGCTTTAGTGAGTCTACTGGGGTTTTTTCCCCCATACAGAAACTTCACTCTATTTTATTTTTTTGATGCCTTCAATCCCCAAAGCCTGTGTCTCTTTTTATGCTACTATACAGGATTGGATCTGTTCCCCTTTAAAAATGTTAAGGAGAAAGCCTTTCCCTTAAGTTTGGAAGATATTTTCCTCCATGGAAAACTTGATGCAAAGAAGATAACAGATCCTAATTTGTCAGATGTCCTTTTTTTTCCCCTATATCTAAGCCCTCTCTCAGCTTTACTGTAGATGCTTTTTACGAAAGAGACAAATTTTTCTTCATCTCTTAAAAGACCGTTTACCCCCTCCTGTATATCTACGATGGAATGCATCCTTGCTTCTTTTGTAGTTGGGACCTTCCTCTATAAGAAAAAGAGGAGTCTGGGAAGGTTTTCGTTGTTTGAGGTGGCTTTTTTATTAAATTTATAGTTTAAATATGTCATATATCTGGTAAACAAGAACATGCATGTTTTGGAATACGTTTTTTACAAGTCAAAGCCTTTAGTTGATTCAAGCTAGTGTGCTGCTGCAAAGATACATTTTGGCATCAAATACACTCTCATCTGAGCCAGAGCAAACCTCCACTGGCTTGCTTTTTTTCCCCCTTCATTCTCTGTGTTCCCATTGAGAGTTATTGCAAGGTGAGAAAGATATTTTTTACATTAACTGTTCTACTTTGACTAAGAACCAGTGAAAGATTTACAGGTTCCCAGATTCCCGCTTTACTATTGTGTCCTGTAAGCACGGAAACTGATAATACCATAGAAACAATGCCAGCCTTCGCTTTCACCATGACCTGCCTTCCACCAGTTTAAAAGCAGTCAGTCCCATTAGCTTACTTTTATAAGCACACTTGTCTTAGGAATATTGTCATCATATCCAGAATATTTAATTTTTTACTACTTCTAACCAACTTTAACCTCAAAGCAACTCAACACTTGATTTCAGGTTCTGTGTAAAACCTCCCTCTGCTACTGCCTTCTAAACTGTAACAAAACCATAATCTGACTCGGGCTTAGGCAATAAAAGAAGGTCCCTCACCCTACTGGGTTTATTTTCCTTTTTATCACCTACTTTCTGGAACAAAATACTTCTACAGTGGGGAAACGCTGTCTTCAGCCCTTGCTGATCCCATTTTGCAGAGCAAGCTCCAAGGATCTGAAGACAGACACACCCCTTCAACTTAATTTGTAAAGGCAAATGACACAATCTTTTTTTCCCCACACAGATCTAATAAAGACATCAGTCTTTCCATTTATAAAGGTAGGTGTCCTTCCTCTAGGCCAAGATATGTTCCAGCTACAACCTTTCTTCTTTCCTGTTTGAGACAATGTATAATTTAAAAATTACAGGACAAGCAATTTCCTATCAGATACTGTCCATGTGATTTTGTTCTTACTTGCACTAGAAAGTGCATTGAGACTACTGGTGTTTTCTATTACAATAGAGAGCAGCCAGTAAATTAAAAAAAAACTAATCCGAACCCCAAATTAAAAAAGTAGAGTTTGTGGAAGGCCCATCTTTCCTAGAGCAAGCTGGCTGCAGCATCATCATGGAAGCAAGCAAATGAGACCCAAAGAACTAGCACTGCTTGTGCTTTAAAACACTGCTTTTAAATACTTCTGTGGAGTGCATCTTTAATTAATCGTACTTTATAGAAAGCACATCGAGAAATCAGACAGATAAAACTTATCAGCATGAAGTATAACAGTGAAAATGCTCTAGGAAAAAAGCTATGATCAAACTGAACAATCTCTGAGTGAAGACATCCCAATTATATAAAACCATTGAAAAAATAATCAGTTTTATGAAAGTTGGATCTCCTGCAACTTTGCCCAAAATAAAATGCAGGAACTCTAGAATAAACCTTGTAAAAGTTTGGATGCAGCACACTTGTTGTTTTAACCATTTTTATTACTTTCAAGAACTAGAGACTTCTCCTCCATGCCTACCAGTGCTCTTTGCTATCGCTACAGCATCTGGAGGTGCCGGCGAGGTGAGCAGTGCAGCACAGTACAGCACAGCCTCCTCTGAACCATGCCAGGTGTCAGCTGCCCAGGCATGGCCTTCAGTAGAAATTTCCTAGAACAAAAAAGCTGGGGGCAAAGACAAGAGCAGTTCTGACTGCTCCTCCACCACACCGGTGAAACCTGCCGGCGTGTGTGCGAGGGCAAATGAGACACGCAGTTACAGCAGAACTGTCCTGGCAGCCACCAGACCTACCCTGCGCATGGCTTGGTCACACCAGCTCAGTTAAAAAGAGGTCAAGGTCATCCTGAGAAAAGGCAGACGCCTTCAGGGCACCAGATGCAGCCAAAGAAGTTGCCTCAGATGGAGGAGGGAATGACCCTTGGTGTCAACAGCTCCAAGGCCAACCCTTGCTACTCAGAAACTTCTAGAAACGATTTCTTACTTTCCTGATGTACAGATACTGAAGTATCCCTGAAGAAGAGCCTCAAGCGCTGCTGCAGAGCACTTCAGAAGGGCCTGAAAATGAAGATCAAACTCAAACCCAAATATTTCTAGAAAGCTGAGGCTTTGACCTATAATATTAGCATAATAAAAGCTAACTGTACAGACGCTGCTCCTCTAATTCAATTTTGTTATTTACATTAAACTTCACTTACACATGAGAGAAGGAAATAGTAAAATCACCCTCATAAATTATCTTCTGCCTTCTCTCACACGAAACAGTGGGAAGTAATCACCCTATTTTGCTATCTTGATATATCTTTAAAGGTACTCATTAAGAGAAATGTACATCCAGCAGGTGAATAGAGATAACTGGTCATAAGTGATGACAGACAAAAATATACAAATATCTGATCTGAAAAAAGGCCAAGTTGGAAGCCAGATACATACTCAACTATCCACTTTACTTGCTGTTTATTCAGCTCATGTCAGGATGATTCAGCACATCTTTACACGCAACTCCCTATTCATACAGCATCTTCTAGTCAAAAACCCAAGCATTTTCCATTTCTTTTTCTAAACAAAGGGTAGAAGAGTGGAATGGGAACTTGCCATTCAACAGCGGAAACTATTTGTAAAGCTGGGAAGCTGGAGACACTAGGAAGAAAAGGCTTTAATGAAACTGGCCGCTGTGTGTGCCAACCGTCAAGACTTTTTATACATTCTTCCAAGGAACACTGACTGAGGCTTTTTCTGTATTTACTCTTTACATCCCAGTTATTATAATTCTTTGAATGGTGGAAAAGAACAAGATTTATGAGAAATGCTGTATTAGAAACAGGCAGGCTTTTTTTCCCCTGCAACTAGTCTGTAGCTGCACTCAATGACCCATTAACTTATTTCTGGTTCCGCACAAAGCCAGCACCCAGACATTTGTGACTCATTATCAGCTAAGCACAGGAATTCACCACTAGAGCCCCAGCTGATCCAGATCCAAAGGAAATCCCCATATGCTCGGGATTTCTGAAATACAAGCGTTACAGTTGTTGCCTGGTAAGAGGAAAGTTTCCATACACAACAGAAGATCTGTTTATATTTATGTTTTTGGAGGCTTGTAACTCAGCCAGAAGCAGATAAGTTTTCCCAGGGCAGCAAAAGTCGTAGCACTGACATCCGGGTAAAAACATAGTACTGTTTCAAGTCGTTACTCCAAAGCCTGGAGGTAACAGAGCCGCGACAGTTTTCCAGACCAATATTTAAGCCTGCAATCCTTTTTATAATTGCCTTCTTTTCATTACGAGATCCCATATTCTGGGCAAAAAGATGTGCTACACAAAATGGCTTTGCTCACTACGCAGCTTTCATTCATTTGTTCCCAAAGCACAGTTTGTCCTCTGCTGTGGAGGAGGAAAGCTCTTGCGGCTTTGACTTTGGTGTCCGCCGAGACACAGCTTCCCAGAACGAGCCTGGAGCCTAGCCCAGCCACCGCCGCTGCGTATGGCAAGGTCTGACCCCATCCCTTGGACCTGGAGCGCTCAGAGCAGTGCCCTCACCAGCCAGAGGTTACCAGTGGGCAACGCAGCATTTTACAACGTACCAGCACGTAAGCGACAGACAAATGAGCAAAAGGCTTGCCTGGGAGCATATCCGATGAACAGTCAGTTGAGAAGGGCCTTCAGCATTATAGGAATCACACAAATACTCCACAGCCACCCTGTCTTTCAGACCAAGACAAAAGTTTAGCTTATTTCCCTGCCCTTGTAAAAAGCACAACGAAAGATGGGGGAGCCGAGGCAAGCACATCACATTTTCCACTCTGCTATGGAAAAAGTAGAAGGTGACTATGGAATTAAAGATGGTGCGATAATGCATACACTAGGACTGGGTACAGTAAGGTGGAAATTTTAATTCTGGTATTTCATACCTTTTAAGAGCTCAAACTGGCAACCTTAAAAACATTCTTTGAGTTTTTGAAGTAATATAATTACTCTCCATTAATCAAAATGAGGAAGGAATGAAATATGCTTTCACGATTCACTGACATGAATAATATTCAAGGAGCAGAGTGGTGACCACTAACGTACCAATGCTTATTATAACTGCCACACAGCAGCATCTGAGAAAGTTTGTCCTCCTACCCAGGACAGGAAATAATTGTCTGACATCCATTGTCAGAAGCTGACCATTAATAGCAACGAGCTATAACAGTAAGAGCTGCTGTGAGGTCTGGATTATACAGAATAGGAAAATACAAGCCTCAAAGTGACCAGCGACTCCCTTGCAATTTCCCTACATTGTCTCATATCTCTGTCTCTCCTCTCTCCATCTGAGGCTCTCAGTCAGAACCCTAAATGCAAAAGAACCCCGGGGATGTGGGGAGGCCCAGGTGAACTGTCAGGGCAGTCAGGCAGCACTTGCCCCCACTTCCCTCCACTCCTCCTGGCAGCACATCCTTAACAAGGCCACCCGTGACCGTCCTAAGGCTCACCCTGGAACAGGCTCTTCCCCTGGCAACGATCCTCCGATGGAGACCCTGAAGGCAAAAAGCCCCAGATTGTATTCTCTTTTCCGAGTGGAAACACAGAAATCTCTCAAACATTCCCTTTCATAATTCCCACCACCACTTTGAGAAGACTCAAGGGGTGATATTTGGATGATGCTTGATTTGAATTTTAAAACCACAATTTTGTGCACCGATTCCAAGGTCATTACCATTCAGAAAGTTTTACCTCTGCTCCTGAGTACTTCTGCGTGCGCAGAATGAGCTCCGCTAAGCAGACTTCGTCACTGACTGGCATGGACCGAAACTGGAGTTTGAAGATCTCCCCGCGAGTGGCTGCATCTGGCAACGGCACGTAGATAATTCTGTCTATTCGTCCTGGTCTCAGCAAGGCCTGCAATGAAAGCGTCACAGGAAAAGTTACAGCACATGGCACACCACACCAAGAAAGTAAAAGCCACAACTCAATTAAAACCAACAACGCTGCCAAATAACCAACAATTTCAGCAAAAGGAAGAAGCTGCACAAGAGCAATCAAGCTATGTGCAAGAGGGGTTATTCTCCTATGTCAGAATGGATTGGTTGCTGAAAAGACAATAAGGCTACTCAGCTTGTGAAATACCAGTTCATGGAAAAAAGCAATCATAAAAGAACCATAGTCATTTTCCTAAAATAATAATTTTAGGCTTGTTGCAAGGTGTGCTGGAATGTTAGGACTTGGCAGAAGGACAGGTGGCAATGGACACATCCCAAGTTCAGATCTACCATCAAGACAACAAGTGGAGAAAAAAGGCTTTTTTGAAGTGAGGCTCACATTCTGGATTCATGTTGCTTTATCCCAAATTATTAGGGCTGCACATGCTTACAGAAGAGCAGACTACTCTGACAATTTTTTATGCAAAATAAGGTAACAATAGACAGAGGGCAGTGATGCTCAGCTTCAAAAAGGGAGAGAAAAAACCCATAGCTTTGCAAAAGCACTACAGTTAATACATTTAAGCATCAGCTTTGAACTGTTGGAAAACTGTTCTTTTCCTTCTCTTATGCCACAAGACAACTGAAAATTCAACAGATGAATACAGTTACAAGCTAAGGCCCCGATGTTGCGGTTTCATACATGTATATTGGCCCTTGCACTTTGGTTTCCCAGGGTTACTCAGATCATATATACACTGGGGAGGTGGGAGGGTGACCGAGCAAACTCTGGGCAGCAGCGACAGACAATATAAGGGGCAACAACGGCCACAAAGGGCAGCGTGGAGGGCTCAGACTGCACGGGAGGAAAAAAAAAACTCTGCAGAAGAGAGGCGCAGCCTTGGGGCAGGTCATCGGGGAGGCTGCGGAAACTCTGCCCGTGGGGGTTTTGCGGCTCAGCCAGGCGAAGCCAAGCCCTCCCCGACCTGGCGCTGGCCACAGTCCCGCGCTGTGTGGGAGAGGGTCCACGGGGCCTCTGGAAGCCCGCTCCAACCAGCGTCCCTGTGACGCTGTGCTTTCTAGACGGGGTCAAATAGTAAACATCTATATATAAAACAATTATATCCCATACACAGGAGAAGCCAAGTTCTGAAATTTATGAGAAGAGAGGGAGCTCACTTCCTTGTATTTCTAAAAATCTCCAAGATTTTTGACAACCGCCTACAGTAAAAAAGTAAAAACCCTCCCAGTCTTTCTTACTTGACATTTGAAAAAAAAAACAAAACAATCCGCACACAGCGAATGCACAGAAATAGTATTTAAACTATTTTTTAAAAAACTGAACAATGCTTGTAAGATTCAACATGTAACCTAAATTGTTTTTATGTTATGGTTCTCCCTTGGGCAGAGTAGTTTGAGTTCCAGATGACTAGAGATATTGCATGGCTGTCCTGGGCTGTCAGCCAATAAGTCTTTTCCCAGCCTGATCATGTCAGTGAAAGTCATGCCGAAAAAATAGTAGGAAAGAGCTTTCCTTCCTGCACAGCATTGATCAAGTTAACACCCTTCCTAGAGTTTCTTTAAAAAGACTGTTGTGGTGCTTCAGAGTGGAAAAACGTATCCTGAATGTTAAGAGATGTCTTGTTATTTTTAAAACAGAACATGAAAACGCTCAGCAGAAAGTGCATGGCACTGCGGTGTGTTGCATCAAGCTACGTAAGGCAGGCTGTACTGGGAAGACTAAAGGTCCGTATCCAGCCCGGTACCCTGTCCCTGACAATGGCCAGCGCCAGATCCCTACAAAAGGGAGTGAGAAGCAAGCCATCCACTGGTATTTTCTCAGTAGACTGTGCTACTTTCCACTAGATTCTTGACATATTCACCAAAGAACTCAACCTACTGATAATAACTCGAACAGTGTGTCATTCAGTGTCTAAATCATGTGTGTATCAGGATATTGCCATTTTTTGCCAACACACTTGAAAGAGAAATTTGCATGTTTCAAGACTAGGCTTGGAGGGAGAGGAATTATACTGCAATTGTGTTCTGCATGCTCTTAAGGAAATGCCCATAGCTAATTCTATTATTTAGAAGAAACACGAAATGTTCACCAGTACAGTGGTGTGCCTCTTTTAAATCAAGGCAGGTTTAATCAGGATGCCTAGATAATTACAACATTTTCTAGAGCCACTTTAGCTTCACACTGGTGAATGACCATGGCTGTTGTGCAAGTGGGACAGGAAAAATCTTTGATGCCAATCATCTGGGAGCAAGCGCTCCCCTGTGTTGCATTGGCTTTGAGTTCCGAGATGCAGCCTTCTAACACGATGGAGCACCCACGCTTGCAAAGCACAACCGCAGATGTAAGAGAGTGAATACATTTTTTTTTTGCTCAGTTACTAAAAATTGTTTTTCCTCCAGTTTGTCCCAAATGCTTTGTGTTTTATATATAGTCATGGTTGGAGGCCCAAGTTTTAAACACACTATCATTACTTTTTGCTACAATGAGGCCCAGGGACGTTATCCAAGATGGCCAGATGTGCTGGGAACTGTACAAAAAAAGCACAAGTCAGTCTTAAATGGACATGGACAAAAAGGAGAGGAGAGAAAATATTCTGTAAACTCACTTGAGAAAAGAGTCAAATTCCTTCCAGCCCCCAGAGAGAAAACGAGATTGAACTGAGCACTGGTCTCCACCAGCATTCCCGGCAGTCCAGCCAGACGGGAACCGTGGTGACCCTGGACACAGCCCGACTGCTCCTCACTCCGCTGTCACCACCCTTGTCCCTTTGGCAAGCCGCCGGCCCCCTTCACTCTACACTCCTGAGGAACTAAAAGCAGAGGGTGAGGAAGGGGCCCGCCTCGACCCGTTCTGTGTTACTGGAGGGCAAATCCCCGGCGAGAGGCCATAGGTGGGCTGCAGATATGCCCTGCTGCCTATTGGTCTGAAAGCAATCTGAGAGCAATGGCAAGTCGAGGCCATTTTCATTTGCAGGACTCCACGTTGCTCTCTTGGGCTTTTGGTCTCTGCATACTTCTCATGGAGATACTCTTCCTTTTTGGCCAAAATAGTTCTGGACTCAGTTCTGAGCTGCACGTAGAGGTCGGCAGTAAGGGAACAAGATACCCCTCTTGATGTTTTTGCACACTGAAGTTTCCTCTGGAGCAAAATGAGCTCTTTCTGGGTTGCTTAGAGAAGCCTGCTGTGGCATGTGGTGTGGACAAATACTCCACAGCAGCAGTGTTGGCTTTAACACCAAGGCCCAGGTCATGCTTACTTCTGCTGCTGGCAGCAGTGCTGAGTTTGGGGGACACTGGCACCACCTTTTTCTTCAACATCGTGTATCTTGCAGACCTAGAAGCTATTTATCTTCTCGGCGGGGTGTTGCGTGATGCAGGCTTCCCCATGGGAAGGGTTTTGGAGGTGGTTGCTCCAAGCGTGTCATGACTTTCACAGGCTGTTCCAGAAGATGGAGTTTCAGTCTTGCACTTCGCACTTTGAAAATCGCGAGGAGGGTGACAAGGACACCCAGATCACCTCCGGACCAGCCCCGTTGCCCATGGGGTGCATCATCGGGACCCAGCTCTGACCCCCTGGCAAGGAGGGATGGATCCTCACTGCCGAGGGAGGCATTGGGTAGGAGAAGGCAGTGACTTGGCTCTGCGGGAGGAGAGGCAGGTGGGGAGAGCGAGGAGCTGAAGCAGGGCTGCAGGTTCAGGCAGATATGAGCTGCCGGGAGTACAAAATTAACCGCTCGCGGCTGGGAGCTGCAAAACTGATTTGAGGCTAGGAGCACACAGAAGGTGGGAAGTTGATGGGGCCAAAATTAATTGATGTGTGTGCGGAGCTACATAATTCACTGATGGGGAGATATGAGGGTTGCATAATTTATGTAGGCCAGCAACAGCACAAAATTAAGTAATTGGGGTTTTGGTAGAAATCAGAATACTTCATAGCATTAAACAATTCTTTTGCAAGTTTATGTAATTTTTTTGTTGTTACCACAAGTTACAAAAGGGGTCTAAGTGCACATGCACTGAAAGGTTACTAGTGGTACACAGACACAATATTCTTCAGGGGAGCGCTAGGAAAATGAGATAATCATCATGTAATACATAATATCATCAATAGCAAAAACACATTTTAATGAAGAAGAAACTGCTCCCCTTTCAAAAAAAAATGGTTTGGTAATTAAAATAAAGCATTACTTCAAAATATATCATTGGAAAAGATAGCTGGTTCAAAAATGTGTATTTTGTGTACAATTAAGATAATTATTTCAGGAAAGAAAACTTAAATAGGCAAAGCCAGGAAAATATTTGTGGTTCCTGTTAAGAATGGACCTTAGGGCTTTGCTAATTTTCCTCCTTCTCCTTCTCCTTTCCTCTTTTTTTTTTTCCTTTTAAAGTATCCATCTTTAGTTAGCTTTTTCAAAGGATACTTGGCCATTTCAAGAACTACATTGTCAAACAATGCAGAATTATAACACGGACAGAAGCATACCCAGCTGATGAGCTTTCTGTGCGACAGAAAAAATAGCTTTCCTACTGACATACTTCTGCAGCCATGCCTAACTCATCAAAATAATTCTTAATCAGATCTTATAACAAAATGTCATACATACACAATGCAAGAGGGTAATCTGACATTAGAAAAAATATGATTCCAGAAATGTGGCAAAAATTTTCATTAGCAAAGCGTAACTTGCACAGCAAAACATAAGCTGCAGAGTAAACGGCATACTGAGGTGTGTGAGACAGAGCAGGCAGGTTCAGCAGGTAACAAAGTTCACCTGGAGAATCAATGTTACTGCATGTTCTCTGCTGCAATCAATCTCCACAAGTAGGAACAGATTTTTATACTCAATTTAAGACATTTCCTTTCAAGTAAATACATTTATTTTAATGCAGAACCTAAAAAAATGCAACTAAAAGTTTAATCCTGCCTTTGGAGTCCATTGGGATTAGACCACAGATGAAAATCAGAGCACTGGAAATAACAGAGCAATCTGTTTCCTTTGCAACTAAATCCTTCCAATTTAAATTAACAATTGCTATTTATGAACCCTGGTTGCGGTCCCTACTTACACAGACTCTCGAATATGAGAAGTACTCTGTATCTTCTAATCTAATTTGGTAATGTGATTTTTTTTTTTTACTTTCATCATTACAGTATTTGAAGATATGTAAAGCATTTTAAATTCAGTCATATTCTTCCTGTAGTCCGTGCACACAATAACTGTTTGTGAGATCCTTTCACTGGTTTTGCCCTCACGTCAATGCGGAAAGTATTAAGGTAAAAGATAGGCTGAGGAAATTAATTTGTTAACAACGGCGAAAGGGCCTTCTTGTGCCATCACATTTATCTCTTGCAGGAGCGAAGTCCGCTCCCATAAAGGTGCTTCTCCTACGCTTTCGAGGCGCACCTCGGTGCCTGGTATTTTTGTTCTCATTCTGTGCCAGAGCAGGTCACGCTCCCAATGCAGCAGACCAGGCAGTGCTTGGCATTTTAGGATCTTTGAAAGTTTCAAGTATAGGAAGCTCATCCGTCCTGTTTGCTAGGCAGGATTCTGGAGGCATTTTGCAACTACGGATTAATTACCAGAAACAGAACATGCTGAGGGGAAAAGACACGTTAGAGTGTCACTACGAAGGACTTCAAAACCACAGTCCAGCGGAGAGCTAAATTTTATTGTTCCACAAGGTTTTTATTCCCCCTCCATCTTGCACGAGCTGCTTCAGGAGGCCACCTGGAGTTCCTCTGTTTCAGGTGACATGCTTACTTGCTGTGTCACAAGGCTGGAGTCTTGTAACTACAGGCTCCTGAGTGAAGCGATACTGCTTTTTTCTCACCAAGAGCCCCTTTCCTCACACTCTTCCTCCTCCCCACCTTCTTCCTTCTGTGCCAACACCTGTCACCACCGTCAGCACGCGCCAACATCTCTAACCAGTTCCCCTCTTTGACGACTTGATTGCTGGTCACCACCCTTGTACTTCTCCCAAGATTTGTGCAGATTACTCTCTGTTGTCGTTACACAACATCTACAACTCCTCTCAGGGTGGAGCAGCTCGCTTCTTTAACCTACAGTATATCCACTGCTTCAAAAACTGCATTCGCAAACAGAATTTTATGAGGTATTATTGGAAACTAGCCCCTACAAAATGTTGCAGTCTCCTATTGTCAGTCCCAATGCAAAGACTTCACCTTCCGCACAGATTTCTAAAAATCAGGCTGTACGACCGTTCCGTCGTGTCAGTCTTGCTCAAGACCTGGAGCATTGTGCAAGCTGACAAGAAAAGACATGATAGGTTTGACAGCAGGTGTTCAGGAAGAATGCGCGCTATCAAGTGGCAGTGAGCACAGCGGGAACATTTTACTCAGGCATTCACCAGAAGTGTTAATTAAAGACAGACAACAAACACGTGCTTTGATACGCCAACAAACAGTAAACCAACTTGAACACGGAAACAGTTTATATCATCCGAGGCCAAACCAAGATGAAGCAATACAGAGAGTTAACCATCTGAAAAATAAGAAAGCAATCAGTCAAATGCTCCTGCTTGCATAGGATTCATCTACTCGCTTTGCTTATCCTCCAGGTCTACTACCATTAGTTAATCCTTTTCCTTCAAGCGCTGGTTTTTACCCATTTCCAATTTGTCTCATCAACAGAAGGAAACTTTTCCCTGTAATTCAATGTATTTTCTGGAATTGCTCTCTTTGCTGGCTACCAACAGGAACTAACACCTTCAGCTATCGCTACAGATCAGCCTCTTAGCTGTTACAGCAAAACACAGTTTACCCTACAGTTCCAGTATGCAGAAAAATAACAAATTCATCTATCCTTATAAAATTAAACCTGAGGAAAGAACTACCTTGAAACAACAGAAACCATTGGCATTGCTTGCTTGAACGACATACCCTGCTTCTGCATGTTTCACACCATATCAGTCATTTCCACTAACGGTGGTGATTTTAAACAGATACGAGTGTTACTTAAATAACTAAGTTGTAAACAGGCAGTGTTAAAAGTGCTTCAAGAAAGCAAAAATTTCCAGAGTTGATGTGAAAGTGTATCGAGCCTTCACACGGCCAAAGCATTCAGAACTGCTTTTGATGCTATTTTCTCTCCCTGATGCCCACTGGCAGGCACGGATGAGGTCCCACCGTGGGCCAAGTCTGTAGCCATCACCACCACCACCACCATAGCCCTCGCTCCGCTGCCAAACCACCGGCTTTCGATAACGCTTTGGGCTGGAGGAGCTACTGGAGAGAGTCCAGCAGAGGGCTACGAGGATGGTGAGGGGACTGGAGCATCTGTCCTATGAGGAGAGGCTGAGGGAGCTGGGCTTGTTCAGTCTGAAGAAGAGAAGGCTATGAGGAGACCTAATAAATGCTTATAAATATCTCAAGGGTGGGTGTCAGGAGGATGGGGCCAGACTCTTTTCAGTGGTGCCCAGCAACAGGGCAAGGGGCAACAAATGAAGCATAGGAATTTCCAGCTGAACATGAGGAAGAACTTCTTCCCTCTGAGGGTGACGGAGCACTGGAACAGGCTGCCCAGGGAGGTTGTGGAGTCTCCTTCTCTGGAGATATTCAAAGCCCACCTGGACATGGTCCTGTGCAGCCTGCTGTAGGTGACCCTGCTTTGGCAGGGGTGTTGGACTAGATGACCCACAGAGGTCCCTTTCAACCGCTACCATTCTGTGATTCTGTGGAGGTTAGCTGTGCCTCTGCCTTTGGGGATACGGCACCAAACGCCGTCCATTGTTCAGCTGCCTCGTAGTGCCTGCACAGCTCAGGGAAGAGGCTGCTGTGCCCTCCTGCCTCCTCCTAAGCTCCCTCCGACGGCCCTGCCAGCACCATGCGCTGCACCACCATCTCAAGAAACTGCCTGCACATACAGAAGCAGAATAGCTCTTCAAAAAGCCCAGTTTGTATCTCCAAATCTGCACAATGCCGGACGCACCAAAATATTCTCATCTTTTCAATCAGACTGACATCAGTGTCCCAACCGCTGTACAGCACAGTCCTGCCATTGACACGAGTTTGATTAATATAGCTAATTCAAGGGAAATCTTGGAGAAAGAAGACTTGAGGAGACTTGTTTCATTGCAGCAATGAGACCATGTAAACACAACTGTGGGGAACAATGTGCTCCTTGGCCCATGCAGACAATACCAGAGCATGTTTTTATGTGGTTTTGTTCAGATAGGATTAAAATCTCTCAAGAAACCAAGTTTCAATCACTTATCTTGGCAGAAACATCTGCAGGCAGATACTCTGCAGCTGCAGAACCAGTATCTCCATGCTTTTCCTCCCTGATATTTCCAATAGTTAAATTGCCCAGTTGGCATGAATTACTGCAGTGCTCATCGGGAGCCAAGCTTTGCCCAGGCCTCCATCTATAGAAGTCTAAACCTGTCGGCAACACAGCACATTTTCAATGCAGTAAAAGCAGCGCAAACCCAAGCAACCCCACTCGTACAATTCCAGATTCTCCAGTTTGGCACCACAGAAGTTCAGCTCCAAATCAAGCCTCTTACGTGTGTGCAAAGACACGGAGGCACCCGGCAGGGAATCAGGCCCTCCTCCTCACTGCTTTGTCAATATGGTCTCAGAACAAAAAAACCTGAAGCAACTTATAGCAGATTCTCCACAATCTGCCCATACTTTCAGGACACTCAAAGACACGTTTTCAAGCCAGAAACTCTGTAGAAAACAGCGCCCGGCCTTTCTCCCTCTGCTTGTTCTGCTGCAGCTGCGCCGTCCTCCCCTGGCACCCGTGCTGAGCAGCAGAGTCCTGGCTCGGGGCTGCGGTGCTGGCTTCTTTTGCGTGGGGCATTTCAGACAGAAGATCTCGTTCTCTCCCCATGTCCAATATGAACAGCCTTACCACAGTGGCATGCGGACAGAGGATGTCCCAATTTTCGGTTGTTTTCCTGCAATTTTAGTAAGGAGCAGGAGCGATGTAGTCCTTTGCCACTTGCTGGGTCTGAAAGAGAGGTTTAGATGTGCAGAAGGCAAGGGAACTCCCCTCTTCTCCTTGAAATGTTATGCAGCTCTTCCTCCCCCATTTCTAATAAAATAATTTTTAGTAAAGTTAAAATTAACTGAAGAAAAAAAAAAATCTATCATCAGCTAATAAACAAGGTAACACACCTTCTTCAGTGTATGTTTACATAAGAGAGTCCTCCGTGCTCCCGTCTAAGAGGTGCAAAACCTCAGGATTGTCAGTTCTTTTTTTCTTTTCCCTCTTTTTTTTGGGGTGGGGGTTTAATAAAGGAACCCCTTTAGAAAAGATAACAATTACATGTAATGGAACCTGGAACCAGACTCTTCTGGCAATTAATCACCCAGGAGCCGTTGCAATCCTGCAGGCTGTTTCTGACAGATTTTGAGAGCTTTACAGGAATCACTGGGATAAGATGTGCCTGGGCTGGCTTCTGACAGGGACCGATCATGTACAAAGTGGATTGTTGGTTTTGGGGTGGTTTTTTTTGGAGTTTGTATATTCTTACACACACATATATACACACAGACGTGTGCACCCATACACACATTTCTATAGGAGTCATTCTTTACATACATGGAACAACTGCAGAACTCATTTATCAGCCCAGAGGCAAAAAAGAAAAAAAAAAAATGAAAAAAAAGCCTTTTCTTCCTCTCAGCAAAGTAGAGCTATCCATCACTTAACAGAGATACTTCCTGTTTTCAAGCAGTTGGGAAGGCATGACTTCCAACCCAAATACTTGGCTTGGCAAACTATTCCTGTGTTGACAGATGCTTTTATAACCACTTCATTCCACCTGAAGTTTCAGTACAAAAGGAGGTGGGTTTTGTTGGGGTTTTTTTTGTTGTTGTTTTTTTTTTTCTGAGGCAGGAGAAAGGGAAAGCAGAAAGGAGAGGAAAGAGAAGGAAAAGGAAGGAAAAAACCACAATTATAACAGCTGGATGACAGAGGTTAGCATAGCTCTGACAGATGTTACCATGTAACCTCAAAATGACATGTTGGAGGAAAAAAACCACCACTAAACCTGTTCCTTGTAGGAAAGAGAATTTTGAACTCCTGCCAAAATACTACAATTCTCCTCAGCAGCTTTCAAATGCTATAACAATGATCTACCACATAATACAATATTTTTCATATATAAGCTATGCTTTTATATTACCATTGCTCTGACTGATTAAATTACCAGCATGGGATGAGATTCTTTTCAGGGAAACAACTTAGCCTCGAACGACAAAAATCCACAGCAGGTCAGGTCCATCAAGACGTGCTTCGTAACAGCTTTTCATCTCCTATGTTCTGTTTTCATAGGATTCATTAAGAGGACATGCTCTAAACACTTCTCGAGACTGAACACTTCAGTGTGTGACAAACAGCAGCGAAAATGTGCTGCACGCAAGAAGATGTATTTGTAAAGCTGCGTGATCCATTTTATACAACCTTTTGTCGTATCAGTTTCTGCATTGCTTATACCTGGTTATTTCAGCGACTGCCCTACCACAAAAATCTTGATGACTTTACCTGGCCTGCAACCAAACTTTATCGACCTGTCTAACAAACTACAGATAAACAAAGTGTAAAAGAAATGTTCATGGAACAAACCAGGTATGTGAGACTAGATGCTTCTAAAGAACTAAGAGATCGGCAGAGAGGTAAGCAACATCAAGGAAACATTTCAGAAACAGCTTCAAAAGGAAATCAATGACTTTCCATTGTTCAGCCAACACTGTGGCAGAAGAAAAAAACAGTTTCTGGTTTTCATTATTTGAAAGATCTTATTTTACTACCGTAGCTCTGGAAGACCATTTGAAGCAATGAAGTACGTACTGGACACAATAACTGTACACTAAAGGAAAAGTCATTCAAATTGCAGAGAGAATAAAGTCATGATGTAAGAAATATCACTCATTTGTACTTGAAATTGGAAACCAATGTGATCTTGCCTTTTTTAAGTCTGCCTTGAGGCTCATATTCCTACAAGATAGGGAGTGAAACAAAAAAATCCTGGTTTAGCCCCCTCTCCTTGGGAGGTACAGCCTTCTTGCCCCTTCGTAGCAAACACATACTGGGTACAATCCAGTTGCCAATGCCATTTGAGACCAGCTAAGGTATCTTAGGTATCTCCCTGAGGCTGGCAGGTATTACTGATGCAGCTTTCTCCCTGCCAAGTGGATATCTGGCGGCCATGAAGGAGCCTGCTGAGCAGAACAAATAGCACAGGATGCCTCTGTCCAGGCCACCGAATCCCGCCATGCTTTTGTTATAGGAACAACCAGAAGACTCACTACAGGTTTTTAACTCCCTACCTGGCAGTCCAGATGTCTGAACACCAATGAAGTCTTCTCCCCCTCTCAAAAAATGCACTCTTCAGCAATTTTAAGTCATAAATTGAGGAGGAAAAAAGAGAAACAGATAAGTATACACAGTAGGAAAGAAGCCTCTAACCAGCATCTGCAAAGTGGTGCGCACACAGCGGTGTAGGACAGCAGACACACAACATGAGTCTTTAAACACGGCCGCGCAGCCTTTTTGGGGCCAGAGGAGCACATCAGGGAAGAAGACTTTTTGGGAACAGCCAGGTGTGGTCACTGAGGACACCACCGGCATAACAGCACAGGTGACACGGCTCCAGAGATTGAGAAAACACGGGAAATACCGAAGAACTGCATGCTTGACTATAAAATCCCAGATAGCCACATGCCAGGATATTAATATAGTCAAGACATGGGCTAATTAAGAACAGCAGTGCACTGGCTGGGTCAGAAGCCAAGATACTCTGCTTGAAGAAAAGGCCCCGGCAGACATGCCTTCTCATATTATTGCAAGCAGACAATCACTGACTTCCTCCACCCGGATGCAGGAAGACAACCTGGTGGTTTTCATACCAGCAGAAACCACTTTGTGTGTTGATCTTAGAAACTCGTGGGTGGTGCTGAGTTTACATAAATTACAGCACTTACTACAGCTGCCAGTTGCAAGTGACAGATAGAGCTTGGACTCTGGGATTAAAATATGTACTTTCTAGTTATTAAGCCTGGAGCGGTGCTGATAAAAGTCCTGAAATCATTTTACAGGTCTGCCAAGTGTTTATAGCCCCTAATAGACATGAAATATTAGATGAAAACCTTTGGTGCCACCCGACTCACATTTTTTCCCCCATGCTGCCAAGAGTTCCTTCAAACATATGCAAGAGACTGCTGATCATTGTCCATCTGGCTTTCTCCCTGGCTGTCCCCAACTTTGTGAAGTCCCCCTTTGCTTCCATCTCTAAGCACTTTTCAATGGAGGAATTATTTTGGTCAGCCCCTTTTACATGTTCTACAATCAGCCTGAAGGCATTCCTGCCATGGCAGACAGTCTGGCATCAGATCTGGCTTCATTCTTACCACATATCCTAGATATTTCCATCTTCATTTCTGGATAATTTAGGAGATTAAGTCTTGTTCAACTCCCTGACGAATCTCAGTGTTTGTTATAAATTCATTCCATTTAATACCTACTATTTCCCTGAGGCATTTACTTTCAAAAGCTTTTAGACGTCTGTCTGTACCTTTGGTAGATTTCCAGCTTTCACATCCAGCTGTTAAGGTGGAAACAAAATTTCAGTGGGAGACTCACAGATTGGTTTTAAATTGTGGATTATCAACACTTAAATCTTTGTGCTGGTAAATGCAGCTGCTGTCTTGCTGATATATTACTCAAGTCCTTTCTGGACATCTTGTTCGTTCACATTTTACTGCCACGCAATGTGAAGATGTCTGGTTTGCATATAGCTTGTTTTTGCATCTCATTATTGGAGTAAAAAATTGCTGTGGTTCTCATTATGTCTATTTGTTTTTAACTTATCTTCCCCCCCGCCCCCTCCCCTTTTGTGCATGAGTGTCTGTTGGACCTAGGTTACCTGGTAAACAACCTAGCTGTGGTTTCTGTTAAATAACATAATGCACGTTCTACCTGAGTCAACTTTTTCTTTCCCATTCTTTCCCACTTAAACGAACAGCAGCTCCAAATCGCAGGGATGAAAGATTGCACCTCTGCTTGATACCACTGTCTGCATAAAGGAGTATTCATCCTGTCAATGTGTACTTCAGTGAAGTAAGCTGCACCTTGATCTAAACCCTTGATGGGGCAATTACTTCTCTTGACATACCCTGTCACTTCAAGATGTTACAGACTCAATCCTGATGGACACAGTCAAATATTATCTTTAAATCTAAAGGTACTCCATGTAAACACCACATTAAAGCGAATGCACCCTCAAACAAGTTGCCTCCATGGACTTAGAGGGAAAACGGTGGATCTAAACACAGGATGAAAGTCCTTTCTTGTCCGCTGTCACTTACCTGACTCCACTTTGAATTTCTCACACACCAGACAGAAGTGAGGCGTGTTGGCCTAAATTTAGTTTCTGACACAGACCACAGTGTACTCACAAGATGCCATTCACCCATAAGGAGCTGCATTTAATGGGGACAGGGCCCTGGTGTACAGTAGTCAGGACATGCAGAAAACATTCAGCATCCTGAGGGCATTTGGGATGGGGACCCAAAGAGAGAAAGAAGGAAGTGAGCAGAAAAAGAAACTCTAGCAGTGTTTCCAAAAACTAAGGCCATGGTCACAACACCTGAAATTGTGAGCCTGACAGAAGTGGGATTCCCAGAGAGAAACAGGGTCACAGCTGAAAAATAGTGAAATACCATTCTGGGAGGCCTCCTTACCCTTGGAATAAACTTGATGTATGAAGATGGACAGGGCTAATATGAAACTGCTGAAATCTATTTGTCAGATATTTGACTCAAATGAAGGAAAGGGTTTATTTTTCTTCATCATCTTTTTCAAAGGACTAGACCTTCCTTCCAAATTTTGAAAAGCCTGGCACTGCTGCAAGTTGGGCTAGTTACGACACCATTTTACTGTAGACTTCCCAGCAGCAAAAACATACTTGGCTATGGAGCCCCTTTCTACACTGAACGGCAGAAGCTCTGCTTCTTGAAACTTTACAAATAAACAACATACTAAGAAGATTTCTGGAGAGGAAGTTCCTATATGTGCATGCACACCACATGATGACATTTCCCAGCAGTTACTCTTTTAATCGTTATCTGCACTGCTACCATGTTTTCAATGCAGCGAACAGGAAACACTTTGCTTTTCAACAGGTTATCACTAAAGAGATTTCTTGGTGCTGTAATTTCTGCAACAAAGGGTGCTGACAATGAATCAAAATCCATTTTTTAAAACACAAAAATGAAGATATTGAAAATGTAAAATTAACTAAATTGTTCCCCGGACAGAGTTGGGGATTATGACTGTCAGATTTTGATGCAACTCCCACTTCTCACCTGCACAAGGTAAGCTAAAATTTAGTTATTGATGTATGATTTCAATCTCCCTTTGCAAATACCCTTGACTTAGCATCTCTTTTTTGAAGGCTGGTGTTTTAAAAACAATACTTGCATAAGAGAGAACACAGTTTCAAAACTCAGAAACCTTCCATTCTTAAACCATAACTAAAAATCACCAGCATTCAAATGTAAGCAGAACAAAAAAGTGCCTCACTGCAACAATCTACGCAGATGGGTGTTCAGATCTGCACTGGGGAACTCCCTCAGCAGCACAGTCTCCAGCAACAGCGGTACTCAAAATCTCTGCAGACTTTATACTTATTTCTGGTACACCTGCATATAGACCAACATGAGTGTTTCATAACTCACCGGGTTTCAGAATTCCTGGAAGATTTATCAGTGAACGTGACAGACTTCACAAAAATTTAGGTGGGGGGGAGGTGGAAATGAATCTCAGAGTTAACACTGCTTTTTTATCCCATTCTGCACACAGGAAACACTTCCAGAAAAATCCTCAAAGTCCTCACACACAATGCAGAGCCTGCTCCTGCGGCACAGTACTTCATATTTTATTTCCTTACATCAATGCAGACGGACAAAAGCCTGCTCGGCTACAGCTGTGCATAATTGCAGGGCTGCGCTGGGTGAGCAATCCTGGTCCTGGCCCTCTGCCCGCGAATCATGTTAACCGAAGAGAAGAAAACACTCATCTGCAGAAGTTCTCTTGAACACCAGGCTTCACCTCTTCACAAATTGCTCAGATTTCGTCATGAAGCATCCATTTCCCTCTTCCCGCCCAAGAGTTCCATATCCGAAACCTGCCCAGCCAGGCTGAACGAAACAAGCCGCCCCTCTGCCTTCCCTGTTTGCGCCAACGCGACAGAAAAGCAACTGGAGGAGAGAAAAGGTAAAGGGTACGTCTGTCCCTCCCAAGCCTCTGGGAGGGATGGCACAAAGGTGATCTAATACAAAAGCCTGCACCTGGGAAAGCACTAAGAAGTACCATGCTCCAAATGCGAAGAAGCCACTCAGGCCTTTTAATTGTATTTGCTAACAGTAAATTCCAAGCAATGGGAAGAGCAGTAAAATAATTATGATACTCTGAACCACAGGAAGGTATCAGAGAACTCCCCCATAAGCGATTTTGGTCCTTCGGGGTAGGTAGTATTAATAAGATGGCCTCTTGCTTCAGTGGCCAGTTCAGTGATGAGACGACGCAGGGCTCCAACACCGCCCCGTGCTCAAGCGAGCTTTCGTGGCTGTACCCCGGCATACGCCACCTTCGCACAATGCACAGCCCTGTCGGAGCCCACCTGTGCAATGGGACATTTAACCCACGGCACGCTGTCTGTGCAGATCTTCATTAGATTGGAGATATTTTTAACAAAGGAGATGGAGTGGAGCCAGGTACAGTACCCGTAATCGCAGCTGTGCCCTTGCATGCCCTTTTAAATCAAGTATGGAAGTAGGACTTTAAAGCATTCGCTGAGCACAGGAATAGAATGGGTAATGGCCAAGTCCTGAAAGTTTTTCCAATTATTTGTTAAGTTGAAATTTCCGTATCACATCTGACATTTCCTTCACAAAGAAAGGGTCAGTTTCAGGTAAAACATATATTGGAAGTAGACAACATACACCTGGAAAAACAGATTTCGCTAGTCATTTCAAAATGAAAATACCTTAATTTGACAAAAGACCACACTGACACATCTCTGTCTATGGAGATCTATGAAGACACTGGTCCTTGTCTCAATTATTCACCTTTCTTTTTTAAACTCAGACTACAAATGCCCTAAATAATCCATTTTCTATGAACTGGATTTGAGATTGTTATAATTATTGTTATGACACAATATAAACACTACTGCTTAGACAACCATGCAGAGTGCAATATACACAAAGCAAGCAAAAATGGTTCTGATCCATTAGCAAAATCTACCCTACTCAAAGTAAACCAGTAAGAAACAATTTTTCCACCACCATTACAATAATCACCACAAAACCATACCGAATTTATCAAAACGAAGGACTATTTCTCACTTGGTTTTGAATTATGACTTGATAAACCTGGAATAAAAGTCTTTTAAATTTCTATTAACTACTATATACTAAATGGATGCTAAATTAACATAATACAGATGTTACTATTCATATTGCTCAAATGAAACTCGACACATTGCAAGTAATATCAGAAACAATTCCTTTAACTTCCTATTTGCTTTTTCTTCTAAATTAAGACAGACTATGGAAATATTCCCAAAGGTTTTTTTTTCTTCAATTATGTATTTCCTGCTGTTTTTTCTCCATGTTTTCATTTTTGTGAATTTCCGTGAAGCAGCTGTAAGAGGTAACAATTACAGCAAAAATGTTTAATTACCCAACTAGCTTTTAAACAGTACCTGTGGGCACATACAGTCCTCACATGAAGTTACTTAAAAGTAAACCCACAGGAATTATTGTTAAATAATGGTACGATTATCAAAGAAAATTATTCTCTGTGAGTCATTTTACATTAATTACAATATATTATTTCAAAGGTAGCGTAGACGCGGTTTATTCCGCAGTGCTGCTAGGAGAGTTTAATGAGCGGTCCCGTTAGGATCCATAGGCAGGAACTGGATGGACACGGCTCTTGCACAGACTCACTGCCTGCACCAAATCCACCCTGCACACGCCGGAGTCTTGGCAGGAATGGACTGAAGCAGTAAAACTAATGAAAATCAGTTACAAGAGGCTACAAACAGCTGTAAAATATTTAGCGAAAACCATGGAATTGAAGACGTGAATAGATTTCCACATCCCGTTTTCTAACACTCTTAAAATACCCACTTCACTTTTTAAAAATCTCTCCAAACAATGGTTTGATTTAACAGTACACTCTAAAAATCTGAGAATTAATTCAGAAAAAAGCTATTCAAATACCATTTATATCTGACAGGAGAATATCACTTCGGCAACATTTATAAATGTATAAAGTAGAAAAGTAGCTGTTAATCTCTATGATTTTTGCTCTTCCAGTAGGAAACTGGATCATGCACATGTTTTTTTGAAGACAAAACACTCTTCTTCTACAGCAGCCATCATTTTAATATGAGATTTAATAATACACATAGCTGATATATTACTCACATGTGCAATACCATGTTTGTATGCATCGAGCTCAACTGGAGCTGATTGCTCAGTTCTATGGATTAGACTATAAGAGATTTATTTTTTTTCAGAGCTTGCTTCAGATTATTATTCATAGTACCCTTCCATTACCTTCTCAAATACTTTACTGATGAGTCTACCAAAGGGAGAATCACTGTAACTATGTACACTTACACTTATTAAGACATAAGAGCCCCAGCGTGCCTTTATAAACCGGTGTAGCTCTGCTGTTGTCTTCTGGCACTTCACTGCACTGGCAGTATTTACAGCAGCAGAGGCTAGTCCCAAAACCTGAACAGTGGCCAGTGGCTTTTCCACAGTATGAATCAGCAAGCTTATATAACCTCAAAATCCTAAAACTTGGGTGGTTGAGTCTTACTCATTATCCCGTCACTGAGTCCTTTTGGCCAGCAGAGAATTCCAGAATTCGGAAATTGTCTCTAACTCGCTGTGATCAAGACACAAGGATTACAGACAGCTCTATTCTGCCCCAGGGAATTAAAGCCCAGGTTAAAGAGCTTCCTTACCGAGGAACTGCAGCTAAAATGTAAACCAGCCCTGACTGTTTCTACCACAGAAGAAAAGCTACAGTACCTAGGCAAGCACGGTAACAGCATTTTCAAACCAAAGTACTTCTTCCAGTGAAAGTATCTCATGTAAAAAAACCCAACGGGTTACTAAAGAAATTTCTGTTAAGAGAAATCATTCTTGTTAATCAGAAATGTTGATTATTCATATAAAAAAAACCTATTCTTACTTTTTTTACCACAGGCGCATCTTCAAAAAGTTATCTGACATAAGAGGAAAGTGAAACCTGTTCTTCTTCAGTCAGATGGCTCTGAATATCTCAACTACACTTCAACAACTTTAGGCGAGATAAAGGAACTGCATCAGGTCTTTTCCACATTAAAGGCAACTACTAACACAAAGTTAAGCTGTTGGCTTTGTAGAAATAGGAACGGTTAAAAATTCTTGCTTTTTCTATCCAGACTAGCCAAGGTCAGAAAATTTTATAAAATATTCTTCATAATTTTGGGGGCATGAAAACTATTTGCTAATATTTTACTGGAAGGAAAAAATATTTCAAGTTATTCCACATTAACGCAGTTTGTCTGTTAGCACAGAATTTCATAAAAGAAAGCACAGCAGTTTGGTGCATAAGACCTGATCTATATAAACACAAATGAAAATAAATCTGAAAGATGAACAGTGTAACAATGCCTATTCTTTAAATTCCTCTGATTAGCACATACTAGAACTCCTTCAGGGAATACGCCCAACCTCTCCTACTGTCTAAACATGCTATCCTGAAGTCTCTACTACCATCTACACATAACATACAATGACAGGTTATCCTTGTATGGTTTGACACAGCACTAGAAGCAGGACTTGGGAAGCTAGCCAAATAGTCAAGGCTAAATCCCTAGCACATTAAAAGCCTATTTACTATTGCCCATAATGCTATTTTATATATAAAAATTCAAAAGGAGATCCATATGGAATTAACTGTATTATTCATTTCTGTGCTGATTTCTTTTTTTGGTACATGAAAGAACTAGGTCAACATTTTCCAGAATTACCCAACTTGCTTTATGCTTATGAGAAAGGAAAAATGTTCCTATTATGAACGTTGTTTAGGGGAAAACAGTACAACATTTATGGGAATTTTTCTCATTTGAGTTTTTGGAAAAGGAAACAGTAGAAAAACCCTCCACCACGTGGAATAACACAGATTTTTAAGTGAAATATCAGTACAGACATCTACCACTGGAGCTAATAAAGCAGTAGCAGTCTATTAGGTGGGCCACTCACCAAAGGAAAAATGAAAAATGTATTATGCCTTTGGGTTTCACAGCTTTGTTTTGATTTCATAAGCATGCAGAGAAGTCCAGATTCTATGTGACATTTAATGTACCAGTTACAAGATCCATCTGCTTGATTTTACCAGTATCAACTCCTACATCAGTTCTCTCCAGTTTGTTTAGCCACTTGATACCCAGATACATAGATGCCATTGCTCTCCAGTCTTTACACCTCTGGGTGCCCCACTCTCAACTTCCAGTCCTCTGAGCGATATAGGGGAGAAAATCCAAATGTCAGCAATGCTAGAATAGATCACACCCCATGACAACTGTTTAAATTAGCTGCCAAACTCCATCAAGTCTCTGGCGTATATGCAGAAACCAAGGTTTACTAGAAGTAAAATCTGCCCAAATGTGGACAGATCTTTCACAAAGACAACAAAAGGTACACACATAACTGAAGTCTGAAGCCTCTCCTCTAATGTACAAGGAATCACAGAGCTCCTCACCGAAACCACAGTAAAATATCCCAAACAGTATCAGTATGGGCAAAACCAACAACGGGGGAACAGCTCATTCCCCTGTTAGTTTTGTCCTGAGAAAAACAACAGTGGTGTTTTTGCTGACATGACAGCTTGGAGCAGGCAATGGTCCCAGCGGTCAAAGAATCGCAATGTATAAAGATTCCTACAACTGACCCATTTGACAAAGAGTTGGATAACTTTAAATATAGGCAGCACTATCACCAGTAATAATTCTAAAAAGCATCTAGATCTTCAGCTTCACCAAGGCAGGATGCATGCTGGTGTCATCCTACCTTGTCAGTGAAGACACAGCATTTTCAGAATTAGTTGACTGAAAGAGACTCCATAGACTTCATTAAATTGTCACATGGAATGGTTAAGAGGTGTCACCTTCACATGAGTTAACACATGGTGTTAAAAGAATGGGCAATGTCTGTATCAACCCCATTGCTGATCCCATATTTACATGAATATCTTTAAATCCATCCAATTCTGTCTTTTATCTGTTTGAAATTAATATAAATGAGATCTTTTAAATTAAAAAAAAAAAGTAATAGTAAACATCCCTTTGAGTAGAAGATGGTCAGCAAACTGGCAACATGTGCGTTCACTGAACCAAAGCACCCAGTGTAGGTCCTTCCCCAGAGCCTTGCCCCACTTTTCAGCCCTGCTGCCAGGCAAACACTTGCTGCCCCACCCGCAGTCAAAAGCCTACAGAGTGCAAAGAGGAACACATCATTCCCCAGTATGTACCTTCCTTGTTACCAGCCATTCCTTGAAAATGCAGCCTCCAGAGATGCCATTGGGTCTTAGAATGACACAGTTTGTGTAGTTTATAAACATAGTTTATAAACATAGTTTATGCACGTTAACTGTATCACAGGTAGATACCCACTTCTGCTCACTGCTACAAATTGCATGTAAGTCCCTTAACAGTTTACGTCCAAAGTGTTTTCGGGTTGTTTGGCTTATTTTAAGGTTTCTTTGATTTATTTTTCCAGCACACTGACATTCCAGCTGATAGCTCCGGAAGCGCGTTCATATTCCACTATCTCTACTTAAAATATTTAAAAGGTTATAGTAAGCGGAGGAAAAGGTAACAGATACAGATAAGTACAGTGAGTCACATACCCCAAGGAAAAGTATTGCTTACCTTTGATGAGGTAAGTAAATAATTGGCTATACTTAAGGCACTTCTCTTCCAGTCTCTCAGAAGAGTGTTATACATGCAAAAGCTTTTGAAGACTATAAGCAGGGAAACACTCAAAATTCATAATCTCCCTGTGCAGGCAAAAATATCATGCCTGCCAAACTGAGCACCTATACACAAGATCTTGAAATATTAAACTGATTAATGATGGTAACGGTTTTACTTGATAGACTGCCTCATAAACAAAATCAATAGTTTTGCAAAACCCAAAGTATTTCTCAGGAATATGCTCACTTTGATGAAAGTTTTCTACAAAATGTTTCAGGGCTTTTTCTCTCTATTGAGAGAGAAGCAATGGCATAAGCATGCGAGACCAAGGCCTAAAGAAACCTACTCTTTAGAATAATCCAGTAATTTTTTTTCTCCCTTATTTAAGGGGAGGATAAATCAGACTGCTCTGTCATGACCATAAGTATCTGAAGTGTCAGAGAATGAACCACAGTGAAATGGGGTTCATCTGGCTAAATACACACACCTGTCCAAGTTAATCACCCTGCACACCACTGATAGTCAGGGGAGTTCGAGGTGTAGTTAATTTTTTCATTAAAAGAGATACATAAGGTTTTTTATGCCCTTAAATATCTAACTGACTATAAAAGAGCAATAGACTAAAAAGGGAATCAGCTGGATCCTTTTCTTTTCTTCACTGTTGGAACATTTATTTTTACCCTCATCATCATCATTACAAACCCAAGGTAAATATGTAAGAAAAACCAGAACCATTGAGCATTACATGCTTGTACACTAACAAAATTATCATCTTATTTGTGTGCCCCTTAACACTTATCCTACAAAATAACTTTAGCCTCTGGATAATGAATTATAATATATAACAAGCAGCACAACTAAGAACAAACTTTATTTAAAAGATCTGACTAGTGGCAATATGCTAACATAACAACATATTAAACATTTCAAATTATTAAATATTTCAAATTATTTGGAATTTTTCATATTGATATATAGATGATGAAAGTCCAAATGTGCAATGAATATAATCTTGGTTTGTGTAGTCATAAGATAAATTTATACAATTCAGCTCTCAAGTGTTTTTTTCTCATTTTATTTTAGTATCGGCCAATTCTCTGGAATGACTGCTCTTCTTAGTTTAAAGGCCATTCTCTATAGTGGCTTATTTAAGGAAATTTTACTGAACACAAATACTCTGTAATAGGTTACACGAAGTCTAAAACTCCATGAAAACAAAGGGTGGTCTGACGATGGAAGAAAATTTGAGTCGAGAAAGAAATACCGGAAAAGTTCAGAATAAAACCAAGTTATCGAGCACAGACATTAGCTGCTATGGCTTTACAAACCCTGTGCCACCTCTTAACCTTTTGCCTTGGGTGGCTTCTTGTTCTTTAGGAGCTCCTGAAAGCACTTTTCAGCTCCTATCAACATTTGGTAGTATAGACGCTAAGCTGCTAAAGAATTTGTAGCAATGCTTGTTCTTTTTGTTACCAACTGACTTTTTGTGTAACACCCTGGCTTTCACACACATAGCCTTTCTAACCTCAAGTAGCATCTCACCAGACTGCAATATTTTGGTGTAGCCAAAGAAAATTATTTTATATACTTGAATCATTAAATGATTAAAAAAAAAAGCCCCACCAAACTAATTAACATCAGAGCATGATTTAAGACCGAGCAAGAAACATCAAAAGACATTACAACATTGTTTGATGCTCCTCTCTTGGCAATAAGCCTTCCACAATTTCACAAACAGAGGGAAAACAAATGTTTCCAGTTACACATATGCTCACATACTCTTGGCTAAGGGAGGCCAGACTTTCACTGTTAACTGCGTTGGTATGCCTTAGTCGCCAACTGACTTCGGATATTTCTCAGAAATATGAGGATCCTCCTGCAGCAATGCCTAGATAACGAGTGACGATTATGAGATGAAAACATACTGACTTACAAAGCAGAATAAATGGATAGGAATACAGTGCAAATACAGTATTAAGAATTCTATTCCCATACAGGCAGTCACAGAACACAAAATTCTCCTCAAGGAACTAAGTTAATCACATAAAGCCTATGGATTTCTAGGGGTAGTTGAAAGTTTGTGCTCCATTCAGAGGAAAGTAGAATGAGAATTACCCCCATCATTCAAACAAGCAAATGCTATCAATGAAATGAGGGCCAGCTCCTTAGTGCATCCCGTCCTCTCTGACCGCCCACTCCCATCGCCATCACCTCTGGAAGGCAGGCGGAGCGCTGTAGGAATGCAGGAGCAGGACCCCTTCTGTGCCGCTGCTTCTGAGGTAACAAGACAGATTGGATGTCACACGAAGGACAAGCAGCATGACAGCGTTGTCAAAATTATTCCAACAAACAGGTAGAAACCTCAACAAAACGTTTTATCCTTGGTAGCATAAAGTTGAAGTTTCACACACATCAAACATTTTGAAATTGTTTCTTAAAGAACCATCTTTTAAAATGGTTTCTGGCTATAAAATTGTGCATAAACGAAGTGGAAAAATAAACAATTAAGGCAGTACAGATATTTACAAAGAAACAGATGTAAATACAGCTCCATGGCAGAAGAAATGCATGACAGAAAAATTTCTGCAAGATTTTCTCCTCCTCTGAAACTAAAAAAAAAAGGAATATCAGAGGGAAACAATCAGGAAAACAACTGGGGAAATCTAATGAAATATAGCTATTTTCTGAATATCCTCAGGTATCCAGAATAATCAAGAATATACAAAATAAAAAATGAACTAAAAGCTATTTTGTACAGCATAACTGAAAACTGTGTTTATACTGTTGCTTGTTCTTTCCTGGAACAGCTAGATTTTTGAAGAAGGTTTCAATCATTCATCTGTTTATGGGTGCCCCTCGTCTTTACCGTAACACAATGACAGGCAGCCTTTTAACAAAATGGTGTATGGCCAAGTAAACGTATTCGCTCCATGACCTGCAACCCCATTTGGATGTTTTTAGTCCCCTTGGAAGCAGTAGTGGTGGCATAAGGAATGAGTGAGATGAAGTACTTTTGGCTATTTACCAATGATGTCCCCTCATGTCACCCAACAAAACACAGCAGTTGCTTCTCCTGTTTTTGTACCTATGATGAACTTCAGTAATCACCTCTCTCTGCCTACGATGGAATATCTTAAGGCGCCTGGAAGCCACAAAAGTTTGGCAAACTATTTGGCTCTATTTTAAATATTATGTAGATTATAGATGACAGAGAACAAGTTCTACTTTGTAAATACAATTAACAACTGTTACATCTTTACCTTTGCACTCAGGTTTTTCATTTTAACAGTTTAATCTCTGAGTCATACAAGCGTGTCCTCATTTTATTTGTCAGACACAGAAATCCACACTCTTTCCCTGAAAATGTCTGGATTCCCAGCAGCAGGCAAGACGCACACTTGCCATTCTGGTTTCCAGAATAAATCGGCAGCCTGGAAGACCAGACAGAGCTCAGGGAAGCTACTGCCTGCTCATAACTAAGGAGATTGAACTGTCATCCAGTAAAGTCTTTCCGTGTCTAAAAGTCAGTGAATAACCCTCTAAAATAAAGGACTTAAACACTTTGCTTAAGCACTTTGGTCAATAAAGGCCTAAGGAAAGACTTAAGGTTGCCATTTTTGAGAATATTTTCCTCTCTTCTTCAAGCTGCAACAGCAGATGAAATCTAATAGCGCTCTAAGATCTCACCAGAGCACGTATTGGAGAACAAAGGACTCGGGAAGACACGAGGGAGTTCTAACTAAAAAACTCTAACCTTGGTTAAGTGTAAAAGGTACTACATATGAACCCAGGAGGCTGCCATACAGCTGTCTGAAAGGAGTAGATGCAATAGTAAAATGGCTGAGCTGGACAAATAGTAAGATTTACCAACTACCTTCTCAATGCAGAGCTGCCGATAGCTGTTGTGAACAAGCAGGAACCCTCTTGAGTGATAAATGCTTAGTAGATGTAGTAAGCACGGTATGCTCTTGCACAGTGTTTACCTCTGCGGTTATAACGTGGTCTTCCAAGAACCCTCATGGCTTTTGGTGTACCTAGAAGTCTAGAACACTAATCAGGCCATTTATTAAGCCTGTTAAAATGTTTTAGATTGATTTCTCAGTGCCTAGAAAACTGCTGTTTAACTTTACATTGGGTAATAGAAATTAAAGATCTGGGTGTGCAATTCAACAGGGAGGTTTTGGTAGTTGTAAACCCTTTCTTTCCACCAGTCTGGTTTAAATCTCCGTCTCACAAAACAAAACAAATTAAAAAAATAATCAGAGAAGGTGTGACTACAACAGGCTATGCAAAAAGCAAAAGGCTTTCCAATGGATCTGAATCAGAGACAGAACCACTTGCTTCAAATTGAGTAATCAGTCTGTTTCCCTCCTAGCCAAAGTAACAGTTAATTATTGATAACATCAGTGCACTAACCAGCTGCTTGAAAAAAAAATGTTCTCCAATCAAAATCAAGTGTAATTGCTTCTAAACCCTTCTACACACTTGCATGTCATCGTGCTTGGAAAAAAGAAGCAAAAGCATTTTTCTCAGGGAAACTCCACAGTCCTGAGAGTTAAAAGTATGAGAGAAGAAAGAATATCCTGCACTACACTACCACTCTCATTTTGCTTTGCTGTGCAGCTTCCTCTGTGTAGACAAGATCGTCCTAACTGATGTTTGTATAGAACAATGCCTATGCGCATTGTATCAGGCAAAGGTAAAATTAATCCACATTATGTGAGGACAGACAAGAGATTTAAGCAGGTTTTTCATTCCAAGCTGTCTAACTGGAAGAAAGTAGTCATTAGCAAAATATATTTGGAGTCTCCAAATATTTCTTCAACATGACATAACCTCTTTCCGTAAAACAAAAATTTTGCAAGAAAGTCTTCCTTCCACATGCACTGTCTGTATTTGCACACACTCTCCCCATTTTTTAAATAATACTTTGACAAAACACATGAAAAACTAAAAAATAATCAATTGAGTTTTGGCAAAGCTTAAAAAGCATACGGAAAGTCTGGAAAATAGAAAGTTGGGCACATGATGATGATAACTTTCTTCTTGCATATAGGGTGAGTTATTCATAGCCCACTAATTCAGTGTTTGCCTGGATTCACAAATCATAGGTTTCATACAAGAGTTTGTATTTCTCTAAGAAGGTCATGTCTGAAAGGTTTTTCATTCCAAAATAAAAGGACACTAGCACGAAGCTGCGACGTACACGGCAACTGAAATTTGCTTCAAGCAAGGTGTGATTTACAACAATTATGTGTACTTGTTGCATATCATCTCTCTGAAGAGGTGCCAACCCCAGCCAGACTAAATCTCTATCACACTGTTGGATGCCAGGGAAGTTTCTGCATTAAGTATGGACAGCACTGTCCTCCAATTTGCTTCAACCACCAAGAACAGTCACGCATTAGCAGGGAGGTGGCTGGCATGACCTAAGAGGTTGTTTTTGTCTCTGCATTCCAATGGTGAAATTTAGAGATGTCCATCAGTAACTGTGTACGCACAGGCGTTGCATTCGCTTTTCCCACGAATGCATGAATTTGGCTCCGTGACTCATTGTTTACTAAATCAACTAGCCTTCTAATGCCTTTTTAAGGGCCCCATAGGTGTTGGTGCATCTACTTGTTTTTGACTTTTTAAAAATTCTGTTTACACATTAAAATGACTTGTTAGTAATTTAAATTCATCTGACTATTGGATGTCACATGCAGGAGATGTTCTACACAATGTTGTCAAAGGAAATTAACCTCTCACCTGAAGGGAGGCAAAGGCAGGGGAAAAATACGACAACCAACGGATATAAAACAGCAGAAAATACTGTTTTCTCCAAAGCATTCCACCAAAAGGCCAGCAGGGATCTTTTGAATCATGACCATACTTTTCTTAACTAGAATAAGTCACAAAATATGAGTACATAAGTCAGCTAGGGAAGGTATATCTAAGTTTCATACCACATTTCAAAATTTTTCAAGGCGTTTTAGGAGTGTGAGTCCAAAATACCTGATTCTTTCTTACTTCTAGTGACAAGACAGGCCCTCAACTCTGAAAAAGTTTGAGTAAAGTACTTTTGAAAGTTTCACCTTCAGTGAGGTCATATCATACTGAATTAATAATATAAAATTATTACCTAGAGAAACGACTACAGCTCAGGCAATTTCCTGGGACACCCTCAGCACAGTACAAGTTGCTAATGAAGTTTCATCAGCTTGAGGGCAAGGGGAAAGAGACAAAAAGAAGAGTCCTTTCAGGAAAAGCAATTTTCAATAATTGTTTTGGGAATATCTCATTCCTGAGTGCTTCTAATCTACGTATGTGCCACACATGATCTTGTGTTTAAAGTGTAGTTGAACTCCAAAGAGGACATGGGTGGAGGATGGAGAGATTTACGTGGCTATAGACTTGTTAGTTTTACTGTTAGGTGGCGAGCAGCTCTGATTTAAGATGTGCTGAGCAGGCCTTTATATAAAATAATAATAAATTAGTGATGCACATGTAGACTTGTGTGTCAGGAATCCAGAGCACAGAATGCATGCTTCAGGAGTTATATAAATCTGTATAAATAAATATAAATGAAATCACACCGTGGGATGTCCCTGTCTTGTGTCTCTCAATAGTATCTAAATTAGATACTGTCTGTTTTCAACATGTATATAAATATGCTCACAGAAACACACTAATTATCAGCCTGAAAAATCAGCTTGGGTTTTGAGAGCCAATTAAGTTCCATGTGGGTTCATTTTTATCAGGAAAGTCAGCAGAGACAACTCAAAACACACACGGGAAGTAAATCTGCTGCCTAAGATGAGATTTGTACAATTACTTTTCTGACCATAAATACACTTACTTCATTTCTTCTTGCTAACTTTACATTTCCCATATATGATTCATGGTGTTATCCCAAGGTCACCCAGGTCCTTGGTATTAAAAGGTTATATAAACACATCCCTGGAGTAACTAAAATGAATCAGATACGCAGCGGACAGAGTGCAGGCCTGAACTTGGAAAGGGAGGGAGTGTGAAAGCCAGACCCCTGACATTAAAAAAAAAAAAGAAAAAATTGCACTTTCATTTGCAACTTCACACAAAACACAAAGAAATGTAGTATTACTGGGAATGAAAATCAGCCAAAAACGTTTCCTTTGGGGGAGAAGCAGGGACGCAAAAAGGCAAAACCCCCAATATTTGCACTTCTGGAAACTACCTGAGGAATTCTCCCTACTCTACTTTCTCATGCTACCCCCAAAACCAGCACCTATACAGATCACTGCCTTTAAGTCCGAGCACTGACAAGGACTCGAGGTTGAAGCCTGGTCTCAAACTGTCATTTTGCAGTTGATTTTCTGTCAGGCAAGCTACTCCACAAGTGAAACAACATTAGAAGATGGAAAAGTTGCAGTCAGGACTATGACAGAATCAAACAAATTGTTTCCTTCCCTGTGGTCTTTCTGTTAACCCTACGGCACCTAGCTACAATCACCGACATCATGCATTAAAATGCTGGTAGAGGGATGGTGCAAAACAGCATCAGACAATAAGACTACTAATTTACAACTCTCCATCTTCAAAATACTGTAACATTAACAGCAGCAGTTTATGTTCGTAACATCTCTGCGAAACAAGGCATGTCACAGTTTTACGAGTGTGGAAACTGGGGAGCAGAGACTTTTAGTGGTTTGCCAGAAGCATCCTAGGAAGTTGGTGTTCAAATTAGAATTAGCACCCAGTTTTTTACTTCTAGTCTTCTATGTGTCCAGCTTTCTAATCCTCCTAGGCTTCAAGCAATTCCTAAGTTCTTATAAACTTGTGTATCACTATCACAGAGCAATCAGAAGCAACTCTACCTCTATGCTAAAGCCCCAACGTGGCAAAGCAAGCTGCAGTAGCTGCCTTAGTAGCAAGCTGTTGGTGGGCAGCTCGGCTAACAGCACAACACTGCAGGCCAGCTTTGACGCATATTGCAGAAAAAAGACATACCTTTATCGCAGAAAACACATCTTTCCCTGAAACATATCTCAGGCTAGCTCTATACACTCCAGCTCCAGCTCCCAGCCGAGTCAGATAAGTGATTTGGACTTCGGCACTAGACCGAACCAAAGAAATCCCGGGAGAGATGGGGACACACGCTCTACCGCAAGCCCAAGCGGCTTGAGCCACACATCTCTGTAAACGAGTCACAGCTCAAGGTGCAGGTCATACTGCTGCTCACAGCTGCAGATCCTATGTCAAAAGTAAACACTGCTCCCTCTCCCAAACTAGCTATGGAGAATCTTTTTTTGGCCAAGATGCTAGCTGAAGAGAAGTAGAATGGAAAAGCTTTTACACACTCTGTTATTTCTGCAAGGATAAACTGGGCAGAGAAAAAGCACAAGAAGAATACTTGAAAGTTCAAGCATACCTGTTTGAAACTCAAAAAGCAGTGGCATATGTCACCCAGTATGCCTGAACACGGTTCTCAAAAACCCCATTTCCATTAGGAAAGGAAGCTCTCCACAAAACAGAAGGAATTTGTGTAGGAAGTCTAGGCTTGATTACGGACTAAAAGATTTTAATAAATTTAAGAGATTTTTACATTGTCCCCGGTAAGCCTCGTTTTTCTCTCACTTAAACCAATATCCAAGTATTTGGTGTTCCCAGTAGATCCAAAATAGTTATAGACAGTCAACAAATAATATATCTGCATACTCACGCAAATATTTTTCATGGAGATATATACTACCCAGTACCATTTTATCTCTTTCACTGCCTACGAGTAGATGGACTTCTAAAATTCTAGTAGACTATAAGTCTATATAAGTGTGAGAGGCAGTAAAAACTATTATTGTACCCACCACCCAGTATGCATGAAGTTAAGACAGTCTATCATTCCCAGAGATAAATTTCCTGATTTTGTTGGTTTATGTAACTGCGAGGTTCTGAGCACAACTCCTCAAAGTATACTTATCTGCATTTCTTCTTGCCTCAGTACAGTCTTGCTGTGAATTCTAAAAATCTCTCTCCCGATACTTGATTCTGCTTCACTTCAAATGCCTGTTCTTTCTATTACTCATCAAATAAGATTCAAAGCATAAATGGAACAAGGTGGCAGAAACTAGCTTCCAGCTCTAAATTCCTGACACTACAAACCAAAGTCTGTAATTTATAGTTTTTTAAAAAAAATACAGCAATGACTTCTTGTTATTGTTACCTTTATTTGAGAGGTTACAGCCAAAAACTGTCCAAATTCCAGACAGTGCAGGAACAGTCACACTTTCTGCTGCCAACTTACAGCACGTTAGGACAGGAATAACTTTTTGTAAGAGGACAACATGGTTGAGGCTTTTTCAGAGCAACAATTTTTTAAACAGTGAATTAAGAAACACTATCTATATTCACTGACAAACTGATAATCAAACATCTGGCATGCAACCCATTTGTTCCCAACCAGACCAACATCCATTTCCTCTGCTCTTGCTCTCGTGCTATGGATCATCTTTGCTGGAAATCTCAAGATCTGACTGGTGTCCTCCACTGCAAGTTCATTTTCCCTATTAATTTTTCTACATTCCTAGCTAAGTCAGCTCTGTTTCTTCAACTTCAGTGAAAACAATTTCTAAATTCCTTAGTCCTTTTTACGAACTTTTCATTCAACGTTGCTCCTTGCCTCAACTTCCTTCCCACATACAATCCAGAAAATTTCTTCCCATAGAAAATATCAAAACATAACACCTTCATCTTTCCATCTTCCACCATCATTCGCATCCACAAATCTTTCCTCCTGCATTTCCGTCCCAGCTGCAGTTTTCCCCTTCTCACCCAGTCTCTTCCTCCTCCTTTTACTCCTCTACTTGCCCCTCCGGACTCACCCAACACATCTGCTTGAATCCTTCAAACCCACATCCACGCCGTCCTCAAGCCTTTTGTGTTCTCTGACTCTCATTCCACAAAACACTTAGTTTCTACCACCCTAAAAACAATACTCCTCACCGCCTCTGCCCCAATCCCAAGCCTCTTCCCATCTCTGTATGGAGTCCTGTTCTTCCAGTTCTCATCCTAGACTGTCTCTAGTCGACATTTTCCTCCACAGTCTCTTTCACACACATCGTCCGATATCACCTTCCTTACCAATATTCAAACTGGTTTTCCCCATCTTCCAGTAATATCACCTGCCATCAGTATAGGTATGTGTGTTTGTCTTCCCAAAACTTGGCTGCAGGCATCAGGTTCCTGTATTTTGATGTCCTGTAGGGGTTTTGCTGCTCTCTGCCTTTGTTTCTTTTCTGTTCTCCCCTTGCAAGCTGTCTTTCAGCACGCTTAGCCATAAACACAAATACAACTACCATTTTCATACTGAATATTCAAATTATCTCTGTTGTAGTATTTTCACGCTCTTCTTCAAACTTCTCGAGCATCATCTCAAAAAATCCTTGCAGAGAACCACTGTCAGCTCAGGACTGACATGGATACAGCAGCTGATCTACCTCCATCACTTTTCCCACTCCTTGTGAACCAGAAAATTACCCTGTCAATCAAGATTATAAACCAATCACCTCTGTCTCCGGCCATTTCCTGAATCCTTCACACTTACATGAGATCTAAACTTTGTAGGTTCTTTCTGCAAAACATTTCTAAAATAGATTCACTCATTATCAAAATACTGACTCCTGCCTCACCTCGGCCCATATTGAGGTCCTCCATCACTGGCTCATTAGATGCTTCACATACTTAAAACCAAACACACACAGAGACACGAAGAAAAATCTAAAACATGTTACATTGCCTCCAACACTTGGACTTTGGAGTGGTTTTTGTCAATAAACTTTATCCTGCATGTCTTATCTGCACTTCTTCAGACTCTTCATAGCTATGAAATACACACACCCACATGAAACCCCACAATCCTTACAAAATTTGGTCCGTTAACATGCTGAGGCCAGTGCATCATGTCTTTGTTGCTCTGCTGTTTTCACCTTTCTACCTGCAGTCAATTGTTGCCTCAAGTCTTGTACTGAGATTATCAGTTATGTCGGTCAGAAACCTTACTGGCGCTCTGCCTCTGAGAAATGGGCTCGAGCCCTCAAATAAAATCCAAAGGCATTACCACTTGGTAAATAATGAAAAATTAAAGTTTCTGCTCAATGATAATATTTCAAAATGAATTAATGTGTAGTTCTCTCCTGTATGCTAGCTATTAAAAATCTAACCAGGATCTGCATTTCTGAGATTTTTTGCAGCCCTTGAATATCTGTGCTATGCCTCTTTTTCCTACGGCAAAACTATAAAAGCAAAGCAACTTTGTTAGTATTTCACACTAATTAAAAACAAGCAACTTCAGTTCTCTAAGCATCAATATTTTCAAGAAGTAAAAGTGTTTATAAAAACATCAGAATGTCTATTTTAAAGATGGAGTACTGAAAAGTAGAAAAATCAATTAGCTTGTACCAGCAAAATCATACAAGTTGAGAAACAGATCTTGAAATCTAACCCCACCTGGCGTCCTTTCATTTGGTGGTCTGTGCAGACAGGCTTTACTCAACAAAGCAAGCAAGAAATACTAAAAGACCAACAGAAAAATAACCGCTTCCACAATGAGCTAAGATGCAGAATGTTTTACGAGTAAAGCATTTGAAGAGCAACAAAACCGATTCTCTTCACTTTGAGCAATCAGATGAAGAAGAAATACCTTCTTGATCTGCCGATTCTGATCAGGTTATTTACCAACTAACATTGGTAAAATTAATTAATTCTATTCCAAAAGAGTTATTAAGAATGAAGTCCAGATTACTGAGAATATTCTCAATTAAGTTAGTGAGCACACAATGTACACCTTCTGTTCGTAAGTGCTAGCTTATAATCGAGTGTACAACATTACAAGCTGTGTTTGTGCTTTTCCATCTACCAAGAAGCAACAGGACCTAGTAGAAATAACTGTACAGTCAAGTACGCTTGCAGTAGGACCTAACAAAAGTATATGATGCCTCATTTCATACTGAGGACTCCTACAGAACGGGGTACTGCATCACTGCACCCAGTACTAAATCACAGTCATCTCTAGGGTGGAACCTGTGCTGATACAACTACTTTGCACAGGTAATATAAATAAACACTTTCCAGTAAAACAAGTCACCTTCCAAGACATCATCACTCCTGGCGAGCCTGTTTGGGGCCCACATCACTGGACGTCGCACAGACGCCTTTCGTCACAGAGCTGCCACTCAAAGCTGCCAAAAAATCAGCCGACAACTCACGAAAAAGGAATGGCGGGACAAAGAGAGCTGAGCTGGCACCGCCTGGGTAACCACCGGCCAGTGCAGTTCACGGGGACACACAACCCCGCTCTGGGCACTGTTCACGTAGTGCTAACACCAGCAGCGCATCTCCCGGGGGGGGACGGGGACCGGAGGGGCACCATCCCTGCCCCAGGGACAACGGCCCCTCCAGCACCAGGCTGCAGCCGCAGTCCAGGCAGGACCTCAGCCCCTGCCACTGCCCTCCCTCTGATCCATGCCGTGCTTTAAAGAAAAGTCTTGGAGCTTTTCCCTTCCTGACAGACGCACATGTAGCATCGAGCGTGCACCAAAACCGAACCGCGTCCAGCCACAGGCACTGCCGTGCAAAAGCCTCCGGCTGCCTCCTGACAATGTCATCAGGCGAAGCAGGCGCTCGGCCTCCTGAACAAACAGAGCAGGGCGAGGGAGCGGGTTCCTGACGTTTCCGGGACCGAGGGGAGACCTCCGGAGCCTCGGCTCCTCTCCAGGTCAGACTGGCTGCCGCCACGAGCGCTGGCGGGGAAAGGGAGAGCGATGATGCTCTCCTCACAGGGACGGAGGGCCAGGGAGGCAGACGGAGAGAAGGAAAAACATATTTCTAATACCCCACAGACTTCTGCGTTAGAGAAACCTGTTAGCCCAGTCTTGCCTTTTTGTTTTTTTTTCACTGTTATTTTATTGACAGGATTAAGATTCTTATCTCGGTAAGCTATTTTCTTAAAGTTGAAAATCAACGTTAGTTGATTTCTTCTCCCCAAGGGAGGAGAAATGCACTGAAAAGCTTGTGGTTGCCCACATGCTCTGGCTGACGTACCCACCAGGACTCCAGCGCACGTCTGCTCTCCACTGGCCGGTGAGAGGGGCAATCTTTCACATTGGCAATTATCAGTTTTGATCACGTCATTTAGAAAAACTAATGAACGAACAGAAGATCCTACTCCACCCAAATCCAATTTCTCTACTCAAAATGCAGGTTTTATAGGCCATAAATACTGAAATGGAGGAAAAACGGAACAGTTTAGGTCAGGAGAAAACCCAACCTATCATATAATTTATTTTAATGGCACTTTCAGATGAAGACCATGGTATTCAAAGGCTTTTCAGTGTTCCTGAGAACCTTTTATCTTCAAATTGCATAGCCCTGATTTCTCTACCTCTGAGCATTAGCATGAAGGTGGAGAGGAGTAATCCCAGGAAAATAATTGCTGTTCTCAGATGCAGAGATACGCCTCCCTAGTCCCGGAGCTGGACTTCCAATATAACTTACTCAGCAGACGTAAAGTTTCTTCAAGCTACGGACGATTAAATGGAGCTAATTTCATCTTTCTGAAGTCCCCTCTTCTCTCTATTTCACTCATAGTGTGTTTCAGTCTGCTCCTTACCCCGGGGACTCGAGAAAGCAGCTGGCACAGACTGTGGCTCGGCAGGCTGGGCACATCAGCTCACTGGGGCTCTCCCCTTGTTCACAACAAATTGTTTAGCAAGAATATTTGGCAAGCTTAAGGTCCTTACAGAACCAATTATAACCTCTCATCTTCAAGAGAGACATAACTCAGTGTCACCAAACTCACAATATATCACAAAACATTTTCAATATATCAATCTACTGAAGTGTTCAGATGTCATTAATAAACAGCCTGTCATTTTCAAATTAATTTTAAGGAGGGGGGAAGGAGCTCTGTAAAATGCTGAATATGTGCTACTTTATATTTTTTCCAATGTAATGTAGAGCAGTATTCCTTAGCTATATCCCTTACTATTATTGTTACGAAGCCTGTGTTCTTTCTTCAGCTATTTGGGAGCATCTGTACTTCAACAGTTATTTACAAAGTTTAGCTATTACAACTAAATCTCTTCTCACTTGAATAGGTGTCACCTTCTGAAGTCTGCTGTTAAGTCTAGAAAAAAGAAGTGTGAAAATGCAGGCTAATTCATTCTGTCAGAAGTTGTTTCCACTATGTGCAGCAGCACTTCGGAAATGCGTTGTACTGAACAGAGAACAAGCAAGCACGATGCAGCTGTCACACTCCGCAAGGCTTGTCACAGCCAACAAGTCTGTCCGTGTGCTTCACTGACTCCTTGAACTGCAGCCTCAGCTGAGTTGAGAACCTTAAATTCAGATTCTGTTTACCTCACCCTAATTGTTACAGCCAGAGTATGATCTTCCCGGGATTACACAGGCACGGTTTCGTTAACGAGGGAGAAATATTTACAGCCTCATACCCAGGACGCGAGGAGTAAGAGATGGATGGGAACAGTCCTGCCCTTCGTGCCGAAGCACTTGGGACACCAGCTTCCACACCACTCGGCTTTCTTTTTGCTTATAAAGTCTTCTGAGCGTCTGGGTAACCAGTGTGTGTGAGGCTGGTAGGAGAGTTTTTAAACTAATGGTCAGAATAGAAAGTGTATGCACATCCTTGTGTAATAATGACTTTTTTTTGTTAACATATTATAGGTGTGGAACCTATTCTTTTGTTTTGTTTTGTGCTGTTTATAAAACACCACCACTCTCCTATGGTTCTTCCCCTCAGAGCTGTCCTGACTTGACAGCAAAAGTAACACTACTATTTTTTCAACCCCCCTCAAAAAAATTCAATCTCCCGTACTCTTTCTCTGACCCAGTGAACCTCTTCTGTAACTTTACACCACAGAACAGCCCTGCTCCGTGTTTCAATCTTATTAAATGCTTTTAAGATTTTAATCATTCATTCATTGGCTGCTAAGTGAATATTATATCCCTTTCCTGTAGGCAATCAGATACCGTAATGCTTTAATGTTCAAACTTGTTACTGCTGCATACAAAAAAGTAACAAATAGTTTCTTATTTAGTGCTGGATTGGTACCCAGAACACCACCTAACTAGCTGCAAATATCCTGAAGGCACCTTTATTAACAGAGCTGATCCAACAATATTTGAAAACAAAATTGCAAAAGACAATGCTTGTAATGAAAAATCAGGCATAGCTGTAAAACAGTAAATAGCAGTTGTGTCTTCACATTTTTATGGGCAAACTCTAAAAGCGTATTAGTGCAGTCCAATGAGTGTTAACAGTCTTCGTGAAAAAGCTCCACTACTGTTGGGTGTTTTGTTTTGCAGTTCTCTTGGTAAACATACCATTTGGTTGTGTGTATTGTGGCAATTACTGTAATACATAAGAGAAAAAAAAAGCAGTGTAGATGATATTCCTGATAAACGTGCTGGTGCTCTGTACCTGCAAGGAGGAGCAAATTGGGAATTCAAATAATTCTTGTATTCTTTCTTAGGCATCTACTTTTTGGCAACTGCTAGAGACTGGAAATTGGACTAAATGAATCCTCAGTCTGGCTACTCTTATGCTCCCGAGATTTTAAAATAATCTGATAAACTGATAGAGCAGTTGTACACAACACACAAACTGCTGCTGCTCTCCTGACCAGACATTCCCACCACGACAGCCCCCCCAGCCCTCTGCTGTCATGAGCACTTGTGCGTACCACAACCGGTGAAACAGAGCTTATCTTTGCTGAACTTTTTTTTTTTAGCTGAATTCCTCACTACATATTTCATACAAATGCACATGCACATACAGAGCAGGGGGCAGCAACAAACCTGTAGCAAACATGTCATCATAACCTCACGTATTAATGCATGCTTAGTTTCTTTTAAAATAATATCTATGTTAAAATAAACAATTGCCATCAGTGTAAGAATGCATTTTAAGTCTTTGAAGAAAAAAGTTTTTCATATTATGGTTATTTAGTAAAGCTTTCCTGTACGAAAAAATGTGGAAATTATTTCTCTTTACTCAGGGTTAAAACACTTGCTTGGAATTAAGCTATGATTTCACACAGTAAGATGATCTATAAGATCCCTTCCAACCCAGACCATTCTATGAGTCTACGAAGTAACAGAAAATTCTTCTTTTTCCAGCCTCTGGTTTTGTTTTCCTTTCCTGGATTTTTTCAAACTCCAAGGATCTGACCTCAGGCACAATAACGTCAATGAAAACCTTTCCACTGTCTTCACCAGATTTTGGGTCATGACCAAAGCTGGCTTTCCCCCCGCCCTCCCTCCATAATAGTTACAGGCAAAATAGACAGAATAACAACCTGCTGACAGGTAATACTAATTTACAGTTATAGGAGAGGTAGAAGCATCACACACAGATACGCTGTAAACTGAGCTCAATACTACTTGCAACTTCTATAACTTCATGTCTCAGGTTTCCTTATAATCATAACAACCACCTTTCTTTTTATAGACAAGTTTTCCTCCAAATTATTATGCCCTTTAAATCATTGGGTATCTCCTAGTCTGTCATCAAATAATAAAGAAGACAATACATGTATAAAAAGTCAGAAAGGAATCCTTTAATGTACTTTTACCAAGGTGGTTCTGTCAGTTCTGCAGCTCAGATCATGCACTACAGGTTAATGAGACACAGAGGCACATGACAATTTTTGAATTATGATCTTTTAAAAAATACTCTTTTAAAAACCTTCTTGCTACAAAAACACCTGAGTTAAAAGAAGGGAACGTGGAGGGTAGTTGGGGGACAGGGAACAATTCTTGCCCTACCAGCAATTCCAGTGAAGGTTTTTCCTTCAACAGACCCACAAGCATGTCAATTCCTGCACCATTCCATATTCCATGAAAACAAACAAAATAACGCAGTAGCTGATTTTAAATACTGAATAAGTATATTTGCACATGAAGTATTTCTTGGCTGTATTGCATACCCACAAATACCATTTCTAAATTTCAGTATGCACTATTGAATTATAAAGAAGGTATTGCTATTTATCATTTCATACTAAATAATAATGTCCTTCATACCAGATGTACCTTTATTCTGGCAGTGGAGTCCCTTTATCTTTCAATAAGCTATTAAACCACTACAAACAGAAAGGCCACCATAACTTCCAGGGAAACTTACAGCATCATTCACAAATAAAAACAGACACTATTAGGCTTCTTCCTCACACCTTTATATTATTTTTTTGTGTGTGTATGTATATACAAACACATAGATACATATTTCTGACACCTAGAAAGTTGTATATACACAGAAATTATGCTTTATGGCCACTACTATCACTCTATTTAACAGGAAAAGTTGGCAGGGAGGGAAAGGAAGAAAAGCTGGTATGATCCTGTGGTTTTGCTGGACTAATAGGTTATGTGCCCATCCAATAACACAGAGCAGCTCAGCTGCAGTGGAATTGTTCCTCCTTCACACCAAGTACACACTGATTTTCACACAAGTAAATAAGGAGACCGTTAACCCATCACACTAACCTAATAAAGGACATTGAGTGGGGAAAGAAAGATTAGATGGAAAAGGTACCATTCAAAATCTCTTCTTTCATGCTGACTACTTAACATAAACAGGAAAGATGCAAATTAGGATAGAAAGAGTATGCTTCAAAGTCCTTAATTTATTGTAGTGTAATCTAGCCACTGCCTTGCAATTAGAAAGGACTTTTCATCATTACTGCTGCCGGGAGGTAAAGCTGGTAATAAATTCAATGTAAGCCATTTTGGAGGCAATTGTCATCTTGATGGTCTACCAGTAAGCTGTTATCAGAAAGCTGAAATACCTGTAAACTCAAATGTAAACACCTTCCGTATCACTGAGAGTCACTAGGCTTTGCTCTTTCACCGGTTCAGGAAGTTACATCAATGTATTAATTTGCATTGAAGATCAGAGCATCTTGAACAGGTTCACGAACGATACAATAAAAAAAAAAAACTATTGGAACTACATGCAGAAAAACCCAAAGTCTAAAGGCCAGCAACATGGAATTAAATTTCACCTCTCAAGAAAAACAGAAAAAAAAGAGGTACTTTTGCAAGGCCAGGCACCATAAAAATATTCTCTTTCGCTTTCATTGAGAAAGTTTGAATAAACAATCTCAGCATAGTATTTGCCTTTCTGAAATCACTGGCTGTAATATTTTGAACTTAAATATCCGCATATATTTCGGTTAATCAGGACTCATCTAAAATCAAAATGAAAATAAATTTGGTGAGATAACAAAATTGGAGTTCTTGCCAACAACTACACCTAGCCTGCAAGCCATACCAGTGCAGACTTCCAGACAGATTTACTATTTATAACTGAAACTCAACTTGAAACAGTGCAAGGTAAAGATGCAAACAACCTGAAAAACACACAGAATTTTAATGAACCAGACACTCAACCTTCTTCCCTTCAGCAAGCTGTTTTGCAGGACATCCTTTTGTGAAAATATCTACACCGAAGAACTGCAACAAAAGGGGCTCTGAAGAATTTTGTGGCTTCATTTTTCTGCCTGTAACTGTCATATTGCCAAAGCAATGGGAAAGGTATGAGCAATTCTTTAAACACTTGTGTTTTAATTCTGATGCCAAGTCTTTTGGTTATGAAGAATTTTTTTTGACTGAGTTGAAAGTCTATCGCAAGTACACAGAAAGACCTAGGGCAAGAACAAAGGTGCAGGGCAGAAGCTAGTTTATTCAAGCTTGTCAAGTTAAATCTTGTAAAAAATGTACACATTTAATTGTTTTCATCATTTATATATGTTTCAAGCATGGAGGGGGCCTCCTGAATCATGTAGGCAGAAGGCAAGCGCCGAATCTGGAAGTCCTGTTTGATCAGTGAAGAAGTCACTCATTCACTCATTTCTGGCACAATTTGAAGCTTTAAAAGATTGGGGCTTTTTGTCACACTAAGCACAGACAATTTGGAACCATTTAATTTATTTCAAGCAAAAACCTCTCAACAGCAGCCTGAACTTTGCAAGCAACCCTAGCAGTGGGTTAGACACATTATAAAGGATTAAACCAAGCAATAAAGTAATGGGAAGAAAATGAGGGGCAATGAGCTTGTGGGAGACACTGTAATTGAGAAAGCATTATAAAATGAGGTACCACTTGCAGTAACTGCAGTAAAACAGTTAACGCAAGCACAGCACAAGTCTGGTTTCTCTCTCTTGTTGTTATTTATTTTTCTGAATGACTGGATTCGCTCCCTCTTTTCTTTAAAAAAAACAAAAAAAACAAACTATGAAAGATTACAAAAGCGACACCTGGAAAAACACGGTTGTGGTCTTTTTAGCTCCAGCCTACCTCTCTGACCCCCCCACGCACACTCATCACTGCCCAGGCTCCTCCCCACCTTCTTTCTTTCCTCAAAAGCAGCTCGTCTCAGCCACAGGAATGCCAAGCCATTCTTTCAGGTAGCTCAGCCTCACCACTTCTCCTCTCACATGTCAGGATGTGCCATTCAACAGAGCTTTGTAGGTACATGTTGGGAGGGTTTTTTTTCAGTATCGGTACCAGAGGAGTGCACACAAATGGTTTAAGAACAAAAGAGGGAGTTCTCTGTACTAGCCTACCGAGTCCCAGAGACCATTTTATTGCTTTTACACCAAGATTTGTCTCTTATGCTCGTTTTTTACCAATGTTTTCACAAATGCTAATTAAAAGACATCCCGAGGGGGAAAAGGTCCCATATATTCATTCACCAGCAATACTCTTTTAAAAAGAAGAATGACCACCTCAGAGGAACCTTTCTTCTACAGATTAGTTGAGTTTTGAATTGACCAATTTTAACATTGGAAAAAATACACAGTGTATCCAGTATGTCCCTTCCACCAGTCCCTGCGCTGATGACAAGAGAACACAACAGCCCACATGGAGCTTTTTGGACTCTGAGCCGTTAACAGCGTTCATGAAAAATACCTTTTTCTGCTAATATCCTAACGTGAGGCCTTGAGGAAGTCTTCCATTAGCTTCCCTACACCTAAAAGGGAATAAGAGGACTAATCCTGCTTGGTAACCTGGCTTGCATTCTACAGCTAAAGAAGCAAGCACATACAGAGTTCAGTGAGGAGTAGCTAAGGATAAATAAGGCAGCATTACAACAGCCTTAGGATGCTACTGTGAAAACTGTAGTTTAAGAAGCTTGCTCCCAAGTATACATTTCATGTAGTTTCTCACAGTTGGAAGTAAATATTCAGAAAACAGGACTGATACATCAGCTCTAGGTTACGAAGAATTCTATCCTTGACATGGGTCTAAGCCAAACTGCATTGAAGTAGGATACGTAATAGAAATAATCATTTATGCCCTCAAAATTGACAAAACCATTAAAAAGGTGACTCTTGGAACAAATGCAAAATAAAAAAAAAAATCTGTCTCAGTTTACAGTACTGGAAAACACTGATCAAATTTTTCCATGGTATAAAAGATTGAATTTTTTTACATAACCAAAAGTTCTGCAACACCCACATTGACAACAGAATGCAGTTTAGGTATGGCATCTCCCAGTCAGGGATGGAAAGGATGGCCTGACTAAGAATTATTCTGGGACAAGATGCTTCTGTACAATCTGCTGCTTTAACAAAAGACATTGCAGAAGTTTTGGGGAGGTCTGGTTCAATGATGTTTGTGAAATAGCAATTAGGAAAGCATCAAAACTTTGCAGGATATTCTGAGAGCTCAAATGCACACTGGGAACCGTAACAACTCGCTGAAGGTACTCCTGGGGCAGGTGTTTGAAACAATACATTTTGTCTTCTTTTAGGAATACTGAGAAGAAATGAAGGTCTCTGAGCCTTTTCCCAAAAACACAACTAACAAGATTATCAGCAGACAATGCAGTGGCAAAACAAGTACCAAAACAATCAGAAAAAAGCGCTCTTATATCTGCCACTCACAAAGCAAATGCTAAGTAAGCTTTAAGCCTTTCTGGAATAATCTGGAGCAGTGTTTCATGGTAGAGCTGTCGTCTCATAGGTTCCTCAAAAACATTCCGCAACAATCCTAAAGAATGAGATGGGTGATTTCTTCCCGCAGTGTTACCCAATAATAAATATCACATGGCAAGCATCAACAGCAGTATCTCTCCCATGTTTACTTCTTACCTAGCAAAGAAAAAGACATGCCTGCTTTCTTTTTACATAAAACCAAAAGAATACTAAAAGGGGATCCTTGTATCATGTCTCTCTTCCAAAATTCAAAATAGTTGTCAATAACATAATCTGTATATTGTTAGTGGAAAAAAATTTCCTGGGGGTAAGGTAGTGTGCATGTAGTTTCCGCTATCTACGACATGGAGTGTTTAGGAAACAAACATTCTTTTCCCTATAATGGCAAAACAAGTTATGTGAGCAAGATGAAATTATTTGCAAGTTTGGGCTTTATTCCAAAACCCCTATATATTAAACCTAACCATCCATTGGATCGTCACGTCTGTTTTTTAAAGAATATAATAGATGGAAACCTGCTTCTTAAACTGTTTTTCATATAACAGGAAACAGACAAAATAGTATCACGACAGCAACATTCAGAGGCAAAAGAAAGTACTGATCTTGAAATCAGAGCTCTTTCTGGCTAAATGCTTTTTTCTTTTACACAAACTGAAAGTGTATCACTTTCAGCAACAATACAAATACAATGCATCTATATTATGTATATTTTTAAAGGTATTCATAAATCAAAGAGAAAAATGTTCCATTACAATCTGATACACCAGGCTTTTACATGGTCATGTCACACCAGTCTAAACAAACACACACGATATTCACAGGCACCTATGTGCAGCAGCACACACACAAACACATGCACACACACAAGCAAGGCTTGAAATTTGAGAGTGTTTTAAATTCTGTTTTTAGAAAAAGTAGCTTCTGCCATTTACGATGGAGAAATATAAACCATTTCTGAATGTTTCCCCTTTCTCCATTATTTAAAATTAATTTAAGAAAAGTTGCGACTTCACATACTTTAACATGTAACATTAAAAACAAAATGGTTTTCCTCTGAAATTGTTATAATGGAACTAGGTGAACGAAATATGCATCTCACTGAAAAACACAGATTCACTTGCCCCAAAATAAAAACTGTTCAGGGGTAAGAAATCAATGAACTTATCAGATACAATCTGGTAACTTCCTAGCCTCAACATTCAAGCTACCAACTCTATTACCCTCTTGAATAAACACAGCTTTTGGAAAGGTTAAACCTGTGAGGTCCTCATCGGAAAGTCCCTGAGTAAATTATAACGTGATGATGACATTCCTGTGTCTTTTGGAACCAGCAAGGGGAAGTAAGGGTAGGTCATTATAAGCCACTTGCCTTTACAACCGGCTGTAAAAGACAATGAGGACAGGAAGCTTCCCACCGAGATCAAGGTGCACAATCCCCAGCTAAAAATAAACAAGCCCTGATAGTCACATCTGCTGGAAAATATCATTGGAGCCTGAATTCCCAGGTGCCGAAGCAACGGGAAGAGAATGGCTCGATTCAGCAGGCTCCCAAAGGATCACAAAAGAATAATTACAGGGACTGGCAATGATTGCTGTTCGTGTTAATGCTGTAGATAAAAATATCAAAGTGCGCTAACATGGTTTACCAGGGGAAAAAAAAGGAAATTAAAATAAAAATCAGATTAAAAGAATTTAAATTTACTTTACATTTATCCTTGCCATCCTTTAGGTCCCAGACACAAGTCCTGGAGTCACTCTGCAGCAAAACCTTCCTATCAAAAGTAACCACAGCAGGAGAAAACCCACAAATTCCTACCCCTTCTCACCAGGCGTCTCAACTCTTCCCACGACTAAGTCTCCGAGAGTGAAGCAGATGCTAGCAGCGTGGCCCCAGCTAAAGCCCTCCTGCGATGCGTGTCATACCCCGCGTCAGTCTCCAGAGCGTTTAGGACCACAGACAGCATTCTGTGGGGCACTACGGCAGGCTGCGCGCTTCCTCTCTCAACAGACCATGATCCCTTTCCTCACCTAACTTCACTTATCCTTAGCTAGTTAAGCCACCGAATCAGCCAGCACTGAGGTAAATATGAGCACGCACGCTGCCCTGCACAGCCTCCAACCCCCGCTGACACAGCCGAGGACACAGCTGAGGTGGGAGAGGTGCCTTCTGCACTTGCTGCTGGAGCACGCCCACACCCAGCACTTACAACCCCCTTGCCAAAGTTAAACTCCACTGCCTCTGGGGCAGAGCATAGCTTCCAGGGTCTGAAGCTAACACAAACCAACGCGAGCCACCTGTGAGTGGCCTCCAGACCCATCGCAGAGCTTAACGGTTATTTTAAGGTAGCTTATGTGACGTTTTTCACCTATAGATCTCAACAGTTTTTCTGGCAAATTTAATTTCTCATTTTATACTTCTATTCCACAGACCAGTGCCTTGCCCATCAGACATCACCACCTTCCACATACGCTACCCACTCACAGAGACTCCCCAGGCTAATTACAATTATTTTGGAGATCAATGGCCATATGTCTGTGCCAAGACAGATGTACTCTTTGCTGAGAGAACAGAGTTGCACTGAGATCTCCTCCCATCAAACTAGCTATGTGCTAACAACCAGACCTGTGGGCAGGCCTGGCACAGCCGATCAGCAGTGGAAGTAAAGATGGATAAGCTCATTTCTTAAGAACAGGGAAGTTCTCCTTGCTGGCACAGCCATGTTTTGGTTGAGCTATGGAGGACAAGAGTTGTCTGCCTCAGATTCTGCCCCCCCCCCCAGGGAGCAGAGATATTTAAGAAGCTAGGAGAAAAAAGGGAGCTCTTAGGGAAGCAGCACTCCTGCAGTTATCCAGCTACAGCGAGGCTGGTGGATAAGGGAGCAAAAAGTCCAAGGGACACCAGTCAAACACCACGGGTAGTCAGCAAGCTCTTCACGCACTCCAGCTCCTCATGCAGATGGAAGACACTTGCCAGGTGGTTGGTTTTGTCTTGTTTGTTTGGGATTTTTGTTTTTCTTACACTTTGTGAAAACAGTCAACCTTAAATGCGGCTTTAAGAAAGGCAAAGTCTTACGCAAAAGGTGAGCCATGGCCCCTCCGCTGCCAACCCTTGCTCTGAACTGGAGGACCATCCCTGAGGATCGGCATGCCATTAGCAGGCTGGCTTCAGCAACGTGCCTCTGAACAATGTGACTACAACTTGAGTCAAAATTCCTTCCTATTCTGATTATTTGGCAGCTCTTTCTGCACAGAGAGGCCTGGTGGTAGACTATAGTCTAGAGACTACAGTGGGAATAACGGAAATTCAGAATGCTCCAAAACCTAATTTTGATGCCATTAATGAATAAGTTTATTGGACCTGAGGCAGTGTCATTTACTTCACAGATACCCCAGAAAAGTTTTAAAAATAATGGATTGGAAGCCATTTCTGGCTGTCAACACTAGGAAAAACTGTGCACAGGAACATACCCTGAAATCTAATATGAAGATTACCTAAACAAAAACAAGACCTGGGATTAAAACACAGAAATACAAATATTCCAGTTGTGGGAGGGCAGAAGCAGCGTCATGTTTCAGGCCTTTATAATGTTTTAATCACTTACATTTCATGATATATGGCTTGAAGCCTTCTGCTCTAAAGAAGAGCTTTTTACACTCCCAGTACTTCTCCCCTGTATGCACAGTGGGTTCAGTACTACTTCTATTTCTTCAAACAGCTTTTACAAACCACTGTTTCTTTCGGTGCCACTCAAGAGCAGCTATAACTGGTGTGGAAGAACTACTTCCACTGACTGGTGGTAATCATACGCTTGCTATATAATAATAGACTTAATAATTATACAGATAAGCTCTTCTTTAGCGTACCCACATTCTAAGCATCTGCAGTAAGTGGTGAAAAATAGAACTAGTGAGGGAAAAAAAAAGTAATTAGCCTTCTTTTTTACTCTTCTTTCTAGTCGATCACATTTTTGCAGGACTAATTTCTACAAAGTGTTAATAGCTACTATATGTCACACTCCTACAGATTCTGCTGCACACTGTAACCTGAGAGCTATCACTCACTCATTCTCTTGGACACATTTTCCACATTATTCGAATATATCCTACCCTTAAAACTATTCTGGCATGGCATTAAGGAAGTTGTGGCTCAGGTGGTAAATCCAGGACCATCTTGAAAGGCAAGCTGGTAAATTAAGTTATATTCAAATTAAACGGGAAACCACTGGTTGTTAGGATTTTATAAAACTACCCCTAAGAACAAAAAGCGTTTAAAATTTTTGTTCACTGCCTAATAGCAGCAGCTATATTCTGGTTCCAAAGCATTCATATTACAACACAAGCAGCCCTCACATATCCCCATACAAGACGCAGTTCAAGCTGTAGCAGCTCTAAGGCCCTAACCTGCTCCAGAAGCAGCTAGGCGCTCTCTCAGTAAGCAGTGTCCTTCAAAATGCAGTAGCACTCTGTACACATCACCTTTTGGGTATTTAGGTCCAAGCAGCATTTGCATTTATCATGCAGGTGGGGTACAGCTCTGTCATTCCCTCTTCCTTTCCCATATTCCCTTTTGCATCTCCTCGCGATACAGCCAACAAAAGCAATAAAGCAAAAAGCAAGGTTCAGTTTGGTCTCAGCCCCCCTCCTGCAGAGCATCAGATTTTTTAAACAAAGATCAATCCAGCATTCAAACCATCTCGATCCAGTCCACTAAAAACCAAATATTTCAGGTATCAACACAAAATGAAGTTCACTAGCTGAATTCTTCCATGAGTTTGCTTTCCCCCTCAATAACTTTACTATTCTAGGATTCAAATCTGCTGCATCTACAATGTTCAGAGCATCACTTCATCACTTCCAGTGGAGTCCAGAAGTGCTCATCGCAGCATGGCCCAGGGTGTCAGACTCCAGATGAGGGAAACCAGAGGTGCAATTTCAGAGCCTCCCCGGGATCAAGATTATCACCCAAAAGGGAAAGTAAAACACAGAAAAGCAGCAAGTCATCCAAGTATTCTGCGAAATCACATTGTGTTAAAAAACATAATTTCTTTTTTATATCTAACTTACGAAGACCCATAGTATCTTGACAGTCTATTATACGAACATGCAAGTACAGAAAAACAGGTCAAGTTCTTTTTCTAACATTTAAGGTTTTTGCAGCAAAAATCTCTGCAAAATAACTTTGTGCATGAAAACTCCCATCCTGGAGGTTTTACAGAAAAACTGTCAGAGTTTATTAAAACAGTAATTCATTTCAGTATTTTGATGCAAATCAGTCTGGTTGCCTTCACAGCTCAGTTATCTTCTCAGCCACTTTCTTTCCCCCCTTTTTTTTTATTTTTTTAAGAAAAAATAAAACAGATTAATATGACAAAAGCACGGACCAGATGCAGGAAGAAACTTCCCTAAGCCAGAATGGTTTGGAGGTCAGGCTCTTTAGTTGGATTACTGCAGTGATGGAGATCAGACATACAGCTTTGGGGGAAACATCTAATTTCACGTTTTAAACACCTGCATAAAAAAAAAATCTCACTCTGATCAGAGGAATCCGGGGACTGGGATTTATGAGTAACACTGCCAAGAGCATAAGAAACAGAATACGGTATTTCCAGCTCCCTTGCCAAATACGTATTATGAGTTCAGTTCACTTTACATAGATTCAAGCAAAAAAACACTAAAAGAAGAGAAATAAATAAAAACCAAAAATCAGTCTTGCAGTCTACAGAAACATCAGGGATTAAATGTCAATAGCAAATCTCTTGGAACTTCCTGCCACCAGGCCAAATAAAGCCTCTTCCCAAGCCAAACATCTGCTTTGTCTGTCCCAAACAGGAACTCCTGAGAAGGAAATGTAGCACCCTTTACCACTGTGGTCAAAAGACAGCATTTTTAAAATTCCACTCTATTCAACGATTTACCTGTAAAATCTCTGAAAGAGTAAGTATTAAAAAAATTATTCTGCTGTTTGTACTCTGTTCCTCAAGGGCTTGCACAACCAAGACATCACTCATCAATCACGCAAATGTTGCACTGGCAAGAATACTCACCCAGGCTAATGCTTTTTACAGAAGTTCCAGTTCCACATACATTAATTCTGAGAAAATAAACCAGACTGACATTTATTATGTGTGCACGTATATAGAACCCTCTCTCTCTTTTGCTCTCCAAAAATATGGAATTCTACAAAAATCAGGTGTTTCAATGACATTAACACGACTTTGGGAGTACAGTTTTCTCTGTGTCTAATGCTATCAAACCTCCACAACAGCTACAGAGGATTCCATAACGTTTTCTCGTATTACATTTTCCTGCTCTTGGCTCCAACTAACCAATAACATTATTGTAAACTAGATTATGATGTGGCAAATTAAAATATGCATTTTTCTAGGCCAGGATTTCTAGCGGACTACATCAGAGCTTTCGTAGCAGAGCATTTGGATGTCCCAGGCAGTGGAGGCCCCTTGGGAATTGCATTCAAAATTCCCTACTGTCATTTATGAAGGCTGATGCAACATTTCCTGATACATAATAAGACACCAATCGCTATGACGAGTTGGATCTTTTCAAATGAATACAAGATTTTTACATTTTCAGGTAACAGACTGTACTCCTCCCTCATAGAGAGAAAATGTTATTTGGATGCCAAAACAGGTGCAGGCAAACTTTGAAGCCTGGTAAGTATTTGAGAGTGAAATACTAGTGAAATTGTTCCTGTGCATTTTACAGAGCTAAAAATTTTTCAGATATATTTCCCTCAAAAAATCACATAGTTTTTTTTAACCAAATACAAATTTTCATGATGACGTACCAAAACAGTTCAAAAGAATTGAAGAACAGTAAAATAATTCAAATTATCTTCCACTTATGTTTGAGCTTCTGTTTCGTTCAGCTGAACTGTACCAATATACACCATCTGAAAAATTTGCCAAAATGTTCCTAGCATCCTTATAATAATTTGTGTATGTAGTTAATTTATCCTCACCCCAGTTTGCTGAGACACTCAAGTCAGCTTTCTCCTTTTACAGATGTATCCACTAGCCTAAACTACAGAGCTAGGAAGGGGCAAAACCCAGATTAGCACTTCTTGTTCCTTAATCCTGTGATGAATTTTACAGATCATCGTGCACTTAAGAGCCGTGAAGTTGAAGGACGCAGAAACTATACTATGTTCAGAAAAGAATTAATATTTAGAATAGTATTATTCAGCTATGAACTTCAAACACAAGTTCAAAACTGTGGTCAAAACACTGCCATGGCAGTGAGGGAAACAAGAAGGAAAGGAGAGACACAATTGAGATAATCCACACGTGCACACAAGCAAACCTCAACAATAAAGCGACCTGTAGCACAATGAACAAATGAACAAAAAAGCTCAATAAATTTATCATCTGTTATGACTGTGAGATCTCTTTTAAAAGAAGATAGTGAGTTCTCAGCAATGGAGGTTTGGAACTAGAAGTTTGTGTTAAATAATTATACGTGTGTTGTAAAGTTTCTTTCAGTTTGGATAAAACAGCAACGGAAAAACAAACCCGAATTTCTTCAGGATTTTTTTGTCTTGTAAATCTCTTGTATCAGTCTCAAGTCAAAGTCATGTTTCCACATGAAATACTAATATTCTCATTTTACATTAGTGGGCATACTGCATTTCAACAAGGTGCAACTTCCTGTCAAACGCAGCTTTCATTGCTGGGGAAACGTTACATTTTTAGTCAACATTTGAAACAAAAACAGCCATTAAGCATCTCTGTGCAACAGAAGACCAGCAGATGGTCACCTTCCCTTTGCTTCCCTTAAAACATACAGCACACTCATCCTTAGGCACATGAGAATTCAAGGATTACTAGGAGATATTCCTTCTTAATAAAGAGCTACTCTGTGGGAACCTGTACGCTGTTGGTGGAAGTTATTTGACTGCTCTCGATCTAGGTAATAGAGAAACAGACAGGAAACAGAAACTGAGATTTGCAAAAGAACTGTTAAGCAATAAAACACATTTAAAAAAAAAAATTAAATCCTTCAGGCCTTCAGTCCTGTTTCCTCAAATTTGCTGCTACCATGGACATCGGAACATGGGGGAATTAGCTCCAAGTCAGACCACCTGGTAGGCTGCTGAAAAGTCAGGAAGGCCTGGGAACCTTTGTATCTCAGCGAAATGAAAGACCTTTTCCCATCCAGCCACCCTTAATTGCTCACTGCATTTCCTGGCGATCGCAAAGGAAATGAGTTGCTGCTCAATTCACTAGAGCCCTGTTCTATAGCTGACTTCAAAAAAAAAAAAATCAATGGGGAGGGGAAAAACAAGCATAAGAGAGTAGCTAAGCAAAATGGATTACTGGACTTAAAGAAACTTGGACCCAATTCCCAGCTCACTTTTAGTTTCCCATATGGTTTTGAGCATACACATTTAACCTGCACTGCTACAGCTGCTCACTGTTTCACCTGTTTCTTAGATGTATAAACACCAGTAATGACTGTGACCTCCTCAGATATTTTGGTGGAGAGTACCATCGCTACCTTTAGGTACCACCCTAATCCACTTACATGCTTTCCACTAGTGGTTTTTATTTTTTCTGCTACTCAAGGTTTATTTTTTTCATAAAGGTATATTCCAGAATACAGTCACACAGCAGTTTCCTAGCAGTTAAGACGGCAAGTGCTTTTCCATAACAAAGAACACTTGCAATCTCTTTAAAACTTGCAGGAGAAGTACAGAACACTAAGTTGGCATGTGCTGGAATTAAATCAGGGGTGTATTTGGTTTTAGAACCCCAGTAAAGTTTCCCAGGCACAAGAGAAAGCGAGTAGACCTTTAGAAAAGTCAGGCAGTTAGTAATTTAGTTTCTGTTGTGGGACCAATTTTTATCAACTTACCTTGCCATCGATCAGTCCCCATTTTTTAAGGAAACTATTATCATAGCTCATTTTTAACCTGGTCTTTGCAATATTTCTCAAGAGTGGTCCCTTGTAACTTAAAAAACAAACAAAAACTTTGACCAAATTGGAAATTAACGAGACACCGTTTATCAGTTCTCTGCAAGTGAGAACTAAATTTGCAAATGTAAATACTTAGGAAATTTGGACATCTAAAAAGGGAATTAATTTCTGTGTGTATATTGAAAGACTTCTTTTTAGATGTGTTGTTGCTAAGCTCATGAAGGATTCTTTCACTACTATAAACCAAATAAAGAATTTTAAACAGTACATGGGTGCTCCTCTGAAGTATCTTCACATGACGGCAAGTAGGAAGAGACTACTGTTTTCTAATTAATGCAATTATAATCTAATTTATTGAATCTGTTTTTAGGAGACAAAAAACTTCTGAGAAGCAATACTTTCCATAAGACCTGGGCACCATTCACTTGATAATTCCTCAAGTGTTTGAGTAAAGTATCAGACACAAAACTCTGTTAAACTGAAATCTAGCCTGTTGTCACACATTAATCATCAGTAGCTTGTGAGGGAAGGAGAAAGGGAAAGGAGGAGACAATGAAAGAACCTTGGGGAACGCGAAGATGTAGTGGTAACTCAGAAAATATTAATATTATAGTAAAATTTTCACAAAAGGGAAAATAAATGTTAGAAAATGTGAATGCGTTCAGTTCAATCTAACAGGTAACTTAAACCATGTCCTAGGACACACCAATCACGTTCCATTCTCTTCAGCAACAACTTGGTTTCAGTGGTAGATTATGGTGTTTATTTCTGGAGGAAGGATTTTCTCCTACTTCTGTAAAAAACTTGCAAAAAATTTAATTTTAGGAACACATGATTGTTCTGCAGCCGGAGTATCAAGAATGTCAGCCACAAAGACCTGATTTCATACACAAGGAAACTGGCACAGTGCAGCATGGATGACAGCAAAGTGCAATATATAGTTAAACATTAAGTTTGCTTCCTTTCTCTTGTGGTGAGTGGACAATTTCACTCTCTCAGTTTACCACACACAGCTGAGTAAATGGGCAGCTCTACATCCTGCACTGTATAATGACAAGTAATATATATGCAGTCTAGAGTCCCAGCATGAATAATAGATACTCTTGCATGGGTGCCTGTAAGTTTTGGATATGTCTCATTGTCTAAAGGAGGAATGTGATGGAAACAATTTTACTTCATTTGTATCTGTTATTTTTCAGTTGACTAACTGATAAAATCAGAATTAGATTTTTTACAAATACCTTCCAATTGGTTGGAAAGATTTCTAGTAGAAAATTCTGATTTTCAAGATTTAACAGAGCTCTGTTCATCTGAGCTGCTTCTGTGGTCTGTGTACTGCTGCCAGGAATAAAGCAGTTTTTCAGATCACTATGCATCTAAGAATAGATCTGTCCTGTTTGGTTTCCCTAGCTATAGTAAATTCTGAAATACAAACACAGCTGATCCAGCAATACCTTAAGAGCTGCTTCCTTCTCTCATGCAGTTAGGATTAATTCAATTTATTTAAGTATTTTCAGTACACACATAATATTTTAGATTTACTTTAGTCATCTAATACTGAATATAATCTAAAGACGCCACCACCAGATTCAACCACAGCTCCAGTTTGCCTGTCTCATAAATTAAAAGTCACAACACAAAGGACTGGCGCATGAAGTTACCCACTCTCTCCAACTCCCCTGCTCCCTTACAGGCTCAAAGAATTTCTAGGACAACCAGAAAAAAAAAATTGCAACTAAAGCATTTGGAGCAGGAAAGGAGGAACAGTTATTTCACACTTCAACAACCTCCTAGTCTTCAGTTTCTTACAGAAAAGCCCACTGTAGCTGAACAAGCACCCCTCCCTTAAGAACCACCAAAGCATGCACACACTTGGCTACTTGCAATATTACCATAAGGGTAGTCCAACCTTATCCCACCTGTTTATCAGTATTAATTTTGTCATGCCAAAATGAGGACAGCAAATTTTCTTGGGGCAAGAAGCTTGCCTATACTTGTACTGAAACGAATCTCGCTTAGCTTTCGGCTTTAACAAAATGAGGAAAATACTATGATGACACTGAAATGCACATTGAAAACCTAAATTCCATTATTTTACAACAATTGAAGAGCGTTTGTAATATTTTTTGCATATGATAGCAGATAGAAAATAGTAAAAAAAAAAAGCCATACTTTGGAAAGATTTAGTTAGTATTTCAGAATAATTAAGATTAATGGAAAGCTTCCAAACTAGCTCGCTAATGTATCATCCACAGCCTATTAAGCTTGACACAGTAAGCTTTTTCTCATGGCCTTGACTCCAATGACTATTTAATGTATCTGGTGTGTGCTGTCCCCTAGGACCACGAAATAGACTTTATAAACTGTTAGGACAAACACTGACATGCATCTAACTTTGTTTATCGCTGAAGCCAGGCCAAACAGCAGTAACTGGAGTTCTTTTGCTGAACAATGTTTATGCGCTAATTAGTCCACTTCCTAAACTAAATGTTCCAAGAAAAGCTAAGAATATATGGCAAACTGCCACTAAGTTGCAGTCTCATCAAGTATGTTACTTCGTTGACAAACATGGACAGGTAACAAATGGTAAATTCAAAGGGATGAACACAGGAATGTGGCTAAATAACATAAAAACAGTCTCCACTAGCTGAGAAAGGAAAGCAGTTCTACAGTTTTAATTCAGACGGAACCAAAACATTCAGCTCCTAACAGGTGGAAAAGAATACCCTGTTGTACACAAAGAGACAGAATGGTAAGGCTGAGAGTGTCTCCAAGAAAATAATATGCTCTATTTTGATTGCAAATGCACTAGACTACTATTATTTATACTTTGGGCAACTAACAAAAAAACCTAAAGAGAATATGTTGGCCAAATGATTTAGAAAGCTAAATCATTCAGATCTTTGAAGACAGCAAATTGAACCATTCAAGAGACAAACAAAATCTGGTGGTGTTTTACAGACCAACAGCAAGTCCAAGTCCATCTTGGGGGGGGGGAGGGAAGAGGCTAAAAAAAAAGACTGAAAAAGGACTGAAACTACAATAAGGCAAACGCTCATGTTCCTGCACATAGGTAGCTCCTGGGCAAGGACAGCACAGGAGCATGAGATGAAGAAGAGGAGAAGACACTGACAGGGAGACAAGGCTACAAGATCACAGTAAGGGAGGAGGGGGAGAACAGTCTCAAGGGGAACATCCTTCTTTCCTTTCCAGGTTGGTTTCAGTTACGAGACAGTGGGCTCTGGAACATACATGTTTTAGCTCACGATGCATACAATCAAGCATTTTTTCTTATGTACAGCATAATAATTTAAAAAGAGAGTCAAAACATTCAGGTATGAAGGGTTTCAGTGTTTTTTTTCTTTTAAGATAAGTCACAGGTCACTTGCACAAAAAAAAACTGGCAATACGTTTTCATGCATCAGTGTCGATTCCAAGACAGTTCTTCAGAGCACGGGCAGCCAGTGTAAGTCCAAGTACAAAAGGATCCGGATCGCTAGACTCTACTGCCTTATCAGCATCACTAGTAATCAGAAATGCCTTTTGCTCTGCTTAATGAAAGGAGGAAAAACTCTTGACTTGGAATTTCAAGCTAACCTTGCAATTTTTGTCTTCTGACCCCATAGTCTCTGACCTGCGTTTCATTTCACTCTGATGCTGAAAGACTTCCTCACGCGATTACAGCTGAGTGCCAGACATGCCGTCTGATCTGGTCCGGATCTTCAGAAACCTTATCTCCAGCCAGCAACTTCCCGTGCAACTACAAAGGAGACCTGGACCATGGTTGACTCCCCGCTGTACCTCCAAATGGGGCCAAAAGGAGCAAAATCCATGAGCATGCCTAACTGGTCCCAGACGCCTTAGGGGTTCCAGGGCTCTCTGCCCTGCAGGGTGGTCTCTTGCTCACACACCTGGGGCTCAAAGGGGCTCTCTGCCACAATCCTTGCCTTCAGAGCCTGTCACCACATCCATGAAACACATACCACAGTCTCAACAGGGTCCTTTCTCCTTCCTACACATAACCTCAAATGCCTTCCCCCTCTAGTGCCAGGTACTGTGTGAACTTCTGATAACAGCAGCTGGCTCTGAAACGTCCGTCTCAAGGAAGGAGATGCGGAGAAGAGGAAGGGAAAAGGCACGCGTCCCCCGACGTGCCAGGAGGGTCTAGCGCCCATGCAACAGGAGATAAAGCACACTGCAGCGAGATAAAATCCCCTCCAGGATATGAAAAAGCGCAAGGTGGCAAAGGATAAGCACAGTAGACAGGAGTGAGACAGAAATCATGTCCATTAACCAACACCTGATCGTTTCTAGGATGCATCTGGGAGCTGTGCTTGGTTTCCCTATTTAAACTTTCATGTGGCTATATGCCTAACTTGTCCAAAGAGATTCACTCAGCAGTAGGGTATGGCTGCAAAACATCCCTCCTGCTGTGAACCTTTTCACGTCACACTAGAAACATTGGTGGTTTCTCCTCCCCACTGCTTGTAAACCACAGGGCCTTCATACGATCTTTCCTAAATCACACATTCCCACTTCTGGAGCCACCTTCTTTTTTAGTTCATTGACTTCTCAGTTACCAAAAAACAATGGCACAGTATTCCTTATAGGTTATAATCATAAGAAAACAATCACTCCCAATAGTTCAGCACTGTCAAAAGAAAACAAACAGCTCATAAGCTACTAAAACTGTTCCTTCAAGACCTTCAACCAAAAAGACCAGTAATTTCACTTAATTTATTAACAGGTTCTTATACCAACCCATGTTTTCTCTTTAAATCACTTCTTAATCTCCAGTCTCATTAAAGAAATAAATTGCCTTTCCAATGATGGGGAAATCCAGGTAGAACCCAAGGCTACTTAGTTAATTCACAAACACACCAAATTGCTGGTAGAGGAAAACACAGTGTCTGCAGCTTTGTTTATGCTTGTGGATGTCAAAGGATATACTCAAAAGGTATGTGTAATCAGCAACCTACAGAGTATAATTAAGAATAAAGGACAATGCTCCACACATGCTATATATTACAAAAGTAAGTGGCTTCAGAAGACTTCATTCTTAGAAGATGAAAACCTTGAAAAAATTCATGCCCTCAGTATAACTGAATTTGTCATGCAAGTTTTAAGAATGCTCCCATGATTGACAATTATGATTCATTCTACCATCTCTTGATAAAGCAATAATATTGTTTTGCCTGTACATGAGTTTGGAAAAACACTTTAAAATTCGAGTTGTTACTGTCGAGGATCCAATATTCCTAGAGGACTAGTAGTTGTGGACAAATCAGAATGTCATCTATAAAGCAGGGTGTGGACTATTTCAGGGTAGTATACGCTCAAAAAAGTGAACAGTAAAATCTATATTAGCATAATTTTGGAAAAAAAAAGAAGAAATATTTACTAACAAAATACAGCACCTTTTAAATACTCAGGGTGTGATTTTCGGAATCCCACTGCCCACAGAAATACTTTTGGGAAAGCAACATTGCTAGCAGAGAATAACAGCAATTAAAAACAACAGTAAAGCTGTCAGCAGCTTCCTTCTTTTTCAGGCTACTGTGATTTCTACCCTTAAGAACACGTCTTCACTGATGAGAGAAAAAAAAAAAGTCGAGAATGACTGTACATGCTAAATAACCCCAAGCTCTGGAGGTGAGGCAGCACGTATCTCGTCTTACTTCACCTCACAGCAAACATTCCCTACCACCAAAGTCTGTGATCGTTACAGGTGAACAGCCTGTTCAAAATTCTGGGTGTGATACACATCAGAGGAAGGCCCCCAGAGCCTTTCCACCAAGCTCGGTAGGTCCTGCCCCTCTCCCATACTGGTGCTTTCAGAGCTCCAAGCAGCTTCTTACACCACTTCGTAACAAAAGGTCGCGTTTCATTAGACAGCACCTCAGCTCTCTTGATACACATAAACCCCTTTGCGACACCCCCAGTGATGATGGTGGGTATGGAAATGAAGTACCCCTCAACTTTGAACTTTGCCTCAGGCATGGTCATGAGTGTTTTGAACTTTTAAAAGAAAATTAAGAGAATACAGACTGCTTTAACTCTCTCTCCTGTCAGGCTTGTCTACAAAGACGTTAATGGCAATGTTAATCCTGTTGGGACACTTGTATTCCAGGATTAATGCTTCTTACCCTCTTCTGCTTGTGTTTTGTACACAGCAAAAACAGGAAAAAAGGGGAATCTTCACCCTGGCATAGAAGTGTCCTCATGAGGAGTTACAATGGGATGATAGCCACCACAGGATCAAAGAACTTCCTTGTAGGATAAAGCCTTTATCTCCACTGCTCATTTGTTCCTTTCCTGTCAACTTGAAACGAAAAGGAAAGCTAACACCAGCAGTTCTCCTGACTGCTAGTTTGGGAACCGCTGGACAGCTCAGGGACGATTTCATCCATCATGAAGATTTTCTTTCTCATAAGATAACATAACTTTCTGTGATTACATCATGTAGCTTCTGGGCCAAAGTCACCCATGGTTTTCAGTGTAGACCCAGTAAATCCAAAACATCTGGGTGCATAAAACAGACTAGAAATTAGCCTTCTGAGTCTGAGATATACTGATGATATTCTCCTCATGCCACTAACTTCACAAATTCAGATTGTGGGAGGGACTTGCTTTAACTAAATTAAAAAAACAAACAAAAAAAAAACAACCCACCATAAAACAAACAAACAAAAAAAAAACCAACAAACAAGCCAACCAAAAATGTTGTATCTGTTACTTGTGTAACTTGCAGTGGGAAACAGCTACTGCTGCATTCCACTAAGAGAGGTCTGATTCCACCATAAGCTGACAAGATATAGATTATTTCTCATTGTTGCAGCTCTAAAGCTGTAGATGTCATATTCGTCACATTCCTCCTGTAACATCTGTCAAGAACTAAAACATTTACTAATACAGAACAGGATTTGCTTAGCTGGGCCTTAAGCTAATAGAAGTACGGAATTGCAAACAGGGAGTGCTTTAGGACAAAACATGTCAAAAGAGCAGAATTTAAAAAATGACGTGTAAGGAAAAACAAAAAGCCAACCACTTGCAAGTAGACTCAAAACATGTTTAGTCCCCATTGCCCCCCGCCAACAGCTACATAAATGCAAGGCATAAAAGCATCTCTTAAGCAACTGTAAAAGGTAATATTTAATAGGGCGAAAGCCTTATTTGGTGCAATGGGTAAAAACAAAGTAAGGTAGAAAAATGTTCCATGACCTAAGTAACAGGTTATTTCCTCAACTGCTAATGGAACGTAAAAGTGCCCAAACATTAGTTATTTCTATAGGAAGCATTCTCGTATTTTCAAGCTGCCTGTACTTTCAAAGCAGCTGAGAGCCTTATTTATGCAGCTCTGGCAGCAGGTTTACATGAAAACTCTGTGTTGGTGTTCCCTGACATTCACTGGTGTAGGCTGATGCTAACAAACAAGTGATGTGTTCTGGCTAATCTCATACTTTCTTAAACCATTCAGCTGGAGTTTTAACTTTTTTATTTCTGCTGGCTGCAAGAAACCATAATGGACAGCTGGGATCCAGTTTTCTTCTTTTTAATTATGTACGGCAAATGCTGTACATTCAAGCAGAAAAATAAGAGGACTTTAAAAAAATATTGTTATATTTAATACTCTAATTTGTAAGCACAGAAGTAAAAAAGAGTATTCACAAAGTGAAAATGCTTCTTCTGTTCACATTACTTACTGAGTAGATTAGAAAATGCTTACTATAATATTATGACGTTATGATCATACCCAGAATTGTTTCCTAAGGTTCCCTCTGTTGGCAAGAATAATGTTATTCAAAAGTACAAATAAATGAAATAGAGTTCAGTATCTATATAAGTATATTTACTTATAAGTAATATTGCCATGAAGAAAAGAAAAATGACATTCTGAAAAGAGGTACCCTCAGGTACATCCACAAACAGATCCAAATGTCCAAATCAACAGAAAAATGTATTTCAGAAGTTGCCCTAACAAATTCATAGCCATCATCTCTACCATGAAAGGCATTCCTAATTTATTCCTATCAGGTTCTTAAATAGCTGAATATCTCCAGTATGAGAAATTCTGCAAAAGCTACAATAGCAGTAAAGAAGAAGGAATGCAGTAAATAAGAAAGGGGATGCTTTACAAGGTTTCATACAAAGTGAATTCCATTCTGTGATTTATTTTTGATGCAAGGCTGTCATTTAAAAGTGATAATGCAAAATTAAAATTGTCATTTTGTTCTTCACCAGGTATATATATCCTATAGACTCGGAGTGATTCAACATAACAAACAATGTTCTCTTTCTAATACATACTTTTTCTTATCGCCTTTTTCTCCATCCAGTCCAAGTCAGTGTGCCTGCCTTCTACACAGGGGTAACTGTATTTTCCCTTCTTGACAAATACACTAGTTCCATTAACACCTGCAGAGCAAGTACAACAGTCTTCTGTGTACCTTTACAATATGCATTGTCCATGAGCACTTGTGGAATTAAACAGTGAACTTTACCCTCGGGGCTGTGGCCGACTGGCAGGCAGCGACTGGATACAGAATGTTTTTGCAAACAGGTCAACCAGGAAGGTTAAGAGAGCAGACAAAAAAACAGATAGCTGAGAATAACCCTGCGACTGTCACCAGCTTGCAGGAAACCCACAATATAATATATTTTAATAGATGTCATTACATATATCTCTCAATACTCACATGCTCTGTGCCAAAATGGGCAACTTCATTTCTATGGCAACCAAAGCAATGCTGCTACCCACTTCTGCCATCGCAAGTTCTTTTCCGTTTCTCCCTTTGTTATAACTTTAATTCACCTGATATTGCAGGGAGGAGGAGCAGGGTGGCATCACTGCTTTTGTTACCAAAGAAACCACTTATCCGTTTCAGAAAAGGATCTGAACAGTCAAAAGACAATGATAATGTGAATTTAAAACACAACAACTTTGCTTTAATAGGCAGTAAGGAGAAGCATGGAAGAAGTCATAAAGAGTAGAAATCAGAGGATAAAAAAACAAAACTCACTGAAAGAGTGTCAGTAAAAAACAGAATGATTTGATACATAACACAGCAAGTATCAGTTCAAACCAAGAAATACCAGGAAAGCGAAATCTGGGAAGGAAGTGCAGAGGAGGGGAACAGACAACAGTCAGTAAAGAAAGAAAGGCAACCGAAGAAAATATTGGGAGTGGGTAAAAGGAACCAGAGTAAAAGAGAACTTCAAAAAACACCCAAAGCTTTGAAATTTTGAACAAGCTAATTCAAAAAAGATAAAAAACAAACAAAAAAAAAGAAAGACCCAAACCAACTAACCATCAACATACATCAGTCTCCAGCTTCCTGAATTGTATTTTGCAAAGTCATGAGACCATTGACGCATTTTGGTCTGGTTTCACCAGGAAATGAGGTCTACGTTATCACACCATGTCCAAGGATAACTGAGCCAGTATCATCCCTACTGCTGGCTCACATTACCCATATGCATCAGAAGGGCAGAGCCACAACATTTCCACACACACCCTGACTGAAGGAGAGCAGAGAGAAGACAGCGACTCCATCAGCATCACCGCAAGGGAAAGCTTGGAGCACCTTCCCACCTTTCACCAGGTGTCTGACAACTCCCATGGCAAAGGCTTTTCCAATACTAAGAGCAAGAAGGTAATCAGAGCACTCCCTCTAAAGAGATACCCCTGAATCTGCTCCAAAGTCAGCATTTCTCTACCCCATTAATTACCTAGGGTCTAGACTGGCACTAACTCCAGTTAAGGTTTTTTTTCCTGCTGATGAGGCATAATATTTCTTTCCTAAAGTGGGTTCCGCAATGTTTGATACACCATAAGTTCAGCTACAGCCTTCCTATAATTCAGTGGAAGATGTCAGTCAACCAGGAGACAAACAAATCCATCAGAAGTTTAATTAGTTTTTGCAGCTTTGTGGAATCGCTTGTTTTAGCTCTGGGAGGAAAGCATGTTGATGTGAAAAAGCTGATTCTGTTGCCATGAATTATTTTCAAGATATTTTTTCTCAATTTATCATTTATTTTCACGTTTTGAGAATAACTATTTTAACTCAGTACCTCTCTCATCACTAATCAATTTGTAAAACCTCAGATAGTAAATGATTACTGGAAAAGGAGCAGAATCAGAGAAACCATATACAAAGCAAAAACTCGAAAAGAAAGGAAAATACAGCACAATTGTAAATTTCCTTACAAAGGTGTTTGACTTTGCCAGAAGTGACAAAATGAGAGGTAGCTAACGTGAACAGGAAGGGTGGTACACACTAACATGGAGAAATACAGTGCCAGGGAAAAGACAAGAGAAGAAGTACAAAAAGAGAGGGAGGAAAAGCAGATGAAGATTTGAAAGCATGAAGTCAACAGAATGAAGAAAGGTCAAGCTGGGAGCAACAGAGAAATTCAGCCACTCAATAGCCCAGTGTTCACAAAAGCAGCAAGTCAAAAGGAAAAGCATCATTAGTAGTGGAAAAGGGCAAGTTGTGGTTCACAGCAAAACAATTGAGAAAGACTGGGGGGGAGGAGGGGGAGGAAACCCACACAGAGTTTGGTAAAGACTAGCTCAAGTGAATGAACTGAAAGAGCGTACAGGAGATGCCATCCAGAGAACAGCAAGATGGCTCAAAGAGGAAAAAAAGGATCCCAGAGACACGGGAATCTAGTTGATTTTGACATTGGACACAGAGAACTTGTTTGGCATATTTGAGAAGAACCTCAGATAACTTTAGGCATTAAAGCACAGCTTGGCTTCCTTTTACAGGACATAATGACTTTGTCCAATTTTTTGAAACTCACAAGAAGACACAGTGTAAAGAAGAATGACTGTGAAAGAAATGAGTTCTGAAATCTAAAAAAAAAACCCAAACAAGAAAACACCAAAACAAACTATGAGCTTTGTATCATCACCACAATTGTTGGCACCTCTAACATTTCCGAAAGAATTCTGCCACTCCACTGCTTTTTGCTTTGCAAACAAACCTACTGATATAGACTATAAGTAAGAAAATACATAGATTTTCAGTATGTGGGGAAAAAGTGAGCACAATGACAACCATACAATGTAATTACATTTATACATACATAAAAATGCAGTCTCAGAAATACAGCACACATTGAAATTCAGCAGCTACTATCCAAGAAATGAAAGAACGCGTCCTTTCACCAGTAAACTGAACATCTGACATGAAGGTTCTGAAAGGACAATGCAACACAAACATCAATTTTCACTATCTAGTGCTAGGATTGCTACAGCCATCCAAAATGCAGTTTGTAACTCTCTCTTCAACAGGATATAGGACAAGCACTATCTTTTATGAATCAGCAGACAAAGGAAAAAAAGAAGGTTCTTGGAAAACATACCGCTCTCTAGATCAAGGGAACATGTGCCTCAAAGTTCTTGCATTTTTTCATGTATTTCTCTACAAGCCTTGTCTTTCTTACAGATCCAGACCATGATGACCATAGCAATATGATTACAACAAGGACATAATAGTAATTAATCTGCTCCCATAAACTGCCCCAGCCTTCTAATCTGCATTTGGGATTATAACAGTTCTTTGGTTTATCACTGGAAACTGGTATTTTCTGGAAGAAAAAAGAAATAAAGTAACAAGTACTAGTTCATAGCAATCCTTACATGATGAGCAACATTTTAAGAAGTGAAATTGCTCTTAAGCACTACTGAATCTTTTGAGTGTGTCACCTTACTCCCATTTCACAGAAACCTGACGAACTACATAAAGAAACAGGCTTTGGAGCCAGAGGACAAGACTGAGAAAACGTGTTATTCCCCAGAATAAACTGTTTAGTTAGCTGCAAAAGAGGAAATTGTAAAATTCTAACCCAATCAGTTCAGACATATCTTTTACACTACTACTTCAGAAGTATTTCCTGATAGTAGCATATTGAATGCATATCTTTAAGAAAACCAAAAGGAAAAAAGCAGATAGTAAACTAACTAACTAAATAACAGTAGAAGGTGCAGTAGTTGAGATTCTTATGAAATAGCTGCAATAAGAAGTTTGCAGCTGAGGTCTAACTAATACTTCTGGTTTTTTTTCTTGGGAAATTCAACATGGCATCGCACCATGCTTGAATTACAACCTGCACCCCTTTAGGTGGGCTTTCATCCTGGTAAGCTATCAGGCAGACACAAAGCCCTTGTGAGGATTTCACTTCACTATGAATTAGTGTCTAACATTGAGAACGCCTTTCATCATCAGCTTGTATTGCCTTCAGGTGCCTATAAATTCCTCTCAGTCTTTATGTAGCACTTGTCTATCAGACCATGTCATCAATTTTACTGCAGGCAAGAGGCAGACACACCTCTTCTGAGACACAGACAACACAACAATTACCACAGCCACTCTTGCACTATCATTTCATATCAGCTCATTGCCAACTGCTAATCACCCATGACTTGCTATGGAAACCACGTCGCACTTTCCAGGCTCTCTCTGCACCGCTGGCGCTGCGAGCTGTAAGGCTGCGATAGTCTCATCACCACCAAGTGTACCACTCGCTCTGATGCCACTCACCAAACACATTCATGTGGCAACCGTACCCGCTCCTCGCCCTCCTTCCACTAACGTACAATGATAAACAAACTATATTCCATGAGATTTTTTCCTTTTATTATGACTCCATCATTCATGTATTGTCTTTTTATTGACTATGCCAAGCCTACATGAAAAAACAGGCTTTACACACTATCTGAATAGAAATCATAGCTAACAAATACTTACAAAGTAACAACAGGGACTTTCAACCAAGTCCGTACTGCAGTTGCTTGTAAAATAAGTTATTTTGTTAAAGGAGAGCTGACTGAAATTATGTCTTCTCTTTTGAATGTTAAAAAAATGACACATGAACACACCTATCCTTTCAGGGACAAGGCAACTCCAGAGATGGGATAGGGAGTGCTAAATGTCGAGGGTCACCAATTTACTCTTGCATATGGTCAAGCGAAATCTAAAAGCTGTAACTGCCACCTCATAGCTGTTTGGTTAAATGTGCTGGTGCTCAGCTAACTAGCTAGTATGCATGGTTGTTCATTATTACCACCTCTGCCATCAACTAGCTGTGAGATTCCTCACTTAGACACAACAATCAAAGAAGAGGGATCAACCAAAGTGTTATCTGTCTGAAGGTATCATCCTCCACCTAAATTCACACTGGAAGGCCTAATTCTGATCCCAGTTAAGATCTGCATTTCCACTGATAAACAATCACTTAAGTCCTAGACCTGAATCCCAAGTTTAACACTGTGCATGCAGACATATTCTAGTTAGAGTATTTTTCAGTTTAACTTCCACTACTGGTGAAGGCAACTGAGGTAGGCCAAAACCATAGATAAAATTAAACTAATAGCCCTACACCAGAATGAGAGCATAAATACATGGGACTATAGCGACAAACCTTCCCATATGGATCTGCTGGAGGGTAGGAAGGCTCTGCAGAGGGATCTGGGCAGGCTGGATCGATGGGCTGAGGCCAACTGTGTGAAGTTCAACAAGGCCAAGTGCCTGGTCCTGCACTTCGGTCACAACAACCTCATGCAATGCTACAGGCTTGGGGAGGAGTGGCTGGAAAGCTGCCCAGCGGAAAAGGACCTTGGGGTGCTGGTCGACAGCCGGCTGAACACGAGCCAGCAGTGTGCCCAGGTGACCAAAAAGGCCAACGGCATCCTGGCTTGTGTCAGGAATAGTGTGGCCAGCAGGAGTAGGGAGGTGATCGTGTCCCTGTACTCAGCACTGGTGAGGCTGCACCTGGAGTACTGTGTTCAGTTTTGGGCCCGCTGGACCGTGTCCAGAGAAGGGCAATGAGGCTGGTGAGGGGTCTAGAGAACAAGTCTTACGAGGAGCGACTGAAGGAACTGGGGCTGTTTAGTCTGGAGAAGAGGAGGCTGAAGGGGGACCTTATTGCTCTCTACAACTACCTGAAAGGAGGTTGTAGTGAGGCAGGTGTTGGTCTCTTCTCCCAGGTAACTAGCAATAGGGCAAGAGGCAATGGCCTCAAGTTGTGTCAGGGGAGGTTCACATTAGATATTAAGAAAAATGAGGAGTGGTCAGACATTGCAATAGGCTGCCCAGGGAGGTGGTTGAGTCCCCATCCCTGGAGGTGTTTAAAAAACGTGTAGATGTGGCACTTCAGGATATCGTTTAGCAGGCATGGTGGTATTAGGTTGACGGTTGAACTTGATGAAGTCTTAGATGTCTTTTCCAACCTATGATTCTATACACTTGAAACCTAAAATGTATCCTGTACAATGACGACTTGCTATTTTACATTTGTAAGAATTAAAATTAAATTTGTCTAAAGAAAGTTTCCCCTCCAAAGGGACAATGAGAACAATGGCATATTCCTGTGCAGAGCCCAGAAACACTTCTCCACAGGGTGCAAGACTGAAACCTCAGGTGCCAGCAGCAGGTTCAGGTCTTAACCATCTGATAGAAGTACAGACAAACAAGGAAAAGCTATTGGAATTACTGAGTCTCAGCAAAGTTCCTCCCCTTTGCTCTGAAGCATCGTGATCAACCTCATCAATCCTAACCCACTGCAATTAATCCCAAGCAAAATGAGTTCAGTTAAATGATCTTTACGGCTCAAGTTATGATGCTTGCTTTGGCACAGAAGAACCCTCAAGTAATTCAGTTACTTCATCTCAGCAGCACCTCCTAGCTAAGGGGTTGGAAAGTCATGCGATCTGGTAACTCCATGGCTTGTGACTTCCAATCCATACTATTACTTCACACTCTATTGTATTGCTGTAGTCATGATATGCAGCTAATTTGTGTCGCCAAGCACCTTTTTTCTATATCACGTAGAAGTATTTCAAGGAACCTAGTTCAATGCAGTCTACTTCTCTCTCATGTTTCAGTAGAGACTGTATCGCCTGCAGAGATGGAGCATCCTGCTGATTTTCCACCTCCTGAAGGGCACACCCCAGCAGCTATTCCTCTCCAGGTCCCCCACTGCATGATGGAACACACACACACCATCAAATTATTCTTACAAAGCAATTCATTCTTCAAACTATTAAATTTCATCCAAATGTGTATTTTGTTTGTCACTCCTTTCATTCTGTTTCCATAGGAAGGAAGTAATGATAAACAAATTACGGCACAAAAGCATATGAGCTCTGGCAGGCAATTTCAAAGCTATTGACAAAAACCAGTCTATTCACTGCACGCGTCCTACTTTCACAATCTCTCTGATCAGGATGCAGAGGACTAATTCAACAGTTCCTGATGAAAAAATACCTAGTGGGCGTATTTGATTTCCGGAGACAATGGTTTGCCACGTGGAATTTTTCTCTACCTCCATCCTTCTACCTCCCACCTACTTTTTTTTTTTTTTTTTAAAGTTCTGAACAATTTGCTCTGAAATACCACAGTAATACTTCACTTCCACAAAACCTACTTAAAAAAAAAAAGAGAGAACAGAAAGAATAAAAGTTGGCAGAAGGGGGAGAAGCTTTTCAGTAAGGCTGGGACCTTACTAAATACCACTTAATCAGGGCAGGCTGCTTCCCACAGACAAGTCCACATTACGTGGATTCCATATGGTAGTGAATGTCAAAAAAATATCCTGCATTGTAATTTGTTCATCAAATCAAAGAGAATCAGGTCTAACGCAGGACTAAATTGGAGTATTTCAAAACTCTTTCTAGAGTAACAGGCTACATGCAACAAACCATGCAATAAATGCTGCTCCGTTCACAGCAATTGCTACACTACCCGAAGACTGAGTCCCTGGCACTAGCAAGTTAATTTGCTCCCTGCTCTTCAAACTATGAGAAGGCTTTTCATACATGAGCCACCAGGCATATAAAAAGAGCAGGTGAAAACTCACAGCAAATATCACATCTTCCAGTGTTTTCATCTCACAACAGCACTGACCACAACTGCAGTTTCAGTGCTATTCATAGACCTTTGACAAAGCAAAATTCCACATATTCTGCAAAGCTATTCCAGTCATGGGTTAAAATCTCATCAAAATAGCACCTCTATTGCCCTCCTGAACACTATTGTTTGTTAGGAATGGAAGAGCTATCTAATGCAGCTTACTTATCAATATTTCTCTTTAGCTTCCAAAGGCGTGTGCCTGCTTTCTTTTGCAACTGAACTTAATTGAGGTAGTAGCCTGAGATTTAAGCTGTGTTACAGGTCTGAGCCCAAATCAGAAGGCCTCTCATGTTTCTCAAAACTACTCAGTTCACTTGATTCCCTCCCCCCTCCCCAGCACCTTGATGTCCTTCCAGCTGAAGTACGTTTTTAGCCATAGCCTGTCCTTTCCTTGGCTCTCCAGGACACATTCTCTGAAAGGTGCTCCTGAGCCCTTTCAGAGTGACAAGCATTCTGCACCAAGTGAGCCTCGCCTCTCCAGAGAGATTGCTACCACAGAGACTACAAGGCTCAACAATGGGGATGGGCAGGCAGAAAACGGTGAAAAGTGAGTGAATACAACTTAAAAGAAAGAATTGTAGCCATACAAAATGCCATTGCATTCCCACCAACCTGGCAATCTTCCTAGCACATCAGAGTTATAAACACTGAAGACATAAGAAGGAATTTTCTAAACTGTCTTGCTAAAAGGCAGAATTTTTTGAGGGGAATTGGGCATAATTTTTAAGTTGTCTTCCTTCCCATAATCATCACAGATCACCAGTGAGAGCCTAAGACTTGGAAAGGAATGGGTGTATTATTTCTTTCTTCCTTTCTGACCAGTAATGAAAACTGATTTGAAACTGGGGGTTCACCTTAATCTACTAACTCTTACAACAGAAGTGCTCCTTTAAAAAAAAATAAATTATTGCCGGCAGATTTTCTACCCAAAGCACATTAGCTTAATGCTTATTACTAAACTGACACAAGTGAGCCACTAATGTCAACATCTGACTATCGACCATTAGGCTTTATACTTCATGTTTTACAACTTACCAAAATTAAGCAATATAAACCTTCATCTTCTAAGCATAAAGACTAAAAGCTTAGTACTTTAATATTTAGATCATGCTCCCAAATCTAAGAAGATATGGCATATTCAGAGCAGTGGTGTCTATGCAGGCATTTCCACAGCATTACTTGTGGGATTTTGGACAATTTTATGTGGATGGAAACCTGTTTTGGCTTCATCGTATTTGTCACAGCAAACATGGGAACAGATCAGCATATGGGCCTGAAAAATGACCGTTATTCAACTACATATGTAGAGATTCTAAAGAGGGAAGATTCTCCTTTTTAATATCAACAGTTTCATAGGCATGGTAGAATTGCAATACTATAATCTCACATTGCAAATTATAGAACAATCTGCACAATCTCAGGAATTATTTCCTTTCCGCAGGTAACATTACATGAGCAGTCAGGTGTGTACTGGCAGGACACGAATGATTAGAACTCAGTAACCACAACAGAGAATGTGAGCAAGTCCACTGGAAAAGGATGCGATGTAAAAGAACTACCATCGAAAAGGAAATTACCATCTTTTTGACTTCTTTTCCTTTTTTTTTTTAATAGACAACATACAATAATCAACTTGCAACGTCTATAAAGCAAGTACCTCTCAAAAAAACTGAATTCTGAACATTCTACGTACGAAATAAAGATACACATCCCCATGAGCAAGTATCTTGAAGGTTTCCCTTGAAATTTATCTCACACAATACCAGCTACTCCTGTTTTTTTCCAGTACTTTTTAAGCCAAAAACCTACAAAGACAGGTCACTGTACTGTCAGCGTCTGCTGCCCCTGTGACCAGTAAGTAAAGAACAGAGCTATTAACTTATAATTCAGACATAACACTAAGTTTTAGGCCAATTCTGCAAGAGAGGGGAAGCTGACAACTTGGGGCTCATCACCTCTTCTGCCACAGGACTTTCAACCTGCAATTCCATCAATCAGCTAGCTTTTCAGTTCAGCACACATCTCACTTGGATTTCTCTCCTCTGAGTCCCCCTGCACCACAAGTTCAGGGAACCAATCCAGAATTATTCTTCTACAGAATGGCACAAACCAGTGTTATGGTACAAATCCAAAAATTACCAGAAGAGTTTTCTTTCCATTATCTCCAGACGCTACTCAGCAAACCAAGAAGGAGAGCTCAGCCCTTCACAATGTAAAAGATACACACAGGTTAGGTTGAGCTTCAGAAGTTTAGATCTGAGAACCCAGCGGTTAATATTTTCATTAACATCTAGGACTGCCACAAGTGGAAGTATAATGTAGAACCAGAAAGAATACTGAAATTAGCCCCATCATTTTATGCTCTGACCAATAGGAGATGGCCTGCTACTATGAGTACTGCAATTAGAATAAATGATGCCCTTCTGAAATTAAAAGAGGGCACCAGTAATACCTCATTAAAAATTTAGAAGACAGATGGACAGAATGGTTGAAACAGTACTAGGCACAATGCTAGGGACTTCTCAGGTTACATTCTGAGATTATCTTTATGCTCTAAATTATATACATATATTTAAGATTATAGTCATTGCAGCTAGCAAAAATATAATTTATAATGAACTGTGATACAGAGGAAAAAACATGGCACATAGCAAAATTACATTATCTATCAGTGGAGATACCAGCATTAGGTGTAATATGGAATAAGCTACCTGCCATTTTGAACTTTATATTTCCCTCAGTTTTGAAACCTATGTTGACAGCAGAGGTGGAGATACTCCAACGTATCACACCACTATCGATCATTGGATTCATGGGAGCACAAGACTAGTGGGCCTTCGGGATTGCTGTTTCTTTGATCTTAAAGAAAGTCACACATTGTTTTCTCAAAAATGGTTTCACTTGATATTAGTCTCTCTCGTCACATTAGCTAAACCAGACCTGTGACTTCATTACCAGAAGAAAAAGTAATTTTCTTCACCTCACGCTGTATTTTCAGATTGATTTTTACACTCACTTTGCCGATAAATCAAAAGTTCAGAGCTCTTGCAATCCTCTTTGTCTTTGCTCTCCAAACGTGCACCTATATATACACCACCAGAGGACTTCTTGCACTTTTGTAACTTTTCTTTGTTTCAACAACAATGTGGATGGAGAAAAAGCAAAGCCCTCTCCTCCTTCCCCACTCCTCCCCCCCCAAATGATCTGCTTTTAATCACAACTAACACTTAAAACAGACATTAGAAAGGAGAGGCTACCCCTTTATAATTACGGAGCTTGATAATTACCTGGTGACTTGCAACAGACCCGTTCTCAGTGCATCTTCCTTCCTCTCTCCCTTGATAATGTAATCTAATCTCTTGGCTATGCTTTCATCTGGCATCCAATGCTGCACATTGTTTATCAAACAACAATCTTTTCTTAGGTAATGACAGAACAAAGGCAAGGAAGAGCAACTGCGGTAATACTATAGCACTTACCACTTCAAAAGTAACTGCATCGGTATAATTTACATTGCCTGTGTGCTTTTCTTCTTCTTTTAAATCCAGTATTATCTCCTCTATGGACTCTCTATATATTTAGACATTACAGAAGCTATTGTGCAAAATGCCAACAGTGGAAGTCAGAACTAAAAACATGGATCCCAAATACAGCAAGCTGACAGAGTCCATATATGTCTTCATATTTGAAAGCACAGGTATTTTCTATGACAAGAAAATCACATGCTTTATGTTACTGAACTACCACAAAGTCTTTGCAATAATGTGTAATGACTTTTTTAAAAAAAAAAACATGTATTTTACCCTCTCAATAGCACATTTAAAAATTCTGATAATACTCTAAACACAAGTTCAATTTCTCTAACTTCTTATACCTCAAACTGAAAGAGAGGTCAGGTTGCAGAAGTTTCTGCTTTGGATTTTCTGGGGCCAATGATCCTGTTTCCTAAAGATGCTTGTACTCCATATTCCCTACGTGGCTTAACTTTCAGTAGTTCCTCACACCCACAAATCAGAACAGGGTGATCTCTGCAACATCCCACCTGTGCTATGTTCAAGACACCATTATGACATAACGAAGAACCAGGGCCCTAGACCCCTAATATTTTGACAGTTTACAACTACAAGGACTCTAAATGGTAGCACAGTAGTAAAAATAAACCTGCTGTGAGCAATTAGCAGCTTGGTATCGAATCAGGCAGAAACAGTTGGGTTCATCTGTATAAATGGTATCTGCAGATCCAAGATAGGACTAATCACTGAATCCCAAGCTTGATCACTCTTATCTTGTGTCTTTCACCACAAAAAATGTAAAACAATTAAAATACATCTGCATGAAGGAAGAGATAGAAAGTATGAGGTATACAGATATATAGTATCATATTAATCTGAGCTTTAAGATCTTTCTACAGTAAGAAACCGAATACCTACATCATTATAAAAGAAAGCCTCAAGTATCACTCTCAGAGTCACAGCAGCATAAGCCTTTCACAAAGGTGAAGTGTAATACACCCTGGCTGTGCTTGTATTTATGATTGATTAGCAAAGCATAATAGCTAACCCAAACCAGTATCATTATTAAATGATGATAATACACTTCTCATGCTCACTTTTCACGTGATTTGAACAGGTTCAGGGAGAAATTTCATCTTCCCTAACCATAAATTCAAGCACACAACTCTGATGATGCTCTCCAAAGATACAGCATAACCACCTACTGAAACAGGAATGAACCCACGAAGGACTGAGATTAGTAAGTCAAAAACCACAGAAGTGGTGGTGTGGGTGTGAGGATGGTGCCAAGTTGTGATGTTGTTTCAGCCTCTGCTTGAAAACGCTCTCCTGGGACAGGCAAATTAGGTCAACTCCAGAACTAAATGTAGAGGAAAAGGGGTAACAGCACTGCAAGTCAAGGGTGGGATTGGTATATTCTTCCATAATTCATCAGGTAAGACATCCATTCCCTGAAGCACCTACTTACCTAACAGCACTACGTTAACCAACATCATATAAAAAAGAAAAAAAGGCAAGAGAAAAAAGGCTCACTATTTTTCCTGACAACCCTTTCCTTACTTAGTGAAGTCAAAAGATAACAAATAAAAAAGTTGTGTAAAAAGTGATTATTATCCTTCATTACAATATGATTTCAGAGGTCTTTATAATAATGGTCTTTGCAGATGTTCACATAGTTATAAGGAAGCTCATGAGAACAAGCCAAAAAGAGTTATGTCAAAACTTTGCTGACAGAACAGAAAACTGTTCGGATTTTCCAGAAAGAGGAAAGGTCTCAGGACCTAGTTATCCAACTAAATTAATACTTAAAATAAATAACTCATAGAAGAGATTTTTCGTTGACAGTAATTTTTCCAAAAACCCAACACATTTCGGATGGGAATGCATAATAAAACATTTTAAAAAAGCCACTTCTGTGATAAAACAGCAGTTATGAAGCCATTTCTTGAGCACATAAAGAGCAAGCTACAAACTACGAGCCGATTTCTTTAATGCCGGTGCTTAACCCGAGAGCTTTTACCGACTCGAAGACACTACGCCTCTGGCGATCTTTCGAGAAAAGTAGGCCACTTCATTTCCCCTCCGCTGCTCGCCCCATGTGCAGAGGAAGCTGTTACGACACAGAACAGGCGCGGAGCTTTGACTCAACAGTCACGCATGACTTCCCATGATCTACCTAGCACTTCTGGGACCACTTCTACTGTCTTCTGCCACAAGGTTAGGCTGGAGGTGAGAGAAGCCGTGCCACATCCTATCAATCGGGCAGCGTGCACACAAAACCTGTGTCTCTTTGCATTTGTTATGTGAAGAGACCCTATACATGCTGTTTCTGCCTCAGCCTCTTCTGCTTGGGGGGGTGTGGGGGAAGAAAAAAAAAAAAACAGAAAAAAGGACACTTTGAAAAGCTTTTAAATAAACAGAATAGATCCTAACCAAAGGAAAAGCTTCATCAGCATGCTAACCATTTAATTTCCTCCCAATCACTTACGTAACAGCAGTGAATGATTAGATGGATTTCGGTTGTTTCTAATGGTATTTATTTTTAAGCAGTTACAGTACCTAATCACAATGGCAACAACAGTGCTGCACTTGGGCCTTAAGAGCTTTTGCACCTGAACCTTCCAGTAAAATCCTCTCAGAGCAATTTCACTTATATTCCCCTGGAAAAATACTGGGTCTTGAGAAGATAACCAGGATACTTCAAAACAAGTTAATTCAGGTTAATTCGATTAATGCAAACCTCAGACTAAATACAGACCCATTTCTCCACAGCACCTGAAGAGTAACACTACTGTCGCTGCCACCAGCGCTGCTCCCTGATACCTGGTCTGGCTCGTTCAGATCTACTTTATCTCTGTGCAGCCCAGTGTCAGATCAGACAAACACATTGATTGTCCTGCTTTTAAGTCATCTGGTTCTCCAGCTGAAAAGTGCTTCTCACAATAGTGCAAATAACAAAATAGTTTCTACAAGAAGAACTGCCAACCCATCTGTCTCCCAAAAATGCTGCCATTATTTTGTAAGTATATGCCTGCTGTTCAGTGCACACTGGTTGCTACCAATAAAAAGCTGAATTTTGGAGCAGTTGCAAGTGTTCATAAACTTTTGCACCTGTTTTTGCATCTAAAACCCTGGCGTTTTAGTAGCCCCAGCTTCAGTTCAGTCCTGGGCAGAGCTGATGAGGGTGGGGAAGGCAGGATGCACTCTGCCAGGGCTCCGCAGTGGCAGAGTCAAAGAGGAGGAGGAGGAGAAAAACACAGAGCACATCTTCAGCTCCCTTTCATAATTCTGTAATTAAAAAAAAACTCTTAGTGACAAAACAATCTCCACGGATGTCACCTATCCAGCAAATTACCGCTACTTCTCGCAGCCTTTACCACCGCTAATAATTCTTGGTAAGCACAAAGGTTATCCAACTGGCAATACTTCTTGGATAGCTCTTGTAAAAACGACAAACCGTGAGTGAATCCTAGCTTTATTAGCCACCGATTACCCCACTCAGTAAGAAAACTGCCATAATTAACCTTTCCATTGCTGTTTCCCACCTTTCTTACCTTTTGTAATAAAATCTTAGCACGGTTACTACTTCTATTAAAAAGTCATGCTATGATTTTATTACAAAAGAACATTTATCAGTTGAAGCATGTGCTTTAAAAAACTAAAGTCGGGGTTATTTTCTCAGTTTTCTAAGAAAATACTGTAACAGTGGAATAAGGAAAGGTTATTTTAACCTCCGAAGGCTATTGTTCCTTTTTTTCTCCCCAAAATTGTCTGGAGCCAGACAACACAAGGCTGCTGTGCCCTGGGCTAGAATGGAAGGGGGGGACGATAGGAGGAGGGTGCCTGTTTACCATTACTCCATTCCTGTTCTTAATGAATCTTTCTGAATGACCACTAAGTGCTGGTTTTGTTCTTTGGAACAAGGGAGCCATTACCGGAGGAAAAGGGAAAGCAAAGGGAAAGCTGCCAAACTCAAAGGCCTTTCAAGCACTTCAGCTGGATGTCCCAGAGGTAATCCGTTCCGCAGGCACACGACTGTCCCTACACATTCGCAGTCTCTTTTCTTCTTCGATGTGCGAAGATGAAGAACACCAGAAGTAAAAATTCACAGATACCTACTAAAATATGAAGAATTACACAGCTCAGTTTTGGGCAACCAGAACTTAATCGCTATCTACATTTAGCTACTACTGCCACTTGCAAGCAAGCCTTCCAGACCCACATAAACAGCCGACTTCAAGAGGAAGGGATGGGTCACATTTGTCTGCCTTCCCTGCACACCATCAGACAGTCACCCTCTCCAAAAATCTCACCTGCCACTCCAGCTAGCTACCACCAAGACACAAAAGAGAGCAAAACCCCTCTTCTGCCTCCCTGTTGCACATACACACCTCCCCTCCTCCTTGCTGGGGCCAGAACTTCAGAAATCATACAGTTAAATATTGGGCCAGGGATTAAACCTAAGGACCAACAGCTTGCAAACCACCACAGGCAACCCTGAGAGCCTTCACTGAGGATCCTGAGTACTTCACTGAGGAACCTGGCTTCCTGGGGGTTTTTCCTAGACTGGTAAGGTTGTAAACCATTAGAGCTTCTTAGTCCAGCAAACTGATAAGCAGAAAAGGTATTTTAGATTTAGTTCTTATATCTTACTGGGGACCCAGACGGAGGCCCCACGCAAAAACGCAGGTGTCCAGGTCTCTGGCTGCAGGGAGTGCCTGAGCCTGGCGCTCGTACCAGAGGACAGCAGAGACAACGGCTGTGTTCGGTGCGAGCAGGTGAATGATCTGCTCAGCCTGGTGGCAGAG
>Ga0065711_1000353_pt1 | contig 106066 bp, 45 predicted proteins | sample Hoacrofraction12_FD_59098 | JGI IMG/M metagenome (GOLD analysis project Ga0065711, IMG submission 59098) | Hoatzin crop microbial communities from Cojedes, Venezuela - Epithelial fraction 12 v2 (version 2) | ecosystem: Host-associated > Birds > Digestive system > Esophagus > Crop | place... | reverse complement strand
TTTTTTTTTTTTTTTTTTTTTTTTAATTGTAGTGCATTTGATTAATCTGCTTCTGCCTCTGGGAGAAAAGCAGCAATTTTCACACAAATACCCCTTACCAGGTGAGGCTTGCAGTTCCCTTGAGTTGAATTGTACCCACGCAAGGGCAGGTGATACTCGTGTCATTGCCAGCCCTGTGATTTCTGCCAGCAGCAGGCAGCTGTGAAGTATGTATGACATGTTCTCCTTAGGAGGCCTGACACTGGAAGTTGCCCAGTAAATACGTCAAAGCAGTGGATCTCCTGGGAGAACTGGCCATTCCCCCTCTTCAGCTGGCCACACCTACAGTTTCATGTGTGCCAGTTGGCTTCTGCCCTCCTCAGGAACAAGGCTTGCTAGCACCTTGAGTGGCTCTAACACTCCACTCAGTGTTGGATGGATTTTCCACCGCAGCGGCTCACAGCCGAAGTTTCTGCTGGCAGAAGCTGGTGGAAGTGATTAATGAATCAGGCCCAGTGCATGCAAAAATCAGATTCTGGAGACGAAGTCTGTCACTTGTCCTTCCAGCAGAAAAGGCCTAGCAGTTTTGTGCACAATGTCCTTAGCTCATCGCTAAAAATGCCACATGCAAAAAATACAATGATCTTTTAAAGCTATGTGATAAGCTAAACTGGAGCCAGCCAGTATGTAAGCAGTAAACAAACTGCCACTGTAAAATATACTTGCTACCTTCCTTATCTAGGTAGCTAGTTGCATGCGTTGTATACAGTACTATACCTCCGACTGCTTGATCCCGTGCACTACAGCTTCCCATGCAGCAGCACAAACAACTCAATGTGTTATACCTTGTTCCTCCAGTGAAAGTACTAGACAGCTACCCTATGTACGGAAAAGGGAGAAATATGAGATCAATTCGGGCATATTTTCTGCTGTAAGTAGAGGTCTTCATGCTTTTAGGATAAGTGAGAACAATTGTGGACACTGTTCATTTTAAGGATTATGCAGTAAAAATCTGATGGACGTGAAGGCACTCTATGCTTCAACATAGAGAAAATTAAGATGATTACCATATCCTTTCTGAACTCCCAAGGACCTTTTCTGAAGTCACTGGGGCCTGTTTTTTAACTTTAGGTCTTACTTTAAAGCGATAAGTGGCAAGCGTCTTGTATGTGAATCTGAATTTATGATGATTCAGATGTTAATTTCCAGACAGGAAGCTGCCTTTACAGTTCTGCTTCTGAGGCACGTCTGAAAGGAATCAGGTTTCCATTTCAGTTCAGATACAGCCAGAATCTCTCAGGAACGGTTTTTCCTAGATTATGGATCAGATAGTAGAGAACTTCTGAGAAAAATACATTTCACTGTTAATACAGTTGATCTTTGAACTTGGTGTCACTGAATTCAAACCTAGTGTTAGACCTGACTTAACCTTGAAATGGGAGCTTACGGCTAATGTAAACTTCAGACTACTAGGCCAGTTTTGTTTCAAATGATATAATTTTCCCCAAAGCATTATTTCTAATGAATGCTTCTCACTTTAGGAGTAAAATTTTAGTTTGAAAATTAAGAGTTTATACTAGCCTTTTTCCATATTAGTAGGTATTATTGTTAACCATATGAGACATTCAGTATATATACACTGTGTAAAGTTGTCTGCAAATGTAATTTTGCTACGTGATACATTACACTACTAACATCTATATTGGGGAGTACAAATGAAGCACAACTTAATGTGTGTCATTCTAACGAAAAGAACAAGAATCATTTTACCAGAAAATTGGTTTCATCTGGATTTGTAATAGAATAGTAGTAAGTTCAATGAACTCAAGACTAGTTCCAGAATAATATTAGTGATATTTCAATCAGAAAATTAATTCAAGGTCTTAGCAACAAAACAATTGCTGAGATTAAGGCATATGTACACTTTCTATCATAACTGAGATGCCAGGTGCATGATTTCCTAAAACTTGCATGTGTGCTTTCAGCTTTTCTTATAGAAACTTCAGAGAAATAAACTATGTAAACGATTCATTATATGCTGTTCAATGAGGTTTTCAGTCTTTCTTAACCCCCCTTTTTTATATTTCCATTTTTGTATATACTGTTACATTCTAATGCTATGATGTACACTATATGGAAGTGTTTAAGATAATCCTTCAGGGTCCTATTCATAGAACAAGTGATTTGGGCCATTTCTCCATAAATTTCACATTCTTATGTGCCAAAAAGTCACTTACACATTTGCCAGAGTGAGTCTTCTACAGTAAGAAAAAACACTGCTTTGTAACAGATTTGCCCATGTTTAATTCTATTATAAACTTTTATTATACACAAATAATGCTTACACTTGTTCAACGTATTAATCAGATTATTGTCCTAGCATCCACTTCTTAACCAGCTCATTTATCCTGTTCAGAAAATCTTGGCTTAAATTTGTCTACTTTAGTCCTATAATATTTCACCTTGAGTTGCATAGTTTCTTTCTAATCTGTTCATTTTTGAATTTGTATTTATAATACTGATGTACTGTATGGCTCTCATGGCTAGGGTTTCTAGCTCAGATATATTGATTTTACTAAGAAGTGGACTGAAAATTGCATAGGAAAAACATAGAACCTGAAGCTAATTTCAAAACAGAAAACAAAACAATTACTTCATCGGGTTTGACTAGGTTTCAACAAAATGAAATTCAAAGAATAAAACTAGACAAAGGGCTAGACTTTTCTTTGGTGTCATCACTTTTACTGGGAATTTTCTTGCCTTCTCGTTTGTGCTTTTTTCAGCAGAGTAATTATTGGCAGGAGTCACAGGGTCTGATGCAACCTTCATATTTTGCACATGAACATTGCCTGCAAAGATACAGATTTCCCAGGTTAGCTTTGTTTTCAAAGGGTAAGAGTGCTCACTGCCAAAACTAAAATGATACATTTCATAAGAAGCCAGCCTTTGAATGCAGGAGGTTTTAATCATCTGTTACAGAAAGAATGGGAGTATATGTATTTTTAACCTGCATGGTAGTCATGTCTGAACCATCTTTTTCAGATTGGTCTGTCTAATAATATGTTCATAAGTCATGTCATAAATACAATTCATTCCACTACAAGATCTGGATGCGATTATTTTGCCAAAATTTTCATGTATGAGACCTCATACCTATGTCTTCGGCTCCTTATGTAGTGTATGAACCCACGAACAGACTGCCAATGGTGCAGGGGATTGAGTGTAGGGCAAAAGCTATTGCTGAAATTAGGAAATGTGAAAAATCCTCAAATTACTAACAAATACTTAACAAACAAGAAACAATGTAGAATATTGAGAGGGAAGAGGGAATGACGGAATAAATTGATGTCTGAAATCAGTTAAAACCAAAAAGACGTACAGACAGGATGAGGACTGGGGCCTGTGGATCACTGTCTGATGGTGGGGCCTTGCCCACTTCCCAAACATGCTTCACCCTCACCTGCCTCTCCCGTACCTTGCTCCCCCTTTTCCTTTCTGTTTTTTAAAGTCCCTCTTACTTTTCTGACCTGCTCTAATGTCATTAACCTGAAGTTTAGAAATCTTCTTGTTGTCTTGATTACATTCCTTTCTATGCTTAGTTGTCTTTCTGTTTAGATTATAAACTCCTTTCTTTATACAAATATGTATTGTTGCCAGGAAAACAGGGATCTGAACTTGGTTGCCATTCAAATGCTGATATAATGCGAATGATAATAATTTCAGCCCTTTGATATCCCTTTGTGATGCTCTTTTTATGCTCCTGCTTTTGAACACAGCTCAAACATAAAGCAGGTGGAGCTGGCAGGCGAATCGAGCTGCCAGGATCACTTTGTGTTCTTTGAAGATGCCAAAACAGAAGAGGGAGATGAGAATTCCCTTGCTCCCAAGCAGCCAGGAAGCGAGTGGAAGGAAGGAGCTGCATTGTGTTGAATCAATGGGAGACATACAGTAACCATGGACTGACGTCCTGACATTGTGCTGTTTGTGTCTTGGCATTGCATCAACACCCAGTGATAATGAACTGTAACAGCAGCTTGTCAAACCTCAGCCTAAGGCCATCGCTCTGCCTGTTTTACAGATAGCTCTTTCATTCTTTGTGATGAAAAGGTAGCTGTGCATGGCTGAATAACACTGCTCTGAAATGTTGCTCCTAATTTTACCTGAATCTAACTTCCACTTATTATTTTTATCCTTAGCTGCTTCTCTATTTGCAACGGTGGAAGGGAACCATATGGTATCCATATGAACTCTGAAGTCCTCTCTGCTTTTTAGACTTGCTATTGTGGAAAATGAGAGGTGACAGATAAGTCAGAGCCAAATTCTGCTCTCATTTACACCAGTGCAAACTTGGTGAATTTCTCGGGAGAGACACTGCAGTAAATAAGGGTGCTTTCTAACAGTATTTGCTTGACGTTTTTAGAAGCTCTCACTTGTGGGATTTTGCAGAGGTAAAACTCTCAAAGAATTACAGTAACTGTAATTTCTCCTTGTCTTATTCTATCGTTTTATAGTTTAAAAAAAATACGTCTCCAACCAGAATTATCCCAGATTAAAAATAATACAAATGTATTAGCATCATTCTGAGTTATTGTCACTGTAAGGTGTAGCCCTGGACAGAGTTCAGAAGTGCTGCTGGGAAATCTCAGTGAATTGCGTGGTGCTCAGTTGCAAAAATTCCACGTGTTGATCAGCAGAGAGAATACTGGTTTTGGAAGGTGTTTTATGCAGACTACAAATAAACCAGAGAGATTTCTAGGTTACTGTTTCCTATGGTGAAAAAAATGTAAGGCATTGACTAAGTATTAAACTAATGTGATGCCAACTCATCCAGATTCATAGGAGCAAAATGGTGTCAGGACAACCTTGTTGATGGCATCAGACTGGAATTCGAACCTTTCTTATGTATGTTTTATTCTCCAGTACTGTGTCATGCACTTAGTATTTTGTTAGTTTTTTCAGGGAAGGTTCAGTTCACTGATAAGGTTGAAGCTGTGTTCAGGGTTAGTATTGTTAACTAATACTCAGTAAGAAGTTCCATGAGTTCAGCTGACACATCACAATCTTTCAGTCTTACATCCAATGAAAACAAAACTTCGTTAAAATCAGCCTCACATCTGGCTTATATGTGCAGTTGGAATTCTTGGAAGAATATCCGTTCAGTCTGGTGTGTGGACTGCCTGACACTGGACATACTTTCAAATGAAGTCTTTAGTGAGAAATTGTTTGACACACTAACTCCTTTGTCAGTACTTTACCAAAGTTATTTTTGAATAAATCAATATTCATCTCCATTCCTGTCACTGTAGTTTGATATTAACATCATTGTTTGGGTGCAAAGCTTTATGTAGAAAAAATATTTTAGAATATTTTATTTTAGACAGTTCTCATATTTGATCTTCCAGCTGTATGTGCTGAGGCTCTGTATGGGGGGACGTACAGAACTGTCTCGTTAGAACTGGAACTATGTAATCGATAGTTACCAATTTGTTCCCTTTCTGAGCAATACTGCCTAATTAATTAGACAAACTTTTATTTCTTTATGTATAAGTAGAAATAATACCTCTTTTGTTACTCTGACTTATGAGTTGATGAATGAGCGTAGAACACTCAGAAATCCTTAAGTGAAAAAAAGCTATTGAGAAGAGAATTATTAAATGTCAGACATCTCATTATTGCCACTTAAAATATATAGATTTCTTTAGAAGTTAATTCTTATTACAGAACCAGACTTTAAATGTAGTACATAGTGTCATAAAAAAATAGCATTTTAAATTATTCTCTCCTATCAGTTATGTTGTTATTACTGGAATATGCATGATATTCTGTTACTTGCACTGCAAGCAATGGATTAAGCAACATAAATCGTTTTAATACACACAGTGAAACTTCACAATATGGCATATTTGTCATAGCAGATCAGTTCTTGAACCAAGCCTTCCTGAATAGATTCCGTGTAATTCATCAGTTAACTTTATTGCAAATGCAAAGTATTCCCTGCTTAAAAAGATATTTCTTGTGGTTTGTTTTTAGGACTGCCCTTCAGATGTTGGTGACTTTAGAGCACAGCAGTGTTCAGCCTACAACGACGTTAAATACCAGGGACATTTTTATGAGTGGATCCCTGTGTATAATGACCCTGCTGCACCGTGTGCCCTGAAATGTCAAGCTCTGGGAAAGAACTTGATTGTTGAGCTTGCCCCGAAAGTACTAGATGGTACTCGATGCAATACTGAATCCTTGGACATGTGCATCAGTGGAATATGCCAGGTATATTCATGGGGTAAAGATGACATTTGTTGTGAGGCGCTTTGCTCATGAGCGGGTGCTTTTTGGTTATTTGTCGTCTTTATGTATCACTTTACTTTAGATGTATCTGCAAGTACTGCCAAATGGATTGTAGATAACTTTTCTTACACACAGAAGTTCCTGACTGCCTTAGCTATTGATATTTTTATATGTAAATAGCAGGTCAACAAGATTCACTCGCTCTTCTATTTGTACATGTAAAAATTAATGAAACTGGTTATAGCTTTCTAACCTCTAGTTTGTTTGTCAGGGTGTGTTGAAATTACATAGCCCTCCATTTCATTTTAGTCCTTTGCTGAGTCTTATGAACTCTGTTAAGGAGAAAATTTGATATTTTGTGGGATCCAGCCCAGAATGGCAGGTGTGAGTGTATACGTCTGTCATCTTGTGTGGGTGAATGAGTATATGTTGTGATTGAATGAATTGATTGTTAGTATCTTTTTACTGGGAATCTACATTTCTAGATATATTTATGATCATTATTATTATTTGAGGTACGCTATCAACTTTACACAATTGGTGTAAAAACGGAGAGCTGTAATATTTGAGGCTTGCCAGCTTTGCCTGTGTCTCATTAGCAAAGAGATATTGCAATCTCAGGTTTTACGAAGAGAACAATTTTATATGGGATGGATATGTTATTGCAATTAGTTTTCTTTCTCTGCAAGTGGTTGCTGCTCTGTTAAATGCCCAAAATGTGTGTGACTCAAAAATGCACGATATGGCCCAGTGAGCAAAATAGCTCCATTATAGGGGAAAGTTGGACACATTTGGCAGAAGACTGGTGCATGGATTACAGAAACATTAATATATGATCTGGACCTTGCTGAGGGTTTTATGTGGCTTCTGTGTATACTGCAGTTCCAATACCAGTCGTGCCAACACACAACGCATCTGCTGCCTCTGAAACAGAAGAAGAATTCCTTACAGTTTTCTCCTGCAAGAGACCCCATTTGTCAGTAGTACTTCACAGTGTCATCCAACAGTGTTCACGACCCTGCACATTTAAAATAGGATATACCTTTATAAACTCTGGAAGCACTTGCCAAATAATACATTTCTTTTGCAATATTCTTAGTGATGTCTCCTCTTCCAATACCCGCTTTCACCCTGGAGGATGTCAGAGCCTTTGCTAGGTGGTTACGTCTACAGCAGCCTTTGCCGTTTGTGTCCATTGCAGCACAGAAGTGTCATGCTGAATCTAACGGAGCTCTGGGTTTTTCAAAGGCTTGTGAGACTGTTGCTCAGGGTGCTGGGGGGTTTCCAGTGTCTCCCACAGTGATTTCAAACATCTACCATCTTTCATACGTAGCACAAAATTCACTTTAGAGTGGATCCAGTTTTGTGAAGAACAGTTGAAAGGTATATGTAAAAGGTCTGCCTTCGATGTCTCCTGTTAGTATTTTGTAGTATTCATGTGTATATAAAATATTTGGAAATTTAAATAATCCATTTTTAGAATAAAACAAGTAGTGGCAGAAGAAATGAACCATGCCAGAAACAGGCACTGGAACGCTTTTACACTGTTGATGAGAATCACTTTCTTTTCCCCATCTCTTCCATTTTTCCTTTTTTTCACTACTGCTTCTAATTCCACAAAAATATTTTTCAGTGTGAGCAAACCTCTTCAGGGAAAAAAAAAAGTAACAAAACATGGTTAGTATGTGTCCTGTGCTGTGAATTCTGCAATTTGATTAGTTTATAACTTAACCTCATAAGCAGTTAGGTGTTTTCACTTTATTTCCTTTAAGTCACTGGCTATTGCTGAGGTGTTTTTGTATAAATGGAAAAATACTTGCCCCTTTTTAAAGTATATGTTTGGTAATTTAGTGTTGGAAAATTTTCTTGGGGTGAAGATTTGAATTGAAATTCAATGAATTGAAGTGAAAGGTCATCTGAATAGCATTTTTCTCCTTGCAGACTGTTTTGGGGGCAGAGCAGAAAGGTTAGCTACTTGTGAAAGGGACTGCGGGAGGTGGGGTATGTCCTCAGAAACTGACACCAAGCTCTGTTGCTACTCCTGTTCAAGCAGGAAAAGAAAACAAATCGACATCTAATCTTAACTGGAAAAGTATGGTTATTTAGTCAACTGCTGTTAAGAGAGAGACAGCAAAATTGTGATTCTCTACAATTGCTGCTATAAGATCAGTCTGTTTGGTTCTGTAACATGCTTGGCACAGCCTGCAAATAACTTGGCAAGTGTTTTTACAGTTAACTCATCTAAGCAAACATGTCATACTGCTGATGTGGAGATCTTTGTATGCCTGGGAGCACCAAAGAGTTAGTATAAGGAGACTGGCTTGCCCGAGTGCCTTTCCAGCTGGTGCTGGTTTTACTCATTTATTGTCTGTGAGTTGGCAGGTTTTACAAGATCTCGGCTTCCCCTCCTCCCCCCTCCAAAAGGATTTCACTTTCATCTGTTTGCTGCTTCTTGGTAAGGTAGGGCTGTGTCACTAATTCTGCCTCTTGGATTCTTGTTCGGGCTCTCTCCTTGGCAGCGTACGAATTTACAAGGACGGTGAGTTCCTGTTGTCCAGCGTCAGTTCTGATTCTTTGCACTTCCCGGAGCCAGCAGAGTCAAACTGAGTAACGCCCTGTCAAAGAAAATTGTGAGACAGCAAAACTGCTCTCTGGATAGGAGGTTGAAGCTTCAGGGGAAGTAAAAGCTCAAGGTGGTGGAGCAGGGAGACGTTTGTTGGAAAAGTGAGGAAGATATTTTGAGGTTGTTTGAGGCTTAACTCGGCCAAACCATTTGATCATGTTTTAGTCTGCTACTGCCGTGCTGCTGTTACCAAAGCAAATATCTGGGGCTGTTGTGTTAAATGGGGACAGGTCAAAACTTCACTGCCGGGAGGATTTTCACACTTCTGATATTTTTTCTAGTCTCTGCACAACTCCCAACACATTTTTTCATGTACTATATTCCTGCTGTGCCCATCTGGATGTGGGTGGAGACACTTAAAAACATCTGCATGTCAGACACATGTGTGGGCAACATTTACCCAGTTACTTTGCCTGCTTTGGGGCCCTGCCTCTCCTTGCTTTTTGTTTTTAATTAATGCAGACCTGCTCTTTGCTGCCAGAATGCAGAATGGGGTGTTACTTGTGTCAGTACCAGAAATGGTTACACTGATGACTTCTAATACGGAGTAACGTGTTTGGACAAGAAGTACACAGATCACCCAAAATATCTGGAGTCCTAAGGAGCAGCCTGAGTAGTTCTGTCCTAGATTGTCACAACTAGGTCAAAGATGATGTAAATCCTGTGGTGAACTTTCCATTTAGTGTCAGCAAGTTGTTTGTGTTCCAAAAAAGGCAGACACCACACTATGCTTTGCAGCATATGGCATAAATTTAGCTGACATCAGAACACATCCCATATGTCAAATGGAGGGCCATCAGCTTCTGCCATGCTAGTTCTTTTCTGTCATGTGTCATGATATGGCAAGCAGGTATCTCTCTCACTCACCACCAAAGCACTCTTATGCTTGGTATGAATATCTGTTGGCGTTTTCATTGAAAACAGTTCCTGTAAGCTTTTGGAAGACTTGCACTTTTTTTTTTAATGAACTTTGCTAGTGCTTTAAACTTCAAATCATAGCAGATTATTAATTTCTTCTGAATCTTGACTCCTTTTATTCTGAGAGTTGCTTTCTCAAAGTCCTTGTTTAAGGCTTTTGCGTACTTTCCCTTTCGGTTCCTGTAGATACACCTTTTTGCCTGTAAATATCTTAAGGGACTGCGCAAGATGCACAGGAGGTTTGGTGTTCAGATATTTAGAAGGGAGTGTTTCCTTTCCATCCAGTGCTACTGCAGACACAAAGCTGTATTTCTCAAAAGTTATTCAGAGTAGTTAATTCTTGAATAGTGGTTTAAAAAGCACTTTTTTTTTTTCAAAATGAACATTTACAATCCATTTTTAATATTTAAAATAAGAATAAAATGTCCATGTTGCCTTTTCCTCCTTTTTAGCCTTCAAACCTCAAATAGCTTCTTCGAAGGAAGAATTGATTTTGGGGTAGCTCTGTGTTAAGTCAGCCTTTATCCTGAACCTGGCATTCTTTGCTGGGTTCCATTAATTAGCAAATGCACGGAGTAAAGTACATTTCAGAGTATGGAGGAATCCCTGCATGGAGACTTGTATTCTGCCTACGCATTACTGCCGGCACCAGAGTTGGCAGGCTGGACCTTATCCAGAGAGACTATGCGGGTTACTCATATAGATCCAACAAAACTTTCTGGCTCTCAGAACTATGTATCAAAATCTTCACATGACTACGCATACGTGCGACATACGTCAGAAAACTGAGGAGAGTGGGGAGCTCCAGCTGCAATTCAGCTGGGAAAAGTTAATGGCTCTCCAGAAGTCCCACTGACGGATGGGGCCGTGCTGAGCACGGGTTGCCACATTCTACATAACCTGCCAGCGTCACCCTCTGTAGCTTCAGCGGGTTGGATTCCTCCCCTGACAGAGGCTCTCAGTGCTGCCCAGGCCAGCAGATCACGTAGCCACCCTCCAAAAGCTGCAGTCGCACCACTTTTAATGTCGCAGTCCACCTTGGTATAGTGGTTCCCTTGCAATGACCTTGTTAGCAACTCAGAGGTGTGCTTTTACTGCAGGTGATAACAGGATACTCTCAGACACCGCAAAGGTCTTTTGGGATTGCTTTTTTTTATTTTGCAGCTGCCTACTGCTGCTAGAAACTGATGTCTCTCTTCAGATCTTGTCTTTTTCTCCTTCCTCCTGTTTCTTATGGAGAAATACTCCCTATAGGGATTTCTTACTAAGTTTATCCTTTCTTGTCAGATAAGCAGTGGATTTTTTTTGATCTCCAGTTTCTTATCTGTATTTGTTTTTTCCTAAGTGATTCTCTCTGCCAAGTTTTGGGTTTTTTTAGCAAGCTTTGTACAAATGCGATTTTATTTCCCAACCTAGCAAGGTCCTAAAGCATGTCAGCAGTGATAGAAGAAAAACTCGTAACTTGGGTGTCGTCTTGAACTAGAGCCTTAGTAACCTTCACGTCCCCCAGTGCTAACTTTCATATATCGAGGCAGACTTGGCTGGACACAGCCAGAAAAGCACCAAAGTAATCTGATTCCATATATTGATTTCTTTTTCGAAAGCATTCTCACAAACAAGAAGCCCAATGGGAGTTTGTGTCCTACCCTCTGAGTGCGTGTATGTGTAATTTTTAAAACAGAGACCGTGTGGAAAAGGGTACTTGCTCCCCTACTGGGTGGTCCTATAATCTCTTAGCTGCTCTAGCATGTGACAAATCCTTTAGCAAGAGTTATATGTTTTGGAAACACTTTGCTTTATTTGATGGAAGTAGAATTACGGGATTGCTGAACGCCTCTTGCCTTCAGATATAAAATGTTTGCAGAAATACATGGGAAGTCTTTTTAGGACCCTTTTAATATGCAATGAATTTTATGCACTGTATTTTTTATCTTCTGGGTTTTTTACTGCTTTACTTTCTTTTGCTCTGTGTGGATGGCTGGGGAATTTGAACATCATGATGTGTCTCCTAGTGCCCGTCATTCTGACTGATTTTATGCCTCTGTTCTGAGGTTTGCATTTTGACACACTTTGCCTTTAGTCCTTGCTTTCGCATCTATGAACAACTGGAAACCCTTACACGGAGGAAATTTTCTTACTCCCACCGCCACTAATACCCGTTCAGCTTGGCAACTGGGGTTGCTGCTTCACTTGCTGTGAAGTGATGGGCTGGGACATTCACTGTTAGTCGGAGTACGTACTCAGGGTCCCTGAAGGGGCTGTATTCTGTTTATTAACATACGCTGCAGCCCGTGTCAGCTTCTCTGGGCTGCTACTGACCTGCATGGGCTCGACTGCAGGGATGTGAGAACCTGTGCCACAATCAGGCCTTTGTTAGGCTGAGTTTAGACATAACTGAAGAGTTATGAGACAGGACCATATGAGGACAAAATCATGTCTCAGACCAAGTTAAATCTTCAGTGAGCATAAACCAGCGTTTGAAAGTGGTGCTTGAAAGCTAGTGTTCCACACTACCTTTGAAAATAATTTGAAAAGGAAAAGGGAAGTGACTTTCTTATTGGAGGCATATTCTGGTATCTCTTCCTCTGCTTGTCAGAATCAATTACTTGTAGATGATGAGCATGGGAAAGAGGTGGTGGGAGTTTTGTCTTTATATACTCTCCAGAGACATATTTTATCTGAGTAGAAATAAAGTACAAGCTCAAGTTATCAGAAAGCAAAGGATGTAAGAAGGGATTGCAAAGCAAATGAATAGATGGGCTTTGAATGACAGCTGGTCTTTATAGCAGGGCAAAGATGCTTGGAAAATATTGACTAAGAACAGGATTTTCACATGACAGATTTTATACCCATGTTTTTATTACCAGAAATTCCCATAGCCATATTTAAAATTAAGTATTTGTTGTGTGGATGCAGACATGCCTAACATCTGCCTCTACCGTGATTCTGTGCTAAGACAAGTGGAGCAGGAGAAAATGCAGCAGATAGCTAATATTGATGCAATAAGATCTGTGTACTGTGATAGCACATGCAACTGTGTAGTAAAATACATCCTTAGTTTATCTGAGTTTTGGATTTTGTGGTGTGTCTGTGTTTGTAGAAATAGAAATCCTTTTTCTCTGACCAAGACCCTGAGGATTTTAATTTTCCCTATTGAGAGAGACTCTAATAAACTGTAATTGAGATTTATCTTTTTGAGCATGTAAGGGGTTTTCACTATTTTCTTCTTTTACTAGTAAATGTTGAAGTAAAACACGTATCCTTTTTTAGTCAAGTCGCAAGATTTGGAGAAGATATTTTTGCCAGAAATAAATCTGAGGTTTTCTTGTATTTTGTGCAATGCTGATAACCTTTAAAAGTGCATAGATGTTTTTGTTCTATTTTTATCTTAGTTCTTATCTCTTGCAAGGCTGAACTAAATAGTTTGGTTATAACAACCCAAGTACTAGCATCCTGGTGGCAGGGCAGTCGCACCACTTTGTTGGATTGGTTTGGTGTAATTAGTCTACCTTCATTTTATATTTTTCAAATCTTGGCAAATTTCACAGGCAGTGAAAACTCAGTTGCATGTAGTCCACGTAGCCTTTGACACCCTTCAGCAGATCAGTGGTCCAACCAATACAGGATTCACCTACTGAAATATTGCTGTAACAGATCTGTTGCTTGCCAATTTTAAAACAAAAACTACTGGGCAACATGTAGTGCAACAATTACAGACTGTTCAGACCGTGAGGAAAAGGATTTCCTGTGTAATAACTCTATCACGTTCTCGTGAACAAGTAGAATTGTCATCTTCATTTGTGCATTCTGCCGTGCAGTTCCTTGCTCAGTGGAAATATAGTATTTCGTTTACATTTTAAGCACACTGGGCAGTTCCCCTTAAATTATTTGCTGGGTTTTCTGATTTTGCTGAATTTCACTAAATGCCACCTGTATGTTTCTGTTAAAATCCCACTAGCAGTCTGTTTCATGAGCACACATGGTTCTGCATCCTTTGAAATAGCCAGGCCAGTAAAAGCACACAAATGTGAAGGTATTCAGAGCAGCCTTCATCTGGGTTTCCCCAAGCATTGTGGGCTTTGCACAGTGGTTCTATAAGGATCGTAATGCTGTCATATTGAGATGTTGTTGAAATGATTTTCTATTTTTCTTTTATAAAACCAAATCTCATTAACAAAGGGCATCACTCCCTGACACTGAGCTGCCAGTCCCTTGAGTAAGCGTAGAACACTGCAAAACACAACTTATGATTTTAATGGAATCGCTGAAAAACAAAAGCCTATATAAATCAAAAATTTTTTAGTCAAAGTAGAAAACAGTGTAGTATTTAACATATACTTTGCTGAACATTTAGATGGTTTGTCTGCTAAGGAGCTTAGTCTAAAACACAGTAGGTAAAGAAGGGCACTAGTGCAACTTCAGTCTTAATGTTTCATAGAATTTATGTATCTGTGACGAATAAAAACCACAGTGATTTATTCTTTTGTGTCCACTTCTGTTAGGAGAACTCAGTATGTTTGTTTTTTCTGGCTGTACCTGCATCTCTGGCTCCAGAGGACCACAGAAGGTGGGGAGCCCTTTTTTAAAGAGAAATATTGTATATAATTATATATATTACTGTATATAATTCCATGTTTTTAATAGTAATAATGACACTTAACACTTAAATGGTGCTTGTTATGCACAGATCTCTGGTTTTACTCATGTTTCAGTTAAGTATTCTTTTTTTGTAGACCATAGGTATATCTCCAGGTTCTTTATTTGAAGCATGTCATCTTGAGTTGTTAGCACCCCAGAAACTTTTTTTATAATTGACATGTAACATTTCTGTATTGACAACTCACCTCTGTGGAATGTGTTCTACAAAAAATGGTGTTGTGTCTCTTTTGAAGGAAAATGCCTGCAGCTGGAGGCGAGTGGTCAGTTGAGAGAATAACAAAATGGAGGTCTAAAGCAATGCTCTAACAAGCAGAAGTTGAAATTTTGAATTCTGATCCTGCATTGGCAAGTCTAGCCCATGTTTGTATTTATGTTTAATCAGAGAAGATTCTGAAGGGGAGTTGGGATTTGACAGGTTTTTCATTGCAGTGCTTTTTTGCCACACTGGAATCTTAGTTAAAAATTCGTCACTATGCAGTCCTGTCCATTTTCTCATCATAGTTAATTATAAACATGTCCTCAAGAAAGGAAGATCCGTGAATTTAGCAGATTATACTTTGACCTTTACAAATTAAAATTAGCATGCTATATTAATTTCTTTGTTTAAGTGTCATTCCCCAGCTGAAACCCTGCGAAGTGAGTAAGAGCTTAAGAAACAGCTGTGGGAGCTTCGGAGTGATTTTGGATTCATATTTGCAAAAGTATTTGTAACATTCCGTAGTCACCTCTAACATATCAGCAGCAATTTAATTTTTCTCTTTCATCTGTATTACTATATTTTATACCCTAACCTTTTGCTCTTCCTTTGCTTTTCTGAACTTACATGAACTATTCTAAGCATGCTACAAAATATTTAACACCCTTCAGTATTGCCTTTCACAATAGCACCGGCACGCTACTAACATTTAGTTTAGAAGTTCGTTGAAGCAGATGAGCATTTCTGGTCACTGCTTCATCAGATGCTTTCTATCCTAGCTGCTTGTGACAAAACAATATTATTCTTTTTTGTATTTCTATTTTTTCTTTGGAAGAACGCACTCAAAGAAAATATTCAGGTTCTGTCCTAAAATAGTCATGGATCACACACCTGTTTCTGAAAATAATCCTGCCTTATCCAAATTCATAGATACCCGATCATTAAATTTATTAAATGCACAAAGTACCCATTTCCTCAATACCCTTTTTATATTTAATTTCCACTTATTGTTCCTTTTGTTACACATTGGTCAATATTCTCCCCGCTGTCTGAGGAGCTCACTTACAACCTAGTCCTTACAATACTGCTATCATGTTTTGAATGATGGTATTTATGACTGAAGATTTCTTAACTTGACAGGGTCCCAGTCCTTCCATTACACTTTGTATTATTGCTGTTTCATTTATGCAGCCTATGTTAAAATCACCTAATATAATTATTTCTGACTATGCCCTAAAAGCCTGCAGATGTTTTCCCAATCTGCCTGTAATATTTATAGCTGATCCTTTTGCTCTGTAAACAGCAAGCAGTGTGGGCTAAATTAACCCTAACAAACGCCTTAATTGTGAAAATCATCAGACCTCTTTGGCTTGCTGAGATGTCGTGTGAGCTGAGGAAGGCTGTTGCCATAGATCATTTGCTTGGCCTTGTTGCAGCTTTGCTTGCGATTACATATGTATTGTCTTCAAAATGCTTCATTAACACTGTATTTTTCTAATAGTTATTGGCAAAAATATGAATACCTTAAATTCATAGCATTTGGTGTCAAAATATCATATGTGTTCAAGACCTGATTCCCAAAGCTGTACCTTGCAGCATCCTGTTATTTTGGTGAGATCCATGGCTGTCCAGCTTGGCTAAGTAACAGTGCTTTCTATCAAGGTTTTACAAACAGATAACAAAGGCTAATGCTAGACACTCACGTTTGAAATACACGCCATCCTAGTATTCACTCATTAAGATCCCAGGGTAGTAACACTTGTTGAATTAGCTCTTAATTTGAGGCTTGTCACATTAAAATCTGAGGAATATTTGGGTGTTTCATGTTAAAAAAAATCTGAAATTCTATGATCATTTCAGGCCTAAATTGTAATACTAATTTCCGTTATCTTCTAAATCGTGTTCCAGGATATCATTGCTTGATACTCAAAACAGTTGATCTAAACATAACATCGGAAGCCAGTCTGGAGAGGGTGAATGCATCTCACTGAACCTACCAGCTTTGCTGGCAGGGGAGCCGTAAAGCTTTTCCCACAACCAAGTCCCTTGCAGCTAGCACTCCTGTTTTATTTCTGTGGCATTTGTGTATTAGTAAAAACTAAGCAATAACATTTTATGAAATGGTCCTCTAAAGTGTGCTGCTGTGCTCATTATCTTTTTTCTTACATTCTATGTTGGACACAATAGTGCCTTGTGTTTGCACAGTTGTATAATTTTTGTTATATGCAATGAGATTTTGTTTTCATGGTGACCGTGAGTACTAGCTCAGTATGTATGTTTATTATTGTCATGCTGGGCTTTAATGGGCTGGTCTTGCAAGTACTCTTCTTGCTCATTACCACCAAAGGCTTGCAGGATCTGTAGCCTACAAATATACAACAGCTTAAACTAATAAAAATATCAATATCTCACACAAAATATCACAATGTGCAGCTTAATTTTTCCTTTGAGAATTAGTTGATGAGTGAATAAACAAATTCTTAGTATTTAGAAAATGAAGATTACACTATGAAATGGAAAAGTGTTTATGAGATCTGGGGAGAGATTACACTTGCAGTAGTTCTAGCAATTTACCTCCATGTGCTAGTACTATCTTTGTGTGAATAAGTGCAGAAGAAGCAGTTGAGAGGAAGAAATACTTTAAAAATCTACCCGAGAGGAATATAGGCTCTCTAAACTGCTGGTACAGTCCCCATCATTGCACCGTCTCAATGTTTCAGAATCTTTAGGAGATTTATTCTTGCAGCATCCCTGTGAGGTGGGGAATTGCAGTTATGTCCCTTTCACAGACTGGAATCGAAAAGCGCAGGAAGTTTTCAAAGGTCAAAAAGAAAGCCTGTTGTGGAGCTGGGAATTGAAAAACTGTTGTGATGTCTAAGTCCAATGTGTTGAACATTGTATTACTATATCCCTTGAAATTTTATCTGCTTTCTGATTCACACAGTGGCCCAGTCAGTTTCTGTTTCCGAGATGATGGTGTTTTCATTCATTCGTCAATGCTAATTGGTGATAAAATGGGAAGATAAACTTGTTTACAGTGATTTGTTTACAAACTTTTTCTTTCTGTTGTTTTCTGGATATCAGTGATGAACCCAGAGCTAACATTAAAAAAAAACTTCAAGTGAAAACGTTTTAATCTTTAATCCAGTCCTAAATTATACTGTTCCCTCATAGCTTCTGTGTAGTTAATAACCACCTCTTTTGAGACAGTCTGATTTCACACGTGTGTTAATTTGTTTAATTTTTACAACTAAGTTTTTGGCAACACTTAACACTAGCATTAAATAATTTCTCTTAAGCTGATTTTTTTTTTAATGAATACTTTGCTGGGCTACATAAAATGAAGATCTTCAGTTGCAGGAATAAAATAATTTCCTGCTGCTAATGTAGAATTCTATGGTAAATCTGCACCCTTTAGTAAAGATATGCTGTTCAGCACAGCATGTCTCTCAACCAAAGTATCATAAACAGTTGTCCATAATGCCCTCCTCTTAAGAGAACGCAGGATGTAGGGAATGGAGAAGATAAGGGGAAGGGGCAGGAGTGGGAGGTGGGGCTGCTTTGTGCTCTGTTCTATGGACATGTGAAACTTCGAGATTACATTTCTTGTGTTTGGCAGTGGATGTGCCTGATTTGTGCGGTGTGTGTGTCTGTGTGTGTGTGTGCTAACTCTGACTGGAAGACCCAACCCTGCCTCTTACGTGCAGACTTGATCCTCACCTCTCCAAGGGGATCGTGTGTCAGTTTTGGCATAGCACAGATGCAGTGCATCTTGGCAGCTAAGACTGCCCCTTCCAAGCGTTTTTCTATAGGAAGAGGAGTGTGCTGGCCAATTTCAGAGTTATAGCACTACTTTTAACTGTGAATTTCCAGAGTGCTTTCTATCTGTTTGTCAGATTGCAGTTTGGTTAAATATATATGCCCACGACGAATTAGCTGCACTTCTCAGGGATGCATGGATATAAAAGGCGTATAGGCTGACTTGAGAAAACTAGAAGGTGCAGATTAGCTTTTTACCACGTTACTCAGCATTTGGTACTCCCTGCAAATTTCTTCTATGAAATGATGAAGGGTAAGATAGGTGAGACCAAATATTTATCTCCCTTTCAGCAGGAAGGGGCTTTTAGTCAATATTGTCTATTCTTCTTTTTCTTCCCATTCTCACTTTCATGCTTCTTGTAGGGTGACTGATATGAAGAAAAAGGAAAACCCAGAAAAATGTTTTCATTATAGTTTGGAGAGTTTTCAGTTGACAATTTCTCAAAAACTTTGCTTTTAGAATTTTTGGCAGCATTTAACTTCGGGTGTTTTTATAATAATCATTGGAAAGTTTTATAGATTGGGTCTCATTCAGAAACAAAAAAAAATCAGAAGGTGAGAACTGAAGCATCCAAGATTTTAAAACCTGGTTAGCAAATGTATGTGTGATTGACATTGATGTAAATGGCAAACAGGAGATCTATGCGAATGCCAGTTAAGTTTTGAATGGCCAAGATGCTAAACTATGAGCACTGCCCACAGCTGCTTGTCTGTGAAGCTGCAGGCTGAGTGCCCTTTAAATATTTAACTTGGGTTATTTCATTGCATTAATCCTTCCTCAGACATAATTAAACAGGTGGTGAGAAACAAACTGTAAATAACATAGTTGTCCCTCGTGTTGTAAAGAATAATGCTCAATGATATTCATTCACATAAGTAGTAGGAAACCGATTCGTGTATTTCCTACACTTTAATAGTTTAATATATCACTTATTGTGGTTCATCATTAAAATTATGGAAATGACAGTGTGCTTTTAAAATCCTAAATAGCAAGATATGCTTTGATAGAATGAGGCCAGCTCATAAAATCAAAAGGATAACATAATAAATAAAATTCCAGAAACCTGAGCATGTCTACTACAGCTTTGCTCTCCTTCTGACTGTGGTGTTGATGTTGGCAGGCAGTAGGCTGTGATCGACAACTTGGGAGCAATGCCAAGGAAGACAACTGTGGAATCTGTGCAGGAGATGGTTCAACATGCAGGCTTGTGAGGGGACAAGCTAAGGCACATGTCTCACCAGAAAAAAGTAGGTTACAAATTGATCCTATGATAATTTCTCCTTGACTACATTGATAATCTCTCCTTAACTACATTTTCTGCTTGTATATTAACACACATCTTGCAGAGTGTTGACCTTTTAACTATATACTTGTTTGCAGTTTTCCAAAGCTACTTATTCTAAAGTCTGTGCTAGATTAGTCTATTGAAATTCCATGAGGGATACCACACATTAGGGTATAGCTAGGAAAGAATTTGAGATATGCATTTTTTTTATAGAGCTACTCAATTCATTCTATCGGGAATAACCATCAAGATGCACATCTTATTTTAGAGGGTATCGTCGTGTTGCAATATGTGTGATGCTGCAGCAATGCTTTTAAATCATAGAAACATCTTATAGATGGTTTTATGGAAATTGTGGCCTGTGATTGAAAGTGCCTGGTTTTCAACTTAACTTTGCCTTTTTTTTTTTTTTGAAGTGTCTAAAGACAGTTGAAGTTCAGAGGCAAGTTAAATACTTGAATGGTACAAAAAGCACAAGGTGAAAGGGAACAATATTTATCTTGTTATGTGTTTGAAATTTTGCCATTCTTCCTCAAAATAATTATCATCTTACTGTGACTAACTCTGTAGGTCTCAGTAGTATTGAAAATGTGAGAGGAGAGGTGTCAGAATTAGAGTCTTTACTCGAGTCTTTATATTTTGGTATCCAGGCAAGGTTTGTCACATAGCGACTCGCCTCTGACTCTTCTGCTTTCCACCGTCACAGATGCTGCTCCCTGTAACCTCCCAGCATATGTCCCATGTGTTTGTCATGTGAGGTAGTTGCCTCCAATCTGTTTTTTCTGTTTCTGAACTCACAATGTGCATTGCTTACATATGCATTTGTCATATGGAGATGGAGCCTTTGGGGTTCTTTACCTTCTTGCAGAGCCACAAGATGCAAGGGTGGTCAAAGAGCCTTTTTTTATGTACCAGGTGGCCTATCAATGCCAACCTTTGCCTTGCCTTTACTAGAAGCCTTTTTCATGGATGTGGTTCAGTAGTTTCTGAAGTTTTTCATCCTGAAACACTGAGAAAATGTCTTGAATGTTTCCAATGGGCTGAAAAAGAGTTTTCATGGAGGGCCACTTTTTATTCACTTTGTCATGTCAAATACTCAGAGCTTCTAGTTAGCACAGAGCAAGCACTTGTGAAGCAGTAGAGATTGGATAATATTTTTGTAGTATTACCAAGTTGGGCTTGTTTTGTGTGTCTATGGATAGATATCTATATATATATACGCAAAGTATCTCTTTCCCTTTCTGATGTGGAGGTCAGCTGGAGCAGAAAGGAACTGCATTGTCTGTTCCAGTTTTACAGCAACAGAGGTTCTCCTGGCAAAGTACGATTCCTGGGGACACCCTAGCTAGTTCTAAGACAACCCATACTATACTTGTTTGATTGTCCAATCTGGTTGGATAGTTTATGATAAGTCAGATAGAGATTCACATTTCATTGCTGCTTAGTATTTAAGTACAGTAAAGACAAAGTGGTAGAAGGGATCCGATTTTGAGACTATCATTTTGCAAGAGAAAATATTAATTTCATTTGTGGTATTCTGGCACAGATAAGAGCTGACTACAGCTGACACCACTTGGTGGAAGGTCTCCCATTGCCTTGACCAGGTTACGAAGAATGTCTGTGCTTCATTTCTTTTCTCTGCCATAATTTGGTGGCTCTTGAAGAGTTCTTTAAAATTAAAGATGAAAAAATACTATTTTGGGGAAAGATGTCAGTTACGTGAAGTTTTGATTTTATCTTGCACTGCAGTAGGCTAGATTGTATGAATGAATTACCATTCGCATAAACAAAACAGTACACATGGTACTAAAATTAGAACTTTTGATGATTTTCTTGGTATTGTAATAGTGTCAAAATATTTTTTTGGGTGAAGTTGTTCAACACTATGGAAGCCATTCCATATAATCATCCTCCGTGTGAATGAAATGTGAAAATAAAGCCGTGCTTTTTTGTGCTAATATGTCAGTGAACGGAGACACAATATCTCCCAAATAGTCATTTGGAAGCTTTCAGAACTAGTGTTGAGAAGTAAAATATCGACACATGACAGACATATATTTAAGAGGGAGCTTGTAAGGTTGTGAGCAGGATGTAAATTTTATTGTGCAATGAGGCAAATTAAAGAATTGGAAGGAAAGCAAGAGTCAAAGATTTTAGGAAAAAAACAAAGGAGACGTAAGGGAAAATAGAAGTGCCTAATTATTTTGATCCTTATTTAAAAAAAAGACATGTAGGCAGTGAGAGCAAATGATTTCTCATAAAGGACTCACTTTATTATCTTTTTTATATGTTTCTACATAAAATGAATCAATGTCTGTCTTTGATCAAAAAGCTAAACACCACGGAAAGAAAGCTTACTCTTTTGCAAATATGAAATGAACTGTCATTTCAAAAGTTCTTTATTTTTTCCACTAACACTTAATTGCATTTGAAAGACAAAGTAAGTTTGACTTCTGCCAGCAAGCCAGATTCTAACGTTCTGGTAAAATGATTAAAGGTTTGACTAATGATATTCAAACAAAAAGTGTAATAGGTTGTAAAATGTACCGTCCTATTGGGAAATGAGATATCATGGGCCTGATGTTTCTAGTACTATATGCATGGAACTCCCATTAATTCCACTGCACTTTGTGCACATGGAAAAATTGTAGGATTGGGCCCTGATGTCTGCATTCTGCACCATGATTGTCAAGAAATGGTAGGAAAGCGTTTTGGTTCTGATATAAAGGAAAAGGAAAAGATGCTGGTGCTGAAATTAACAGGGAGTAAAGCTGAAGGCACAAACTTTCCCTAACCTGGTCTTATTTGATTCTCAAATTGTTTGATACTTTGAAGTTTTACCCTTCTTAACTTTTTGCTGAAAGCTTCATACAAAAGGTTTCAATGTCAATATTTTTGTAACAGTTTGAATTTCTTCTTACCATGCATTTTATTTTCTATGCACTTGTGTAATTTACAGTGGGTCACTTATTGTCACATGTTTGTATGTCATCATTCCCAAGCACACTTAACCAAAAACTGAATTTCACTTGGGTCATTTATCTAAACAGAGGCCTTCTGCAAGGCTTCCTGTTCAGTATCATCAGTTGGCTCAGTTTTGGGACAACTTGCTACTTCGCATCTTTTTCCCCCTTTAAAATCAATATACGTGGAGCTAGTAATCCCCATTGTCAAGGCTGCCTGATACTTCACTTTATATGAATGTTTTTTTGCCAAAATTCAACATTTGGGTCAGAAACTTTCCATGCCAGGTGCTGAATGTTTCAGAGAAAATTCAGCCAAAGCAACTCAGTATATTCCAAGGACACAGCAGAGAAAAACATGTTGTTTCCCACTGTCAAAACATTCCTGAAACCTTTTTTTTAATAAGTCTTAACATCCCCGGTTGTTGGACTTGATCACAGATCAGGGATTTGAAAGTTGGCAGGCAATGGTCTTCTGGTCGTGGACAAGTCTTTTGCAATATCTGTGAACATCAACACATATTTTGCTACAACCCTTCAAAACACCCCAACACTTTTCCTTCAGGCTCTGTAGAGGCTGCTTGGATGTTAACAGCTGACTTTTCTGAAAACTTGGTCTTTTAGGTGTGCTGTAGCTTGTTACAAGTCCTAACTGCAAGCAGGTCATGTATGTGCAATCTGCTTAGAATATATTAACATGTTGCTCATCCAGAGCTAAGCTATTAAAAAGTGTCCTTGAGTTTGCTTTTCTTTCTACTTTGCTGCAGTGTGGAACGGGTACCATAAGATGAACTCTGTGATGCCTCCTGCCTCATATTCAGGCATTACAGAAGACATTTTGTGGAAAGCTTCTAACTCTCCCGAGCTTCAGACTTATGACTGGGGCTGATGAGATCACATGAGGAGAGGGGGAGACAAGATGAGACTAGCTGAACATAAAAATTTGACATTAGTTCATACAGTGAAGACAGACATGAGAAGGTGAAAGGAGGACCTAGGACTGGCTGTACAGATGCACTGGGTCAAGGAAAAAAGAGGAAGAGGGGAAGACTGGGATTAGATAAGGAATCTGAGGTGGGAGATGGAGTCAGAAACGCTTGGAAAGCAAGGGAAAAATCAACTGTGTGTTGAGCCAGGAGAGGGAATTGGGACTAGTTTGGCAGGAAGACTGTGTGTGGGGAGGGATAGAATGCCAATACATTAGCATTTCAGTTTGGATAATGAGTATGTTTTTTGAAGCAAATTTCATCATGATCCTGACATACTGCTTGTCAGTTCACATCATGGAGTGGTCTTGGAGAGCATAAACTGATTTTTTTTGGATGAAGCTAAGCCGGAAAATGTGCCTCAGAAAAGCACCTAATGTTCTCCAACACCTACTGAATATGCTGTCTGTGTGATCGAACTAGAATTAGTCCAAAGTGAAGCACCTGCATTGTGTATAGTGTGGATGCTAGGTCTTCAACACCAACTATTTCTGTCTACAGATCTGTTTAGTTTGGTTGGTTTTCTTGGGGCTGTTATAGGTAGTATGAAACCTCCTCCTTTGCTTTCCCAATCTCTCATGTCTTACTTGGTGAAATTCCTGAGTAAGAACATTGACTATTTCATTATTTATTTTCCTTGAGATCCATTTTCTTGAGGGCTTTCTTACTGTGTATCTTTGCACATCTTCTCCAGTGCATAAAAGTTTTAGAAGAGATGTGCAAAAGTAGAAAGAAATAAGTATGTAATTAAAATGGGCTGAGGCCACGCTGTTTGTCTCAAAAGCAGGTTACGACACCTTAGAGATACTTACTCAGAAATGCAAAGAAGTGGTACTCTCAGATGGAGAGGCAGCCTTGAGTCATAAGACCAGTGGACAGAGGAATGGCGGTACAGAGGAGTGGGAGAACATGAGACCAGAGAGGGAAGGACTCCAGGACAGAAAGGATGTGCCCATACAGACTTTGCAATGTGGATTTTAGGGTCAAGACACATAACTTGCTGCTTTCAATAGCGCATACTTATCTAGTTCAGGTGTCTCTTGAAAAGCAGGTATTTGACTTTGCACAGATTCTTGCCGTTAGGCAGGTCAGCACATACCTGGCACCAATGTCTTCTAAAATTACGCCTGATGTTAGAGTGGATGAGGGAAGCCACTGCAATAAGACTCCAAACATTCTGAGCTTTTTAGTTCCCTTGTGCTGGTACTTGTGCTGGACTGTTGTTCTTTGTATTTCGAGAGCATGTAGGCCTTCGATCAGAACTGGAGGACTGGCAGATAAGCGCTGAGCAAATACATGGAAAGAAACAGTTTTTATAGGCCTGAAATAAACCCTCTGCCCTGCTGCAAAAGGAGAGAGGGAAAAATCCCAACTGGCCCATATGTGAAACAGTAAATGGGTCCACCATGGCCCACATGGAAAAATAAATAAAACCTGCTGAATTGGATTGAACTCAGGAATGTGGCTCCTTCATTTCGATCCTGGGGATTAGCTCCCAGTCTTACCATAGCAGGGAGTCTGATCTTGCTCTCATTGAAATCCAAAATCTAAATCCACATTAACACCATAGAAACAGGATCAAACCTTGCCATCTAAAGTAAAAGCCTTGCAGGAGCTCAATCAGCAAATGTGTGTAGTGTGTGCACACACGTTTGCTGAGGGTCCCTGGGTAAGAGCAGAAAGCCCATTTCAAACAGGTGCTGGAGAAAGACGACCTACGTGCCCTCGGGAATCCCTACAGTGGAAGGAAGCAGTGTTAGAATAGACAGACAATATCTCACCTGTTTCTCAGTTTTTAAGGTGACCTATATGTCTCTAAAATCAGATTTTACAGTCTAGTGTTTCTGCATGTTCCAGATGATTTGGGGTGTATTTGTTTTCAGCTTTAGACTAAGGTCAGCAGCTAACCTTCAAAGATACATAAATAGTATAAGGGGAGGAAAAAAAGAAGTAATTAAAAATTCTAAGTACAGATTTCAGGTAGAAATTTCCCCTTATGTTTTCATAAGAGTTCCTGCTTTTAACAGTGTGGACCCCACTGATGTAATAGGAAACGTACAGCATAACCATTTTTAAATGGGTTTACAGGGCCTCGTGTTCCTTTAAGAATATGAATTATATGCTTCAACTGAGAACCAGTGACCTTTGGAAGATGTAGTTTTGGAGCCAGACCTGGACAATCATAACTGCTATTTCACAGGAAGTTCAAGCTGTCCTCAGAAGAAAGTGGAGTCCCTTAAATCAGCTCTACCCCATTTTCTTCCAGTTCCCCATCTTGGTTCAGAATTCCAAAAATCTCACTTTTATTTTTTCCTATAATTTACGTAATCTCATGGAAAGACTGCCCTAGGTCATAATTATCTCAGTCAGTTTACAAGAATCTCCTGCTGTCAGACTTCTTGACACGTCTGTGAGGCTGCAGAGGTTGAACATTGCTGTGGTGGTGAACTTAGTCATCTCCTCTAATGCAAATAAAATGCTTTCTGAAAATATTGTCTCTGCCGCAGAGAAACACCAAATTTAGCACCCCCGTGAGACTTTTGGACCATATCAGAGAGTGCTTCGGTGAAGGTGGAATGTCTGTAGTACTGCTAAAGGAATGTGAAGCATCCTGAAAAGGGATCAACAAAGCCTGCCGAGGCGATGGGAGCTTGCTGTAAGGAGGTGGAGGAAGCACAACAGAACGACCCTGGTTGTTCTCAAGAGGAGCAGTTATACACATCTCTGCACATCTGCAAATCTGGGCCTCGTCTGTTCAGCGCAGAGTGCCCTTGGTTCCACTTCAAAACAACAGTTGCATGTATTCAGAACTAGTCGTAATCAGACTCTTATTTGAGGCTTTGTGCTGTAACTGCTGATTGGTTGTCAAGATGGGATACAATTCCTGACCAAGTAGGGACAGATGGGCCCCTCAAACCTGCTTTCTCTCAAATACTGTAGAGCACATATGAATTCAGTAGTTATTTCCTTACTTTAAAGATACACACATCCACTACCTTCTGGCTATCTTTAGCAATTTGCCTGATGAAAAACCAAGATGCAAAAAGATATTAAGTGGTTCAGTAGTTAATGTTTTTTCCAGGGCTCCTTAACTGTATTATTGTTCTTACTGTAGTATTTTGCGCTCTGGTGGAATACCCAAGTATGAAATTAATAAAGATCATATTTTATTACATCCAAAATAAATTGTTATATTTAAATGACCTTCCTAGAAATTGGCGATATAAAAACTGTAACATAAGAAGGTGTTTATTTCAGAAAAAATAATTGTAGCATTTGTTTGAAGTATCCTGAACATTTGGCAGGATTTCATACTTATGCTAAGGAGATGTAAACCAGAAGCTGATAATTTAGCATCTACTATAAAAGGGTCTGGTTTAAAGTGGAAAGACACATTCTTCAACTATTTTTTAGTTAAAGCTAAACTCAGATATTCTTCCTCTGAATATCATGTCAGAAATTCTGGAGCCAATGTATCACTAACCTTCAATTCACATTAGTTTTTGAATTTGCAAAAATGAACTTCCTCAACACCAGCCCCTAGATACATGCTAAAGCCATCACCGAACAGAGCACCCGCTGCGGGGTGTACCGGCAATGGGCCCGTGTTTGCAGGTCCTGCCTCAAAGAAGATTTGCAGTTGGGCCGTGATGGAAGTGGGAGACAGCATGCTGGTGCTTTATTGCTTGGACACTTCTCTCATCCTTTTGTGGATATCCCTGTCATGCACTGTGCACACACTTTTCTGAGAGCACTGCTCTTGTTGGCATGAAAAACTCTGGTCTATTGGTTTGACTGTTAACTCAGTTTGCTTGGGCAAATCACAGATTTCCTACATTTGAAATGGAAATTAATAACTGTTTGCCTTTGTAAAATACACTGAAGTAAGTGTGTTGTACGTTTATATATGAAGAGGCCATTCAGGCAGCCAAAAGCTGTTTTGTATTGACATGTCCTATTCAGGGCTGGTTTGGTTTATAGTTAATTTTAAATTGAGGCTCTTACTGGAAGGAATGATCTTATATGGTAAGTTAGATGTAGACGCTCTTTTATAACATATACGTTATAGCTAATGTATATTTGCTCTTAACTGGTCTGTAATTGGTTAAGGGTTAGTGTAAAGTAGATGATTTATTTCCTGTAAGTCCTGCCACTTATTAAAGTTGTGACCTGCAGCAGGAAATGAGGTGTGGGCAAAATGAGACTGAACAGCTGCAGATTTTTGTAAGGGGGAAGTACTACTTAGCAGATTCCTTATGTCAATTTGGTGATTAGGAAATAAAACTAGGACAACAGAGTGTAAGTGTGTTCCAATACACTACTGACATTTCAGTTGTTTTTGTTAATAGCAAATAATTTTCCAATAGCAAGAAAGATTTACAAGTCCATTCATAGGTCTTAATAGTTGCAAAGCGTAGCAAACAGACTCAGTATACTGGACTTAATAAAATATCATGAGTATTTTTAATAGAAAAATTGTGAAACCTCTTAAATATTTTCTTAGACACATTTGACAGTTTTCAGTCTAGTTATGTGATGTGCAAATTCCCTGATGCAAGGTAACTTCTAAAACAGTTCTTTAATTTTCTCAGGGGAAGAAACCGTGATTGCTGTACCACATGGGAGTCGCAGTGTGAGAATTACCCTAAAAGGACCAGCACACCTCGGTATGACTGAGCTGTTTTATGTATTTATTCACAGGCAGAAGATAAAAACAGAACCTTGTATCTTAACTCATCCCAACTTTGGGAATATGGGTAAGATCATGACCTTGATTCCTTTTCCCATCTTTAATATCCAGCCTGGAGATAGTCCTACAGAATACTGGAAGTCTGGTTAGTAAAAAGAAATAGTATACATACTGGTGGTTTCTAAATTTATTTAAACCAAGTAATTCTTATCTAAGACATCTAAGATACGGTACACTCCTAAACTACATGCAGTTACATCAAGGTTACTTTCAAAGGATCAAGAGCACTCATATAACCCAGCACCAGGTTTCTGTTGAAGAGTCTGAGATAGTGTAAATAGTCCAGCTGAAGTCACATTTGGTCAGTGAGCACTGTTCAAGGAAAAGTAATCTACGTAAAAATGAGGTAAGGTGAACAAAATCCATAAAACAATCTGCACAGGTCCTGTTTCTTGGTAATGCTTTTGGTCATTACATGCCATCTACATGAAACAGTTTGCTATTCTGTCACACTTCCTATATATTGCTTCTTAATATTTTCTATAAGGCTGATGGTAGTAGCAATGGTAATTTCTTTACCCACAAGCCTACTTTATATAAAGAACTAATCATTTCAATGATAAGTGGAGTTGCCATAACAAGCAATGAAATAAACCTTTCACTTAACATTTTGACCAGTTTTCTATTAGTAAGAGTGGAAAACTTAGTCTGAGTCATAGAAACTTTGACTGCTCTGAGATATGTAAATAGAAGACAGAAATGCATTTTATTTGAAAATTGCTCATCTATTTGTTTGCTTTTAAGAATATCCTGTCATTTTCTTTCAAAGAAAAAACGGAGTAAGACTTCCACTTTAGAGCAGCTCCAGAGTGACGATAACTTGTAGATATAACACTGATATCAACAGTGTACAAAGCTGAACAAAGCTTATCTTGAAATAAAAGCTGTTCACCTAAAACTGTTGCAAAGGATGTATGAAGGGGTGATCCTGAGCAGTTCAGGTCAGGACTCTTGGCCTTTCTTAAGTAGTTCTGCAGAAGGAAGTTGTTGTTTCAGCTTCATATGAGGAAAAAGTATTAGATTCAGTGGCTCCTGGGGGATTTCTGGAAAGCTCCTGAGGAATGCAGCAGCAACTCGGTAACTAAGTACAGAGTGCTCCTGGCTTCCTACCCAGGGTGGTTCCATAAAGAAGCTGTGGCTTGGCGTTGCATTTGTTAGCTAGTTCTCTAACTGGACGAGAACTGTGAGATGTTCCTTTAACCACCTCCCCCAACACATCTGTGCAGATTTAGACATTTGTTACCTAAAATTAAAATGACAGAGGTGAAAAATAAGTGAGAGCTGTTGTAAGGAAGGAGGTGGGAATTGCTTCTGGCTTCACAGCCACATCTTCAAGAACTGAAGTTCTAGGGGATGTGCTTTGGGACAATTTGCTTGTGTGCCTTTCTGACTGTATGTATGTTTGTGGGTGTTTGTCACTTAACAGAAAACACCAAGTAATCTTTGGGCTGCAACTTCATTGTTTCTGTGTAGGTGTGCTGGTATAGTTAAAGGTAGAATTTAAAAAGTAATCACTTATAATTACAGGCTTCATTTGTCAGAGACGTTCTTCCTGGCTTATAGGGAGTTGAATTTGACAGGTGGAGCAGGGACTGCTTATTGTTGAATTTTATACTCTCTCCTGTTGCTAGTATAGATTTGCTCTTTAAGTAAAGTCAGCAGCAATAGCAAACACTCGAAGAGCACTATGGAGCATCCGGCACTTTTCCCTTTATCTTCTGTTCTTTTGTGCTTCATCCTGGGCTTTATGATCTGCTCTTGTTCTAGGGAAACACAGCTGCTGGATTAATCAAAAATGGAAATGTGGTTGGAAATGCAGCGCAGAACAGATTGGAAACAAATAAATGCTCTGAATGTTGTTTTACAATCAGCAACTTAGTGTTTTAGGAAAGTCTACACTTCTGTGTAGCTGGTAGGAATAGGTATTTTGTTTGTGTATATGGACACTTTAAGACAGGCAACAGATTCATCAGAGAGCAAAGGTGTTACTTTGGGTTTTTTACGAATATGTCTCTCTTGTACTTCTGTCTGCTTGGGTTTTGTGAATGATTTAGTGGAAAAACCCCAAATAATTGGTACAAAAATGGTTATGAATGAAATGTTTCGTTGTGTTGGTTTTGTTTTTGATTTGGACTATATTACGGCTTTTCTAGCAGTTGTTTTAAAAGCATTAGAATCAAAAGAAAGACTGAAAGTTCCCTGAAATTAATCCTACAGCAGAAGAAACGGGAAAACCAGAAGCTAATATTTTTACAAGTGGCTAATGCTAGATAACTGAGTTCATGAACTTAGGGAGGTTAAACCTTGCTACAAGGAACTGAAGCTCTTTTTTCTCTTTTTGTCTGTTTCTCTTCGGTGTGTGGTGATGTGCACTGCGCAGCAGCATTCAGCCGTACGTCTGTGCACTGCTTTGGCTTCTGACAGATGCTAAGAGGAAGACAATGTTGCTTGCATTTTGAAAAGAACACCTGTTTTCTTTTGGGCTCCCATACTGTGCTAACTGCAAAAGAGCTTTTGCGTAGTGACATCATTTGCTCTTTCTTGCTCTGGGAGCAGGAGCTATTTCCCTGGGAATTCTTCCAAGCATCTCTCCACATAGTGAGGTATTGGCAGTGGGTTCCCCATGCCAAGCTGCCCTCCTTCTGCTTGCCACTAAACAGGTTTTTGCGGTGGGTCTTCCAGCCACAGCTGGGCAAGGCATTTCCATGTGGAAAACATTCTTTTTATCAAGGCAAGGGAAAGAACACAAAGACAGACAGCTATAGGTCTCTGGCACCGGTGATTATCTCGTTAGGCCCAGAAACAGGTGAGCACCCAAGAGAATTCCCTGTCCTTATGACTCTGCACATCTGGAGTCCTGAAGACCCCTCAAGGAAACGTTTTCCTAACTTAGGATGGGGAAGCTTACTCCTGAAGTCAAACTTCCCACCTCTCCAGGATTACAGGACCCTGAAAATGGATGAACATTTAGTGAATGCTATTCTAAACCTTGCCTATAAGCCAGGTGGTGAAACCTTTTTTGCTAGTTGCTGCTCTGAAGTCAATAAAGCATTTTTTTGGGAACTACTCTGTAATAAGAATTATTATATTACTTGCGTGTTCCATATATTAGATGCTGGGTTTCACTCTGTTTTAGAGCCCTGTGATGACAGGCACGGATACTAATGAGCAGGAATATATTGCATCAGAGTTCATCTGTTGTGCTGTGGAATAGCTCTTCATCTCCCTGTGTGACACACTTCTGGGAAGAGCTGAGCAGCTGTTCTAAGCTTTGCTGACATGACCTCCAGAGATACACGCCACCCCTCTATAGCTGGACCTTGCTAATAAACACATGCTTTGGATTCAAATCTAGCATAGCTCTAACATAAATGTACATCAGATCTCAGTGAGTTACCATGTTCTTGATTGCTGAACAATATTCTTGGTTTGTGCTTAGAAAAATGTTATTTTTTATTATGAAAATTAGCATGGAGACTGTAAAGTAATGCAGCTCAGGTCACCAAATTAGCATTTTTATCATCTTTTTGCAACAGCTATATATATCTTGCTTTGCAATCTTAAAAGCTAGTTTCAAAGGAGTCCTGTACTTCTCGGGACCCTGCTGACTTGAGATTTGCTGATTTGACTCTTATTCAACAAAATGACAGAATAACAGGCACGAGGCATTAATACTTACTGTTAAGCAGTGTAAGTTTGTGGTCAAGGCTTGCAGACGCTTAATCCAAGAATGCTGAGTTCCGGATATTTAAAAGGTTGTTTTGTAATGCGATTCGGAAAGAAAACTTCCATGAAAGTGACAAACAAAAATATGTTGTAATCATCTAAATACTTGTTGCTTTTTCTGTGAGTTGATTATACGTACTCATTCCTAAGGGAAATGCGGTGGACAGTGGAGCACTTTGATTCCCAGAGATTTGTTTTTTCTCTTTGACAAAGTCCATTTGATTCACCACTAGATTCCTACCCTATGATCAACGTGAAGTCATTTCCTAGAAGCATATCCTTCCTTAGACTGCCTTCCAGCCATGTATGTGACCTTTGTTATACCTATGAGCATAGTGGGACCTAATGCTTAGAAATTTGGGATAATGTTTGTACCTTTACAAGGAAGTTAATTTCTTCTGGAATTTCTTCACTCTCTTTGTTGGGGTTGCTCCAGAATGTATTTGTATTTTAAAAAGTTTTAAGGAAGAAAACAGTAATGATGGACTGCAGCATTCAGAATATGTCAGTGCAGGTAAAAACAGATGCTCTTAACCAAAATTATGCAGCCTGAATTAGGTAACTTTATTTAAAGTACAAAAAAAGGCAAGGGACGGAGCACTGGAACAGGCTGCCCAGGGAGGTTGTGGAGTCTCCTTCTCTGGAGATATTCAAGACCCACCTGGACAAGGTCCTCTACAACCTACTGTAGGTGACCCCTTCTTCAGCAGGAGGGTTGGACTAGATGACCCACAGAGGTCCCTTCCAACCCTTACCATTCTGTGATTCTGTGAGAAAGAGGGTATTTATAGCTCATCAAAAGGTTCCTTTTAGCTAGCCTTGAGCTCATCTGAGATTCATGCCTTTCTCATGCAGTGCCCTGATGGATTGTAACCAGATCAACATATTTCAAGTCATGCATCTTTCTCTGCCTGAATGCTGTATTATGCAGAGCCCCAAATTCTACGTTCATTATGAGTATCTTCCTTTAGCTTTGTCCACTGATGGTTCAGTCAGTTTGCTGGAAGTGACTCAATCCTGAAATGCTTCATCTGTCTTCTGGAGGTTGTGGGCAGTTAGTTGAATCTGTTTCGAAGGAGTGCAGAACAGCTCAAACAAGGTTTTCATCACCACATGTTCTGAGAGAGGGACATCCCTCTGGCAGTGCAGCAGTTGCCCACCTCCTGGTTGGACTTTTTGCTCACAAGGGAAATATTCGAGGTTGAGTTAACGATCCCTGGGAATAGGTAGAGTGATACAGGTATTCAGGTGAGTGTTTCATAGAATCATAGGTTGGAAAAGACCTCTAAGATCATCAGGTTCAACCATCCACCCAACACCACCGTGCCTACTAAACCATATCCCCAAGTGCCACATCTACATGTTTTTTTAACACCTACAGGGATGGTGACTCCACCACTGCCCTGGGAAGCTTATTCCAATGTCTGACCACTCTCTTAGTCAAGAAATTTTTCCTAATATCTAATCTAAACCTCCCCTGGCGCAACTTCAGGCCATTGGCTCTCGTCCTATCGCTAGTTACCTGGGAGAAGAGACCAACACCTGCCTCACTATAACCTCCTTTCAGGTAATTGTAGAGAGCAATAAGGTCCCCCCTCAGTCTCCTCTTCTCCAGACTGAACAACCCCAGTTCCCTCAGCTGCTCTTTATAAGACTTCTTCTCCAGACCCCTCACCAGCCTCGTTGCCCTTCTCTGGACACGCTCCAGCACCTCAATGTCCTTCTTGTAGTGAGGGGCCCGAAACTGCACACAGTACTCGAGGTGCGGCCTCACCAGTGCCGAGTACAGGGGCACGACCACCTCCCTACTCCTGCTGGCCACACCATTCCTGATACAAGCCAGGATGCCATTGGCCTTCTTGGCCACCTGGGCACACTGCTGGCTCATGTTCAGCTGGCTGTCAGCCAGCACCCCAAGGTCCTTTTGCCGCCCAGCAGCTTTTAGCCAGTCTTCTCCAAGCCTGTAGCATGTAGCGTTGCATGGGGTTTGGTGAGTCTGACACCATTCAGGCTTCTCTGGAGACTGACTGTTGAAATTAATAGGCTTTTGAGTTGCATGGAAGGATGTTATTTTTCTGTGTATTGATTCTCTCTGTTTTGTGAGTTTCTTTCAGCTTCTTCTGCTGAATCTATTGCTTTATAACTATATAGAGCACTTGCTGTAGGAAAAACTGTCTCAGAAGTGCTTCTGGTATGAGAGAATCGTGTGTTCAGGCAGGTGTTCCTGTGCTGACATGTCATGCAATTATGTATCAGCCTATAATCTGAAGCAGCTAATATTCTCACAGATACTCTGTGTGGCTTTTTAACCCACATACACTGCTGTTACTTGCAAAGCAAAGTTGTAAACATTACTTTCTGACTAGCTGGAAAAGAAAAAAATATCCTGTTGAAGTTTACTAATTGCGCATTTCTTCTCTAGTTATAGAGTCGAAGACACTACAAGGAGACAAGGGAGAGCACAGCTTCAATGGTCCCGGAACATTTGTCATAGAAAATACAACTGTTGAATTTCAGAAGAGTACAGACAGGGAAATCATAAAGATCCAGGGACCTCTTGGAGCAGATTTCATTATCAAGGTGGGATGTGTGTACATACAAATCTACCAAGAACTTGCAAGTATGTGCAACAGAATAGATGGCTGTCTATCGTGTTGCAGCAATACAGCAAAATCTTTTAGCTAGCAAATAAGTAATCATAATTAAAAATGCAGCGATAATTTATACTGAGCATATCCAAACAATTTAAAATGTTACAAGGTTAATGTCTTTCCTGTAGTGTAAGGTACCACAGGATCTTTAATGATAAAAATGGCCAGGACTTTTGTTATAAGTATTACTGAAAGAGTAACAGTGTGGTGCTGTGCAGTGGGTTGGTGTTAATCCAATTGAAGGCTGCCACCTACTGAACCTGAGCGTTGCTCCTAGCAGCGTCCGAGCATCTCCCTTAGACATTGTTAATCCAGCTGCTGACCGTTTCTAATCCTTTTAAGTTTCTACTCTACCCAGGTCACATACCAATGGATTACATAATACATGCAGATATTTATATGTAGAAGCATATCAATATATGAAGCCAAAGGAAGATAGTAGCATGGTTTTCTGTTGGAAATGACAGATGTTTCAGTGTTGTCACAGCTCCTGGCTTTATCTGTCATGTTGTGGAAACAGACAGTCAGTAGTTGTTCTTTTGCACCTCCAGTATCACATGTGCAGTTACACTTGCCTGAATGTGAACCAGTGTGCTCAGATCAATTATAGACTTCCCTCTCCAGCAACTTTTAAAAATTTTGCTAACAGAGATAAGGCAGAAGAATACAGTTAGTATCTTTGCCAGTCAAGGATCATCAAACAGTCACATTAGTACCTGGAATAATTCGAAAAACAAAGGAACATGCAAGTGTTTGACTACTGGAAACTTAATTATTAATCTAGACTTTCTAGAGGTTTTAAGCCTGTTATCATACTACCCTCTGCACTGCTATTATATATGAATTATATTTTGAAATGACATGAACAGTGGAGTATGAACATTTATTGTAATGGAAATTTCTTCAGACCAGGTACTCTGGGTTGAAAGAGAGTGTGGTTCAGTTCTTTTTCTACCAACCCATCAGTCATCAATGGAGACAGACAGAGTTCTTCCCCTGCACAGTGACATGTGGAGGAGGTAAGTAATGGCAATTCTTCAGGAGTGTTTACTGCTAAAGATTAACAGTGGCTGATCTACAACCTGCATTGTGCATTTTTATTGATTAAATGTTTGTGCTTCTTTGCACACTGGTGGTTCATCAGAAAAATAAGTAATAGGGTAGCAGGTAGGTCGGTTAGGTTAGTATGAGCATAGGGTTTTTTATGTCTTATGTTAATCGAAGTCATGTTCTTTCATAAGGAAAGATCATTTGAGTAAGAACTTTGATTAAGAAATAAAGATATGGCATTCAAAGTGGAAAATAACAATTTATAAAGGATATTTTTAGAAAATAAACAAAGAAATACAATGAGATTTTAAAATAAGGATAATCAAGAGATGAAGGAAGAAGGTATTCCTGGCCACAGTTGTAGATAAGAGGGAGAGTTTTAGAACATGTAGTTTAGAAATTAGTCAAAGCAAAGTAAGTGGAATTTAAGTAACAGCTACTACCAATACCTATGGCTGTCTGATCCTAGGCACTTAGTCGTGTTGGCAGTTAGAGCAGCAGGTAGTGTGCTGTAGAGTCTACTCCTGGTTTAAACACTACAGCTTGTACAGTAGTTAGATGAAGTGCAACTCGGCTCTGCTCCTGCTCATCCAGCCCAGCCCACTGCTTGTCATGTCTGGTCTGCAAAAAGCGTGGCCTCATGGTGGGAGGAGTTTTTGACGCTGTAGATCGCTATTCCAGTTCAGCCAGCATTACTCAGGTCACCTGAAAAACAGATGGGGATCCTTGCGATACTGGTGTATTGATTTTCTTGGAGAGTACAAATATGGTTTAAATAGTTACTTGGGACATGAGTAAAAAGAGTTAAAGATGTTTAAAGCACAAGTAGAATCTGGGGATCTTTTTATGGACCATCTATTTTGGCACTTGCACCTCACTTTAATCTGAAATGCAGACAATATATATGTACAATATGCGATCCCACAGGAAACTACTCTATCTTATAAGATACTTGGCCTCATCAGTTGTGATTCTTACTGGAACTGTGAGTGGCAATACATATCCTCCGATGATTCCATTGCACTGTGTTTATGAATTTTTCCCTAACCTATCTGACAAGGGAAGAAGTGTAAAGCATCACAGTTAGTTTTGAGGACATGTAAACACTGGATAACTGAAGGAGCACATTTACTTTTGAAGTTACTGGCTCAGACCCAGCCGTATTCAGACTGGTGTTATGGTTTGAAAATTGTAGCTACATGTCAATCTCTTTGAAATTAGCCGGTGTTTTCCTTGCCCTACTTTGTAGCTGCAGGTCTATAATAAGAAACTGGTACCTTCATCAGCAGTGCTTGACACTCTCGATAGCAATCACGAGAGGGGTCAGTAACTGAACCAGCACAGAAACTAAGCTACTGCTTACCCATGAAAGTAGTAGCGTTAATAATGGTATGTTAGTGAGGCATACAGGGAGTTTGTATTGCAGCTGCCGGACTTTAACCTGTTATCTTAAAGCAGATTTAATATCCAGATTGTTTGTTTAGTATCTTTTACTGGCAGTAAAAGAAGAAGTTTCTCGTAACAGAGACTTGGAGTTAGTACACCACAATTCCTCGCTTGGATGCTTCCTCTACATTGAATTTTGTAATCTCGACATGTGGGAAGGGGGAGTGTGACGGGCATCTCAAAAAACACAGTCAAGCTTGGATGAGCAAGAATGTTTAAAAATTGTGTTTATCTTGTTTGCAAGTGGCATATCTTCTGGGTCCTCTCAGTATTTAGAAGTATGGAACATACATGCTTTAAGCACTGGAGCTGCTTTGTAGTTCTTTATGGTTATCACTCTCATGTATGCTGACACTTTGGATCAGCCAAGAGACACGCAAGTGAAGCCATTTGTATATGATACTGAACATTTTCAGTAGACACTGGGTCTTGTGCTGTTATTTTATTGACTGTATTTGGAGTTTAATTCTTGTGGTTTCAAACTTTTTTTCTTTGCACATACCAGAACATCCTCCTTCTCTCCTCAGTTTAAGTCCAAGTCAGCTCTTTTGAATGAGTCTTTTTTTTCTTAGCCAAAAAAGCCACTTACTGGTTTATAAAACTCAGATCCCTTCTTGTAATCAGTCTCCACACAGAATTTTTTTTTTTTCCCAAGTAGTTACTTCAAGTTTTCTTTTGTTGGCTCTTCAACTAGGAATGTTCTTGAAACCATTTCTTGGTTTTCTATGGTTTAACTTAACAATGTTTTTGGATCTCATCTTCAATTCCTATGGCTTTCTGTTTTAAGTTTGGGTTTTTTTTTTGCATGCATGACTCTGTAATATAGCTTTCTAACCTACATGATAACTCCTGCTGGGGGCAGGGCATTTATAAATTGTGGAACATGTAGTAGAACCATAGGACTTTGTAGAGTTGACTCTGTGATAGGTGAGCTGCTCCAGTACGTGTATTCCTGCATCACATAAAAATATGTATGCTTTTACTCTTAGAATATTATTAGAATAACATTCCAGGGTCTCATTTAGTGTGAAGATAGGTTAACATAGTTGTTACACTGCATTGCCTTAAACAAAGATCTGATCCTGCATACTCCTGTGCAGTGTTTCCTTATTTTAAAAACAAACCAAAGAAGAGTAACACGAGAAATTAATTCAATGGGCAGTGCATTACTTGGAGGGAGGGGGGAATAAAGCTTCTTTAATTTATGTCCATGACCAAAATTTGTCTTTGCTTCTGCACTAGGTTATCAGCTTAATTCAGCTGAATGCATGGATATTCGTCTGAAGCGTGTTGTTCCTGACCACTATTGTCATTACTATCCAGAAAATAAGAAACCAAAGCCCAAGCTAAAAGAATGCAATATGGATCCCTGCCCTTCTAGGTTTGTATGACAAATTTAAATGTGTGCTATAGTCAGTTATTAAGGAACAAGCAATTGCATTTGCATAATTTCAGTTGATTTCATCTTTACGGCTACTTTATCTTGGTTGATTATTGCATGTGTCAAAGGCTGATGTCTGGCACCACTGCCAATAGATTTGCAGCACTTCTTCAGGGTTGTAGAATAGGAGACTTAGCATTATACAGAGATACTGTAAATACCTATTAGTCTGTTCAAGGGCTGATTCTATTTCATGTCGTTTGCTGAGTGGTACAGCATTAGTACAAGGATTTTGTGAGGTTGTGTGAGGAGGACAGATTGTTTGTCTGCTTTTGGATTTATTGATGCTGCCATTCAGGATTTCTCATTAGACAGACAGTAGCTCCAGTTCTCAGTCAGCATACAAGTTTTGCACAAGGTTTGACTTGGTATATTCATCTGCCCAGCATAAAAGTTTCATTCTTCATTTGTACTTTGGAGGTGACACTTCATTATTAAAGTTTGGGTGATTTGTTTGTTTTTTTACACAAAGAATTTAAAAAAAAATAAAAATCATTCAAACTATACTTGTGGTACAAATACCACAGAAAAATTACTGCCAAATTATAAAGGCTATAGTATACATAAATTGTACTGAATTGCATTACAGTATTTCAAACTAACTTTTGGATTGTCTGGTGAGGTTTCCTGGCTGTGCTAAAGAATCTTAAAATAACATCACAGTATCAAGTCCCAGAACCTCACATTAGTATGCCAGCTGGCTGAGCTAAAGCTATATGCAAGAAGAAAAGGAAACGTTCTCAATGGATTTCATTTCCCATAGCTAAACTGTCCATTTCCTTTCATTCCCATTGAACATAATTGTTGATAGTGACCTCTAACAGTTATAGTTGTGCAGACTTTAAATTATTTTTTTTTCCTGGAGAGTTAATCACTATATGGAGAGGTATGACTTCAGTAATGCTTAATAGCAATAGGTACCAAATGTTGCAAAGCTGAATGGGGAAAACTGGAGAAAGAAAGGGCGTAATTAACTTTTCCCTTGAAAGTTTAGCTTATACAGACAGAAAAAGGGAAGTACTACTGGAAACAACACGATACTTCTTTATGCCTGGTCTATGCTGTGCAGTCAAAATAAACAGCTCTAGAAGGGTCCTAAGCACCATTCAGGACCTGTGTAGGATTACTCCTGTGAGGCATTTGTTTCACTGCCACTCGTGTTCCTCAGTGGTCTTTGTTACAGATAGAAGTATGTAAATGTTTTCTTGTTAACAATGTAGCACAGACCTAAAAGACCACTGATAACAAATTTCTCTGTTGAAGGCTCGCTCTTTTAATTTATTTGTTTTTTGATGGTACTAAGTGGAGAAACTACGGTGAATAGAGCTCTATTCTTGCAGAAGAGGTAAGATTATACAAGTCATTGTTTGCCACAGGGATAATGTGTAATGAATGTAGGATTCCCTTCTTTCGCGTTGGGAATTGCATACTTTAAGCATGATCATGTGAAAATATGTACTTGATGTATAGTCTCGGGTATGAGAAATAATGATGCAATATTTGTTTTGTTGACAGTGATGGATTTAAAGAAATCATGCCCTATGATCACTTCCAGCCACTTCCTCGGTATGTATAATCAGGATAGCGTATGTATCAATGTTAACACAATTTTCACTGCAAATATACTATTTGAGTACTAGGATCATGGAACGTCTTCTGATTTTTTGCTGTAAGGGGGAGCAAGTTTATAACAATCCTGTACACATTTTTGAAGCTTGTGATTTATTTCAGTGTGCTCCGGATGGTTGGGTTAACAGTGAGAGTGTAATATGCTGTTATTGAAAATATCAGTGTAGAAGGCTTTAGAATAAAGAGTTGTGCCCCTAAGCCTTCTCCTGCTGCAATGCTGAGAAAAGCATCTCCTTTAAAATGCATGTATGAGTTCTTGTCTTGAAAGTTTTTTTTTTTGAAGATGTAGGCAATGAGTATCTTCTTTTATAGATCAGGTGTCACTATGTTACATGACTCTAGAAATTCTTTTTCACTTGAGAGGTCTCATTTTTCTGCTCTTCTTTAGACCTACACTCTATTTATTGACCTCAAGGCTGACATGTCACTTTAAAGATAATGAGTTGTCTGCATGTCTGTTACCTACAATTATTAGAGCACAGTTTGTTGCCTTTTACTTTTTTTTTTCCACCTGAATTCTTATGAATTTAAATTCATAAGAATTTAAAACTTCACTGGAAGGTTTAGATGTTTTGTAAAGAATGCTAGGACTAACAAACATTGAGCCATGTTGACTGTTAATGTAAAGAATTATAGTTGATGGAGTTAGATGCACATTTATCTGAGTTGAACCTCTGCTTTATTATGTCATGAAATGAATAATGTGTATTTTTCTAAAGAAGTAAAGGTATGAAGTAATGAGAATGAAATCATAGACTTGCATGGCTCAGTGGAGCTACTGATTGCAGCTGATATAAATGTCATAGTTTATTTCTGTAGCAATTATGATTGTTGTGGATCTGCTGTCCTGTGATGTACTTTGGCTTTCATACATAGATTGAGATTTTTTTTCCTCTACAGCTTTATCCTGTAAAGTTCCATAATTATATTCTGTGCCTCTCTCCTTCCATTTCTTCTGCCAATTCCTTTGTACTTCAGACCTCCTCTGGAACTCAGCACAGTTTATTTACATGAGTATTTCATCTTCTGAACTGCTCAGGGCTTGGAGACCAGTTGGAAGAGAAATTTAATCCCCCTTTCTGTGCTTTACTGTGCTCAGCATGTTTGCATGACACTGTGGTGAGATAGATTATTTCTGCGATAAAGCTGCGGGCAGGTTCTCTTATTTCAAACACTGAGAACTACAGACAGAGGCCCACCTCATTTCGACACCTTGGTGTGTCCTGTCAGAAGGTATCATGGTCCTCCTAGGTGATGCTCAGGAGTAAGAACTGTGAGACAGCAGCCAGCCAAGCAGGGCTCAGAGTTGATGCCAGCAGGAAGGAGAGCGAGGAAACAGGCGGTATTTCACTGGGAGGGTGCATAATGAAACACGACGGAGGTTTAAAAGCACCTTTTCTTGCTGGAATCTCAGGAAGAAAACAGCAGCTGAAAGAGCCAGTTTGTATACCTGCGTCATGAGGCACATCTGGTCCAGCGCAGATGCAAGTCTTGCTTCAGTGTAGCGGGATGTATTTTCTTTGTGCTGTTGCCTGTCAGGTAACTGCAATGCATTGGTCTGCGCCAGGTCTTCTGGGCCTTCTTCGCCTTTTCTTTTTGCTTTTTCTTTCCTTACCGATTTCTTCCATGCTAACCAAAGACTGTTGTTGCATGCAGGCAGATAGCCAAAGTGCTGTAGATATGCTTGAGCAAAGCTGTGCAGCCTCCTTCACGTTGACCAGCAGTCATACATCCCACCTCCTTCATAACATGAGGGCCATGTGGAGGGCTGCTCTGCAGTTCTGTGGTGCTTACCACTACTTTCCCATTCACACGAGGAAGTTGTGGGAAAGTCACGGTGCGCACCGCAAGATCTTGAAAGAGTTCTCCTGTGGCTAGAGTTGTAAATGCCCCACTGAAATATTTTTACAGATGGAGAATTCTTTTGAAATAAATAGAAAAATTTCCCAGGATGAAAATTTTCTTTTAAAGCTTTTGGAATGCCTCCATTTATTTCAGACTTGTTGGACTGTCGAGGATCCCTTGACAGCTGTGGGTTCTGGAAAGTATCTCCTTGACTGCTTGCCCAAGACCCCCCTTTTCCCCAGTAGCCATGGACCTCACTCCATCTTGAAAATACTTATGGGAGTATGGGATCTGGAGTGTGTTCGAAACTGATGAGATAAAGAAAAACAACTGTAAAACTTTATGCTATAAATGCTTGCAAGGCTAGTATTACATATAACACAGTGAGCCTTACATACATAAATCCATGAGCTGCTAATTCATTGGACAGTTAATTGCTCTTTAGTTCCTGATGTTTTTAAAGAAAATGAGTTAATGCGGGCCATTCATTTAAGTCAAAGAAAAGTGTAACTGTTGCTCTTCAAATGTATTTTGTACTTGTTATACATATGTATATCAGTATCTGCGCATACAGCTTTATTCTGAATGCTTTTGAGTATATACTCTGTGGTTCATGTTCCATGGCTCGCTGTATGCTTCATTCTCATTCTTCTGTTGAGCTTAAGCATGATTAATGTGTTTTTGTAGGCAGTTTAATGAATTGCCTACAAAATAGGAAGTGTCCTGGATTTACCTGCTGTATCACAGAAAGTGGGTAGTAATTACTTAAATTTACCTTTGATTTATAGGCCTTTGCTTCATCTACTCTGAGATTATGACTTCATTTATGATAGCGAAGTTACTCTTGGTGAATTGATTTTGGTGGGGTATTGTAATGCTTGCTAAATCCATTGTCCATAATGGACATAATTTTTTTCATGATCCTTTCTGAGCCCCTGCAGTTGTAAAAGGGATACATTTTAAACTAGCAAGACATTGATAAACTGTAAGATGTGCTGCAGAACTCAATCATTTCCCAGGGCTTAGCTTTGGTTTGGGTGGGTGGTGGGAAGAAAGCAAGAGATAGGAGGTGAACAGTGAGAGGAAAATTGTGGGGTCGTCAGTGGAACCTATAAACAAATGGTATGATAGAAGCTTGTTGTCTCTAAACGTGACAGCAGGAGGACATTATTGAAGTTAGTTTTTATTTAGAAGTGGTTGCTTAAATGTACATTCATGCTAAGACCAAGAGATAAATGAAATAGTTTGTAACCTAAAAACCTTCATGTAATTCTCACTTCAGACTGTGCAGCAATTTCCATCTTTATTGTAGTTGGGTCCAAGATCAGGGATAGATGTCCATTTTGAAGACATTCCCTCCCAACAGGTTGTTTATCATCGCTCTGTTGGAGGTTACTACCCCACAGCTCTGCTGGTTGGCAGGGCTGTGTGAGTTTTCCTTAATCAGCGCATTGCTCTGCTTCAAGAGAAATCAGCTAGGTTAGCTGAAGCAGCTGAAATGGATGAGCAGCTGCCTTTTGCTTGGAGCAAGCTGGAAAGTGTGAATACAAACTCATTCAATGGCATTTTAATGAGGGTGGAAAACTCTTGTAGAACTGCCGTGATAACCAGCCAAATGGTACCTGTCACAATCTAATTTGTTCACAGTCCTTATGGGTGAAGACAATTTGAAATGAAATGGCTGGGTTTACCCAAAGCAAGTATTGGTTCCCATAAAAATTCTTTCATGAGCAAATTTTTTTAAGTGTAGTCTGCATGATGTGGGCAGTGATGAGCAACTGTGGGTAGTAACACCCTCAGTCAGCACAAACAGATCAGTCTTTGTCTTTAGACTTCATGTAATCTCGATACATATGCTTCTTGGTCTCTGACAATGGTAATAAGAGTATATATGACCATGTAAATTATCTGTGAAAAATATTCTATTTAGATAATTTAGACTATTTGCAAGTAAAATCTTTCCAGTAATTGAAATCAGTATATTTAGAGTCTTCACCTCATGTAAGAGAATAAGATTTTCAATTGTTTTGGGAAATGTACTTAAGTTTATAGTTCTATCTTTGTTTTCATTTTGCACAGGAATTTAAGCCTGGAATAATGCAAGGTAGCTCTGTAATTCAATGTATTTATATTCAGTGTGTGGTAAGAATCCAGCAACCAAACTGCCAGTTGGTTTTAATGACAATAATGTCAGATTCAGTATTCTGCACTTTTAAGAGAGGTTAGTAGAATAAAAAATGGCCTTGTTTTTAATATATGTGAGTTCTTTTTCCAGGTGGGAACATAACCCTTGGACTGCATGTTCAGTCTCCTGTGGAGGTGGTATTCAGAGGAGAAGTTTTGTGTGTGTAGAGGAGACCATTCATGGAGAGATACTGCAAGTGGAAGAATGGAAATGCATGTATGCCCCTAAGCCCAAAGTCATTCAAACCTGCAATCTGTTTGATTGTCCTAAATGGGTGGCAATGGAATGGTCTCAAGTAAGTCAAAAAGTAATTTGGACTTTTATTCTTATTTTCTAATGAAAGCTTCTAGTCTTGTGTTACCATGTATTTGTGAGCACAGGGCTATTAAAAAAATATAGCCCTGCAGGCATAATTCATAGTATTTACTAGGAGAAGCTTTCGGTAAGTAATTTAGCCTGATAATCAAAATGTTAACATGTCTGTGTGGAGAAAAATGCATATAGAATTATTTATGTCTGCTGAATTCCTGCTTTACACGGAGGAGAAATTAGAGTCAGAGGTCAGGCCCCTTTGCAATCAGGTCATTTGTGTCTCAGTTCTTGATAAATGTAATATTTCACTGCATATAACAGCTAAAGGCATGTCTGTCTAGGGGCTGATGTGTCTGCAAGGGTGATTTTCCAGCATTCTTACCTTTCATTATAGTAACAAAAACATAAAGCCAACTTATCTTGGCTGTAGTTATCTGATACAGGCAGATAGCTCAACACTTCTAGAATTCTGTAGTTCGTCCAAATGACATCACTGACCTAGAGTGGAGGAACTGTTCTTGCAGCACGTCTGACCCAGCTGTAACTGAAAATGGCCACTGCGAGAGAGTGTATTCTCAGCACATACCCACCTCTGTTTCAGGCTGTTGCAAATCAGATAAACTTTACAGAACAGTGCGAAACCACTTGCGTTCCCAGAACTTAGACATTTTTTCCAGCATCAACCTTTTCTTTGTTCATCTAGCAATGCGGGGACAAATTCAGATGCCCGAGTGATTGTGGAAAAACTCTAGTGAACGCATCATCAGTACTTCTAATGTGCTTTTTAGTGGTGTTTGTGAATGTGATAAAATAGAAGCAGCGTGTGATGGTTGCATTCTTTCCCGCAGTGCACAGTGACCTGTGGGCGAGGCTTGCGTTACCGTGTGGTGCTGTGCATTGACCACCGCGGGCAGCATGTCGGTGGCTGTAACCCACAGCTTAAACTGCACATAAAAGAAGAGTGCATCGTGCCAATACCATGTTACAAGCCAAAAGGTAACTGGAATTTTGTCTGGGTCTGTTATTGTTTTACATTTTTGTTGAGAGAATTAAAAGCCCCTGGTAACCTTTTTCAGAAATGCCAGAAGCTGGAATTTACTAGGACTTATTTCAGTCTTGGCAGAAACCAGGATTTTAATTACTGGTTCTAGGAAAACTGCCCTGCTGATATTTTTTGCTGACAATGTGGCCAGACTGTCATGAGGTGAACATGCTAACTAAATCTGTACAGCATGGTCAAATTGGAAAAAACAGAATTAATAACTTTGACATGGAGAGGAGGAGTTGTTCAATAATACCTGCAATGGGAATGATCCTCTGTGTGTATCACCTGGCATATTGTTTGTTTGCATCTCATTAAATGTGTCAGCATTCTCAGTGGGCCTCATCAGTTTGTGAAGTTACAAGCAAACTGGTCTCCTCCTCTTCTCCATATTTAAATGGATATGGATATTCTCCAGATCTCCTCTGCATATTTAAAAGGACTGTAACCATGATGTAAATTGACAAATATCCTCTAAAAGAGTTGGTAAGGCATAAAACAGTAGGTGGGAAGCTGAAAAGAAAAACCAAAGATGACGGGGGAAGCTAGGATATCTTGTCACTCATGTCTGTCCTTCTGGGCCCAGAATGTTTTAGTGGCTGCTGCTCCCATTCTTTCAATTTTTACTTGAAAGTCTGTATTTCAGACCTTCACAACTCTTCATAAAGATTTACACAGACAAAGTGAAAGCTATCTGTAGACAACCGTATGTTTCTCTTCCGGATGTTTTTAAACTCCAGAGAATTCTTCAAGCAGAAAACTGTTCAAGGTTAAACCATGAAGTAGAATCTAGCACTGAAATTCTAAGAACCCTCTTCTGGGGTTCTAATGAAGTTTGGAGGCACAGATCCTTAACTGGCTTACAGTACTCCAAGAAAAAGCATCACAGAATTATAGGATGTATAGACAGATACAAGAAGCTAGTGTTTTTAGATTAATTTCCAATTTTGGGAAAGCTGGCTAACTCAGAAAAAAACCCTCCAATTTCTGTGAAAATTTTCTAATAAAGCCTGTCTATCTGGAGAGCAATGTATGTTTGCTACGCTCTGGCTTCTTTTTTGGTTATAAACTTAGTGTAATGGTTTATCATCATAACTTGAGATATAAGCTACAATGTACTAGAAACTGTCTGCATTTGGGGAAGATGTGGGAAGGAAGTAAAAGATTAAACAGGAATGGAAATGGGATTACTGGTACCCTCTTAGTAAAAAGGGGTATCAGAAATGGAGCTCAAACATAATGAAGAAATTTTCGAGTAAATTGTGTTTTATTGCCTAGTATATCTTTATTCAAAAGCATTAGATCTATAGGCAATGTAAAGTGTGAAGTGCTAAGGCGAATAATGCTACCATCTACATATTGCTTTGATTTTAGAGCAATTACTGAATGTTGTTTTTTTTCTCTACCAGAAAAAAGTCCTGTGGAAGCAAAATTACCATGGTTTAAACAGGCACATGAAGTGGAAGAGAGCAGAACAGTCTCTGAAGAGCCAACGTAAGTACATTGTCTTTTACAGTGAAGAAACATTTCCGGCATATTGTGCAGATCATCTGGAATGACTGCTGCTATGCAGTTTGCTTTGACAGTTGGCCCTCCTTGGGAGATGAGTTGTGTTGTGAGCTGTTCCTAATTTTGCATCTAAATAGCTTTGCTTCTGCAGCTCCTGTTCTGGATGACACAGAGCTACTCTATTATAGTGTCTCTATATCATTCAATCAATGCAAAGGGATCTTAATTTAGCCTAGTTAATGCGTGTGGAAGCATTTCAGCAGATGTAAATTAAATAAATTCAGTTTTATCCCAGTCATTGCAGTTACCTCAAGAATGTAGTGGTTGTATTAAAAATTAAGAGGTACTTTGTAGAGTTGCCAGGATTTCCTTGGGGGGTGAGACCAATGCATAAAGAAAGTGAGAAAAACCTGCTGATCTCTGAGCTTAGTTGAATCTACGGGGATAAGTTGTGGTATTTTACACGTGCGTATGTGTGAAATAACATCTGGATTTTTTGAGTCCCCTTAAAAGCTGACGGGGGTAAGCCTCACAACATTTAAGTCCTTGGGATGAAAGCATAACTAAAATGCAGCTATACTTGTTCCTGTCTCTGATATGTTAGGGCATCCACACAATTGCTTACATCCCCTATATATGTGTCATGCATATATGTACCTAACATGTTCTGTATACAGTGTATAACTTTCTAGAAAGTAGTAACTTTCTATAGGGTTTTCACGAGAGATTGTGAGCAGTGTTTTGTTGTGTTTTGCCAAATTATGTACTCATTTGTAGTAACGTTAGTTTAAAATAATTTAGATGAGCTTACTGAAGTTACTTTGGATTTATATTGCTCTGAGAGCGAAGTGTGCCTTATAACTTCTTATTTTTCCTCCTCCATCTAGCATTCGTAACTTTTGGCACACATGCACCAACAGGTGTGATCATGAGTAATAAAATCTTTACACCTGCACTGACTCACAGAAGCCTCTTGCCAAACAGGTGTTTGCATAGTTATGGTGACTGTACTTTAAACTTTTCAATGCTCTGGCCTCTCAAGTCAAGGGTCAACCTACTGTAAGCAGTTATTTCACTCTCCAAATTGGTGGCCCTGAATTCAGGCAGGGTAGTAGCAAAGATATAAAAATAAAGTATGATTGTTGAAGTGGGTGATGCAATCAAATATGCCTGTTGAATGTCAGTATATCAGAATGAAGGTATATGAGGCCACCTCTAAAGACGATTCACCATGAAGCTGTAAAGAAAATGACCTCTAGCATTACAAAATAGTGCTGTGGGAACCGTGAGCTAGTGCAGTCTCTAGGTTTTTAGGATTCAACAGCAGCCTGACAGAACAAGGAGGAAGGACTGGCAGGGACACAGCATGCTAGTTCAGAGTATATTTAGAATATAATAGAGCTGAGCCGGAAACTTGGTAACGGGTTCTGTTGTACCTTGTCCTCACAAAGAAAGCAGTTATTCATGCCTTCCTAGACATGACTGATGTATTCCGCTGCTGCCTCACGGTGTGAATGCAGCCATGTGTTTGAGTTCTCAGGCCATGTCCTGTCACAGCTGTACAGTTTTGCAGTTTCCTGGATTTTTTTTTTTTCTTCTTCACTTATTCTGGAGACATAGATTTTCTTCATCTTGCATTCCTGATCCTCCTCTTGTCCTGAGAATCTTTGCTTCACATTTTCCAGAAGCATCTTCACCTAAGACTGAAAGGTTTCTCCAGCTGCTTCTTGCTGACGGCTCTTCCTTGCCATCCTTCTCTTCACTGAGGTGCTGTGCTTTCCTAGACTGGGTACTCCGGGCTTTCCTGGCACCCAGCTCTAACGTGGCAGCCAGATTCCCCACTAGTGTCTTTTTGCCTGTCTGCTGCTGCCACCTGCTCTTACTTTATTCTTCTAAGGCAGCTGGCAGGTAAGGAGAAATGAGAAATAACTGATCCCTGACTTTATTCCTTTTTGCAGATTGCCTGTTGGTCATGTGGACATCGGTTTGCAACCAGAGCAGTTGCTCACTAGATGCTTTAAATCTCGTGCTCCCACTACTCCTGTCTTTTCCAGCTACAGTGAGATTTTTGGGTCAGGGTTTAGGATTTAAAAAGGAACTGTAACAATAGGTTGTTACTTCTCCCAGAGTAAATTATAACAAGATTTCCCTCTGGTTTGGATCTGTTTAACTTTGTTTTCTGTAATTTACACATGACACAGCGATAACTCATAGCCCACCTCTGCCTAGCAGCAGGCTTATGATTTCCTTGGTAAAATGCCATCACTTTTAATTTTAGTTATTCTCTTGTTATCCAAACTTAAACCACAATGTGGAGTCTCAGCTTTTCGTTGATCCTTTTATTACAACTGTCTTTCTGTGCTTTCGTGTGATATTTTAGTTGATAATGAATAAGAGAATAAATGCAGCTGCATTTTAAAACTCGCAAATGATGGATATGCCAAAAGTAGCTTGTGGAAGATAAATATTTCTGCCGCTGTGGTCTGCCACGGCTGGTGTCCTGAATTTACATAGAGGGGGAACGTTCAAGAGCTTCTTTTTTTTATTATTAACAAAATAAAAAATGACTGCCCTTAAAGTGAGGCCAAGAAAAATGTAGGTCTGACCTTTTTAGTTTTCAGTTGTGGAATGTGATGACAGTTGATACCAATCATTATTTTAAACGTTCTTCCCTTGAGCCTTCTTAGTTACAGTGGGATTCACAGAGACGCTCCAGCAACGTTTTTGCATCTTTTTTAATCAGAAGTTAAAGAAATAGACACCTCATCTGCCTTTCCCAGTCATGGCTTAGGACAAAACTAAAATGCTTTCAAAAGCTAATATATTTTTTCAGCAACCTGAGCTAAAAAGTAATCACTGGGTTTCTGAAGTTTTACTTGCTGAATGTGAAATGTGGGGTCTCTCGTAAAGGTTCCTGCTCATGGTGTTTGAGTTACTTCCACAGAAATGTCCCCATCGTGCCTTCGTGGTGATAGAAAATTACACACTTTTCATAGCTTCTTTTCTGAAAACAGGCTGATGCTTTTGTCCAACACTTCACGCTCGAGGTTGATAAAACCTGGCAGTGCAACTCTGCTTAGAGTGGGCAAGGCTGGTGCTTCAGGGAGGGGTAGGGTGCCAGCGTCATGGAAGTTCTGCCCCAGTAGGCAGCCAACATTTTAGATGCTCTGCAAACTTTTATCCAGGCCCCTTGGCGCAGTAGGTTTGGACTGGAAATATCACAAGAGTAGCCTTTTTTCAGGCATTTCCTGTCTTAACTGAAAGCAAGAACTGCAGGCATGAGGAAAATAAAAAAAATATTAAGAGACACCATGTTTTCCAAGTCTTTAGAAAGCTGGAGAACGCTGTGCTGAGTGAAGTTTTCAGTTCAGATTTTATTTGGTTGGGATGGGCTGTTCTGTCTCAGTTTTATTATCAATACTTTAGGTCACTGCTTCGTTACCCAGGCTGTCCCACACTGGCTTTTTCAGAATGTGCCAGGTGAATGTGCATTTCTATTAGTGTTAGTCTGGTAACACTGTGGCACGGACATACTCACCTTTGCATCCATAGTGCGTGCATCACTTATACCCATGCAAATGGTTATAGGAGCATTTGGTTTCTACACTGCACTGGGAAAAATGACTCTACAAAAAAGCTGATTGTGAAAAGTTGTAGCTTCTCAGGTTTGCATTTTTCCATTCTTTTCCTTTTTTTAATCAGGAGTTTCATCTACAAACTTAGTTAAAGATCTCAGAAAATTTTCAGTTACCACCATCCGATCCATTCTATTTTAAATTCCTGATGATCTGCTAGGCATCATAATACAAGTGCTTTGATGCCTCTTAACCCTGACCTGAGATAACTCTGAGTATGTGCCTGTCAAATGCAGAGTGAATTTGCTTCAGGGAAGTATTGTGTCCAAAGCATTGCTGTGTGTGTGCTATAAATGCCACTGAATTAAAATTGTATCATTTATGAGGCTGATGGAGTTTGCTTTAGTGATCTGCACAGGCTTTGGTTCTGCTTATGTTAAATAGAAAATAAAAATTAAAAAATCATCTGCCTGAACTCAAAATTCAGATAAAATGCCAACCTCTGGAGCTCTGTCATTGTCCAGTCAGTTACTTCCTCTAATTCTTAATTATTAGCAGTCTCCATTGGCTTCTGTTGAAGGCACTTAAAGCAGGACTTTAACACAGTCATCCTTTGAAAAGTTCTATAACTTAGGATTTTAATAGCTAAATAGTCATGTGACTAGTTTAGCAATTGCCAAGGTAGAATAAAAAGTATTTTGGGTAGGTGTTTTTTTTATCTTGCACTTCACTGAAAAATACCAGACACTAAGATTCAACAGGAAAACCCCAATTATAATATAGGCTTGTTATAAGTCAAAGAAAAAATGCTTAGAATTTTCTGAGTTTCTTTATAAATCAATTTGTTGCTGAATGAAAGGACTGCTGTGGTTCAAAATTTCCTTTAATTTATACAGGATTTCAAAAGAATGCATCATACATTGCTTTTGGAAAGTTTTAAATGCACTCAACTAACAGTATACAAAACTAGCACTAATTTCTGGTATGCTGCTGTCATACTTTTACCAAAAAAAGTTATTTGCTTTCAAACTGTGAACTGTTAGGTGTGGTTAGAACACCAACCCACTCTTTTCAACTATAAATGTCCATCAGTTTTATTTTTCCAGTTAGGTACATAACTACTAATGGACTTTTTTTTTTTTTTTCCACAGAAGGACAGGAAAGTCATAATTTTGTTAAGCCTATCCACAATGGCCTTGATCCAGTAAAGCACTTAAGCACAGGTTTAACTCTGAACCACATTATAGTCCTATTGACTTCAAAGGACTGCTAATATTCTTAAAGTTAGGCACATACTTAAGCGTCTTGTTGGATGAGGGTGATTTTGCCATGGCCACCCTAGGTGGTTTGCATGGCTGTCTTTGAAAAGACTGGGAGATCTGATGTTTTATGTTTAAGCTGATTTCATCTACTGGGATAAGAGAAAGTCGTCCTTTGCAGCTTTTCCCACGGATGTTCAGTTAGAATTTACAATCAAAAGTATCTGGACGTTGACCCCTAACAGCTGTGCCATTGGGCTCAATGGGCTGTTTGGTTGCACCAGCAGGGCAGTTACACAGATTTTCGCCGTAGGACACAGCCATCCACTGTTTTGGTAATATTCTTCCAATGAAAATCTATTTTGTCATCTACTTCAGAGGTAGTCAGACTTGTGAAGTGATGAGCGCTAGCAATTTTCCTTGGTTTCAAGAGGAGCTGGGGATACTGCGCCCTTTACTGTCAAGGACCAGTGAGCTCTAACTAAAATTTTGATGCTCTGTTCAAGGAAACTTTGAAGTGATGGGCTTTGACATCTTTATTTATCTTCATAGTGGAGTTGTAGAAGTATTTCATCAACATGCCCTTAAAGAATAACCAGGTTACCTTGTAACCTTTATTGGAAATGTGAATAGTCTTTTCCACAGGAGACTGTCTGTCGTGGGGTCTGCCCCAAGCACAGCTTGGCTGACTACCCCAAGGTCTGATGGAGAGAGCCCTTACGGGTTACCCACTCATCTGTTCTCCTTTCTTCTGTTTGATTCTTCCTCTGTATATACTGGCAAGAAGTCACTGGCTCAAGATGATAAACTGTCCACAGAATCAACCACATGGTGTTGACGTTTTTCTATGCTTACTGTGTATCCAGATCATAAATACTGATAAGAACAGAACTGTTCTTATATTTGTAAGGGCAGCTTTCCTGCAGTAAAGAGAAAGATTATTCTTAATCGAAGATAAGGAAAAAATTCTTTGAATCCTAATTTGGATTTTTCCTTCCAAGTATGTTTTTAGTATAGGTCAAATATATCCTGCTGTATCTCCCATTTGTGTTTTGATCATCAGCCGCATTTGGACCTATAATAAAGAGCAACTACAACCTTTTGAAACAATGTCCTATGAAACTCTGTATTTGATTTCTTATAAGCTGTACCCCAGAGCCACTCAGGATGACTTTATTAATGAAATTCAGCCCCTTGGCTCTAACGCCACTTTGAAAATTACTGTCAGATATTAATGTGACCCTCAAAGTCACGGAATATTATAGACTAAACCTTCCTTTTACTCAGTAAATTCATGATCTGTAAAATAAGATTTTGCTATAGGTCATTAGAAGCATAAATGCTTTCTAATGAAAGTGATGGATTATAGACTGAGACAGTTAGACCGCTTTATTGAAGATGAGAGGCTTCTTACAAGATTAAATCTGAATAGCAGCCTGCGGTGGTGTGCATTGGAGATAGCTAGATTTGAAAAGTGCTTTTCTTCTGTCTGGTTGATGATTATTAGTATGACATAAGGTGATGGTCCTTCTCAGATTTAGCAGACCACAAATATGATTTTGGCATATGCCTAAGTCTGTGTACCTGGGGAGCTATTTTGTATTGTATAGATATGTCTTCGTGGAGTTTCTCCTTTTTTTACACTGAAGGAGTCTGAGAAAAGATTTAGGTGATGTCCTTTTTCCCCAAAGAAGGATACAGCTTTCCCTGTTCCTTAGGATTCTTTCTCCTCTTTTCTTGTATATTTTCTGTTGTGACTTTTGAGAAATGGTCTGGGATGGGAGGCAAGTGAAAGACTGAAGACACTTGATTATGCCTTCCATTTAAACATCTAATAGTATTAAGTGTCATCTGTTTTGTATATAAACATACATTTATGTGTTTCAGCCATGTTTTAACACAGACACAATTACATAGAACAAAATGACAGTGTTTCTACTGTGCTGTGATTATTTGCAGGTTTATTCCCGAACCCTGGTCTCCGTGCAGCGCCACATGTGGCAGTGGCATACAGGTGCGAGATGTGAAGTGCCAAATTCTTCTTGCGTTTACTCAGACTGAGGTTGAACTGCCTGAAGAGGAATGTGAAGATGTGAAGCCACCAACAGAACGAGTCTGTCACCAGGCCTCCTGTGACAGTGATCCTGTCCCCTACACACCAGAATTTTCACATGCTGAAGATGGCAGTGAGATTTACGACTGGGAATACATTGGCTTTACTCCTTGTTCAGCCACATGTCTTGGAGGTACCTTCATTTGTTTATTTATTTTTGCTGCATTGTAAGAATTTGGCTTTGTTTGACATTGTTGGGTGTTCTGTTAGTGTTGATCTGTAGGAAAACATGCAGCTTCGAGTTTTAATTTATTTCTAGGTTATGCATAGAGTGTTTAAAACTACTTTGTTTCCTCTATATCCTGCATTCAAACACTGATGTTATTTGGTTAAGTAAGGTGCAAGAATTTGTGGACACAGCAACTGGCTTTAGTCTTGTTACTGCAGGAGTCTCGGCTTCCAAGCTGTAGGTGGTACCAGCATGTTTAATACATCAGTGTTGGGCATGTTTAGATGACCTCTGTTTTCCTAGGAACTGAAAGTGTATAATTTTGGAGTTAACATTCCTGTGTTAATTATTCCATATCTTCCAAAATGCTGTCATTTTCTGCAGTACAGCAAGGATAAAAGGTTGTAGTTGGGGAGGTTTGTTTTCAGTCTGACCAGCATGAAGATCAAATGGGAGTTTGTTTAGGTCTTGGTACGGTATATCACTCTATAGGAACTCTGTGCCATACATCTGTCTGCAAGTAGTTAGGCACATTCCTTTTTGGATGTAATCGAATCTCCCTGTCGTCCTAAGTACATGTTACTAGACAAGGCTGCTGGTGTTGCTACTACATACTGCACTTTGGGACTTGAACACAAGTGAGTTATGAAGTGTTAAGTGGAGGCAGTGGAATTGTGAACACACCTATATGTGACAGGACTGATGACATCAGTGGGAAGTGAAGACAGTTGTACCCATAGAAGAAATAAAAAATGTAGAAAAGAGGAGAACAGAAACAATTGGAAGCAGAGAGCCCATCTAAGCTCACAGAAAGCAGCCTTCTTTGTACTATTCACCAGTTCAAACCCTGAAGATAGAAGCTGGGAGGGACGCCCTAGGATATGCTATCAGCGGGATGGTAAGTGACTGATGAGCACCTCCTTTATCATTTACTACTGCTGTTTACTGATGGGCTTGATCCATAGGAATAGCAGCACATGTGATCAGAAAAGCTGATGCATCCCATTCCCTTCACTACCTTCAGTGGGCATCATGGCTGGCAAGGTAGAGGCTGTAGTCCAAGCATATATGGATAAAAGTGTGGTGGTAGCGACAGCTGTTGTGACTGTCTGTTTCTTCATTTTAAGGAGGGAGTTTTTAGAAATAAGGAAATTGTGCTATAAAACAGAAACAAGGCTTTCATTACTACTAAATTTGTAGTTCTCTTTTTCATACCTCAACTGATTTTTGTAATGGGCAATCATTTCTTTGTCATCTTAAATCCATTTTACTACTGCTTTTTAGCCAATAACTTTGCCAGAGTTATTCTGAAACTCAAAATTTTTTGAGTTTTGAGGACATCAGCAGACATTTAGGCTGAAATAATCTCTGGTCTTTGTCTGCTGTTGCGCATGTGCATCGTTGCATTGCCTGCATCTTCACATGTGAGTTGGCCTATGCAAAAACATTCACACGGAAACTTCCACTTGGAGCGCAAGCTGATGGTAATTTAAGGAGCCTGTACTGAAGACAATAGTTTCATTTGCTGGCACAAAGGAACTTCAAAATGACTGATGGGCAGAATCCCATGTTCAGCTTAGTTTTGATCCTGATGGAGCCGCGTGTGAATTCTGTTGTTGACTTCTTGCCCTTTCATGAATTTGTGAGGCTGCCTGACCCAGAATTGTGCTATGGGTGTTCACAGTAACCTAACCAGTTGTTTGATACACAATAGAAATGACCCATTTGAAGAAGTTTGAAAGAAAATATCTGTTTGTGCTCTTGAGACTTCTGTGGTATCACTGGTACTATGTCTAGACGTTTTTCTTATGTGGTGCTCCTGGGAAATGTGGGAAGCTGTCAGGATATTTTATCAATGACCAGCTTCAGAAGTCCCTGTGCTGCTATGCTAGTTAGGTAGCAGTGGGTTTTTTCCTTCTATCAGTTCTGGTCTTCTTGCTGCCTTGGCAAAGGCTTTCAAACAGACCAGAAATTACCTGCCGATAAACAGTTTTAAGGGAACCAGACATGTCTTCTGTTTCCAACTTATTGCAATGTACTAACTAATGATCTCACTGTCTACCATTTTTCCATTGTGTAGTTCAAAGGAGCTGATCCATTTCTGCGAAGTTTTATGTTCAAATCTCATTTCAATTAGATGAACTCTTTCATTACAAGAAATAAATGTTGTCTGAGTTTGGAATATCCCAGTGTGATGTAAATTATATTAGGTACTTTTTCTCTAGTATGTATGTATCTAGCAGTGGCTATTAAAATAAATTCCTGTGGATTTCTGTATCCTCGGAACTCCCTACCCCCATTGCTTAGTGCTTGACTCTCTCTGAATGAGGGAAAAACCTGCAGGGTCTAAGCAGACTGGAAGCTTTATAGCCACTCTTTGAGCAAGGACTGAATCTCTGGTTCAGTGCTTGTCACTTGCACCTTTTTTTTTAAATCCTCATACAGACTAGACTTTTAATTCAAAATCCCCTCTGGTGCCTCTCCAAAGCAGACGTAAAAATGCAGATGGAAACATTGTTTTTTGAGGTATTAGAATTACAGAGACAGAGCAATCTGCAGTTATCAAACATCATCTTTCCTTTCCAGTTCATCATACTCAGCAGGCCCTAGAGCATTAGTAACGGGAGTCTTTGGTCATTTTGTGTGCTTTCTGCACCGGAGCTGGGTGGCTTGTCACGCAGCGTACCGAGCGCCACACAGCTTGCTGCTTTTGAGGACTGCTGTGTTGTGTTATGCTTGTTAGCATAATCAATGCTTCTTTCATCCATCTTTCTATGAGTGCCAGTAAAAGTTATCCAGGCCAGTTTGTCATGAGGCAGACGTCACCTTTAACATCCATAGGAAACTCTGTAAGCGTCCTGAAAGCTAAAGATCTACTTTGTCTTCAGTGCCTGAAGAAATCCAAAACTGAAATTAAACCAACTGTGTGCTCTGGAATCTCGGGATTTGACCTTATTTTTCCCAGAATATTTTGGGTTTGTTTTTTTTTTTTTTTTTCCAAGCTGAAGAACTTTGGCCCTAACATGAGAGCCCCCGGCAGAAGTTTAATTTTCATAATATTGTCAGTGAGAAGTAATAGTTGTTATCAAAATATAGAGTATGCCTGAGGAGAAGAAATGTTTTTCTTGTAATCTGCTGGATTTCTTTAGTGTTGTCAATCATTTAACTACTCTACAATATTTTAAAGGGATGTTTTCCATTTAAAAAAATAACTGAACATTGTCTGTGTCCCTGTTTAAAAATCCCTTTAATTCCAAGAGGCGTACTTTGGTAGTTCAATGTAATTATTATTATTTATATTCCATATGCTTCAAAAATTATGATTCAGGCTCTCTAAAGTCATTACATTGACTTAAAAATAATGAGATTAAGCAATAAATGCATACATACTTCCCGTTGTTTCCTCTATAGTCTGTGGCTTTGGAAGCTTTAGAATGCAGTCGAGTTGTGTTTTCAGGCTTTTGTCTGGACTGTAATAGATAAAAGTTTACCATTTTATTTATAAGAAACCTGAGATTCTTAGAAAATTAATTGATTCTAGCCAAATTTAAAAGCCCTTAAGAAGAACAATGACCGTTCTGAGACTTGCATGTAAAGTTGAGACCATTCACAACGGTGTTGTAAGTGATTTGCTAACTGGTTACTCCTCTCACTAGTTTCATTAGTAGCAGACACGAACTGTTTACTCTTTTACAGAAGGAGTGTAAATACCATTGCCAATTTCAATAGATTTACAGACAGGATCAGGCATATATAGAACTTGGGATTTCTTCTGAGTTATTTTCAGCTGATAGTACATGTTTTTAAGCAGCCACCATACTGAGACTATCTGATAAAAATAAATGACTGTCCTTCCTCTTCCAGGTATAGAGAAGAGATCCACCCATTTACCATTTGCACAGCAACTTTCCACCCCTGTTTTCTTTGTACTCTAAAAGAGGCAGAAACAAAAATCTGGGCTTTTTTCAAGCATTCTGATCTTTTAACACAGCTTCATGCCCTGTGTATTTCACTGCACAGAAAAGCTTGTAAAAGAATGTAAATGTATGTGGTTTGAATGCTGGGTTAAAATAGAAAATATTTGATTTCACTGAATAGTAGGATAATTACTACAATAGTGCATAAGATTACTGTAAAAATACTTAATGCTCCCTGCTGCATACATAATGTTTTACTTAAATTATCTACTATGTTTATATTATAAGCCAAGAAAGTCATACATATAAAACTTTGCTTGTTTGAATATTAGATTTTTCCATTTGATTGAAGTTCCCAACTAATGGAAAATTATAGTTTGGTGTGAGAAATCTAATTAATTGTCAAGACATTTTGACAGTTAAGTTCAAGCAAATGCTGCATCAATTAAGTGTAGTTATTTACTGAATAGAGTTCTTGAACTGAGAACCGAGGAACAGGAAGGGAGTGCATGGTATGTTTTTAACAACTCTTTAATGTCTGTTTTGTACTTGCGGCATCAAAACAGGGTGCCATTTTTCCATCCATAAGGCCCCTGTGGGGAAGAATCACTACTGCAATTCGTGCCCTGTGGTTAAGTCAAATGAAAGATACACCACATATCAACATTTTCTTCTGGTAACACAATTAAAGCTAGGTAGGTCATGCTACAAGGCAGAAGTGGTTTAATGAAGTCCAGGTGGCAAGCTGTAGTCAAATCCTGTCACCTGGAATGATGTGCCTTTTGTTCATTTGTCTGACAAATTTAGTTTTTATAACACCAAGATAAAATTTCCCATTGGTTCATTGCCGACTTAGCTTGTCTGGAAGGCATCTCATTTCATTCCCCTCCTTTGTGCGAGATATTAAAAAGATATTATTTATTACAACCTGTTCCAGAGCAGCGTCACCTCTGAGTGTGGTCTCCCACCGGAACACAGTGAGGTCAGTGAAACTAAAGGGTGGTAACATAGGGTGGATTTTGACCTACGATAGAGATTATATGGACACTTGATATTTGCTTGATTGCTGGTCTGGTCATGTCATTCTGCTTCTACCAGAAAACAATTTCTAAGTCTTTATTTCTCTCCTGTAGACAGTCAGATGTGCATTTCCTACGTAAGGGGACAGGGAAACTGCTCCTATTAAACATGTGGAGGTCAACTGGACAGAAAATGGTTGATTCCCTTGGTTGTCAGTCTGGAATAAAACAGTACAGTTCTTGACAAAATGTTTATTTATTGGTTTGTCATCTTTGAGCATTTTCATGTCTGCATTATAGTCATGATATTCGTGGTTAGAGGTTTGTTCTCAGTCTTGCTAGTAAAACACTGTTTACTCAATGCATGTGTTCTGTGTTAATGTAATTATTGATACTTTGATATAAGAGACCTGAATAGCTTGTCAATCATATTTAAGGTCAGGTCTTCTGTTCTATAAAAATTCATCACTTTATAGAGGTAGCCAAAACATTTATATAACAAGGTCTTTCTGAACTGAAAACGAGTCCCAGAGGGGATCTAAAGGTGTACCAGAGAGCCTGAAAGAAACTGGAATCTATGTTATTGTGAAAATCACTGCTGGTCTGCTCCTGCTGAAGCGTCTGAAATAGTTGGACTGGTGCAAGTGTCGCACAGAGGGATTGTGGCCTGGGCTGGCTGATACCCTGGACTACATCAGAGTGGTTTATAGATAGAAGGAACAGCTTTGGTTTATGAAAAGAATGACGGTGCTCATGACTGTGTTGTAAAGGAGAGAAATATGGACCATTGGCATGGAGACGAAATTTTCAGTGTATATTTCATTGAGCATGCTGAAATCAGAATGGCTAATGATCCACAGTGCCAAGAAACCAGCCATCATGCACAACTGGCACAGAAGCAAGAACAGTTGTAGTAGCCTCTGTGTAACAATAGTGGTGATGTTTTGAGGTAATGTCTTAGGTGATAGCATGCAGTGGTTAGTGAAGGTTTCTAGTTAAAAATGCAACCCCCTTTGAAACCGTAGAAGTTGGTCATAAGAAAAGAAATATAACCTGCTCTTGAAAGCAAGTTTGTATCCTTACAAAATCACTGGAGAGAGATGAAAGATAGGAAGGAAATGGATTTAAATTCTTTAAAATGTGCCTCTTCAAAAGCCATTTTTACCTGCAAGCAACCAAACAGGTATGTTATTATTTCAGTGTTTTTTTGTTCTACAAGTTTATGATCCTTAGAGTTGCTTATATAGAACATCCCAGACACGCAGGATCCCCCAAGTACATCACAAACCATCTTGTTTTTCATTTGTGTACAAGTGAGCTTTAAAATTGAGCAAGGCTTTCATATGAAAAAATACGATATATAAAATTGGATAATTGTATAGGTTTACAATAAAAGTAGTTCACAAAATGTGTATTCGCTAAGCTGACTTGCTCTAAAGCAAACTTATATTACGTTTCATTTTGACTCACAGAAATTTGAGTATTAGTAATTTTTCATGCCTCAGTAATAAGATCCGGGTAGCAAGAGCTGCAGGTCAGAAGGTGCCAGGAATGTTCACGAGTGAGGAAAGCTCTAGTCTGGGTCAGATTTGCTGCCTTCAGCAAAACTATTGCACCTCTTGGCCCCTATGAGAAAGATTCTGTGTGTAGTCAGCCATTCTCCTGACTATAGTTTTGCAAGTTTTCTGCATTTTTGATTACATTTTTTTGCAGGTCTTTAGCTCCTTAAAGTCAAGGTAAGTGAGAAGGAATCACTTGTACCCTGATTTTGGTAATGAAACCAGTAGATGGCTTGGGACCATTACAGAACCAGGCAGATGTAGCATCTGATGGTGAACAGAGAGAGAAGCCTATTCTCAGTTGGTTTTCAGAGAGGTAGAATGTCAGCTCAAGCCTTTTAAATATCATGGAATAAAGCGTTAGATATAATTCACAGATATCTTTTGAGCATTAAATATGTGAACTATCTCTGTGTTCCTTTTGACTTGCTATGTTACTTTTAAGCCTGCTATCTAATTCAGTATTTATAGCTTTTTTACAGAGTATTATTCAAGAATAAGCTTTACAGATATCTCTTCCATCTTCAGTGTTTCATGAGTGTTTTCCTTTTTAATTCAGGAACACAAGAAGCCATTGCAATGTGTCTGCATGTAGAGACAAAACAAGCCGTCAATGAAACCCTGTGTGACAATTCCAAGCGACCGCCGGCAATGACCCGTACTTGCAATATGAGGCTTTGCCCTCCGAGGTACATTCTAATAATGAAATCATATTGTAGCAAAGAAATGGTTAATATGACTTAAATAAACATTGGCTTTCTCAGAAAGGATTCAGATTGCAGGACTGTGGTCTTGCTTTGGGATGAAATTTCACTACTTCTGTTTTTAACAAGGTTTTGGGGTTGGGATTTTTTTTTGGTCTTGTTCACTCCTTTTCCACTCTTCACATCTCACTAATAAAATAGGGAACATTTTCTGAAATAAATCTCTTCTGTGTAGATGTTTGCCAGAGTTGGAAAAACAGCCTTAATTCTTCTTAGTGGTACCAGGAAAATTTTAGAGCAGTTTCACAAAAAAGCCCAGAGAATATTTAGTTTCTATCCTTACTGAATGAAAAAAAAGTGAAATTATGATTTAAAGTTGTTTTCATTTCATGCTTCTTTAGTAGCTCCACACGGTTTGTATGGCTTCTTACGTTTATTTGGAGATCCTAGGAAAAGAACAAACCCAGTCCAAATCCAAGAAAACCTAGCTAATTTGGTCACTTGAAAGGGCAATATGTGAGATTTTGACTTGCGCTGCCTTATTTACCCGCTTTTGGTCTCTGACATCACTGATCCTTTGCTTATTGTTTCTACGTGTTAGCAGAAACCTCCTCTTGCAAAATGTAGGGAAGAAGTAAACAGGAACAGGATGCTTTATAGAAAACATGTACACATTTAAAGGAAGTTTTGTAAATGTAAGAAAGGTCTATTTACATATTTATGTTTAGAAATATAAATGCCAGCAGGTTGCCAACAGGCTGTGCTTTTATGAGGAGCATTCGGAAAGTAAATTTGGGGTTGAATTTGTCTGGAAATAGCTCTTTATTTTCAATAACTTTTGCATTTCCTTGTTACCTGCAAGTTTATAAATCTAGTTTATAGTTTTGCATCACAGCCAAGCCAAAGGGAGGTTTTCTCAATCTGTCAATAACTATGCCTTCAGTTACTTCTGGCTGGGATCTGTTTGGGTATGATTGCTCCTTCCTCACCCTGAAGTGAGTCGCTGAAACGTGGGCTCTTGGCTGTGTTGCTGGAACAGGTGGCAGAGCGGGCCCTGGCAACGCTGCTCGGCGACGTGCGGGGTTGGGATACAGACGAGAGACGTGCACTGCCAGCAGCCAGGAGGATCTGCTGCACCTGCCGAGGACTGCAAAGACAAGAAGCCTCATTCTTTGCAAGCATGTAACCAGGTGGATTGTCCCCCTGTTTGGCACGTCGAAGAATGGCAACAGGTACGGCTGGGTTACCAAAAGAGCGTAAATGTGTTGCTCTGGCCAGGAACTTCAAATTCTCCAGCAGGAATAACATGGAAGGTAGCTCCTAAACTTTGGTATGTAGAGTGTTTCAACTGATTTCATTAGAACAAACTAATCCAGGGTCAAAAAAACTACTTTTGACTACTATGCCAATGGGTAGTCACAGGATGAGGTGGAAAGTCCTTTTTAAGATTTCAGAAGGCTGGATACCGGTTACTCAAGACATCACCTCTCTTTCTGTGTTCTTCAAATGCAATAACTTGCTTTTGGAGACATTGCTGCTTTTTTTTTTCCTCAAGGACCAAGTTTCCTAAACTCCCACAAGGTATAGTAACTGGTATGAGACCTGGGCAAATCTATGTGTAAGATGCAGGTTTTTCTTTAAGATTTGTACTACTTAATTGCATTCAGGTGGTGTGATTTTTTTTAACTTACTAGTTAGGTTCGTGTCATCTCTAATATATTAGCTGAATGTTTTAACAGAAGAATTTTGTATGTGCTACTTGCTTTTTAATTTAAAGTAGATGCCATTTTTCAAGAGAGCATAATTGGGCAGGGGGGAGAGCTTACAGCGTTTGTGTAAAATAAGTGTGATATGTGAGCACAGATGTCCATGGTATGCTCTCTTCTTCTCCTTAGTGTTCACGTACTTGTGGAGGAGGGATTCAGACCCGCAAAGTGTACTGTAAGCAGCTGTTGACAGATGGAAGTTTCCTGAAACGCTCTGATGATACCTGCCACGAACCTAAATTGCCAACTAGTAAGCCATGTGCAAAAGTTGATTGTCCTCCTCAGCTAGTCATGCGAGAGTGGTCCAAGGTGAGTAGCCACCAACAAGGGGGAACCAAAACCTTCAGTTGCAACATGAGCTCTAATGATTTCTGCTTGGGTGAAGATGATGTCTGGGAGCAAGAAATTCACAGGCTAGCTAAAGGTTTCGCAAGGCTTGTACCTGTGGATACAGTTGCCGTGCATCCCTGCCTACAACCAGACTGACCACATCCCCCTTCCTGAGCTGTGTTTGAGCTGCTGAAGGACAGGCTGTAATGCATTGCATGCATTCTGCCAGACATGTTTAGCTACAGTTATTTTATACTATGGCTTCAAAAAACCAAATCTTTGCATTGTTCTGGAATATGTCCTCCTCCTTGCCCATTTAATGCAAGCTTGCTATGACTCCATGTTCAAAAAGATTTATAAAAGTGAATTTAGAAGCTGCACTTAAATTTTGTGCAATGCAAACTAGGAGAGAGGATTGAGAGACTTGACACACTGTTTAGAATATGCTGAATTGTTTCTCTTCGATACTAGATCTTGTTGCTCTGTTCTGCCCATGGCTAAAGAAATACTGTCATGTTATTTTAATTGTTCCTGAATTGTTTGCTGGAAGAAATTATCTGTCTTATATTGCCTGGAAGAATGGAGAGAGTTTAGTGTCTGGATGACACAAAGGTTCATAAGAAGTAAAGCCTGTGCACTCTCTCTCAGATGGAAAAAAAAAAAAACAAAACAACAAACCACTTTAAAATTAGCATGTGTGGCATGGGACACCAAGTTTAGCTTGACTGCATCCTTCCTTTCACAGTGCTCAGTAAGCTGTGGTGTTGGAATCCAGAGAAGGAAACTTGCCTGCCAAAACCTAACAGCAAAGGGACAATATGTCACATTAAATGGATCAATGTGTAGTGGTCTGTCTCCTTCACTGCTTGTAAGGTCTTGTCAGATGAATCCCTGCAACAGTAAGTATGTTATTTGATGTAGTTTCTTGCTGATTTGGAATGATCTAGTTATAAAGAAAAATCTGTATACAAGTTAATTTTCTCATCTCCCTATACTTTCACAAAGTTACTAATCAGGCATAAACTGAATGTCATAATTACTAGACCAGTAATAACAGGATTCTTTTTAATTTTTTTTCTGCCAGTCAGAAATAAAGGTTATGATCTAACAAATTAGTTTTTGAATAGACTTTAATGGTACGTGCCTCTCATGCTTGTACTTACCTACTTTTGATTTGATTTTTCCTTTATCCTTTACGCTATCCCAACTGAAAAGAAAACAACCAATCCCTAAATTGAGTATAAATTGCAAAGGACATTAGGAAAGATAAGAATCCAGTTCTGGCTTGTCTTTTTACTGTGCATTTGTATTACACCAGACATTTCGCTTAGCGTGGTGGAATTCAAAACCTGAGACTCTGTGCCAGTGATAACTTTAGGTATAATTTCTATCTTTCCTTGTAGAAATGAGAATCCCAGTCTCATGATCTTTGCAGGAAGTGATGACAGTAGAGACACTCTTCAAAAACCCATTATTTTTTACTGTCTATTTAAAAATCTTTTCAGAAAAAGCTGTCTATAGGAATTGTACAGTTGGCGCACAATCGGTCTGTGGTGCTGATGGGTAGCTACGCTAATTACATATGTGTAACACTGATGGAAATACCTTACTGATATAGAGTAGGATGAATTATGTAAAATAGTTTACAACAGGCAGTTCTAAATGCAAGTTCCTTAAGTCTGAACCTGTGCTCTCCTTCCTTTATAAAGGAGAGTTTTAGTTCATAGGTTTGGGGTGCAGGGCGCTGAAAAGAAAGGAAAAAATGAGAGGTTTTAGTTTTGGGGTGGGGTAAAAAACAGAGCCTTGGTTTTGATCACAGATCACAGAGATGGACGTGTTTTGACCTAATTCATAGTGCTGTCAAGAAATAGCTACTTTATACATTTTGAAGCTTTGTTTTAAAAATTATTCACAAAACAAAGTAAGAAATAGAATAATTACTGATTCATACATAATATGAAACTTCTTTTCCTGGCCTGCATTTCAGATTAACATGCCAAAATCCTGAGGTTCAAAACTCCACTTAAATAAAGCCCTGTGGACTTTCAGGAATGTCCTTGGCATAAGGTTTAATAAAATATTTTGAGCTGCATATCTATCTGAATTTAATTAATTGTGGATAGTTGGATGGCAGTGAAGCTGGTTTGCAAATTGCTTAGCACAGACTGATATTAAAGTTACATTGTCAGCTTCCACCGCAGTGCCAAGAAAGTGGGACAGTGGACTGCAGAGGGAATGCGATCGTACTGAATGGGTGCAGATCAAAGTCATGAAAGAGCATGACTATCCAATCCCTTCATCTCCACAACCACTTGGAACAAGGGAGCCCTTGCAGCTCAGCTCTGCCTGGCGATTCCCTGGCTAGGCAACAGGAGGGCAGGGGAAGGTGTGGGATGTCTCCATACCCACAGTTCGAGTTTGGGTTTTGCAGAAGGAGCCAGGGCATTGGGAGCAGTGGCCTTGGATTCACAGGAACATGCAGGAGGCATCTCCTCCTCCTGCAGCCGTGGGCTCAGACTGCCTTGACGGGGCAGTGGATAGCAGGCAGGACCTCAGCATGGCCCCAGGACGGGCAGACGGCTAGCTACGAAGAGTGAAGCAGACTCAGTGAAGAGTAGTTTGGTGCATGGCATGTGTGCTGTCAGGGGTTCTTGCCTCTGGGAGGAGTGTTTCCAAATGGGCCTCCTCAAGATTCACGCTTCTGTGGCTGAGATGAGCTCCTTCTTTTCTACTGTCTTATGACAGTGCGGAGGCTTTTTAGACTTCATCTTTCAACCTGGGACTAGTAATCATAGCTGTTTTCTACTTAATAAGCCCTATTAAGTCAGAAAGATTCCTGACTCTGGGTTTTGAGAAGTAGGATATAACAGGAGTCTAGCCCTGAAGTCACCAGGACCTGGCGCCCAGCTAAATCTGTAGAGGACCTTTAGAGGTCATGGACGCAGATGGATTTGTACCAGGTGATAATGTCCGGTGGCTCCAGAACAACTTAATCCTTAAGAAATATTTACCTTGTAGGAAAAAGACTCTCCTGAACAGTCTGTTACCTCAGCAGCTGCAAGATTGGATGATACTAAGGATCTAGAAAATACATACTTATGTGGCCTCATATATTTATATGACCTTATGTATTTATATGGCCTGCCATCCACAACTCTGAACTTTGTTTCACTCCTAGCCTTGCTCACCAGTCACCAGTAAAAATACACACACCCTTTAGTGTTGAACTGCTAATGAGAGTTAGTGGTCTTTCTTTTTTTAAAAAATGAAATGGATGAGACTTGTTAACATATTTATAAGTATGCACTGGTTTTAATTCCATGTTGGAATAACTATTGTAAACAGAGCACAGCCTGAAGTATTTTAATTTGTGTGTTTAAAGTTACACTTACTGTGTCTGTAAGTTGGATTTTGGAAATGGAAGATTTAATACTGGAACACTTCCCTAAAAATAAATGTTTGGGGCCCAGTAACTTACTAAAAACAGGACGCTACTTTAATAATTTTAGTAAACTGAGTGCCTAAAGCAATTTATTTGTTGTGCCATGTGAAATGGTTGAGGGAACCGTGTATCTGGATAACGAATACCAATTTAAAAGCTGTGTAATTATGAAACCATGATATTCCCACAGGTCTGAACTCATTACCCAAAACATTGAAAATAACCATTTTGTTTTATAAGCATAAGAATGCACTCTAGGGTGTAGTTCATATAGTGTACACACTTATTGAATGCTTGAAGCATTTAGCTTTTCACCTATTTCTTCACAACATATTTGAAGCATATGTATATAAGAGGCATGCAGTTTTTCAAATATCATTTGTGTGCCATGAAGTGTAGTTGTCATTTTATTTATGTGCCTACCAAGTGGAAGAGTAGTAATGATTTCAGATTCAGGTACGCTGAGAAGCATTTTGATTTGTGTGTCCATTTCCTGGCCCATCAACTCATTCTGCAGGCTCTGAGTTTTTACTCTGTCATGTACCAAAAAGCTGGGTCACCAAACACAACTGGATTGCTTTCCAGCACCATGGCAGAGTGTTTCCCGGCTCTTCCCAGTTGGCCAATTTCGTCTTGCATGGAATGAACTCAGTGCGTGCCCTTGCTCCACACCTCCTGCTGTGCTTTGTTTCTCACCTACCTGGAGTTTTCTTAGTAAGATTAGTTCTGCTGATCAAAGTGGGGCACGGTAGCTGCCAGCAGTGAGTCAATACAGTGGTACCCAAAACACAGCAGTCGTTCTCGTGTTGTCTCCAGCGTGCCTACCCAGCCGCTGCTGGGAAAGCCTGCCTGTGGTGGTGGTGGTGGTTCAGGCAGCTCCCTAGAAACCTTTCAGCATCCACATGCCTGCAGTGCAACGCAGGAGAAGCTCTATCAGTGTCTCCATACCCAGGCTGCAGGAAGCTTTATGCAGTTATTGGTCTGCTTTTCTCAATTCATCTGATTATTTAACCTTATTTCTCTTTCCTCCCTGCTTTCTTGACACAACACTGTGAGCAACTCATCTTTCAACCCGAAGAAATTACCTTCAGCCACTGATTACAGGGTGGCCTTGCTTTTTACATGTACTGTGTCTTCACTGACTGTTTCTTTCACCTCCTATGTTGCTAACAATCAGACAACCAGCATGGCCAGCCAACAATTCAAATAGCAGTCAAGGGGAGCCTCGTTTGTTGGATAGGTTTTGTTTTGTTTAGATCATTCTGCACTTGACAGTGTTCAAATATGGGGAAAGTGATAATGTATTCAAATTTTTTGATTCACTTTTTCCATTGCTGTCATGCCCAGCCTTTCTGAGGCAGCAATAGGAAGTATGTAGGAAATAAAACCATTATATGATTTTATATAATATAAATTAATACATTATACAATACACATATATATACATTTATGTATATGTGCAGCATTTATGCCCTTCATACAGGTGTATGTTGACTGTATGTTTTTATTGTTAGGAGACCTGGGGAAGAAGCAACAGAATCACTGGCTGGAGCAGGGGAATGCTGTGGTTTCATGTTGTTCATATTTTTGCAATTTTTGTGACTCAGGTAAAAGCTGAGCATGTTGCGATCTGACTTGAACAGAGTTGGGAAAAGCTCTGTCAAGCATTCTGTGAAAAGTGGGTTTTATAAGAATGAGTGACAATTGTTAGATACTTTTCAACACTTTGTTTTCTTTCAGAGGTTAAACCAAAGCTTCCAGCAAAGTATTCTGCACATGGACCTCAGATAGTCAGTATTCACCGAGTCTATATTCAGACAAGACAAGAGAAGCGCATTAATTTTACCATAGGAAGCCGAGCCTACTTACTCCCAAAAACATCTGTTGTAATTAAGTGCCCTGTACGAAGGTTCCAGAAATCACTTATCCGCTGGGAGAAAGATGGACAACACTTACAAAACTCTAAAAGACTTGGCATCACAAAGTCAGGATCGCTGAAAATACATAGTCTGGAAGTTACTGATATTGGTGCATACAGGTGTGTTGCAGGCTCTGTGCATGAAACATTTGTACTCAAACTCATTGGTACTGACAACAGATTGATAGAACCACCGAATCTTAGAAAACATGCCAGTGAGACCAGTAATGCAGATCAAAATGAAGCCAACAGCTTTGGGGCCAAATGGCATGAAATGAGCAAAATGTGGCAAATGTGGAGCAAGAAGAATGAGCTCTACCTTGGTGACAGGCAAGTAAACGATCAGCCATTCCTGCGACATCTTGAAACCTTTGGGAGTAATTCAGCAGAAGACTTTGGCTCTCGTGAATTCAAGAATAAACGCCTGGAGGCAGCAGTTCTTCAAGGCGCCTATAGCATGGACACTGTGCAGTTTGAAGAACTGATAAGGAACATGAGTCATCTCATCGAAACTGGAGAAGTCAATGATGACTTGGCTTCCCAGGTCATTCATCAATTAGTTGCTGAATTTTCTAGGCCTCCACAACCAACTACTGAAAAATGGAAGGGGGGCCAGGATGAAAAACTTGCCTCAAAACTCACAGGCAAATCACCCAATGAATCTGAACGTTTCAGCACAAAAACAGTTGATAAGTTACTGTTTGACCAGAAGGTTCCAGTTATTATGAGGCAAAAGGAAATTCCTCGAGTTTCCTTCAACAAAACAGTAACTGTACGCATTGGAAATACAGTTTTTCTGACCAAGAATACTCATGCTGTCAATCTGCTGTGTGAAACAGCTGGTATTAGTGAAGTGAAATATACTTGGACAAAAGATGGTGAGACATTAAAAGCCTCTAAAAAGTAAGTAAATATTTTCTCTTTTGTTTTTGAATGACTTACTATGTCACTATCAACTGTAAAGTCCACCCTACTGTGCAATATTAAGACAAAGTGTTGTAAAAATGAGGTAACCATGAACACTGTGCCTTCCATCTTTTTATTTAATTTATTTTTTTTCTTTCAAGTGTCTGTCACATTGTTTGGCTTTACTAACATCCAAGTGTTATGTCCATTTCCACAGTATTACGTGGGAGGATTGACTTTTTTACTGGGTGAAGTGTTCTGGGTGTCCTAATCCTGTATTTTGTGATCTGACTTAATATTTTCAGCTGCATCAGAAGATGAACAGATTTATACTCAAATTAAGAAGCCTATTGGATCCATTCATATACCAGATACGGTGGGACACATTAACAACTTCTGCCATGGTATAGATGAAAAGAACTCTTAGTCCTCACTCCTTTTAAGGAGGGAAAATATCACTGCTACCCTCACTATCCTTGAAAACTGTAGATCTTTAGGTATAACCATAGCTGCAGAACTTCAGCTGAAAGAGGGAACTTTTATGGAATTTTTTTTTCCCAATACTTTAGGATTTACAAATATTTCTGCTGAGGACAGTGGAATACAAAATAATAAAGAACTTCATTACCATCATATTTGAGAACTACACCTGAAGAACAAGTACAGCAAGTGTGTGTTATATTCAGATATTTGCTCAAGACTGAGCAAATACTTTTACTTCATTGCTGATAAATGAGAAGCTTACCTGATATTAACATTAACTTCGTGTGTGAGCCTCTTGGAATTATAGCTAGCTCTTGAGTAATGAAAAAAATGATTCTGAAAAGATAAAGGTGCTTTTGGATATTTCTCAACATACTTAACTGATTAACCACACTGCCAAGAAAAATATACTTCTGCAGGGTGATCAATTAAAACAAAGACACCAAAACTAAGCCATTTTTAAAAGTGCAAATGTTTTTGGAACCATGTAGCTCCCACCATTGAAGTTTATTTTGTGAAATATGCATAATTTNCCATTAATTTGCTGCAAGTGATACTTTTTTTTTTTTTTTAACANGATGTTTTGTTTATTCACAAGTATCTGTTTGATTCCTAATGTCTACTTTCATAAATTTTCTTCATTTTAGTCCATATATTCTTGTACTTAAGGCATACCTTGGCAAAGTAGGTGTCTTTCCTGTTATTTTCACGGCAACGTTTCTTATACACAAATCCATATATACATGTGTGTACTCAAAAGCCAGAGACATTAATAGCGTTACATCTGAAAAAGAATGTGAGGAGGTAAATGGGCTGTTTATCTGTTGGGTTTGTAAAAGAAGGCCATACTTGAGCCAAGCACGAGGTGGCTTGTTTTGTTGAGACACAAGTATTTTTAATATCTTTGTGTGTATCTCTTACTTTTGTAAGTGTACTCAGTGTGGGAGAATGCCAGAGCTACAGTTTTTTTGGACGTGATGAATGTGTGGCGTAACTCATGTAAGTTACTGCTGAGAAAGGCAACAAAGGGGACAAGTCCAGGCTGCTGTTTTCAGCCTCTTCCCCAGCCTGTGAGGCTTTCTCGTGTCTTGCCTCTCAGATGGCAGGCAAGGTAGTCAAGACACTTGTGGGGTTTTGATGGAAGACTTTAGCTTAATTGATGATAATATTTAAAAAAATAAAACCAACCCTGCAGCAGTTTGGAAGTCAGATTAGACCATACATTTGTGAATTCCCCAGTCCTGCTGAAAACCAAGCTTCCTCTGGAGAGATGTATTTCTTGCCAAGCCTCACTTTTAACTTTGATAGTCTGATTTATTCATGCTGTTGTTCCCAATGGATTCCATTTTGTAGTAGCAAACTCACTGTCCTCCAAAAGTCAGAAGAATCTTCCACGCATGTATTGCTTAATGTTCTCCTTTTATTACCAAGGAGGAAGCAGAACTCTTACTGCATGCACTGGTCTGGAATGGTAAACTCCTGAAGAGGAGTTCTGCTGCTGTATCTGTGACTCTCGCAAGATTCAGCTGGCTTTGTCACAGGGTAGTAACCCTGGTGTCTCCTTGAATATTCTGCAGGGTGATCCTGGACACCATTGGAAAAGTGCAGATTCAGAATCCTACTCAAAAGGAACTTGGTACATATAGATGCCTGGCTGTTAATGATTTTGGTTTTGATATGGAAGCATCATTGCTATTGCATGCAGGTAAGTCTGTAGCATCCACAGAATCGGGCATGTTTGGTTTTTTTTTTCCAGTATAAGCACCCATCCCCAATCCAATGTGAAATAGTTTCTTTCATTGGCAATCCATGAAAGTCTGCCTGATTTAACAGGTAGCAATAAGATGATCTTGTTGCTCTAAAACCACGGCGGGTGTGAACTGAGTCTGCTTGTATCTGTTCCACCTGTATTTTCTGTCTGCTCTATGCAAACTGAATTCTGTTCCAAACGTGATGAATTTAAATACAGGATCTATGTTTATAAGTCAAGTAAAGCTTTTAAAACTGATTATCCCTTTAATTTTAAAGAGATTCCTGTCATCTTGTCCTCCTTGTTAAATGTTACAAATCTGGAAGCCAGCAGTCTCTTGGCAGTTGTTGGAGGAACAATCGTGGCAAAAACTGGAGCAAATATTATAGTTGAATGTCCAGTGAAAGGTAAGCAAGAACTCCACTGAAGTTCCCTGTAATGCTGGAATCGGAAGTGTGCCTTACATCTTGAAAGGAATTACCAGTAAAGGCAGAAAATCATTGTTCGTTCGTCAGTTTTTATTAGGCATGTCACCCACACCAGTCCTATTTCTTTTCTGTCTGTCACTTTAATTTACACACACATGTATGTGTTCAAACCGACTTTCCTTTAAAAGTACATTTCTTTCCATGAAGTGGTCTGAGGCTCCACTACAGAGCTTAAAGTGCACCAGAGAGAATGACGATCTTGCTGCAATAGCACACATGGCCAGCTGACTTGCTCATCAGAGAACTTTCCTTATCCCGATCTGAGATGCACACATGTCTAGACTATTGTTAATACCGAAAATGAAATCTCCAGCCATAGCTTAATCGAACTTTAAACCTGACAATGAAGTAAACTTGCCTTTTAGAGCCATCAGTCTGCAGCTGCAGTAAGGACACAAAGAAAAATGCCGAGCCATGAGAGCAAATAGAGATTTTGTAGCTGAACATCTGTGGAGCAGCATTAATGTTTATCAGAAGCTAGATGCATTAAACAGTTTACTGCTTCATTTTATTTTCTAGTCCTTTGTTGGAAAGATACATATTTTCTTTTTAATCTCATCGTTACCATCTGTTAAGTTTAAATTGTAAGATTTAACTCAGAGTGGCAATATTCTGTCAAATATTTAACAAGCTAAGCTCAGCCCTTTGTGCCTTGTTGAAGATGTCTGAAAGCGCTAGTGACAGCGACTGTTGCAGCTGAACGCAAGAGAGACTTCAGAGAAATCAGTGTGCTGTTCACATTCCCCAGTATTGCTGGGGGAGCGCGTATGAGAAAGCGTGTTGATACTGAACCAGAGTAGTGCTAGAAATATATATATATATATGCAAATAGTTCTGCATACAATAGTGGCGCCAGGCTGACATATATGAGGACATGTGGCTCTGCTATTTGCTGTTGTACCAAGGCTAATTCTTTGATAAAGTAATATTTTCCGACTATACTTTGGCAAGTCTGTGTATAACTGACCTACATCTCAAATTCAGCAGAGAGTTAATGTCACACTGTTAATATTAATATTGTTAGGATGGGTAAGCAGTTAGCAATTTAAATATAAATTAATATTTTCATATGGGACTGTAGATTTCCAAATGCTTTAGAATTGTGTATACTCATGAGCCAAACTTTAGTTATGCTAAGACACCAGTGTTAACTTAAGAAATGATTTATCTAATTGCTTTATTTCCTGTCATTGCCTAGGAAGTCAGTATTACTATTTCTGAATAAAATAGAGCTTGCATGTCTTAAAATGTCCCTAAGCTGAGAAGCAAAACTTACGAAATGATGTAAGCAGAGTTTTTCTGATCTCCTTTCCTTAATGATAATTTATGAACCACTGACTTTAAAAGATTGAACTTAATAGTACTTTATGCTAATACGTTTGTCTAATAGGTGGGACCCAAAACCATGTCCATTTGCAGTGTAGCAGGATGAGAACTTTGTTGTGAGTGATGATAAAACATGATGTGAATTATCAGACAAGGAAGAGTGTGAATCAGAAAAAATACTGATATTTCTGTGCACTCGAAAAGTTCTGTTCCTACAAACAGACAATGTGAGTCTGCAAGAGCCCTTTTCTCCTCATCAGACATGTCAAACAGATACATCTGATCAATCGGACTCTTGCTAGCCGACAGAATAGTTCTCTGTAAGAAGAACCATCTAATGAATAAGGTGTCTGTGTGTGTCAAGAAGTTAGTGCTATGCACTAGCAGATTTCTTAAATTACTTTTAAATTTCTTGGGTGCAGTGATTTCTGAGGTTTATTTCTATAGGCTGGATAATTTTTATACACTTTGTATATTTTTTTGTAGTTGTTCAAACCATAATTTTCTCTGTGAATAAATCTGCACATTGAGTTCTACATTTTGTGTCTACCAGTGTAAAGTCTATTCAGGAATTTTCTTTCTGAAAAGACATAGAAAAATTATGCACATATGCAAAATGGTAAATTAATGGTTCATTTAGGAGAGACTATCATGCCATAGAGCAGTACTTCACCTGGAAGTAGGAGCAGCCTACCCAACAGTCTGACAGAGACAGTTGCGAAAGGCAGAGAGGAGGTGGTGTTGGAAGGAAAGCTGCGCTTCCCAGCCTCCTCCGCGGGCCGGCTGACGGCCCCGCACTACACCCTCGGTGATTCCAGGCCTGGAGAGAACGGAGCATCTTCGACTTACGGGGGCTCTGTTTGCATTGGGCTGTGTTACACACGACAGGTCTCATATGATGGTTTTAACGGAAGGGATGTGAGGTTTAATAGCACAGACAGTGTTAGCCAGCTGACTACAGCTTTTTGCTTTTTTCATTGTTACTGATTTGGTTCTTTTTTGTCCTTTTGAAAGTTTTTCTTGCATGCTCCAAAAATCACATTCACATTGAAAAAAACTTTGAAATGCTAAAGAGCAGTGTATCCTAACAAAGAAAAGGACATCAAGGAACAGATCAAGAAAAGCTAGCTAAACCGCTGAAAGTAATGGTATCGATTTCTTTTCTCTTTTTATCACAAAACTATTTTTCCACTAATTATAATAAACTCACTTTTATAGCTCCCACACGAGCATATGCTAGAAGATATTCATAACAGTCTGGGTAGATTCATATTCCATCCTTACAGCCAAGAGCTTTTCAATCAACACACATGGTATAAATATCAATACTGATTGCTCCAAATTACTCTTGGATAACATTTATTGTATTTGCAGAAAAGATCGTCTTGTGATTATTACTAAAATAAACTAAAACTGTCAGACTCCATTTATTGTGGAACCTTGAAAGTTCTCAATTGAAGTAAAACGGGAGGGGGGGGGGAATTAAAAATAAGTCTAAAATGTGCGTTGTCTGCCCCCTGCTGGTGAGAGGGTAGCAGGGCCGGGTTGGGTTGCGGGGTTTGTGCCAACTACCTTCTATCGCATCTCTGAAGTATCTTGGCACAGAGGCTTTTAAAAGTAGAAACTCCATCCAAATTCTACTTTCCTGTGATTATATTTTGGCTCTCTAAGAATAACAAATTGAGAAAAAAATTGTGGGAAATACACAAAACCTGTTGAATCAGGGTCATCTTTTTGCACACACGTTTCACAAAGATGGACCGGCTACTTGCTGTCTGTATTGGAACTTGAAACAGGTCCAGATACATCCAGAATTTGATTTTTCCATCTGTTCCTTCATTTACCCAGGCTGTTCCAAATATAACTTTGATGCTGTTCTTTGTCTTCTGTGCTTAACCCCTCAGAAGACATCTCAGTAAAGAAAAATGACAGTTTGATACGTAGGATTCTGGCTCTTCATTTCTTTTAGGCTTTTTGTGTGTTCTTGTAAAATATATTAGTAATGGATTTAAAAGATTTAAAGGGGCAAGTACAGATTTATGAGGAAGGAATAACATTATAATTGGTATAATAAAAGGAAAGTCTTTTGATCTTGTGCTTCTTTTTACTATAACGGCATCTACATTGCAGGGGGGGATTGATCAGGCGTAAGTGGGAAGGACTGAAAGATTTACTTCAGAAGCTTAATTGTGCTTTGCTTTGTATCTTGCAACAGTCTGGGAACCTGTAAACAGAATCCCTTTGGATATAACTAAACTGAAAGGTGTGCCTGGGGACTACGCCTGTTACTTTCCACATACTAATGGGCAGTAAGTCCAAGGTGTCCAGGCAAGATGCACCAAGTAGCACAGAGCAACTCTCATCCAAACACGCATTGGTTGTGTTTTGGGACCTCGGTACTAACTATGTCTCTTTACAAACACATCCCTGATGCCCTCCACTACTTGCTGATGTAGATATAACCTACAGAGTTCATAGGGAATAAACCCATAAATTGCAACATTGGTTTTTTGATGTGTGTTTCTCCCTTTCTCTTCCAGCTTTCCCTATTGGGGCGGGGGTGTCCTTCAAATTCCTAATTCAGGAAGGGTTAAGATGGATTGCATTAGAGGAAGGTATAATTGCAAAAATAGATTAGAGTTCTTGGAATGTTCAGCAAGTATGTGGGTATTAGCTTGATACTTCCTACTTCAATTTGCACAAAGCTGTCAAGAAATTCCCTAGGCAAAGTTTAACCAGTTCTCGTGGTATTAAAGAGGAGGTTAGCTTGTTGGTTAATACCTGATGAAACATTCAGAAGGACCAAGTGGTCAGATTTTACAGTGGAGAGAGGTTACCAGTAGGGTCCACCAAGACTCTGTTCTGGGATTTGTGATGCTCAACATTTTTATAAAAGTTCTGAAAAAGAATGTGAACAGTTAGTTGACTAAAGCTGTGAAGGGTCAAGATTTATAAAGGCTAATCAGATACAAAACTCCCTGCCAAAAGTTGCAGCAGGATCACACAAATAATGTTGAATAGCTAAATGAAGGCAAAGGATGTTCAGAATTGATATTTTCAGAATAAATACACATATAGAACAAATAGCCTTAAATATAGACACTGGCTGTACCTGAATGACTGCCACTGAGAGATTTGTGGAGTCGTGGTGGTTAGCTCCGTGGGAACACCAGCACACTCCCTGAGTGGTGTCCATAAAAGCAAATCAAAACTAATGGCGGAGGAATGGACAAAAGAATAGAAAACAGAAATTGGCCATTGCTTAAAGCTGCAGTGAATCCTGTTTGCAACTTGCAAACATAATCTCGAAAGGGATATAGTAGTGCTAGAAAAGGTAGAAAGAAGAGCCATATTAGAGGAAACAAGCATGATGGTCTAAGTTCTGCATCTGGTTCTGGAAGCTAGGAAGACCTATCAAGGAAGGATCATTCAATAAATGCCACGATTTTAGTATTCCTTGCCTACACATCCCCAGGTGCCTGTCATTGGACACAAAGTGCGAAGTGAGTCACCAGGTCTGATTAAGAATGGCAATGCCTGTGTAGTTCTTTAATTTCTGATAAAATTGTGTTTTCTAAGTCCCTGAGTGTGTGTCTACTTTATGACCATAAATGTCTTGGTCCTTGGTAATATAGCATGGCCATTCAGTAAAATGAAAGTATAATTACTAACCAGTTGGGTGAAGCAGTCTCAGGTAACCGTGCTGAATTGTAATATTGCCCTAATGCACACCAACCAAGTCTTTGTTGGGAGTCGACTACAGAATTCAGTTTAGCAGTCATTTCTGAGTTCATACTTAACTTAGAACCTCTTATTTAGCTGCTTAAATATAGTTGCCTTATTTTAAATACCTGGTTTTGAAAAATATTAGCCTTAAACTTCGGCAGCTGGAAAAAAAATCAAGTTCTTTTTGAGCTGACAGCCAGAGAACTAAACAGGACCCGACAGAGCTGTAGCAAGGGTGGGATGAGAAGGGGTCTTGCTTCAGGAACCCCTCTAAGGAGGTCACCAGATGTCAGTAAGTATATCTACATCTGGCCAGATGTTGCTGCCACCGAGGATGAGGGGCTGCTGCCTGGCTGGTAGGAAGAGGCAGAAGTAATAGCTTTGAAAGACTGCGAGAGAGTGGGGCTGGATCAGAGGGCAAGTTGGAGGACCATACCAAGTGCCAGAATGTCTCACGCTGGCTCTCCGTCCCGGTGAAGCTGGCAAGATTCATGCAGGTCATTTCAGTAGCGGCATGGTTTAGGCTGTTTCAGGTTTGCTCGAAGTTGATTGCACAAGCATAGTTCAGATGAATATAAAGGCAGTTTGTGACTTCTGCTGGAGAAAACACGAAGATGTATCAATCAAAGAAATTGCATTGTAAGTTATGCTAAATCCACCGTAGGTGTTAGTGAGTGTAGAATAAATAATAATCAGATGACACTCATTGTGTGTATTACTGACCCAGAATCATTTCCACTGAAAGACAACATGTGAATTTAGCCTCTAAAGTTAGGTAAACTTTTAGGGAAGTGCAACAAAACGTGACTTCTGCCAGCACGGTTCTGCCTTGCTCTTGAATGGGAAATACAGAATACTTTATGAGATTCTACATAGCTGGGGGAAAAAATTCTGAAGACATATCCAATGTTTTAGAGCAACTAGTTAGTAGGCCAAGATTTTTATGGTGTGTAATATTTCATAGGGCTTTCAAGGTTGGAGGAAATATGTTTTTGAACACTGAATATTTTAAGGGCACCCTATAGTATGAATTCCTTTTATTTTTTTATTTTTTTTTTAAACACGTGTTTCACCATCCTATCCAGAGCTGGAGTTTTTTTCCATAACATTTGCTGTCCCAAGGCCACTCATGGTGGAAAATTATTTTTTTCATGGAACACTGAGTATTTTAGAGCTGCTCCAGTGCTAGTGGAAAATAACCTGTGTTTGAGGTCAGAAAAATAGATTAAGCTAATTTTAAAGTTTTATAGCCACTTAGGTCTATAGTACAAATTTTTAACACCAGAGGATTTAGATCCATTGCAAGAGTAAGATTCTGATTTTTAAGGTTTTTCTAACAGTTAGAAGGCCCCAGATTAGGAATGCATCTTTGTTCATGAAGGACAATTACAGCCATCTTTCATTTTAAGCACATGTTCAATTGCATTCCCTAGTAGGGATGGATTTAATCCTATGCTTAAATGCTTTCCTGACTTGGAGTCATAGGAATATGATTGTTTGATTCTGCTACTAGCAGATGTCAGTGATGGATCTCCCGTTTGAATCATTGGGATCTAAATTGCACTCAGGGATTCTGAACCTTCGGCATTTTCAGTGAGTCAATACCTTTGGGCTCGTCCTCAGCTGCATCTGTGTGGAGGTGGGGAATGAAGGAAACAAAGGTGGCTACAGGCCATCTCTTACCTCTTCCTCTTTTGTTACTGGCTGGGGATCAAACCAGGAATTCTGCAGCTTGAAAGTAATATTTTCTTGGATGTAGATAGGGAATGACTTCCTTCCAGGATTACAAACTGGAAGATTTACTTTTTTTCCTGAAGAGAAGGTCTAGGAAATGATTCCCAGAATGATTTGGTGTCTTCTGGTGGATACAGAAAGAAAACCATTCTGCAGAAGCAGCTTATGTAGATGTGTTAAATTTGGACAGTAAGGTGAAAGGAAGATGCATTTTAAAACTGTTCAAGAAGGGACAAATGACAACAGTAGGAAGCCCTTTGAGTCAGAACAGAGGGCAGAAAATTATAGCAGTGAGGAGAAAATATTTTTAAAATTCAGCATGATTAGCTTTTAAACATCTCTGTTAATATCCTTCTTGCTACAATTCTGTAATGGAAAAGGCCCTTGAAGACAGTGTGAATGTTATTTTTGTCTGTGTACAGTCCCTATGTAAATCAACCTTTATGTAAAGGAGAGTCAGGCATCTGCAGTAAAATTCCACCTTGTGCACAGGAAGAACTCCTCCATGAAGTCCTACAAATATGTCCCAAAACTTAAGTGTAATTTCAGCTCCATTCAGTTTGTCACCTTTAAGGAAAAAAAAAAAAAAATAAAAGAAAAACCACCAAAATCTTGTGGTTCGGCTTATTTTTGCTTAGTTTATTTTCTCCTTCGTTAATAAAACAGTACTGAAAATTTTTAAAGTTTCATTTACATGAATACTAAAGGATAAAGCACAGGTTTTAGGCCTTAACTGTTTGCCTAGAAAAAAAGAGCTTTTCCTGCATTTTGATGGTATGCTTGAACTCTATCCTGCAGTTTCTGTGTAGGAGGGTCGGTGCTTTGCCCAGTGCTACTGTAGGTCTTGTCACAAGAGGAATGTGGGAGTTGTATACTTCACCTGCTTTCTCACAGGAGCTGATAAATGAGACTTCACTCAGTGTGCAATGCTGTGTATCAGTAGGGAAGAAAAATGTTATCTCAGGAGTAATAAATATGGAGTCTAATTTCTAAAGGAAAAGGATCAAAAATATGCACAACAGAAGCTTTTTCACCTGAAATGCATAAATGGTGACTGCATGCTAGGGCTGTGCTATGTTATGAGAAGGAGTTTTGTGCAAAGCACTGTGTTAAGCACAGAGACTATTAAAAAGGTAAATGCACACCTAAAAATAGGGTTTTTTAGTACCTTCCAACAGTAAGAGTTTCTCCTGATAGGAATTCCAGAAATGACAGTATGCACAAGAACTCAGTGTTTCTCATGAGAGTTATGGCAGAAAAGGATTTTTCACTGGCAGTGTGAACATGCAGATAAAGTGAAGCTGTCCAGAAGAGCTTGAAATGTATACACTGCTTTGCTGAAGACTGCAAAGGAGCTGGACTATAAAGGATGTCTTTTGCTCCTGCTTTATTAGCTTAATCCATTTATAGGGTGTCTATCAGCAGATGGAATAGCACCGCGCAATAAATCTTTTTTCTGGCCAGTTTTTCTACTGCATCTTTTGGGATGCACAGCTCTGAAAGCTTGATGTCACATTTGTGCTCGTGAGTTTTGGGTTCCCTCAAAAGGCAGGGTTAGAAGTCCCTGATTTCTAGCGTACACCATGTCCTGACTGCAGTGTGCAAAGTCCTGTCCCCTCTCCTCCCTTCACGCTCTACTCCAGCCTTTAACATGTCCCTGAACTCTTCTCTGAAAGGTATCTTCCTTTTTTCCATAGCTCAGGGCTCAGGCTGAATATTTGCCTTCATAGTCTTAATAGAAACCTAACCAAAAGCCCATGACAAAGGACACAGAAGGAGCTTGATTGCAAATATCAGTTGTTCTTAAGCATATGGTCCAATACCTCCCAGACTTGCTCTCTGATAGTGAATTGGTTTCTGCGTAATACAAAGGTTGGGGAAAGGAAGGGAACCATGAAATGCTAAAACTTGAAGAGTCCTCGAAATGATTGTGAAGAGGCCAGCTCAGAGGGAGTCAGCATACAGTTCACATAGAGGTTACTAACTCTTAGATAAAAATCTTACTTCTCAGTAGTTTTGGATAAAATACAATGCAGGAGTGTTGTGATTATCCCCACTATTATTTTCAGCTCAAATAGCTCACATTTATGGATGCACCCTGAAGGTATCTAGATAACATTAACTGTTTTAAAATGACAGTGTGCAATAACCACATATAATGCGTAATAGTGTTGCTTTTTCCATTATGTATTTAACTGACCATTTTTCATGGATTTGCCCACCCTCACCCCCTTCCTTTGTCTGTAAGTGACAGCACCCCTGAGATTTCTTGGATGGATTCGTTGTGCGTTTCAGTTGGACTGGTTGCTGGGCTGGCATGCAGGGCTCTGTCCACACATTGGCTGCTTAGACTTAGATTTTATGTTTGTGTATTCACATTATTCACGTGAGAAATGGTCTGATTTACTTATGTGTGTGTGTGGCATTACTTGCGTGTTTCCCCTAAAGAGAAATGTATACAGCTCTTCGAGAAAGAAAGAGCAATCATTTGCTATAGCTTAAAATGAGTTTAAGGTGTGTGACAGACACCCAGTTTTGAACTTAAAATGAGAGGCAAAGCTATTCTGCAGACTTCTGCTGCAAACTGAACTCCAGTCCAGGTTCTAAAAGGTTCTACATGTCTGTGAATGAGGCACGGGTAGACAAGTAGAGACATGGCAGTTTTTCTGGGCTAAACTCTAGGGTACAAACCAAGTTTAGAAGAAAAAAATATTTACTGAAGTTAAATCCCAGGAATGAGATACATTTCTGAATGCTGTGGTGAGAGCAGAGGGAGGACTGTGTGATGGGGAGATACTGGGCTGAAGTTTGATAGAGGCTCAGGTTAAAAGCTTAAATTTGAACCTTTCCAAACATTTTTGTGTTTTGTGGAACTTGACTTTAAATCTTTTGACTTCAGTCCCATCTCAACTGTGCTGCTTCTGTCTTATTTTTGGCTCTGGTTAGTCTGCAGGATTTTGGTGCCAGTGAGGGTAGTCTGGCTGCAAACCTCTAGGCCTTAGATTAAAACAGCTCAGCATCCTCACAACACCTCCTCAGCCCATCTGTACAGTAAGTATATACGCCTGAATGGCCATGGAAAGTACACTGTAAAGGAAAAATATGTCTGAGAATGATGCACTTTAGCCAGAAAGCTGGGGTAAAATGGAAAAAAGACCCTTAAAACAAGACCTCATCCTAATTCCAATAGGGTTTTTTGAAGTGGCATAAAGCTCCTTCTGGAAACTTGAAAAACGGCCTGGTTTTTTGGACCCTTGTGCGTTCTCCAGATCTGTACTTTGTTTTATGCAGTTTTACTCGGTAAAACAGAATCTCGTGAGTTTAAAAGCACTGAACAGTTGCTAAATTGTCTAGAATAAAATTTGTGATTATGCAGAAGAGTGTTTCTTTCCGCTGTCTTCCTAGACAAAATGGTGGGGGGAGCTTTTTCCTTCAGTGAAATAGCAGGTTTCAAAAAATATGTCTGGTTCCTATTACAGTAAAGGAAAAACTTGAGGTGTGCATTGGAAGTGCTAAGCCAGTGATTGAAATGTTAAAGTTGTTCCTAAAGGCTATTCCACATCATGAAGACATCATCTGTAAAGTAATACTGCACAATGATCTGTGAAGAGAGGAGACTGAATTAGCATTCAATATGGCTGAAACTTCCACATGTCCCACATTCAGGTTAGCTTCTGTAGCAGAAACCATTTTGGTAGTCTTCAGTGAGCACTGATCGGCATAATTAGAGAAAATAGAGTTCAGGTGAAAGACAGTTTAACTGCTCTGACTTCTCTTGTGCCCTTGTGTGCTTATGCAGCTAGTTGCTGTGCCACGTATGTGGGGCTTACCTAGTGATTTATCTAGGATTTTGGAGCTTTGAAAGAGTGCTTCTGCTGCAGCAGTTCAACTACAGCGCAAGCAATGAAGTGTCTGATTTGCCAACTTGCAAAATACCCTTTTAAAGGCAAACGTTTGAGGAAATTAATACAACAGTAGAAGTCCTCCCACAGAGGTGGTGCTGTGTCATTGGAAAAATCATCTAACTAAAAATAAATATCCAAAATCATTCACTGATTAAAATTTAGAACAACAAGTTATCTGCTAATGCTGAGTTTCTCAGAGTTCAAGCTTTGCAGTGGGAATGATGATAGACCTTTGGCTTTCTGTGGCATGGTAAATGAGATTGCTTAACAACTGGGCCCCTCATTTAGTTGTTAATAGCTCTTTCTGTTCCTTTTCCTTCCCACTGCATTGTTACAAGTTGTATATATGACATCTGCTGCTTGAAGAAGTTTTCAGGAGCTTTTTTGGCAGAAATTAGTCAAGTGTATTTTCTAATCTAATTTATAAACATATCCCTTTTTTCTTCAAGAGTAATATTTTGCCTCCATTTCTTTTTTTTTCTGAATTTTTGATTAGAAATGGTATATTCATTCCTTCCTTCATGTATTTTGGGGTGCGGGTTGAATGAAAAGACACTGTGCAGATCTCTACGTCAGTTGGTCCTGATTTGGGTTAATGGTCTCACATATTTCAGTAGCAAGACACATCAGCACATTTCTTTTGTAGGAGTGGTAGCAGTTCTTAAAGCTGTTTAGTGAGCTTGCCTTGCAGTGCTTAACTTTTAATCTCAGTGGATGCTGAATTCTTAATAGGGCTCACAACTGAGATTTTTTTGTCGTGAGTGGAAAAAGTACTTGTTTTGGTGCTATGTCGTTATTTTGATTGAGGCTATCTGTGAAATAATAAAGGAACTTAGGATTCTTGAATGTTACAGTAGCGGTTAGCAATATAAAACCTATGGTTTATCTCTCTCAATAAATGTTTTATTTATTTGCATTTTAAAGGTGTTCCCCAACCAAATGTAACATGGTTTAAGAAGAAAGACATTCTACAAACAAATTCTTTCTTGGTTTTGAATGGCTCTTTATTTCTGAGGAATGTTTCCTATGAAGATGCAGGAACATACACCTGCAGAGCAGCTAATGCTCTTGGAAAAGCTGAAGCTGCCTCTGTTCTCCACGTAACTGGTAAGTGTTAAATGAGAATTCCTTACTGATAACAACAGTGAGCCACTTCTACTATGAAATTTAACCAATAAAATAGGGGGGGATATTTAGTACTTTATAATAAACTTGGAATTTTTGACTGCATCTGACTCCCTGGGATCTGTTCTCTATTTTGTGTTTCCTGTAATACTGGATCTAGGTACAGATGGTTTGACTTGTGACTTCTTCGAAAGTTGTTCCATCTTCTTGCTTCCAGGCAAGAAATATCAGCCCTTAAACCAGCAGACACATTAGAAAACTAAATCCGCTGTCATATTATATTGTTCCCAGTGGAACAATGGAGCAGGCTTGAGTTATTCAGAAAATCTTCATGGAAATTCAGTGAAACGAAAGCAAAGGCTGGTTTTGTTTGGTTTTGGTTTTGTTTTGTTTTTTTTTTTGTTGTTGTTATAAAGCAAATAAAACTTAGGGACACGGAAAACAAAAAATTCTGAATATCAACTGCTAACTCTCAGAATAGAAAATGTAAAGAAAAACTCCATTAAAATGACTCTATTGTCAGTAGATTAATAATGTAATACTCTATAATACAATCATGCCTTGCAAATAGCTCCAATAAATGGATCAGCTGGCTCTAGAGATTAACTCTCTCACCATTTTGCTGTGCGCAGTTATACATGGCCAGTCCTGCTACAACGCTTTCTTTCTTAGGCACACATGTGTACGGCAGGTTATAGATGTTTGGGTCTGTTGGCCGAGGAAGACGTACCAAAGACATAAGAGGAGTCTCTGTGTAGTATGAGTATGGGCTGAGGCTCCCTTCTTGATTTCAGTTTTCCTGGACTACATCAGAAGTTCAGGTGTTCCAGAAAGGAATGTTATTATAATGATGTGACTGGGAAGATTGCTCACAAGAGTCCGAACTTTGTTTGTATTCCTGGTCACATGACACTAGTTTAAATAAATCTTGGGTGGATAGGAGAGGGCCAAATTCTGCAATTTTTTTTGGATGTGCAAAACTGCAATGAAATGGAAGCACTTCTGGTGTCAGGACTTGCAGATTGTACTGGCTCAACGTTGTCCAAAGTAACATAATGTCAGCCTGTTGGACTTTGCTACAGCAATTACTGCCTGACCTGGGGCAGCCAAGCAGCAGAGCAAAATCGATGCAGCCTTTCTAGTCAGAGTTCCGAAGGACGGACAAGGCAACAAGCCTCATGCCTGTATGGGACTGGCCTCGCTCAGGGTCTGTGGAGCCTTTTTGTCCCAGTGTTTACGTAGACAAGCAGGAGGCTTTGTACAGACATTGCGCTCTGAGGAAAGATGTTGAACCAATGTAAAATGACCCATGGAAGTTAGAATATAACAAAAAATTGAAACCATTCTGGAAGGAGAATCATAGATATTATGCATGTTCAAAAGAACAGAAATGTTGACTAAGTGGCAAGAACTGTGTGTTACTGACAGATTGCCCACATTTTTGGCAGTTGTTCTGTGTGGCATCTGATAAAAAGGAGGAGTTGCTATAGTGATAGGCATATGATTCTGCATACATTATGCTATCTCTGGACATAATGAGATTTTAAGAGAATTTCTTTGTTTTTTCTGTTGTAACACTTTGTCATAGTTCCATTCAATGGAACAGAGGAATTGGCCTGATGCCGTTGAGAGAATTATTTTTCTTTAAATTTCTGTATATGAATGAGATTGTCGTGAGAAACAGAAAATACATCATACATCCTGTAAGTCTTGTTTTTACACAAAGTGTTACAGGTTTATTTTTCTAATAAATAAAATTCAATAAATTTTATTAATTTAGAAGTTTGCATAAATATAAATAATTTCTGCATTTGTTTACATATCTAAAGTATATTTGTTAAACAGACAATTTAACTGCATAACTGAAATTGATCCTAAAGAATCTAAAAGCACTGTTATCCTTCTTCATAACTGGCATGTTGGATATTTTGATACAATTTCTTTTCTGGCATCTTGATTTAATTCTTGCTAAGAAGAGATCTAATGCATTGTGTTACAGAACAAAGACATATAGAGAACAACACTGTATTATTAAAGGGAAGCAGGAGAAAGCGTGTCCTAATGGCATCTGGAATTGGTACAAATGTCAGTGTGGTACCTGGAGATCCACTAAGAATAGGTATGTTGTCTTTTCTGCTTTGTCATTTACATTTTATTAAAATGGAGAGGGCCACATGGAGAAAGTGAGTGTAATTCCTAAGAGTCTGGGTTTGGTGACCTTCTGGATTTCCTAACCATATTTCAGATCTCTATTATCAGGGAGGAAGCCTCAGAGTAAGACACACAATTATTTTTTGAGTCAGCTTTTCAAAAAATGTTTTAAAATGGCGACCCTTTAAGCATCATCTAGGTGACTCATCATGAGACTGAAGCTGCGTAATTTCTCTTTGAGCTTCACTTAAGAATAATGGGAGGCAATTCAGCTGGACTCTAGAACTTGTTTTTAATTTTTCTGTCTAAATTACTGCCTCTGTGGATTGAAAATGCAGCAATTACATTTAATGTGTTTATGACTCCTTTCCAAAACAGACAGAAACTCTTTCAGTACAAACCTACTTGCATATTGTAGAGTCTGGGATGAAATCTTTGTTTCACTTAAATAATTGTTTTTCCCCCACCCTTCATTCATATAGAAGTTAAGTTTGTAAGAACTTACTGAAAGGGAAAATATAAAGAACGATGGTAAGTATACATCAGCTTACACAGCAGATAACCCTCAAGGGGCAGTCAGGATTTTGGCCTGTAGCTTGGAATTCAGTGAATTTATACATACTCTTGTTTTTATTTAGGCTGGTAAGGTCTTTTACATAGAATCACACAATCATGCATACTTATTCACAAACATTTCAATGTGTTTACAGAAACCTGCTAAAATGCTGTTATTTTTCAGGTTGCCCAGTGCTGCCCAGCTACAGAAATACAGTTCGCTGGCTTTTCGGAGATAGTCCAATTGAGGAAGTGAAGACCTTGGAATACCAAACCCTGGCTGGGGGTCGTATCCTAGAGGTGAACACCAACTCTGGTCAATTTGCTGGACAATTCCAATGTTGGACTTCAGCTAGTACAAAACCAATGTCAGTTTGGGTAAATGTCAAGAAGGAAGGTTTGTTGAAAATTATATGACAAATTCTTAAATTTTAAAATATTTTCTTTCACTCTGTAAAGACTTTTCTGAAACCTAACCTGCTTTTTTACATAGGAAGTAATTCATAAATATGTGTTTAACTTCACATACGTGAATAGTCCCACATAAGTCAACAGACAATGTCCGTACTCAGGGTTGGATATGGGAATTAACATGTATCCAAATACCACCTGGGGTTCTCATTCCTTACCTGTGTAGCTGAGAAGCTGAGAGAATGTTGCCCGATTCAGTGTCTTGCTGCTTAAACAGTTTTAAATCAGGCAGGTTTTCTGAACTTCCACTTCAATAAATCATATGAATTGCTGCCACGATAGTCCACCAAGCTGAAACAAAACTGACGTTGAGGTCATGTATGGAAATATCTTAATTATAATCAAAATAATTTTAATACAATTGTCATATTCCAGCATCATTAGAATGATATGATAGCCATGTTATTGTAGTCGCTGTTAAATATATCAATGCACTAGGGCACACTGCACACTCATCAATTTCAACGTTAAGTTTTCAAGAACGTTTTGTAATGTCCTCCAATGTAATGCGCTTGCACAAAACTACATTTCTATTAGTAGGTTATAGAATCACAGAATATTCGGGGTTGGAAGGGACCTCTGTGGGTCATCTAGTCCAACCCCCCTGCCGAAGCAGGGTCACCTAGAGGATGTGCAACTGAGGATTATAGATGAATATGACAAGGATCTTGCACATTCACCAGCAGGACAATAGGGTATCTGCAAACATTTTATAAAGTTTTAACTATTTAAAGTGCTTTAGAAATTAATTACATTATAATTGGGCTTTAAAAAAGCGAGTTAGGAACTTAGATCCTACTATGAGTCTGGCAGCAAAGCATCAATCTCCATTTGACAATTTCAGAGAAAAAAAATCTCTAACCAATCAATGCCCAGGGAATGCAAATCAGGTTTAAAAACAAGTATCTGTTGAAGTTGGAAGTTTTTGTATGTGATTTATCTGTTAACCTATCAATATGATTTGGCTTACTGTTTATGGGCAGAGGAGTCAAGCAGTAAGATCAGATCTTGCAAATTCCCTGTGCTATGTGTAAGTGTCTTCTCAGTGACTGCCAATGGATTACTTTTAAAGGTGAGAATGGTTCCAGTACGGATGGGGTTGCAGAGTCAGTTACGTTTGCAAAGTCATCTCATAGAAACAGCTATGATCAAAATGTCTATTTTTGAAATGAAAAGTAAATAAAAATATTAATGAACTGAATCAGAAAATATCCTAATAGAGTTTATAAAAAAACATATCCAGGCCTTGGTCCTAATATAGATTTCATAAGTTAGAATTTCTGAACAGGTCTAGCCAGGTATTGAGCTATCCACCTGTAGTCTTTAGCTGGGCTGCCTTTTAGTTGCCCAATACGCTTTCCACTCAGACTGGTCAGTATTTTGGGGAGATTCCATATTCTAGTCGTGAGATTTAACTCTGATTGTTGCTGATATAAATGTTTCGTCACTGAAACACCCATGCATTTGTAAGACTGCAAAATCTCCTCTGGTGGTTTGTGCACAGTAGGCATATTGAGGGCACTTCTGAGCAGTATCATCCTAGTTAAACAAACAATACAGTCTCTCCATCACAGTTGCAGCCAGTAAATTTAACTATTTCTACTTTGAAAAAGGCCTTTTTGTATTATTTTAAGAAACCCAGAAGTAATAAGGAAACATTGAAAAACAATAAGTTAAAGTATTCATTACGTGTTGGAAGAGTGAGCCTGTGGACACAGCTGGTAGCTATCAATTATTCTTGGTTATTACAGAAAAATCTGACTCCTCCTGTGATCACATAAAAAATCTGTCAACATTGCATAGTACTTCATCTTTTACCAAGTGTCAAAAAAAAATTGTGGAGGAAGGCGTAAATGTGGAATTGTGACTAAATATAAAGGTAGTAATTGTCAAGAGGTGATTGGGTTTTAATATAAAACTCTCTTTAAAACAAATTCCTTTTTCATCTTGCCAGATGCCTTGGTGGCAAATTATTTATGTGTTAAATACTTTTCTATAGTTCAGCACAGGAATCTCTTAAATCCTGAAATTATGTGAAGTATCTGGAGTAAGATGAGTTTTCTTCAGAATAACCTTACTGTAGAACAGCAGGAAACCTAGAGAACCTGATTTACAGTTTCCTCTTTTTAATGCTCATTGTATAAAAATGTTATGAAAGTTTTAAAAGAAGTTCATAAGTTCCTGCTGTGAGCCAGGGTCTGCCCTTCATGTGCACATATGCTGATTCCATTTGCCTTCTAGAGAACTTCATGCTCATGTCTAAGGGCTGAACTCAAGGGGAAGCTGAGTAGGACTAAATTCTACTTTGGCTTACGGTCCCTTTTCACAGTGCTGAAATATTTGCTTTTCTACTGAGGGTGTGGTATCTATCTAGCTTACCGAATATGCTGCCAAATCAATGAAAATGTGAGGCAGTTACAATGTATAATGCCTCTCTCACACTACTTTCAATTGTGTTTCTTAGATTATAAGTGGGAATATGCTGAGTGGAGTACTTGCTCTGCTAGCTGTGGGAACTCAGGAACCCGCTCCAGAAGACTGCAGTGCATGAATGCAGCGAAAAAGGTAGTAAATCAGTCGTTATGCAGAGAGCTGCAAAAGCCAGTGATTTTTTACCAGGCATGCAACACAGATGACTGCCCTGCCAGGTAAACTCCTTTTTACTATATTTCCATGTGCTCTGTGTATATTAAAATGCACTCACAACCTCCTGAAATTGCTTCTGTGTTTATACTCTGAGTTTGAAATGTGGCGTTTATTTCATCATGAACCCTAAAGCGCGAGATGTGAAAATGCATCACAAGCAAGCAGGGGAATGTTTCATTCAGGTGAATAAATGAAATTTATTCTCCATGCTGCTGCAGCAAGTCTTGCTGCTACCACACTAACACCTTAAAAGCTAATCTGGAGGTCTCTGAGACATTGGGATGTGCTGCTTTTATGGAATCTGTGGCAATGCACAGAGAGAAAACTTGTCATAGTCAGAGCAGCCAGGATACTCGCGTTCACCCACTCTCGTTCCGTGCCAGCAGAGCTCCGAGTAGGATGTTTGCTGTGAAATGCCTCATTTATCTCTAATGCCCCTCACCACAGTGTCACGCTCCTTGCATGTCCTTCCCTGCCAATTTTCTTTCTGGATCAACTGGAGTGCCTTGTGATCTTGGGGCAGAAAATCTTTATATCACAGGCAAGTATAGCACAACATCTGATTCCAAAAGCCAAAACCTTACCTCTGGACTTCTCGCGTTGCGCTGAGCATTCCAGCTCAACGAGGCGTTGCTCTAGGTTTCTAGCAGGAAATCCCACAGGAGTCCTCAAAACAAGTGCTTTCCGTTGCTTTAAAGAATTGTCCATCACTGTCAGCAACGCAAAAATCTGTGAGGGATGAAAAGTCATGCACACATTTGGAGCTGTCCCTCACTGGAAAATGTTCAGAGAGAAGTGTTAAGACCTTAACTGACATTGTGGGAGTGCATCTTGCCAGTATGTTCTAAACTCTGTTCTAAATACAGAAAACATAGCAACAGATAAATATCAGGAGAAATTTGTTTATATTTCATTATTAACAGCCAAAAAAACAGATCATCTTAAATTGTGAGTCTGAACTCCAGCCAGCCCATAACAAGCAAACTTTTTGCCAGTGGAAAAATACTGAAATAGAAGTAATAGTTTGAAACACACAGACTCAGTTGCAGGTTTCCCTCTTAAAATCCAGCCATTCAGAGCAGGTGACAGAGAGTTAGGAGGATGCTAGAGGGCCCGCTGCTCCCCTGAGCAAGGTCATGCCTTTTCAGTGGACTGCAGTGCATTACGTAAGAACCTGATTATCACTGGACCCAGACTGCTCACCACAAAACCCAGTCAATTATTTCATATCACTAAACAGACTGGGACCTAAATTCTCTCATTAAAATGCTTAGATTTATTTTGCTTTTAGTTTGGCTTTATGTATTTATCAGTGGAAGGGAATTGTGTGTATACCAACATAAAATGAAGTCTAGCTTGGATTATACATGTATGCTAACATATAAATTGTTTTTCTTTTATGAAGTATTCTATGCTTCCTGTACAGGAACAGCATCCCCGATGCCTGGAAAATAGCGCTGTGTCTGGTTCCTAGTGCCCCCCACCTCTCCCCCTTCCCTGTAATTACTGACCTGGGAGGGAAGTGCAAAATGTTCAGACTTCGCTTTCCATTTCCCCACTTACTGATTTCTGCATGATCTTCTCATCCCAAGGCAGCGCTTTAGAAAATATCCATAGAATTAGATAGGCTTTATGTGTACAGTCAGTGTCATGGGCCCTTATTATTCAAAGTATTTTGCATGTGTTTAATCACTTCTTTCCAGCACAGCGCAGAAGTACAGTTAAGCAAATATAAGGGTTTAAGCACGTACTTGTGCTTTAAGCGTTTGCCAGATTTGAGCCTTGCTGACTTGCTGTGTATGTGCTGCACCAAATGTTTGCAAAAGTATCTGAGCTTTAAAAGGGAGAAAAAGACGAGTCCATATTGTAAAAGATTAATCTTCCTTGAATGGATATAAACTGTTTGACTCTAAGAAAATTAAATAATTGCTAAAGAGAATAAAATGTTTTTCCTCTTGTCACAGTTGTGCTACACATAAGGTCCCATTCTGTATTTCTAGCCTAGATTTATGAAAAGATCCATGTCAAATAAATTGTATTACCACCTGCTGTTTCCCAAGTATTGTTCCTAGCAGCCAGGACAGACTAAATCTTTGCAACTTCTAATCAATAAATAACATGTTCTGCTTGAGCCATTATCTAGCAAGATCTTGATGTAATAAATTTGGATGAGTTATGACACCTGTCACCTTAGTGGTAGCTAAATCAGTACCATTCATTGTATAAGTTACGGAAAAGGATGCTGTCCTGTCTTCACAAATGTTAAATCCCACGTTCTGTAGGGTTCACCTAACATAACCTTTTGGGTAACAAGCAGTGTAACTTCTGTTAGCATATATGGAGCCACAGTTATCTTAAAAGTCGTCAGTTAACCAAATTTATAAGATCTGGCTTAACAACTGAAAAAGCTGATTCTACCTTTTCTCACGTCTAAAACTTGCAATGACAGTTTCTTTTGATTTTTATTTGTGAACAGATTGCTGCAAACTTCCAGAAAGTTTGCAATGCTTTCACAGTTTTTATAAATTTGTCCCTGCATCCTGTAGGTGGGTAACTAGTCCATGGTCTGAGTGCTCTGCATCTTGTGGCAGTGGACTTCGCTATCGACAAATAACTTGTCAGCAAGTAAAAGCCAATGGCAGTGTGCTGACACTGCTGCCAGGTGCTTGTATACATGGAGATCGGCCTGTGGGAAGAAAACCCTGCGTGGGTCATTTGTGTGCCATGGGGACAATACAGACAAAAGGACAGGTAAGTCACAGAGTTTGTCTGCAAAGTGTATCAGTGTCATCATATCATTGGCTGAACATCTTTTGCACAAAGGAAGAGCTATGTGGCACTAGCTGTAATTACCTTTCAGACCAGTGAATCACAAATCCTGTTTTTTTTTCATTTCGTGATGTCTGAGCTACTTTTACTTGTTGACACTGTGATCTGAAACCTGAGTATTAGTTTCAATATATTTTAGAAGCTAATCCATTACCATGTATTCTCTTTTTTAAGCTAGTATATTACTTTTATTGCAGTCTTATAAGAATATGGTTTGCATAGCTGTACCTGTGAAGTCCCCTAAGAAAGATATATGCGTGTGCTTCAAAAGCAGTTGTTTAATACACAGAACTCTGCTTTCTTATGTTTTCTACATTTCTTCATTTGTACAGTAAACTTGTGTTCATTTTGATATTATGCTGATAATTATTAACAGAGTATTTACTATTCAATGAGTAAATTAATGAATTAAGATAACTACTGTTGCTGCATTTCTGATACAGGTATGAGCAAGGCAAGTTTGTGATTGTCAGAGCTACAGAAAGAATATTGTAGCACTAGAGATGTGAAATGATGAGAGCATGGATTTAGCTTTATGAATAGGTAGGAAAGTCAGTGTCTCAGGAAAATGGCACACAGAGAATCCAAAATACCTAGGCGTTATCTGAACTGAGGTATGATAGGTTCGAAGAAGGAGAAATACAAATCAAGAACCATGGCTGGGTTGTGTAACTGGTTAACTGCCTGGAAGGGTGATTCTGTTATTATTAACTTGGTTGTTTCTTTTTCTTTCCCCTCGTCCTTTTCTCTCACTTTCTAGTGTTCTGGTCGCTGTGTAGGCCGCCCTGTAGATTTACAGCATCATCACTTTATATGTCAACTTCGTAATGGATCTTTGGTGCCAAACTCTTCCTGTGATGAAAGAAAGAGGTATACAGTTTGAAGCAGTACAAGTTAGATTATTTAGATGATCAAATTGAAGATACAAGATTGTCAATGCAGTATAGATACGAAAATTCTTATGTATCAAATACAAGGAAAGGAGGTAGTGACCGTCATCCCTTTGTATACACTGGATGAATTCAGGAACCCAAGGAGAGTAACGGACTTGATTGGTGTCCTCCACTATGCTAACAGCAACGCTGGAAATAGCGTGAGAGAATCTTGATTGCCAAAGAGAAAGTAGAAATTGGAGTGATCTGCCATAGCTATTTCATTACTGCTGAACTAGGTCTCTTCTGATATTACCTTTTATTCTGGTCTACTACTGCCCAGATTTTATATAATAAGAGTTTTCCTGGGCCTTATTTTGTGGACCCTGTAAATTGGTTTACTAGTTTATAATTACTGAAATAAGGTGTACTTCTCTACATAAATAGATCTGATTCTGCCCCTTATTATGTACTGTTGAGGTATGTAAAAACTGAATGATGCAGAAAGTGTGACTTCTTACTTCAAGGCACACATTATTTGTAAGGACTCTGTTAATGTGTTTTGCTGTCTTTAAACAACTGCTTTGGATATGAAAAGTACAGGCTTTACACCTCCACAGAATCTTAATCAGCAGATTTGCTTGGGGCTGTGCTATAGCACATGGATGGATGGCAGTCTCTATAAAACACCACCATCTCAAAAAGGCTGAATTAAGACAAGTTAAAACTGAACGTGAGGGTTTAGGGGCACAAAACTTTGTTCCAGATCAAATGCATAGGTAGGGCAATGAAGAACAGGGAATAAATGGGTAACAAGTAAATACATGGGAAATGTTATTGTGTTTCTAGATTACTGAACCCAGCTTGTCGTGTTTCTTGCTATAAGGTGCTTCTGAATTGTGAGCATTTTAAAGCATTTTTGCTGCACACACAATGAAATTTTTGCTCCACTGAAGTACATGGTGAAACTTCCTTTTACTACTTAAGAGCCAGGATTTCACTTTAGCAGCTTCAAATGTTCGAGGAGGTTCAGTGTTAGCATAGAAATATCACCTGTGTTCAGGAAAGAGATTATGGATGAAGCACTTGCAGCATCCGGTATGCAACATTTCAGGGTCAGTTAAGTTTTCCTAATGGTAAAACATTTTTTCTATTCGAGGATTAAGTAATTGTTTTAAAGAATCAGGGCCTTGTCTTTTGTTTCCTCATGAGTCAGGCACGATGAATGGGCACAAAATGAAATACGTGAAATTAAACTTAAACATGAGGAAATTTTTTTACTGTGAGAGTGCTCAAACACTGGAACAGGTTACCCAGAAAGGTTGTGGAGTCTCCATCCTTGGATATTAAAAGAAAAATGGAGATGATCTGGAGCAATCTGGTCTAGTTTACTGTGCTATGGGCAGGGGGCGTGGACTAAGCAGTCTCCAGAAGTCCCTTCCAACATTGGTTCTATCATTCTGTGAGTAATGGTTTAGCACGAAAGTAAACTTTTAACCGCCATTTATTTTCCTCCACAGATCTCCTGTCAGAAGAAACTGTTCTTCAGAGACATGTGATGTCTACTGGTGGACAGGCCCTTGGAGGCCTTGCAGTGTGGACTGTGGGAGTGGATTTCAGTCCAGACAAGTGTACTGTGTACACAGAAAGAACAACAAACCTGTGGCTGATCAGTATTGCGGATGGAGGAAGAGACCAGTGTCCTGGCAGTACTGCAATGTCACATCCTGTGGCAGTATGTAAATGTTTAATCTGTGAGCATAGTAATAGTTTGTAGCAGTTATATTAGAAAGTGACTCACAGTTGTACGCTAACGATTCTACAAGCATTTGATTGTACATCAAGGGTAAAACAATCCTCCCTAAAGAGCACTTCATAATCCCCGGGTTATTTTTCTCTGAGTAGGCCAGTTTGATGTTAAAGCCTCAAAGGCACTTTGAGAAACAGGATATTTAGGAAGTTGCTTAATGCAAACCTTCCTACACGATTCTGCCAGTTGTGACTCAAAAGTCTCTGAGTAAGCTGTTAGGTTAGTGTAAGATGGGGCAAGTTTTCTGAAACAGACCATAGGTAAATGGATGCAGTGAGATCACACCTCTAATTTGTGACCTATTTCAGCTTTGAGTCCACTGTTGCCAGAAATGAAATGTAAAATAAGTACAAAGCTACCAGGAGAATCCATCAGTTGTTTACAATTACAATGATAAGTTCTCCTATTTATCTTCTGTCCATTATAAAGCCTTTTAATGTTTAAATATATTTTTCAGAAGGCAAATGCAAGGATACAGCTCACTACTGTACATTTGTAAAGCAACTAAAGTTATGCTTGATAGACATCTACAAACAAAGATGTCAATCATGTCAAGAAATATAACTCTTCTGTGGAAGGTTCATGATGCTGCAGTGAAGAGATAAGAAGAGAGGTTCATTAAAATAGCCTGCTCAAAGTATATACTTGTAAATAAGACATTAGTCATAACCATTAAATGGAAACATGGAGCTAATGAAAAAACAGTATTGCAGATTGATATGCTGGACAGGGTATTTTTTCTGGGATCTTTTATTATCCACACTTTGCAATGGAACCTTTAATTTTTTAAGCATTTTCGTGTCTGGATAAGGAAGATATCATGGCATATCATCTGTAACACTTTACAGGACATCACACTATAATTTTATCAGGGGAAAAGGCGTTATCAAAAGCACCAGGTAGTGCTTACTGTCCTTAAACTACAAGAAAAACAAAGTCACAAAGTCCTTTGAAGAATTTTGGAATGCAGCAACAATTGACCCCTAGGTTTTGTTTTTATTCTTTTATCAAATTTAACACAACTTTTACATTTATAGAAGCTGTGGTTTGTAGCTCTAAAATTTTTGGTGGCAATTTCATTTTCATAAACAGCTTGAGCTTAAGGGGGTTGCTCTTACAGGATATGTTTTACTGATATTAACTGTCAGATGGATACACAGAAGTACACTCAATTCTTCGTGCTTGTATTTATGTGTATGCAGTAAAAGACATTGTAGATGCTAGTACAATTTTCAAATCAACAACAGATCTGTTTTGAATAAATGAGGTGTCATTCTCCATTGTTTCTATTCTTCTGCTCCAGTCACTGAAGTACAATCAAAGTTCTGGCATGATTACAGTTTTCTACTGATTTTAAATTAGACACAAGGCTTCCTTGTCAGAGCTGTGAATGAAATATTTGCGAGCCGTGTTCTCTTGCACATTCAGTCAAATGGGGAGCCAACAACTGGCCAAACATGGCTGTAGGATTTTCTGTCTTGAACAAACATTCCTCCCCCCCATTAATGGGGAGAAATGTCCAAGGAAGAATTATTAATTATGAAGGTAGACAAGTGCAAGAAATCTATTCTGAGCAGTTGTCCATCAAGATGACTTTTCATCATGACCATTAACCATCTGAGTCTTTTGTACATTGATAAATTCTGATTACGATAATCCCGAGTAAATTATTTTCCATACTGCTGAGTATGTCTCATTAGGGCTATAAGCAGAGAACCCCACAGGAAGCAGCAGATAGGTATTTCTTTTCTTTTGTAGTTTCCAAACTACTGCACACGTTGGAGGCCCGAGTGCTTGTATTGACTTGGATCTTGTGTTACATTACTGAACTACATGACATGCTAATTAGTGGGTATGCTGTTAGAAGAGTTTTAGAAACAGCACTCCTGCGCAATGGGTTTGCATCACTGAAAATTAGATTAGCACTACTGTATAGAAAATGTTTAGTGTGGACTATTGTGTCTAAGGCTGACTGCAAGGAAAGGATATTCCTGATCATTACCTTTTTAATCAGCAATGGGTCTTTGTTTAAGCAGTTTTTTAAATTAAAAGAAAACATTTGTAAGATACTTTTGTAGATATTTATTTTCTGGTTTCAAAGTGCAATATTTTGTTTTGTACAGTGTTTAATAAAGATTTTTGGACATATATTTTTTCTTATTACCAAAATTTCTTATTCATGTTTTTCCTTTATATTTAAAGTTTTCAAATGTTAACATATAGCATTTTTTGTTGCTTTAATTTTGTCTTTAGTTAAATATGCATGCTATACAGAAGCAGTGCTGTAAATGTTTGTTATTGCAATTGGCATGACATTCCTCTGTAGATTATTTTATTGCTTCTCCAGTAACTGAAGATGTCTAATATTTAGCTTTCTTTAACGTAGTTTTGATACTTCTGAAATAAAGTCTAGTTTGATTATTCAACACTGTGATTACCCAGAGATTGTTTATTACTGTGATTTTCATGGTAGCTATGCTTTCATTCCAAGTGTTATTTTATCAACCTACTATGCCTATGGTTCTTGGATTTTTTCAAAGCTAAGATTAGTTCTTAATTTTGACAGTTTATCAGACAGATTCTCAGCTTCATTACAGTCTCCTTTGCACTGCTATTAAGAGGCAAAATCGATGTAACCTGACTGAAAAAGCGGGGAAGATAATTTGCCAAAAGCCAAATACATCAGCTCTGACTCACGGAAATCTAGAATCAGGATTCTGTGAAAAAGTGGAATCAAGTTACATTTCTTTGCCAGGCCTTCATGTACTGCACCAAGCAGAGTCCATTTAGACCCAACAGAACAGCTCTATGTTTTATATTTAGTGGGTGATGGCAACAGCTACGTGAAAAAAACTTGTTTCAGAATATTCGGTGTGTTTAATAGTCTAAAAAGGAGAGTCTCATAAATAATATGAACAAGAAAAGCCTTAAAAATTTTTATTGAATTGAAAATAAACGTCTAGCAATGAAATGGTGGTGTTCCAGAGTAATCCTAGATGGTAACGTTGGCAAAGATGCATGGGTCTATTCAATTTTCCTTTTGTGTCAGGAATGGATTCTTTCTGTGCAGTCTTTAGAAAAAAAAGAAAGATTCTGTACAGCAGTTCTGCGGAGCATGCTGCATAGCATATTCCACATAAAGCACTTTTAGAATATCAGTTGAATCCATAAGTAACTTGTCCGCTTTTACATCTTGGTTTAGCATGACATCATAAAATGCTTTTTTAACAGCTGTTATTTTGAGAAATATTAGTTTTCCAGCCTGCTGTTCATTTTGTCTGCATTTCAGTAATATGTTGCTTATGAAAAAGCTGACCTCAAGTATTGAATACTGTCTGAAGGTTTATAATATCATTTGATGCTTATCCTGGAAGCACAATCAGTAGGGTGTGGCTCTTTCAACTGTAATGTAATAAAGGCTTCTCTCTTTCACTATTAAACTTAGGGGAAAACATTAAGGACAAAAGGAAAGTGAATATGCCCCCTCCACCCTAAAAACGTCTTCAAACACATCTGCAGCGGAACTGTTAAATGTGTCTGAATATGCCCTCCACTTCCTCTCAAAAATTTTTGTACTGTGCTGGTAGGTGGCAGCAAATGACTTTCCAGACCTTAGGGGGTGGGGTGGGGTGGGAAGTGACTTAAGAACTAAAAAAACAGCTGTGAAAATTACAAGAAGCATCTGGGCTCACTCAGACCCAGAGGAGAAGCCGTTTTCAGCAGAACATGCAGGCACATGTAACTTCATAGATGCAGACTGCATTTCTCAAGGAGTTTTCTTCCTCCCTAGAAAAGAGAGCTGGAGGATGCTAGCAGCTTCTGTAAACTTCTCATGAGGTACCAAGATTGTGCAGAGGATATGGACTTGGGCAGGTGTAACTGTGTGAAGTTTTGACTTTGTTTCCTCGGTTATGGCCAGACAGAGAATGACTCAAGTTTCATAGAGAAGGGTGTTTGTAGTTTGTTTTCTTCTGTGGCACAGAAGGATGACAATGAATTGGACTTTTCCCTGTCCTGCTTTTAGGGTATCACAACTTTACATTGTCTTTGTTCATGCCCGATTCAAAACATGTCTTTACCAACTGGCGACACGAATAATCTTCAGAGAGAAAAGTTTAATTGAATTGTTGTTTCATTAACAGAGCAAGTCAGATTACAAAAACACAGTACAAAGACAAAAATTACCTAAAAGTAACTGATGCTTTAATAATGTCTGGAGCTCTCTCGTACAATGCTTTTATGCACAGCTAATATGCTCAGTTCAGCTTTCTTCCTTGAGTATGATCCAGTTCCTGCTTTCAGCGTGTTTCTGTCATTGATCTTAGTCCTTTTATTAGTGATTTGGTTTATGAAGTATGAGCACGTGATTCTTCAGAATCCAAATGACTGCCTTATGCCAATGCATAAAAGATATGCAATATGGAGAAAAATCATACTGCAGTACTGTGACAGAACACGATAATCCTGCTAATCATAGAACTATTTATTGGGACTTGCTTAAATCATGAACATAATAGGACTGAAATCAGTTCATCTAGATTTTGGGAAATCAGGTAAAGATACATGAAAATACTAAGTATCTCATATGAAGCATAATAATTGCATGTGTAATTTCTATAAAAATTTTGTTTTCTGTGTATTTTTAACAAGTAATTCTTTGAAGAGCAGACAGACTGAAGCCAGGCTGTCTAATGGTTTCTGCATCTTTGCGGATATTTGGTTTTTTAACTGAGTGTTTATTTTCTGTTATCTCTACATACACCTTTACAGCTTTCTGCCTTTTTCCCCTTCAGACTGCCTCTGCAGTGAACTTTGGCAGTGATAACAGGCTGTTTAGCTTTAAAAATCAGATAGCAGGATCAAAAACCCCAGTGGATGGATATTAACTTTTTGAGCCTCATTCTTTCTGCTTCCTCACCATCTACCTCAGAAACTTGAAAAACAATCACCTGTGAAATATCTTTCTGAAATTTGATTGAATTTGTACAGTTTTGATTTAAAAATTACTCGGGCAGGGAGGACACACATTTAGTGTGTCAGTGTGTCCAAAGCTTTGCATCAGCTTTGTTTCCTTCGAAGTAAGGCTGAAAAAGCGCTATCAGGGAAATTTGGAAACAGAGTCTAATGACCTGCTTTTCATGTCTGGGCGATTTCAAGTATGCGTAGAGAAAAAGAACAAGGGTACTTCTTGTTAATTGCTATCAGAAATTACAGTGTGACCTTTATGCTCTCCTCAGAACTGAATGAAGGAAAAGTAATGATGACTAAAGCTAAAACTGGGTTTTAGCCTAGGTATCTTGGGATGCTATCTTACGATTTGGGCAGAAAAATGTAAAGAAAAATTCTTCTTATCAGATTTACTCAAATTATTGATGAAAAACTGGACCAATGAGCTAATTATTTAGATCATGATAGCATTATTTGCTCACTATGAAAAAAGGTTACGATCAACAGATACTTGCTATTTCACAAATACAATCATTTGATCTGCAGAGAATATGAAAGAATTAAATGTACAATACATATGCTTGAGATGGAGCATAATGAAATCTAGGGACTCAAGGAAAGTAGAATGCATGATCAAAAAAAGAACAGAAGCCCTATAAGATGCATCATTCCTACAAAAACTGGCAAGTCTTGTAATAAAGTTACAGTTTTGCTTTGATTTTCTTCAAGCTATTAGTTTAAATGCTTTTAAATTCAGAATTTGCATTATTTAATTTGCTTTCAGTGTTATTTAAACAAAAAATGAATAAGTAGGATTCCAGTTATTTCACCAGGCTCCTTGAAATATTGCATTTAAGTATTATGACACAATGGCTATTTCCTTTGGAATGGGATTACTATTTGACTCGGAAAACTCTGGAGCAAGCTGTTGGAAGAATTTGTGACCATGAGAATCTGTGTTTACATAGATATAACCTGGAGGAGATGGATAATTTGCTGGACAGATCTCTTGTATCTTTGGAGTATATTCTGTGCGATACATAGTTTCATCTTGAAAAGGAGCTGAATTAGGAACTATCGCACTTACAGGTTTGAAACCTTGAGCTGGAATGATCTGATGTGGTACATAATGAGATTTGAATGTAGTTAAATCAAAAAATTTGCCCATGGGTTTGGGAATTTCCTGTTGCTTCTTAGTAATCTCTTGCCGACAGCTGCCCCAAGCTTTAAAGTCTTCCTTGGTAGTAGTATTCCCTTGAAAAGGGGCATTGGTTCTTCTTCTGTTAGAAACCGGTTTTACGGGGACAGCAGGAGAAATCTCATGCTTAACATAATGAAGATGGCTTGTGGAGTTAAAATCCATGTCGCCTGGGGGTGGAACATACTCTTTTGTTTTGCGGGCCTCAGGCAAGGAGACCAACCACGGCTGAAAACGATCCTGGAATTCAGTGGTTCCATTAAAACGAACATTGGATGCAACTTTTGCATTTTCAGGCTTGCAGCTTTTTGCAAGTTGCCCAGGTAGCCCTTTAAAATCATTCCGGTGGGTTGTGAGATCTTCGAAGGGTTGGTTGCTTGGCTTGTACTCTTCTTTCGATCTTACAAATTTTGGTTCCAGTTGATGAGCAATGTAAGAAGTGCGATGGCTAGTAGTACTATCGAAAGGCATATCTGAAAGCTTGGCTACACAAGGAGGTTTAAAACTTTGTCGGGGATTTAGTTCCCTAGGAACAAAGTCATCTTGAAATGTAGTAGAATTTCCAAACTTCACTGCAGGTGGGTGGTATATATGCTCCACCTTACTAGTTTCCCTTCTTTGGACTTCCCACGACCTATAGTCATCTTTAAGGCAAAAACCAAAACTTTACCATACAAGGGTTATTACTTAAGACCATTCCTTTAAAATTAAGCCAAATTTTTCTGGTATTAAATCTTGTGAACCAAAGAAAATGGATGTAAGCGGGCATGATAATGTTATCTGCATGTTTGTGATATGACAAAACTATCTTCTATTATCGGTGTGATAAAAACAGACAAAAAAATGTACGTGATGCCTTATTTTGACTATTTGCTTAAGGAAAAAGAAAATGTTGCATGTACATATCTATTGTGTGTTCTATACAGAAAATAGCCATATACAGGTTTTATATACAGTATCTTACATTTTACTTAGAAGTTAATGCAAATATAGAAGACTGAAAGGAACCATATAGGTCAATGGGTCATGTTCACTACTGATTGGGAGAATTCTCTCTCATAATTTCTATATCAACATTGCATTGTCTTAAAGCTTGTTGGGATTTTTTTCTTTGAATCTGAGTTTTTTACTAACAGACTGTTCTGCTATAGTTACAAAACTTACTGTCCAGTCTAAACTTCTTCACAAGCAGTTGAAATCAATTTGTTGCCTTGCAATCACTGTACTTACTTCAGCTTCAGTGTTTTTTGACTCCTTGATCCTTACTCCCTGCTGAACTGCTAACATACATTTTAAATGAAGCAGTTGCATGCTGTCTTAGTTGTATGCTGAGACTAGGCTAAATTATTCATTATTTGCTAGCTTATTACTTATGTGTAGGCCAAAGAGGAATATTTAAGTTGCCTCATAAATTATTTACAATTAATAAAGTCTGTTTATCAGAACGTATTTATATAAATGTATTTCTATCTAACGTACGCTGAAGCTTAAAGAAGCTAGTGAAATACAACTCTGGGGTTTTTTTGTGGCAAAACAGATAATTACTAGGATGATATGCAAGCTATACAGTACACAAGAAAGAAATCTAAAAGCAACTTTTGACCTGCTCTGTGTAAAAATGAGTTACATGAGCTAAAACTATCTCAAAGATATATTGGCACTTTAATTACAACCAGCCTTTGCCTGAGATAGCTTATGCATGCATATGTTAGAATTTCTCCCCTTCGTGCCAAGAAAACCTCAGAAAAGGCTTTTTGTTTAGAACCAATAAATGTCACCTCTAAACAATTGGAGTGCTGAACATCTTAAGGCATTATCACCTGCTTTCTATTATGTCTTACTCTGGCCTAAACTAAGAAATCCAGTTTCTAATATTGATAATTCAGAATACTACCTTCATCCTGGTTATTCCTCTTTCTAAGGGCGGCATATATTATTACCTTGATAGGTTGGTATGGTATCCAGTTTTCCTCCTATAGTGTGTTTTCTCTCTAGAGGTCTTACTAATGTCACTGGCTGTATTTTATGAGCATTATAATCTTTCTGGTATGTGGTTCCCAGGTCTATCTCTCCTGTGTTTGGTTTATGTTCTTCCTGTATCCGAAAAGGCCGCTTCACAATATCATATGGTAAGTAATCAGATCTGAATTAGGAAAAAAGGAAACACTAGTTTAAAAACTTTTTTCTGATAGAGTCACTTTTGTCATTTTTACATTATATGGAAAAACAACGACTAATAAGATTTACTCTGAAAAATCAATCTGATGCTGTATGTTAGAGGGATAGCAAGGAGGACAGAAAACAATAGTACATAAATCTAGGGTGTCTGATGCATGATATAGCCTTGATTCAAAGGTAGATGGTGAAGCAACTTTTTCAATGCTCTAAGTCTCATTCCTCATTTAAAAATATTCTATAGAATATCTGAAAGGAGACTAGAAAATGTTGCTGTAATTTTATAAAGAAATGATCCAGAAAGCAGACAATCAAACTACTACAGGTGGCAGCATTTACTAATTGCATGAGGAGAATGGAATATAATCAGAAACAGCATTTCACTGTTTTTATATGGGCACGTTATGTTAAAAGGGTGTATATTACACATGTAGGTGTTTAAACAGTACATGCAATACAGAACCAGTCTTGCAGAATGGTATTTGGCCTTTCTAGGTACGTCCCATTTGGTTTTCTTATAAACAAATTAAGAAGTTTCACTTGTTGCCCCTATAGCTTAAAAGAAAAACAGTAATAGAAAAAGTAAAGGTTTATGCTCCTGCTACATTATTAATAATGAGTGATGTCTTTTTCTAACTCTTTGAAAGATGGTCTTTAATTTTGTAAGCGTAACATCAGAGTCTGTGCACTAACAGACCTACTGAACTCCTTTAGAGTTGGCTTTCTTCTAACTCCTCATAATTTAGAACTGTCTGAATAAAAGAAATATCCCTGTTCCTTTTTCTTAAGGTTTCATTTTCTCACTATCTCAGATTCCACAGATGTATTACAGAAAGTTCTCCAGCTTGGCAGCTTTTTCAGGCTCAATGATACCTAGATTTCCGAAACAGGCTGAAAACAAGGACAAAAATTTTAGATTATTTTTACAGGTTAAAGGATGCTGTAAAGAATGCAAATCTTTTTGTATGTGTGCTTCACTATTTTTTATGACCTTTTTGTGGTAATTGTATTTCTACACTCAACATATATACTTTTAAATATGCTAAAAGTGTAAAGGATGCAATGATTGCATTTTGAAAATGATTGCAATACATTGTTCAGTTCCCCCCCCTTAAAAGGCAAAGTATGAGAAACTTTATAGAGTAATTGTAAAACACATTGCTTCAAAATGTTTACTTAAATGTTGTAATTCCTTCCATTTTCCCACGATGCACTTGGTACTCTTGTTTCGGCTTAAGGCTCCGGGGAGGAGAGATGTTGCTATACTTGGGATACTTTTCCACATACTCTGTTGTGAGGCACGGCTGTTGTCCATTATCATAAATTCTTGTGGGTTTCTGAGGGCAGCGATGGCGCCTGGGTAAAGCACATCAGGAGATCATTTTGAATAGTTTCATTTAAGGGGGAAAACCCATGCTCTATCTACTGGGAGTGAATAACAAATGGGGAAGATCAAACAATGTTGATAGCTTGTGTTTAAAATCCTTTCTGAGTGATAGAAACACAAAATATTGTGCTGATGGCATAGGTCCCAGAGCACGGTATACTAATACGGTAATAAACAGTATCAGTATGCGAATTAGTCCTTAGTTCAGAATACAAAGGACGGATGGAGTTGATCTCAGTTCTCTGATGCTACCACCAAGATGCGCTTTTCTCTCTTTTTTTAAACTTTAATGATATTACTAGTCTTATTTGCGAGAATAACTATGCTTCATTTCTCCTCTCATATTGTCTCTTTTTTACTGTTTTCCCCCATAACTTGTTCTTTTATTTTTGTGCATGTGCTCACCTATTTTCACAGCAACTCTTGATTAACCCTTTTTGACTAAAATTTTAGTGGTGTGAAATCTCACGTGCACTTCTTGTGCTCTGCGGGCTGTTTCTGACTTTTCAAC
>Ga0065711_1000132_pt1 | contig 106115 bp, 76 predicted proteins | sample Hoacrofraction12_FD_59098 | JGI IMG/M metagenome (GOLD analysis project Ga0065711, IMG submission 59098) | Hoatzin crop microbial communities from Cojedes, Venezuela - Epithelial fraction 12 v2 (version 2) | ecosystem: Host-associated > Birds > Digestive system > Esophagus > Crop | place... | reverse complement strand
CGGGGTGAGAAATGAGTCCCAGGGAGAAATCTGAAGAAAAGATTGTTCAGTCCTCTTCTAAGCAGAGGGTCAGGGTCAGGTTTACCTGTTTATTCCTTGATCTAGAGCACTAGTACCATTTAAGAAACCACAGAAATAAACCCACGTTGAACACAAGCGGTTAAAGCTTTTCAGCTTACAGTAAGCTCTCGGTTCTGAAGCCTCCAGAGAAGCACAATTAATTAATTGGTATGAAGCAGTACTACACCTTGGTGATACCTGTTTATTCCGACTCAGCCACTTCCTGAATTCATATAAAGTAATCTAGACAACAAATCTAATTTGTTTAAATCAACTAGAGAGGTCATAATAAATGACTACTATAAGAAATTCTGACATAATAAATTATAGCAAGTCATGAGTAAGTTAACCTAACTGATTCATAAAGGCTCAAAAGTTAGACTCTGCGCCTACCGATTTTCCAGTTCTCCTTTGAGGTAGTTTTTCCTGAATTACTTCACGTGCCAGAAACCAAACCTACATGTGTAGGCAACATGCGAACACCTCAATTTTTCCTCTGCAATGCAGACTCCACAAACATTAACCCATTTCTACTGTGCAGCCGATGAAACGGAAATTGTGTCCCAGAGATCACCGTCTTCAAGGGCAGAGGTTCCAGAGATCATGAAAACTGAATGTGGAGTCTCTGAACGTTTGAGGCCTTATCTGAGAGAAACGCAATCGGACTAAGGCCAATTAAACAGGACCTATCGATTTAGGCCAGATGAGAATCTGAAATCCTGGACCTGTGGATCACGGATGTTCAAATGTAGCGACTCTACGTCCGGCTTCTTCCTGGTAATTAAACAACTGATGCAAAGAACACGTTGCTAACAAGTGTTTCTGCACGCCACTTTTGGCCCCAAACTCGCCAGACCCAAATGTTGGGGTTTTTTTCCCCACAAAAATGGATTATTAATGTGGTATTTAATCTCAAAGCAAGGAAGGTAAATTCCTTTTGGACTCCATACACGGTTTTCTTCTCCAGCACCCAAATGTGCATTGGAAGTTCAGCAGCAGTGTCACCCAGCACTCTTGCAAGTGGTGACAAATAACATCTGCAATGGAAACGGCAGGGAAAAACTAGATAGACAGAATGTAATTACTTGCATTGGGATCCGGCCAAGACATTCAAATTAGCAACAGGACGATGAGAAAAATCTTGTAACGAAATCTGAAGCCAAGTAACACCTGGAGTGCCCTTTTTGCTAGGCAGATGCAATATCAAAAGCTGGAGGATGGCAGCAGAACAAGATTGCGTTTCCAACGCCAGGCAGATGCCGCCGGTAAGACTACGCCCAGCGTATCTGCCTGGAGGACATGGCAGCCCACCTCGAGGTGTTCCTCAGGGGCGGAGGGCAGGAGAATCAGCTTCTGAGGAAAACGACCAGAAGACATGGGAATGTGGCTGGTGGCCTCTGCTCCAGGAAGGGTGGGAAAAGAAGAAGTTGGAAAAAGTTTTCAAGTGTATTTCAGCAAGATTTCTCGATGTGTTAGGTTCCATGACACTTTCCAGAAGAGATTAAATAGCCACCACAGAAACCGCTTCTGGCTGTGTTCACTATGACTGAATGAAATAATACTTATTTTCTTCAGATTTAACCTATAGATTCGTTCTGCAGAACCAAAAACTAAGAAAACAGATCAGATGCTCTGAAAACCAAACACTTCAAAGGAGGACCTCTGCTATAAAGAGAAGGAAACATCCGTACCTGTGTTGCCTAAGGAGGAGCTGGGCTTGGTAGCATAACAACCTGTAAACAGCATTCAGATTAATTTGATTCCAGAATTAACCTACCACCTCCCCTTTTTCTACCCCTGCACTGTAAAACAAACAAAGATGTTTCTGTTATGCAGAAGCAGAGAAACCAGAAGGATGGTCAGTGATTAAAGGCACGGCACCCAAGAAGGGACAGAGAATCTGCTGTCCGTCCCACCTCGGACGCTGTCCGGGCCATCAGACAGCTCGAGGATGCAGACAGGCACCCACGGAATGCTCCCGGGCAGCCCTCCCCCCGCCTGAGGCTCCTTTCTGTACAGTGAAGATAACAAGGCTTGGTTTGCCTCCTGGAGAAAGCAAAAGATAAAAATAACTGGTGTCAGTAACTGATGTGTACAAAATGTTATGTTCGCTTTAGATTGTCGTATGAAACCAGAAAATGAAGACTGAAAAAGAAAATCTAAACTTGCATTTGGATTTTCTAGAAGACCAAAGCACAAGGCTCCTAATTATTACTGATTTTTGCCTTCTTAATCCGATATCTTTAGACCTTCTGGAAAAAAAAAGAAAGGCAGCTACAATCAAAAATGCAGTTGAATGAAAGGTTAACTTATAATAACATTACATAGCAGATTCCGTCCTGATCCACCATTAGGGCTAAGGAAATGCTCACTCTGGTGGAGCACGGAGCTCTGAACACGCTGGCACATCCCCTTGTCGGGGCTCATCAGCACTGGTTAAATCAGTTTAACAGCAAAGGCAGCGTGGCAGGTGGCAGCTTGGAGACCCCAAGTTACGTGCAGTATTTCATAGCGACGGATGCTGCCGAAGGAGGGGAGAAGCACAGTCTGTAGGAGAGGTCCCAGAAGCTGAGCCTGGTGTCTGACGGAGCGCTGGGCAGCTCTGCGGTGCCAAAGGGAAGGGGAAGGAGGAGAGGCAGGGACTCAGGATGCCAGGAAAGAAAAATAAATCTACTGACCTAGGAGCTGCAACAAGACTCAATTATCAGTTCTAGAAGAACCTCACTTCGTGTGATTTCTGTGACATTTGTTGGTTGAGGGATCCTGTATTCCATAACAGATACCGTATTCCAGGTGTGTACATGCTGCATCAGCTTATTGCCAGTCTTCCCTTTCCCCACAGCTTTGTTTTTTTTCGAAGCATCCAGCTCCTTTAATTTTGAGGAGTATCTTTTTATTCCTCTAATCTGTAGGCAAGCCAACATCAGAACAAGCAAGCAGCTATGGATCACGCTCTGCTGGTTCTCAGATAAGCAAGGAAAGTGCAGTAAAGCTTTGAAGGGATTTTGAATATCAGAAAAAATTTTGGCAATAGCTAAAGTTCATAGTATTTCTGAATTACTGGAACCTAAAACAGAAGAGATGATGAGAATAACTGAACAGGTTTAAAAAAACAGCCTCAGAGATTAGTGCTGCTTGGAGGTTAGAGGCAGCATGAAACATCCTGCCAGAAAGGTACACAAGGAGCAGTTTCATAGTCTCATTAAGGTTGGAGAAGGCCTCTCAGATCAGATCCAGCCGTCAACCCAACACCACCATGCCTGCTAAACGTGGCCCACAGTGCAATACCTTCATGTTTTTTTAAACACCTCCAGTGATGGCGACTCCACCATTCCCCTGGGCAGCCTGGTCCAACTGCTGACCACTCTTTCGGCAGAGAAATTTTTCCTAATATTCAATCTAAACCTAGTATTCAATCTAAACATCCCTGACACAACTTGAGGCCATGTCTTCTCGTCCTATCGTTGGTTACTTGGGAGAAGAGGCTAACCCCTACCTCACTACAACCTCCTTTCAGGTAGTTGTAGAGAGGGATGAGTTCACCCCTCAGCCTCCTCCAGACTGAACAACCCCAGCTCCCTTAGCCGCTCCTCGTAAGAGTTGTTCTCCAGACCCCTCCCCAGCCTCACTGCTCTTCTAAAGAGCTTGCTTCAGAAGCACGTTTCTGATTCAGTCAGCAGGGCAAGAAAAGGTCCCTTGCGCCAGCCTGACGAGACAGTCCGAGCACACCCCAAAGAAATGCCCGACGTATTCCCTCTGAACTAAGCCAGGAGTAAAGACAACCCAGGAACCTGGCTTCAAATTGCTCCTGCCCGTAAGTTTTCTAATGCCTGGTGGTACACAGCACCCTCGCTGCTAGAGCCCGTTGAACCCTTTCTGTTCCTGACGGAGGGCCAGCAGGCGCAGCCGGGCTCCCCGGGCAAGCGTGCCGCAAGGCAGACGGCCTCCGCCAAGAGGAGAGCGATACCCGCCTGCCAGCTACCTAATTGCGGAGCTGGTGTCTGCTGGGCAGCCAGCTGCCTGCCCGGCCTTCCAGATGGAAAGGAGAACGGAGCAGAACGCAGACGGTGAAGGGTACGCGGAAATCAAATTAAATAAACACTACTTGCACTACAGTTGCGATCTGGTTTGACTGGCTCTCTTTTATGAGAAGCACTTCAAGGATTTTCTTTTTCTGCATGTGGTAAAAAAGTAAGTAGAGTATAGAAGAAGGTGATGAAGCAAAAGTGCTAGATGGTCTCTCTTGCATTTGGAGCAGCTGCCTTTAATCTCCAAGTATGCAAGCATATTTAACAGCTATAAGTGAAAAGCTCAGAGGTTCCTTTTTGATTATTACAATTTTGACTTTTCTATGAATCCTGTCTAAACCCCTTCAGTCTGCACGCTGGAATAACTGCTCGCTTTTCCTTCTCTTACTGTTCCCATTGAGGGCAGTAACACCAAGACCTTCTCCTGGTCCTAATCAATGAGAACAAGAGATAGCAGCTTTTTGGAGCCCCGGGAGAGGAGGGTAGGTAATTTCTCACTCACCCAACACTTCGATGATGCCTGAGATAAGATGAGTACTTATCTGAACAAGGTTCCTTGTACAGAATATTAGCAGAGCATCAAGGGTAGAGTTCCAGCTGACTCACTGATGTCAATACCAAGACATTTATTTCAGTGTGGCATGTTTATCCTTAATTACATAATAAACCATTTTTCAATGGCATCAAATGAATGCAAAATTAACACATACCCCCCTGGTGCTAGCATACGGTTATGGCCATTAAGCCACAGCTGAAAATGTCTGCAGAAATCTGATAAGGTCGTTGCTGGATTACAAATCACTGCAACTTCAGTACGAGCAAGTCCATCTAAAACATTAGACAATCCACCCCGAAACTCTGGATTTGACCACTGTCATCAGGAGATTTTAGAAAGAAAAATACATGCTTCTCCAGGTGAAATCAGGGCCTAAGTAGGATATGAGCTATTCCAGATAATCCCACACAGTATTTTTAGTTTTATATAAAAAGATTCAAGTTTTATCACACAGAACAAAAGGGAATACAGACAACATCTAAACAAATCAGAATCTGAACAACTAGAAACAGTAGGAATTCTAACCTGTCTCTTTCTTGAGCTACAAGTATTCTGCAGAGATGCAAAATCAGTTTTTAAGTCTCATTTTCCTCCACAAAAAACCAGCCTCACCAGAATTTATTTCTAGTAAGGGTATCTGAATGTACATTTCTCTGTTCATGCTAGTATGCACACTAAATAGTCAACTAAATTCAAGTAGAACAATAATTGGGTAATGTGTATTTTACAGAAGCAAACTTAAAATACTTTACTATTAAATGAGCAACTTAAGTGCTCATGATCAGAACAGAACGGTATTCTCCAGAGTTTCTAAACCTACAACACACAAACAGCAAACTGATAGATTTAAGAAAAAGATCAGTTCCAGAAATATTTTGAAATTATTTATGGCTTGATGAAAAAAAGTGTAGCAAACCTAGTAAGACCACTTGATTAGTAACGTAACATTTGTCCAGCTTTACCCATCAGCGCTTTAGGAATTTCCTGTTCTGATCATGTATAGCTTCCGCACCGACCTCCTTAACCACCACACATCACAGGGAGGATAGTGGAATAGTAGGGTTTCCTCTGTTACACATTTTAAAAGAACAGAAGGATATTAGGGCAGTAACGTTGACAAAAGTGGAACACTAGAATTTTATTTTCCTAGTTACCCTCCTAAGGAGGTATTTTCATAAAATCCTAGTTAGATAGCGATTGCCTCCCAAATCACAACGTGTAGAAAAAGAGTCAAAGCCATTCTGGAGGTAATGAAGCCCTTCATAGAACTGCCCATGGTTTTCCTTCCCGCCAGAAACCCAGCCTGGAAGTACTCTTTGTCTTCAGCAGAAGGGTAGATGCTGCTTTTACATTTTCTGGTGACGCAAAATTAACTACCAGCCCAGGGAAACCGGAATGAACTTTGCAGAATCAGGCATTAAATCTCCTTTGGTGTTTGCCTCACATACATGGCAGCAGGACTAAGCCCACGTTCCTTGAATTAAGCCATAGCTAGATCAAAATGAGTTTTCTTACTACCTTTCTACTGCTGACTTACAGGTCCTTTCCCTAGACAGAGAATTCTGCCAGTAAAATGAGCTTTGATCCAGGTTCACAGCTGATGGAAACTAATTTGAATGCTGTTCACAGCTGGGGTGAACCAGTGGAGCCCAGCTGACCTGCTTCTAATTTGATGCTTCTACCACTGCAGATTTGCATTTAGAATTAAACTCATCAAGTCAAATTCCCACTACTTTCATACTCTCTCCAATCATAGAGACCATAAGCAGTGCATGCTCTTTGGCCTTTCAGATGTAATCATTAGTCAGAAAAACACTCTAACTAAATGAACCTCTCCTCCTTGCCATCTTCTCTCTTTTCCAGGTCTGCTTACAAGACTTTTTCCCCTACTTTGTGTTCCAGAACTCATCTTCCTCTGTTACTACAAGTAAATTTAAATAGTTGATCTCAACATTAGATAGACTCACCATAAAAATTATTTTTTCCTTTTGCTAGCTAGCCTTCTATGCAGTTCAATTCCTTCAAGGATCAGGCGTGTCGATGAGCTTACCCTTTGCTCAAAACCAGGGACCTGACCTTACCAGTTTGCACAAACAGTGTCACAAGACCAAGCACACGCAGAAAGCAAGCCAACGAGTGTCTGACAGAGCAACTTACTAAACAAATGCAAGATTTGCTCAGAGCAGCAACAGACTAAGAGAAAGGGAATAGCAATCTTTTTAAGGATGCTTACTCAATGACAGAAGATTAAACATGGAAGTCTCATGGCTAAATTAGTTGGTAGGACGACAAATCTTTCAGGGCTATTGATGTGTCATTGATGAGTAAATGCCAAGCCCAGGCCCCCAGAGATTCACAGACCTTAAAATTCCTACAAATGCCTCCTGGAAGGTGTTCAGAACAATCAGCCGATGCTGCAGGAGTCTGCCTCCTCCCTTGCCCACATCCACGCAGCCGGCAGCTGGCCCTGGACCACATCAGAGGCTGAAGTCCACTTTTCCATCTTATCCCCTCAGGGGTTATTCAGAACTATTTGTATTTCCTTTTAGCATTATGGGAGTTCCTTTATTTCTCCCCTATCAAACTGGTATTTATCAGGAAACCATTTCTGGCATCTAACACCTACACAGCACCCTTCCTTTCTGTTTTTGTCATATCTATGACCTTAGAAAGTCTCCTGTCGTTTCTCCACCTGGCGCTGCTGTAGTTATGTGCCAGATATCTCCAGGTATAACAGATGGCAGAGGAGCCGTCTGTATTTTCAGTTCAGAGTCAATCTTTTCAACAGGTTATGACAGTTTATGCCACTACCCTTCTTTATGCTTTTTATGCCTTTTTTTTTAAAAAAAAACAACCCCCCAACAGCCTACATTCTACAGTTGAGCGCAGCGAGTCGGAAAAAAGATGATGTCTGGGATGGTGCAGGGTTAATCACAGTTTTGGGGTGTGGGTAGATGTGAAGGAGTTCATATTACTCGGATAGGAAAGATCTATTTCTTTATACACCTTTGTAAAAGTATCTGTAAAAATGTCTATTCGTCATAATTTCTGGCCTTAAAAGCCTCCTGTCATTTCAGACTATGGGAGAGAGGGGAGAGGCAGAAATCCAAGTTCTATTTAGCATCTCTATTGCTTTTTAATGATCTCTTCAGCATCTTAAATGATCATTTAATATCTTCTGTCATCATTTTTCAGAGTCCCACACAATCCTGAACATTACTGTCTGTTTTCACAGCTCCTGGCTCGCCAGCATTGCGAGGCATCAGCAAGCTTTTAACTCCTGTCTAAGCTGGCGAGGCTAACAGTCACATCCATCACGCGACAGACTCGGTGACAACTCGTTGGACTAATCCTAAACATCCCCAACGCCGTTCATTGCTTGCAAGTCCATAACGGCTGGTTTTCCTCTGCTCAGCGTGAATCTGTCCTGTTCCATCTCCTTTCAAGCTGTTGTCTCTTACACTTCAGACACCAAACGCTGCATATTCCAGCCCAGTTACACCGGCGCCTGCGAAAAGCCACTGCCGCTCCTTCGGGCCCTTTCATTACAGTCATCTCTCTTTAAAAGAGTCCGTTGTTGGTTTTAATGTCTGGTAAACTCTATTTTCTTTCTTTTTGTGGAATTGAAGAAATAAAAATTATTTCCCCTTATTTTTTTCTGTCAAAATTTGTACCATCTTTTACTCATTTCCCAGGATCTCACTAAAATGTTGCTATTTTCTCCTCTGTTCATATTTTTTACTTTATATCTTCATTAAACACATCCATTCCTGCTTTCAAATGCCTCTCCTCATTAACGTCTATATTGGCATTTAATTCGGCTAGAAACATTGCAAATTTAGGTTTTACATTAACCTATCGCTCTTATAACTTTATCTGAAATGAGGATCAAGGTGCATGCCCTTTTCTTCTGTTTTTACTTCTCATATTGGATGACAAGTACCCTGAGGAAAGCTAAAAGTTGTTTGTTTCCTGAAGTCTGCTTAGATATTTATAAACACATTTATAAATAGGTTTCCAAATTCTGGCAAAGAAAAAACCAACTTATCAAACCCCTTAGCTGATTTCACAATTTATATCCTCTAAAACCCAGAAAGTAGACGCTCCCATTAGAAGAGCGGGCAAAACAAACCAATATTCTGCAAAAATGAAATACAAAGTGAGATGTGCAAATGAGCAGCTAAGAGCTGACACTCATTTTAGCAGCCTTCAGAATACAGCACCATAGAATCATAGGCTGGAGAAGACCTCCAAGCTCATCCGGTCCAACCGTCCCCCCCAACACCACCACGCCTGCTAACACACCCATTCCAGGACTGACGTAATTCTGCAAGCGCACGCAGCTGCCTGTTAAGGTTCGACGCTGGTACCGGTCATCTCAAACTGGCAGCACTGGAACGTTCCCAGTGCTCCGTAGGAGGCACCGTCCGTGTGCCGAGAGGGACAGGACCCTCCGCAGTCCCAGCTTCCTGAGAGCGTCAGCTGGACGGGAGCAAGCATTGTGCTGCTGCTTGCTCTGGTTAACTTTTTCTTTCCAGACAAGTTCTTCCTAGTTAGAGTTGAGCAAGGAGAAAAAAAACAAACCATGGTGGAGACATGTTCAAAGCGAGGTACATTTGCGACTATTTACACCGGCCACGAATCAGACTTCCTCAAGACATCGGAATTTTAATACTGAATAATGATTTTATTCTACTCTGAGTTTATATACTGTAACTTTCTATAATACTTCTGGTTTTGTATGCATTTTCATCCAGTCTATGACTATTCAGGAAGTTCAAAAAAAAAAAAAGAGAGAAAAAATACAAGAGAAAAAAACATACCAATTCTGCTTTCATGTCCCTTAAAAAAATTGGATTTGAATTTGATAAAATAAGGATTAAAAATGTTTATTTTTTCAAATTAACAGAACAATCCAGTGCAGCTTTTCCCCCCCAACAAATGTTAATAAAACAGGTGTAACTTGAACGTCCTCATTTGCTGAGACCTGTGCAGATCTCGCCTCCCAGGAGGTCAGAGCAGACAGTGCTGCACTGAGCTTTCTGCCGTGCACCGCCAGCACAAGCCCAGCTCACGGCAGTGGGTTCTGTTCCCTCCGCTTTTGATGTGCGGACGAGTCCTCACACAGATATTCCCAAAACTGCAGCCACTGATTTGTTTCAAGTTTTTAGAAAAAAAGAAAAAAACTACACATCAGAAAATCCCTACTGAATGATTTTTTTTTTCTTTCTTCTTCTTTCCTTCCTCTCTCCCTACGCCGGAGAAAAGGCAAGGAAGCATTGAAGGACAACAGAACTAGGGCTTGGAATGAGAGATACCGGTGAGCAAATGGATATTAGGAGAAAAAGCGTCCAAAGGGAGCACAGAAACAGACATATAGACTTTGAAGCACTGGAAAATCCTGTACCATCTTTTTTTGTGAGAGAAAAATTGAGGACAAATGCTAAGCAGAGCTCCTGAATCTAGAGACCCAGCTGAATTCCCCAGTCAGACTATGCCTCCCCAGCTTAACGCACAAAACCTAAGTGGAGGAGCTTTCTCCTCTTCCCTTGAAAAAAGCAAAGCCTACAGCAATGCTGGCACACTCAAAAAAGGAAGTTTTCACCCAAACTAAATGCAAAGCTGTGCAGAAAAAAATTATAAGCAAAGCTCAAACCTATCATCATTATTAAGAGGAAGCAATAAAATCCAACGCTCCCTTCTCCTCCCTTCCCTATAAATTTAGCACTTGGCTAAATTTATGGTGCAGTTATTTCCAGGAAGCCTTCTTCACAGTGACTCTGCCTCCCTTCCCCCTCCCTGCCAGCCAGCAGAGGAGGCAGGAGATGCTCGACCTTGCAAAGGACAGCACTGCTAGGGGAACAGAAGAGTTCTACAACAACCGGGCACAGAGCCATCAGTTCTTTAACAGGAATATTTTGCCTTTCAAGCCTTTGGATTAAAAAGTGGGAGTAAGGAAAAAGGTTTAAAGGGAGCCTCTGGGAAGAGACAGAGAACGGGGCGGGAGAAGCAGCAAGGCAAGCAATGTATATATATATTTTTCCAGGATCCTTCATGTGCCCTGAATGGGAAGCTTATCAAAAAGAGCACAAAGCTGGTCTGACAAGATAACACAGTGAGTGGTATCAGGGGAAAGAAAAAATCCAATCTGTTAACAGAACCTTTCACGAGGCATTTTTTTGGTTGCAGAATAGGTGTACTTGGGCATTCATGCAGTGACTCATGGCACTCCCTCTGACGGATGGCGAGGGGTTGAAGCGGTTGGTCTCGAGCAAATGAGGCGTGCTCAAGGAGGAGTTGTTCACAGAAAGCAAGAACTTCTCATGTTCTGAGATACTGACAGGCAATTCCTTGTCTGTCAGAGATATCAATGCAGTTTGCAAGAACTTGCGAGGAAAACTTATCTCTTGTCATTGTTCGCTTTCTGTCTGCGACTCTGGGGTTTTTAGTATTTTCTAACTTCTGTTTGTGCCTTGGAAACAGCAAAAGCAATTTATGTGCTCCATCTCCTCAGGGTAAATAATGATTAGCATCTTTACTCCCTTCAAACGGGACTTTTTTGAAACCTAAAGTTGGCTTATTGTTGTCTTGGGTTTTTATCAGCATGTTTTGCCTCATATAATGGCACTTCAGCATCTTCTGCTAGTACTGGATTCAGGACATGGAGGTCTTATTTGTACAGGCTTGAGAACCCCAATTAGGATGAAAAAGCATAATCTGTTACATTTCAAATGCAAGTTTTGATCTCCAGAGATAGATATGGACTTAGAGTGCCAGAAGTAGTCAGCTTACTGTAAATTAATTGCAAAATCACCAAGGACTCTTGTGGAATCCTTCAAGAATATTACAGAAGCAAAAAATTCACGGTGCACTCATCTCCTCACCTCAAAATGCTAAGAAGTTACTTGAAGTGAAAGGATATGGTCTGAAACACACCCAGTTCCTACCCCTGATCTCGAACGGATCTCTCCCGCTGATCTTTCCAGTCCTTGTCTCAAGTTAAATTTCAACGTCCACAACATCCTTGGCAAGGAGTTCCATGGGCCAGTTATTCACTGCACAAAAATTTATCTCCTTTTGCTTTGAACTTAGCTCCTTTCTGTTGATGCCCCCTTATTCTTGCATCCTGGGTTTTTCTTATGATTTCACGCACTACTTCTCTTAGTCCTTTCTTTCCCAGACCGCAGTGGTGTGTCTCACCAACCCTTCCTCATGCAGAAGCCTGACAAGACACGTCCCATTCAACAGCAGCCTTCAGCAATGTCTACATGGACCACTACGCTGAGTAACTCTGCCTTCTACTTCCCATTTGGCCAGTTTGCAAGTGAGAGTCAGAATTCCAAGAGAACTGGCCACGTGTCTACTGTTGAGCTACTGAAAAAGGCAAAATTAAACAGGTCAGCTTAAACCACGCAGGAAGAGCTACGGTGGGGCTTTATTTTCAAGCTCAGAAATTCCCTTTTCTGTATGTTGGGAGGGAGGAAGGAGGAGAGAAAGCCTTGATAAAGCCAGTTGCATTTAAAAAAAGGGGACAGAATTTGAGAATTTTTTCCTACAGAATAAGCATACAATGACCTTAAAAACCTGATGATATTTTCCCTTGGACTATAAGCTTAGGATCTTTTAACCGTTCCATCTATACTACTCGGAACTATAAAACCTCTTACTGCATATGTCAAACTTCTAACAAGACCCCCTAATACTTCACAATCCCCCCCGCCCCCTCAGATACTGAGCAGAAATATAATCTCTACTGGGATTTTGAAAGAATTTTTAAGACATTTAGTTCTAAACCACTGTTTAAATTATCTGCACACAGACATCACGCTCTTGGCTTTACCCGATTTAAACAAGAAAATCAGATGCACGCTTGTTATTTCAGACTTCGCTCCTTTCCTCACTTCTAGCAAAGGTTTGTTTATTTTTTTAAGCTATGAAGCTGTTCTAGCCAGCTCCTCTCATGCTGAGAGAAAAGCACGCTTCATCCATTATTTTCTCTCCAAACCTCCTAAGGAGATAATTAAGCATTGCAATTGATTGCAATTTATTAATCAGACAGCCTGTTACAACTTTTTTTTTTTTTAAAACCATAACTTTACAGTTGGAGAAGAAGAGGTAGAATATCCAGCCAGATTTCCTTAAGTGCAATTCATTCTAAGTTGTTCTCATTCTCGTTTTATCCATTATGCCTTGGCCAAGATTTTAAATGGATCACAGAAAAGTGTTCATTTACTTTGTTGTGGCACACAGCAAGCCTGTTTCACACAAGAAAACAGACAGCGTTCTGTCCCATCCATAGTGTACCACCGATATCTGGCTGCTTTCCCCTAACCTCCACCGCCCACCTGTACTGTTTGTGACTGATAAAAGATACTATCTCCACGCTCATGCCTTACCACTAGTGCAGTCACCTGCAGCAAGCTTGAGCATAACGTTCCAGTTGTTGCCCAGATAAATCTTTTTGTGAAATTAAGCACCGTACAGCCACACACGATTTCCTAAGGGAAATGCACTTTTGGAAACAAATGCATGAAAACCTTGTTCACCAATGCTCCAATTTAATTTATTGTGTCTTATCATTGTGCGTGGTAGCACTGCTGAAGGGTTTTCGTGACACATTTGAAGGATACCACGGAGACACGTTACGCTGATGTAATACCTAAGACATTCCCAACCAAATTCTAAAATCAAATGGCGACTCTGATCTCTCAGACCAGAAACCTGTAGAACTGAAAGCACAAGCTCTTCACAGCTTGACTCAGTAAAGCTCCATGGCTGGTACAGTAGCCAGGCAAATCAGGTTCCCTCACCTTCGGGGTGCTCAGACCTGCTGCCTGCCATCTTGGAATGAGTACAGGGCTACTGCACTACAAGAAGAAGTTTCCTTCAACCTTCAAAAGTTCAGTGGTACTCATTTACTGGAAATGGACAGTACAAGCAGCTTGTAAGAAGTATTTCCAAAACAGTAACTTCACCACCTCCAACAGTGGTCCCTCGAGTTTTAAATTTCACGAGGCTTTTTACTGGTTTAGGACTTTTGGAAAAGTTTGTAACACACTAAACACCACAGAGCTGCCTGAAGCGTTCTGCCGTCTTTACTTTGGTGATCTGCCTCAGCATCAACTCCTTTTTCAAATCTGTCTAACCAAGATGGCCAAACCCACTCCTCTCTCTCTCCCTGTCATACCCAAACTCTTCCCAAAATTAAGAGCTAATAGGCAATGAATCCCAGCACAGCCCTTAGAGCGTAGCAGTAGACTCAAAGGGAACATTGCTCTAGTCTGGGAAGCTGTTAGAACAGGTAGGCTGAAAGTTGGAAGTTTCATTTGTCTCAGGTTGCGTTTTTTCCCCTTTTATCACAAGGTATACAAAACAACCATTGTTTCTGAAGTGCAGAGGTCATTCTGAGCTCACAACATTAGACTTTACACCTTCTGTTTTCATTTGGCTGGCAGATATTGCCTATCAAAAGGAGACAAACCCCAAAACACTCCCCCCACTCCCGAACCTCCCCCCACTACAGCAACAGAGTTCATTTAGCTCCACCTTAGCAGATGAAGGAACACCTTAAGGGAAGATTCTATAATCCTGTGCTAGCTTCTTGACTTGATTCTATCCTTTGCAAAACCTTTTCATTGAGAGACTTCTTGAACAGAAGAACCAAAACAGCTCCTCCCTCTCAGCTGCCATCTCATTAAAAACAACAAACAGCAAAACTAACAAATAAAAGACCCCCAACGTTTTGAATGGACATACTTATTCTGATAAAAATTTGAAATAGAGATGATGTTGTAAGACGGAATTCCTCTAGCCTAAGAGAGCATGAGAGATGCAGACCTATCTGCCCATCTCAAAGTCAGCACTGCACCTGCAGCTCAGCTCTGACCGAAGCTGCAACGGGAACTTTGCTCCTGCCTCATCTTTCTCTCCCTCTTTCCCTATGCAATGTGTTGAAGACAGTTACTTTAGTTTTGGTTTTCACAAAAATTCGAACGACTAACATGGTTCAATTGGTTTCTTTTACCTGTTTTTGCAGAGCTAGAAAAGAGTAAGAACATTGTTCTCAGCTACACAGAACAATAAGTACCTGCATTGTCAGCGTTTTTGATGCAAGTCAGAATAAGTTTTGGTGGAGATCCATGGCTGCTTTGTCTCAACAAGATGAGCAATCCCATGTATGCTTGTTACAGAAGTTGTGTGTTTACTTCAGCGTGCACTTCGCACTGCTGCTCAGTTTTGAGGGAAGCTCTCTGTAAATCAGAATCTTTCTCCATAAAGTTTTCAAGGATTGGATATTGCTGAATTGAGCAGGGAAATTAATGGAAAGCCACCAAGTTCACTTTGACCACAGGACTATAAACTTGTGTTTCACCAGACATTGTTTACATTCAGCAAGAACCTTTGCAACCCTTCCAAAATCTTTATCATGTATTAGTTACTATTTCACTGGTTTTTGACCTTTTATAAGTGGATGTTTACACACACCACTCATCAGCACTTCAAACTGATGGTAGGCTCTTACATTCTAAATTCACCTTTTTCTTCTCTTCTAGATACACTGCAGAAATTCATCAGTGCAAACAAAGAGTAATGCAGCAAATCACCACCGGACCAGGTTACGTCGCTAAGAATCACCACGCCATGCTGAAGAGCTCCCACTGGAGTCTTTGTACAGAAACACAACTAATTGCTGTTTTCTAAAGAACATATTTGCTTCCCCCCCGCTGCTCTCTCTGAATACATAAATCCCAGAAAAAAGCATTTTAACACATTCAAATATAATCAGCAACTAGTCATTTGAGCTGAAGTTGGGGAACAATCAACATCCTAAGGAGAACTGAGCATTTTCTCTTCATCACAGCGTGCAGCAGCTGACTGGCAAATAGATGTCGTTGCTTATTCTGCTACGTAGAAACCTCTGAGCAGTTTTATTTTTGTAGATTAGCCCAGTCTAAGGCGAGACACACATTTATGAGGTGAAGCACAGATACGAAGAGCAGCAAGATGAGGCGTAGAATACAGCATTCTTGCAATGGTCACTGTATTGATTTTTACATTGTTTTGCTTCTTCCACGGGATTGTTGAAAGCTGGAGTTTGTTAACACACGTAAAAGGTGAGAGTACCCTCTACACAAATGAGAGTATCATCTTCTGGAAACTTTTGGCAGCACAGCTGCCACAAGAAACTAAAAAATTCCTTATCAAAAATACGCCTTAGATGGGAAGAAGCATACATACGCAAAACACTCATGTAAAACAGTTCTCCTATCAGCTTCAGCACAAAACTTCATGAAGTAACGTTGCCATTCTCTTACGCTATTCCCTACTGTAGTCTGGGAGGGATATCAAAGCTCTAAGCAGCAACAGTCCTACCTTGAAAATAGGAAAACATTTCTGTAATTTGGAAGAACATGCCAATAAGACCTTATTTAGATGAGAAACAATGATGAATTTTCCAGTCTCTAGAGGAACAATGGTATCAGAACGGTATGGCAGCACTCGAAGTGTTAATATTGCCTGCCAGCTTCTTGGCCACGAAGAGTTAGACAAGTCAGTAATTTAAATGCAGGAGCCTGGCCCCAGGGAAGCAGCGCCAGTAGCAGCAATTACTCTTCAAAAGTGGAAAAATAAGTACTTCGAGCCAACAGCAGTTAGGTATCTATGTCTGGAATATTTTATGCAGAATCCAGAAGCCAAAACTGATTAGCATTATTTGTCCATTAATCTAGATAATAAACAATGGAAAAAGGGTCGGAGCCTGACAAACACGAGCCATTTTTAGAGTACAAACTGTAATTTCCCCTCTTTCTACAAGCATCACAGATATGCTGTGTTTCAGAAGAAGCTGTGGTCCAAGATCTTCCTCTCATACACACTATAACAAAATATCATGATTCTCTCCTTAATAGTACAACTAAATGTTTCCAGTCCTGCTCTCAGACTCAGAAACCAGTTTATATCCTCCTTGTGAGGAATTTTTGTTTAGCATTTAGAAGCTCATCAGATAGGTTTTTGTTTTCTACCTAGCACGGTGGGAAGAAAGGGTATGGCTGGTTCTCCTGTAGGTTACCAAAATACGAAATGGCTTTAAAGGCAAAGGTTCTTCACAATTCCACAGCTTGGATGAGATTCCCCATATCACCTTTAGTGCCAAGCTAAAGAGACTTAAAGCAAAAGATAATGGCGAAGAAACAAACTCAGTTTTAAAGTATGTGTCTCCTTATTTCTGACTTCTGTCAAAATTGAACCAAAGGAGTTAAGGTGAAAGCAAGGAGAACATGCAGCTGAGAAACTCAATGACAGTCATCAGCATCATGAGGAGAACGTGGTGTCATGTCCATGCTAGATTTTATCTGCTCCCCTTCCCTGTCTCTCACAGGGAATGACAGTAATTACTGCATCATATACCTTTTGGGCACAGTATAAAAAACCAGGAAAGAAAAGGAAAGATTAGAAGCTTTGATCTAGCAAATCATCCAATCCCTTTGCTAGATTTTTGGCATTATTAGGACCAGGCTCAGTCAACAGATTTAGTTTCAAGAATTTGAAATTAAGGTGTTGTGATGACAGTGGAACATATTAATTCTGTGAAGAACCTGCAAGAGCTCTAGACCTCATGAAAGGCTCATGGGTGTAACCTACTGGCAGAATTTGGCTCTTTATATAATGATATCAGATTGTGTATGAAACAAGTTGAAATGAGGTTTGATTTTTCATCTTACTGAGAAAAACGTACGTTACCTCCTTGCGTGCCTATGGGGAACAAATAGCACTGATCCTGGGGAGTAAAAACAGCTTGTGGCAGACTCCTTTGATGTTAGCACACATCTATGCCACTCAAAAAAAAAAAATCTTTGTCAGGAGAATGAGTCATGTTTTTATTATTGTCTATTAACATGAAGAAATTATTCATCAGCATTAATCATGTGAAATTCTTTGCACTTGGCTCCCTTCAGAGCTACAAGATCAAAACCTAACCCTTTCACTGCGTCTTGTCTGGAGTTTAGAAGTATCCATTTCAGAGCAAAGAAAGGCACTACAGATAATTGTATGACCTGTAAACATGTGTTATCTATGTTTGCAGCGTTGGGGTATCTAAAAGAAAGGAGTTGCTTAAATCTGGATAAACACAGATTTACTGTTCAGGCTATTTAATGCCAGAACATTTTTCCAAGAATCTACCTCCTCAACCTCTGACAGCAAGCAAAGGAAAGCTGCAAGATGACGGCTGGTCATGGGCAGTAGACAGCCCCAATTTGGAAGTAAAGCAATAGAAGTTGCTGATTGCTCCTCTTCCCCCAGCTGATGTTGGCAAAAAAGCCTCAGGGATTACAGCGCACTCGGACTGCTTGCTCCATTCCATGCTAGTCACTCCAGCTTCCACTGCAGCATTTAAACAGAAATTTGGCTGCTTATAGGCAACGAAAGTCTGTCCTCCTCTCATCTCCCTCCCTTCCCTAAGTTTCCAATCTGAAATATTGTGCAAACACTGTCAAATTCTCAGCATAACAAGGTTATATATTTTCTTTATTCTCCCTTTTCAGTATTAATCCTGTCTTTTCTCTGTATTATTCCTGTAGCCTTCATCAATATATTATCACAACCTGGTTATTTTCCCTTGCTTTCTTTTCCTCCTTTTTTCCATGATAGTCAAACAAATAGAGTTTCTTTACATATAAAAGCAATAAAATGAAAGAAACCATTAGTTCTGAGTGCAAGAGAACACTGTAAATAATGTTTCTTAATTAACTGTTGCTTTTCTGCACATTCATTGTCAGTCTCTGTGGGCTGTGTGATATCTGTTTATCTGGGAGTGCTGAACTCTGACTTGTCTTAGGATGAGAAAGAACAAACACGAGGGACAGGAGTTCCCCAACTCATTTTTACTGCTGCAGAACGCTGCTACTAGTCATTGCATTTCAGGAGGCTTACGTCTCCTGTGAAGCACAAAAACCCGGGCTGGAAGCCCCTGTCACACGGCGACGCGGGTGAGATCCGGCAGATCTCAGAGGACGAGCGGTGACGGGAACAGAAACCCCGCACGAAGGACTGCGCGCAGTTGTCCAGATTGTGCTGCCCGCTTTGTCTTCCTCAACCCTTTGGTGACAGCCACTGAAGACTTACAGGTTTGTTCTCCTCTGGCTCCGATACTCCGAGTACATGGCACAGAGCAGCATACTGTACTTCGCTGTTGACCGAGGACAGGGCGAAGGCTGTAGCATGGGACGACAGCGCGGTAGCGTGCACGTTTCAGTGGTAAACTCGCAGCCTGCGAAGCAGCTCGCCACTTTCTAACTGCTTAACAGCGTCTTTCTCCAAGACTTTAACCTGCAGCTGGCTGATAATCCATCCAAAAACCTAGAGCAGAAGGCAAACTACCGCATCACCATACTGCAAGCACCGTCGGGGCCCACAGGCATGGCTGATCAGGGCAGACAAAAGCACCCTGCACAGGGAGACTCTCCAGGTCTCTCGTAGAGACATGAAGACACGACATCAGACAGCACTGAAGCTGCTTGCCGCAGATGCCTTGCAGGCCCTGGCTTTGGGGCCCGGCAGCCTACAAAGCGGCAGGGATGTCAGACCACACTCCCCCACCAAGCAGTGTCCTTCACTCCACCATCGTAAGCGGTGGGTGTTCCTACAGCTACAGGGTGCAGCCAGCAATGTGATGCACGCTCTGAAATCCAAGCCATTTACTTAGGATTATTGATCATGATACACAACTCCTATCACCTCTCCGTATTTTCCAGTCTGTCTCAATCCCTGAGCACCAGTAACGAACAGTGATCATGCAATTAGCTGTTGATAGACGTTCTTTTCTACCACTAGCTTCTGAACGTAGCAAAGAATTTGGAAGTGGTAGCTCTTCAGAGTATACCTGTGCCATTTTGGTATCTCACGTGGAGTCTACCTCTAAGAGGTTGTTGTAACATGCAGATCAGGGGCCAGGGACTGAGCAACATGCAGTTAGCTCAGTCGTGCAGAACAGTGAAGATCAGCAGTGCCTGAAGAATGATAACTTGTTTGTCACATCAGGACAAAAATCACTGACTGCCATACCAAATGATGCAGATGGTGAACCTATTAAAATTTATTGCTTGATATCCAGCCAATGTCTTCTACCCTGGATGTAAATTGACATGATAATCAAATACCATACACAAAATTAGAGTGCACTGTAGTACAGCTTGATACATTAAAATTTCAAATCAGATGCCATATAATAGCAACTGCTTTATGACTTCAGAACTTAACCCCCCCTACTTTTGTTGGCACAAATTACTGAAAGCATTAGCTAGATACCTTGAAAACAAAGACCCCACAAAAATTCACAACGCATACCATGCATACGTTCTACCGCACAGCTTGTTTTAACTAGCATGAAAGCAGCAGCAGGTTTGTTTGCTTTGTTTGAAATTTACACAGTGAGAATTCGTGATTTCCCTATCCAACGTGTCCTCAGTGCATAACCGGTCCGGTCTGATTTGGCTGAAGACTTGCAAAAGCAATCAATCATTAGGGAATGCCTCCGACCCCAGCCGAATACCCTGCTTACAGAGCGCTAAGCGTATGCTGTAAAGAATAACAATCACAATTCCTTACAACTTCTCCTTCCTCGCCCCTCCTCCAGCAACTTCTTGTGCATAGAAAGAAGGGAAGCTCCATCTGAAATGCATTGATGACACCCCTGAGGGACATCTCCTGTCCTTTCATGATTCCCATTATATTATCTTTCTGCGTGTCAAGCTGCTGCTGAAAGATGTGACACATGTCAGTGTTAAGGTTAAAAAATGAAAAATTCGCTATTATAAGAGTAATCACAATTTGGTCTGATTCATATATTTTCTTTTCTAGGCTGGAAAAGCCTTCTAGTCAACAGAATTTAGCACACACTTTAATCTGTCACTATCTACTTTTGAAACTGCTCTCTATAACATCACAAAGAAACAGTTTTTAACCACCATAAGAAGAAACAGACCTCCACAGAATCACTTGTGGAGCACCCTGTGTTTCTATGCCAGACTTTGGCAAGGCACACACTCACGCGCTCAGGAACCAGCAGACACTCAGAATCTGCCAAGGACACCTCCGTTGGACCTAGGGGTGGGTGTTCAGCAGCGTGAGACGCAGCCGTCGTGCGATTCTGAAGCGGCAGACACCAGCCTCAGGCTGTGGAAGGGAACGTGTCCTCCACCACCAAATTCACTGCTCGCTTTTTGCCGCTGAGCTCTCTCTGCCCTATCCAGTCAACCAGGGAGCTGTTGGTTCTGGGGTATCGTTGATGGGAACACTGGAGCAGTTTTGCTGTTTCTTTGCGGACCATTTCCCGCTTTTGTCTCGCCTGGACAGCATCTGTGTACGTCCTGCTCCTAGGCTAAGCATGCTGGAGAGGAGCGGCAGGGAGAGTTGGTGGGGATGACAGAACAAATCAGTAGGCTAAAAGATTATTAGAATGGGAAAACCTCTTAATACAGGTCAAGCCTACAAACCAATGCAAAAATCATGATTAAATCAAAGCTTTCCCAGCCAAGGGTCACTAAGAGAACCCAGACAAAAATACCTGCTTTTTTGTAGTGGTTTTTTACCTGCTTTTTCTCTACTGTCTCCTCCTCTCAAGCCAATAAGAGGAAGGAAAATGGACCCTGCCATCCACTACAGCCAAAAAGATCACACCGCTGCTCTTTTCTGCAAACACCTTTCGGTTTCCGAGGAGCTGGATAAATCCAAGACAGAGCAGAACCAGTGTTCGTGTTCTGATACTGTTGAAATAATGTTCTTCTGCTGCATAACTCCTCACCCACGTACCTGCTGACAAGGTTCCCCAGTTGGAATAGATGCATACAGCCACGTTGCCTGGAAGAACACCACACCCTCACCCACCCCCCCTCTGGCATCTGGCACCGGTGATTTAGATGACTACATGGCTCTGTTCCTGACAGCTATTTAAGATAATCAGTATTACTGAGCTTTAATAATGAAGCGTTGCAATCTGTCTTCCAAATCCAAAACAGGATGCATTTGTCCTTTTTCATCCCTAACAAACATGGGGAGTATAATGCATAATAGGAAGGATTAGGCATTCAGCAATTTACAGTAAAATCCTGTTTGCTTATCAAGGAAAAACAGTCCTGGAGAACTGGCTCACATACCCTATTTTTCTTTTTTTTAAGCTGTCATTTAATATTTCAGCAATAATAGGGAGCTATAACGTGGTATTCTCTAACTGGTAAGAAAAACTAAAGTATTTTCCACTTGCTTCTGTGTTCAGGGGACAAACAGTTTTCAGGAACTATATTTTTTTTAGATGAAACAGGCTACAATACAGAACATTACTGTTCTGGCAGACCATGAACAAAGAGGCAGAGAGATTTCACCTTAGCCAGCATTATTCAGAAGCCTTATTCGTACCAACGTTCTTGATTTGATGCTTCTCAGATGGAACATACTATCTGAAAATGAGTTATTTTCAATCGAGAAATTGTTTTGTTCACAGGGGAAATTAAAGCAATCCCTTGCTTTCATTCCCAGCCCATTTCTCCTACTACTATAGTAATATTTAGTTGCATTGCCCTCGTAGATAACGTGGAGGGAGAGGGATGGACAAACTTCTACACCCCATACATGGAACCAAGATCACTACTTCCATTTTGTCCCTCTACTCTTCAGCTCACTCCTTTCTGCATCCTTAAAGATCCCTTTCAGGAGAAGTGGAAACAATCAAAAGTCTTGTATTTACTAATTAAAGGCAAGCCTCAGTAACTGTTAGTAAAAAAACCCAAGAACATTAAGACAGACATATGTTTGCCTCACTTCACTGGACAGTCAGGAGTGAAAGACTTTTTGTTTTGGAGCTAGCGAATGAAGATGAAGGTTGCATCCACATGAACACATGACACTGCTATGAGAAATGATGAGACTGGTCACGCACTCTTGATTCTGCTAAGATTAACAGCTTGGTTAATGACACAGTGGAGTCAAACTTTCACCCTGCATGTCACACTTGTTTCTATGTGAAGAGTGCTCAGAAGCTTTAGCCAGAATTGCGTTTTCTGACATAGGATTATATTCCAGACTAGCCTGTAACCTCTCTATTGGAAGCAGAGTGTTATCATTAGCATTACAGAGGTGGGACATTAAAAAACAAAAATGGGGAAAACCATATTTGTTTGGCACACCCAGACCTGAAAGTAAAACGTAACCTTTGGTCATGCCTTTTACAGTGTGAACACACTAGAACACGCACACTGTAGTTAATCCACTAAGCCAGATGTTCCCCCAGACACACTTGTGCATATGAAGTTCTCATGAAAGAACAGAAAAGACGACAACAAACCTCTTGTTAAGTGGCACAATTCATGAATTGTTCAAGGTCTTTTCACTCCAAAGAAGGGCAGCTGAGGGACTGTGTAAAACAGTAAAATACTGCTGCTAAACAGTATCCTTTTTGATTTTTTTTTCCCCCCCTCTGGAGGGGACAGCTGATAAAAACTAAACAGTCCAACAATCTCAGACTTGCAAAATTTTGAGCTACCGGTCAGATACAAAATCTTCCCTTTCAAAGTACGCCAAGGCATTAACTTACATTCTCAGGGCCAAAAAACCCAGAAAAAAAAAACCCCACACATGTTCACACAAAATAAAGAACGCAGAAAAAGCAACTCAGGAACACTTCACAAAACATAGGGTAAAAACCCAGCCACCAACCTAGATAAGTGGTCACTGTCCACTTGGTTCTGGGGCAACTCCTCCAGTCCATCACTTCTGCACAACCAAACAGTCAAAGGATTCCAGTCTCTGGATACTAGTTTTCACAAAATCCCAGGCATTTAATTTTAAAGATACTTCTAGCACACCATTTCTTTCTTCCCTGCTCTCTCTTTCCTAATTTGGCTGCAAACAGAAGTAGTTGGTCATTAGATTTGAGTCAGGCAAGGCGGCAGTTATACATGGCATATTTGCATAAAGCCGCTTTCCTTGGAAAATAAAACCAAGATGTGCAAACACCCATAAATGATCACAGATTGCCATCTGTTTCTAATGTGGCATTCAGAGTGAAATAAAAGAAGCCACACAGGAAGAAAAGATTTCCAGCATGTAGCAGAAATAGGCACCTTTCGTTTTTCCTGAATGGCCTGTATGCACGTATGGTCTGAGGAAGAGAGCTTAGGTACACAGTGAACCATTGATTGAATCAAATTGGTCCCAGGACAAGAAGTGCACTATAGAAACTGGAAATAAGGCCTTTCTGGAGTTTTATGTGACACAAATGTTGTCAAAAACACACCAAGAACTTCACAGTTCTCCCAACGCCTCCCATGTCTTCTCTCACAGGGAGCCTTGCTTTCTGAACGCTCTCAGAGAGGACTGGCCAACAGCACACAGTCACTGTGAAATAACGCCCACTACCTAAATGCCGAGCATCCTACGGGATGGAGAACGGGACAGAAACCAGCAGTGGCAATCCTGTCGTCTTGGAAAAAGATGAATGAGAGACTCGGGTCTAAAACAATCCTACAATTTATCTGGCATCTCAAAGTGTATTAAAATCTAGCTCATGAACAGCCTGAAGCATTTGCAGATTTTCTTTGAAATTATTTTGCATGTATCTTTCAGATTTGCTATTATTCCCTCCAGTGTAGCAAAGAAAGGTGTAGCTGTTGATTTAAACAAAAATATATTAAATAATCAAACAGCATCAAAGCAAACTCTTTAAAATCCTCAAGTCCCCAAATTCTGTTTACTTATGAAACACATAAACTAAGGCTTTTGCATTTTACAATTGGCCAAACGGGTCCGTTGACACTCCGTGTAATTGCCTGCAACGCATAGCAGATACCTCTGTGGGCGATTCAGATGACCATTACCTTTGTAGGAGATATAAACCAAGTTATCCAAAAGTGGTTTAGCCAGTCTAACTCCTGAAAACCATATCCCTCTAAAGATTCCTCAAAATGCTGCTGGAAAGTGAAGCTTCATTATGTGCAATGTACTCGTGCCCAGAATACACCTCTCATTGAAACTAAGTTGCCACTCCAGAACAGGAAAGCAAAAGAGACTGGAGGATTGCTTCACATTTGATGTCAGCTCTACGACAATATTCTGAGAGAAAGGGCTGGTGGGACAGGCCTCCAGAAAATACTTTTTTTTTTTTTAGGTGCATGGGACACAATAGAGACAGTAATAAAGCAGAATCATTTCTGCAAAATGCATAGATCTGCTGGAATGAGAAAAACCCCATGTTTGAATAAACACCTTGCAGAAACAGACCCCTTCACCCAGGACAATCCTTACAGCCTAGCAAAAAGCTGTGCTCTGTTGTTTGCCTGGTGTGGGCTAGAAGAATTCATGGGCATGTGCCAAAAGTTCAGCTCTTTTGACCCATATTTCCTCTGTACTCTCCTTTTAAAAAGCCACATAAATTTGACTCCCTGCTGTTAAGCTTCAGACAGACACAACCACAGGTTCCAGTCCATCTGCACAGCCTCAGGCTTCACAGCCATCACTGCCCGTGTCAGAGCAGGCACCGAACCAGTCAGCCTTCAGTCTCCTTCGGTTGCTGCTTGGAATATGACTGCTGGATGAAAGAAGAAGGGTTTGTTTTGGGAGACATAACTTTCAGGTTCCACCTAAAAACAGCAGCCTGAGAAGAAACTGTTTGCCAGACCAGAGCGGCAAGATGCTGGAATACGCGGTCGCTTCATCAGGAGAGTTGCACCCACTGGAAACCCAGAACAACCACCCCCACACCTGCTGCAGCCGACTGTCTCCAGGCACCTTGCGCTATCACTGCAACTCCGTTTGCATCTCCTTTTGATCTGCTTTTCCAGACAAGAATTGTATCTGGGTGACAAGTAACCAACTGCCAAAACTCATCTTCCAGCCAGGCTGGAAATGGTCAGTGCTTTAATTCAAAGGAAGATTCCCATTTTGTACATTCCTTATTAACCAATTAAAAGCTGATCATCATGCTCTATGTAGTGGCGAGTGACACCAAAGTGTCTGCTGTAAGGCACAATTAAAAGAGCAAAAAATATTTACTGGAGCGTTGAAGGTCATGGCTGTCTAATACAGGATTTGTGACTATGTGAAGTTGGAAAAGAAATGGTATATTCTGAAGTTATTTTCATCCCATTAGCTGAAGTCAGAAAGAATAAAAGCAAATTTTGTTTCAAAGATTAGAAGTCGGATGTGCAATAGATGAACATAACTGGCACTTCCTCCCTTCTCTTTGCCTCATATCTTTTAGATCAGGTTCATTCTCTTTATCCATAGGATAAAGAGATTTTTTACATCTGGTGTCCAAGTGCACAATGATGTTTTTTTTTTTGGACACAAATAATCAAATTTACTATTTCAGGAATTTCCTCTAACACAATTTTCCTTTTCATTGCAGACAGGTGACCAACACCCAGATAGCTCCCTATATTTATTCCTAAGCAAAAGCAGCCTCCCGATTGTTCACTTGACTCCATCACTGCCATCCTCCCCTCTTTTAAAGCTACCTAGCGATATCAAAGGGTGGTGAGCTGGCAATACCAGTGACTGTGATCATTCTTAGAGCAGATGTGAGCTCAAATTTCTCCATGAGTCCAAGGAATTGTTGGCTGACTGTTCTTGAAGGTGAGAATTGCCGGGAAGGTATCATCATGCAGGTACTAATGGTGAAAAATAAGTACAGTACAGCAAGAGAGCTCCTATCCATCTGATTCGATGGGAAGAGTCGCTGCACCTAGCGTGCAAGAACAGGGTCTGCTGGAAGGCATCACATCCAAATCTATCTGCAGAAAGCTGGGCTTGTTTAGCATTTCAGTATCTGAGTTTTGGTAGAGAAACAAGGGAATAAAAACTTTGCTTGTGACTGCAGACCCTGTATGACATAAGAAACATTTGCTTTCCCCAGATCTCGGATGAAATAAATAGCAGAGAACATGAAAGCAAGATTCCTCCCCCCGCCCCCCCCGAAAGAGAGGTCTACACTAATACTTGGTTATCTAGCCCATGTTTAGAATCTCAGATGATGATGGTTCTACGGTCTCTTCCTACAATACACACACAGGAGTAAAACAAGATGTAAGATTCCCTGTAATTTAATTTCTGTTTTCTTCACAGATCTTTAAGTCAATTACTTTTGTTCTGCTCTTGCTGAAAAAGAACAACCATTTTTATCTACCTTTTAAAAGCAAAAGCTTCAAAGAGCTAATGTTTCCTTAAAAATAAAAACCAAACCCAAAATAAACCCCCTCAAAATTGTCGGTAGGCAGTTCCATTTCTCCTTGATATTTCTGTCTAGAATGGAAGATGCCCAGCTCTAGAAACCTTACTTCACAGATCCTGTCTTCCATCATTAGTTTTTGTTGTTTTATTGTGAATTTAACTGCTTTTTAAGATGTTAGGTGAAAAATAAGACCTCAGTGTTTCAGCTAGGGATTAAGTGCTGCCAAATAGAGCTGAATAATTATCTTGCCTGTTTTCTGCATGATATGTCTCACACAGCCACGCTCCAACAGAAATCTAGTGTTCTGCACGCAGCATTATTTTCATCAAGAGAATTACAAAATTTCTGAAAATGATGATTAATCTAAAACGCACCACAGGTGTATCTTTAATTCAGCCAGTATTTCCATGGAACGAGGCAATAGTTGAAACCACGGGTGCAAGATGAACGGCTTTGACTACGTACAATGGCTAGGCATGAAAGGCTGGGTAGTCTCAACATCACTGCTCACCGCAGACCCTGACAGACCTGGCCGAAGGCACACAAGTTCCAGCCACGGCCGATTAGGCAGCACATTTTAGCTGAAGAGTACCACGGGTCTTTTACCAAGAAGAATGTTCAATGCAAGGCTTTTTTCCCAGGCTATGTTTCAAGTCAGAATTGAATCAGCTGGTGGGAAAGTTCCTGACTATCTAAAAGTTCCAGATCTCAGCCAGCTCTATTGTTAATTCGTACTCGAACCCTTTGCAACTTTTAATCTCCTGTCTAAACACAGTCTTGGAACACACGCGCACAAAAACCCAAAACCCATTTTGTGACACATTAGTACCCAAAATACACCTTCACCAGCTTCTAAACTGTGAACATAATAGTCAAGGCAGAGATACAGCATCCCTCTAGCCACATAATGTGGGAAACGGGAACAGAGAGATTTGGAGAAGACATCCAGGGACTATAATTCTTTCACACACTAAGGCTAGAGATGCATTTGAAGTTCTCTGGTTTGTTTCCTGGGGTGATAATACTTGAACTGAGGAATAATGGATTTTTCTACTCATTGATTAACTGGAGAGACAAAATGAAAGAGTAAAAATGTGTCTGAATTATAGCCAGGTGGCTAAAAGCATACCTTCATGGTGTAAGCCAAAAAGGAGGGGAAAAATTAGAGTTGAACTTCATTTAATACGAGATTAATAAATAGTACTAGCCAACAGTTGTGGTGTAACAGCTTAAAAGTTTTATTTCTAGAGTTTTCTTTCTCCATTACTTTGTCCTGCACCCTGTTCTCTGCCTACTCCATTTTCCAATTCTCTTTGCTCACTCAAAGTCATGAAATAAATCTCTTTATATGCAGATCTACTAAATAGTAAATTAAAAACTAAGACAACAACCAGATGTTTTTTAGGTGAATGTATTCAGATATTGAATCTACCCTAGTTATATTTAGAAAACAGCTACATCAGCAGAGTAGAGGAAAGATTTCTAGCTCAGTAGAGAAAAGATGTAACTCTGAATTTATTAAATTGGGTCCACAGCATCTTGGTTCACTCAGCTGCAAAGAATTAAGTAAGCCTCCAGGGGAACATTTATCATAAAGTGCATGATGTTGGAGAGGTGCAGGTGACACTTGCCTGAAGACTGAGAATTGCGTCTCAACTGTTGGCTGACCAAAGTGAAGGCAGGGAAAAGGGAGCAGGAGAGAGAGGAATGCATTTTATACTGACTGACCCCAAACCGCAGGTCAAGAGCATGCAAGATTTGACTTCATGACATTTATGTTCTTCACTTATACAGGATTTCTATCCTCATTGTTGCTTTATCTTTATAGCTTTTTTTTTTTTTAAATAGTACATTCGATAAACGTTTCTGACTCTGCAAGTCATAGGCAGAGCACCCTCTTCTGCTCTTCATACACCACAGAAAAGACTGCTGACCACTTCTGACTGAATTTTGCCACTATGTCACTACTTCGCAACGACATCTCCCATCTGTTATTGGCAGACTGAGATAAACAGTTCCAAATAAATTAAATTATATCAGACCTGTCGAGTATTACTTCACAGACCTATCTAACAACCTTAACAAGTCAACGAACTGTTTTCCCCATAGTTGTATACAAGTCTTAGGAAAAACAAACAAACGCAAGAAACCAAAACCATGAATCAAAATTGTGCACTTGGAAGTTAAGACAGACCGCTGAAAACGGCTGGATCGATAGCAGTGGAATGAAGAACATACAGAGAAACCTGAACAAGGGTCAAGCCCTCCTTGCGCAATGTGAAACATTACCCCCGACCTCAGGTGACCGCTTCTTCAGCAGCGCAACTGGTTCAATGCTCTTACGAGACCTTGCTGTCCTAAAGGCACGGCTGAGGCAATGAGCCAGGGAAGTAGTCACTCATAACTGCAGCTTTTATTAGCGTGAATGTGTATTTAATAGGCAACAGGATATGTTTGCAAGACCAGTGATGTCAGTTTATGAAAGACAGTGGTAACGGCTGGTCACTGGGAATGCACAGCCTGCACTTTGGAGCAAGGTAAGGGCGTAGCATCAGACTGCGCACATCGGGCACTCTGCATGCAGGAGAGACCCGAGCTGGAAAGCTGTTTCTAGACCTTAAGTCATTGCCCCTTCAGTCAAGGTGATAAGCGTTTATCACAGATAAAAGAGAAATCTAATTAATGATTAGTGAGAAGAGGGTTATTTCTCACCTTCGGAGGAAACCGTGAGTCACTCAGCCAGGTGAGCCGAGCGCCCTGCCAGCAGTTCCGAGGCAGGTGCGATGACTATTTTTGGGAACTGATCACTGCCAAAGAAAAACAAGCAGGACAAGTTTGGGCTGGGGATTGGCACAGCAAATGAAACAAAAGGTGTTATTATGCTCTGAATCCCTCTTAATTTCTAATCTCCAATCTTCTACCAGGGACCTGCAAACACCATCAGAAAACATTTAGAAACAATCCCTTGTGGAGACCCCCATTCCCTGCTCCCCCAACGCCTCTGATCTCCAGCCTGCTGTGCTTACCCAGAGGGTCCTACACTCTGCTGATATCACTGAGCAGCCACGATACAATAATATACTAACTTCCAAGAATGCTACTACACCTATGAAGTGTAAGAAATGGGATCACAAAGAAGAGCATGCAGCATTAATGCACTCTGTGGTGCTTTACAATGAAAGCAAGTAAAAGCCTCAACAGTCAATTTCTGGATGTCAGTCTACAGGACCTGTATCTCCTTTACACTGTCTAGGAAAGAATCTATGTCCAATGAAGGTGTAAGCCCAATGAAGCTGGTCACAGGGGCTTCATCTATCCTATCCTCATTAACAGAAGGGGATGTTTCTCAACCAAGTTAATAAGTGATGAGCTAACTGGACAGCGGCACCTCTGGTCCACCCATACTGGGCCACACAATAAAAGATTACACACTGGGACTGCAGGAGCTCCATCAAGATACACACGGAAGGCAGAAAGGTTACTAACGAGTACTTTGTAACTCCGTAACTTTCAAGAGCAAAAGTGGTGAAGACATACAGGACAAGAACACTTAAGTAAAAAAAATTAACTTTCACAATGCATTTCACAGGGTCAGGAGCACTCTTTGCTTTCACCATGAGTAGATTAATTTTGTCTTTAACCTAACCAATTGTGTGCTATTTGCTTCCCCGATAGCCTTGCGCGCCCATTAGCACAGAATTGATTCTCTGTTCTGGCCTGGGTTATTCAATCACTTGTCAGCCTTATCTCGGGAGAACAGGTAATCATTGTGGCTGGAAGGGTCACGCTTGTCAGCTTGGCATGTTTAAACGTGTCCCTTGCAAGTACTGTCCTGAGGAACACGCGACTTTGAAGTCCTCTGAGAAGATGCTGGATAGTCCCAGGATTATCATCACAAAGGCCTGCCTCGACATCTGCTGGTAAATACAGCTTCTGTATTGAAGTTCCAGCAAGAGGCAGAAGTCTGGGTGGGGCTTGAGGGCTTTTTCTGTTTGGGTGTGGTTTTAGTCCCTCCCCCCCTTGTTTTTTCGAAATGTGGTTTGATCAGCAGGACTCTGCATCCACAGAACGCTTCAGAGGCTATTCCACCAAAGTCATCCTGTTTTCATGAGCGATAAATACCAGGATGGCATCCCAACAGAGCACCCTAACTTCTGCAGTGCTGCTCTCCTGGTTGACAGCAAGGATTAAGAACAGCAAAAAATGTAACTTCTAAACCTGGAAGCAGGAAGTTTACCAATGATAACTGTTATATAATTAGCAAATGTCCTTTGCAGTTTGACACTGACAATTTAATTATGTGCCAGGAGCTACACGAAATTCTAACTGCTTCAAAAACTCCTTTGTTTTATGGTTCAACCTTGAATAAGAAAAGGGTTCTTTACATGCAACCTCTAGTCTATGTGTAGAAAGTCAAACACAGAATCAGAGTCAGGACACTGCAGAGTCTGCTGATGTCTCACTTCCCAACCTCACCCTCTCCCCCAAACCCAGATCTTACATGCTACCCCGTATTGCCTGGCTACACCAATTTCCATGAAGCAGGGGGAAAGGGATTTCCCTTTTGTAACTCTTGGTGTTTCTGTATATATTAAGCAATAAAAAAGCAAGCAAAATCACAAGAACAAGAAAAATGCACCTTATACATACAGAAATGGAAAAATGCAGTTGACTAATCCAGATGACAAACTGCCAAAGGCAGCAGTGAGAATTCACAGTAAACCTAATCCAACACTCTCATAAATTCTATTGAAATGGATTGTTTCACGTCAAGAAAACTTTCTCCTGCCAATTCCAGAGTTCTTTAAAGGCTAGTAAGCGATGTCCTACGCTATAGCAATTCTGTATCAATTGACTCCATTTTTGGTTTTCCCCTGCAAAAAGTGATCAGATCACATTATCTCTAAGCATTAGAAGAACCCATTTCAGATGTCATTTTCCTATATATTCTTTTAATCATATTCTCATCACTGCAATCCTCCTGTGATTTACCATATAAAAACATAATAATTAGCAAAGGCTGGGTACAATACTCAGACATTTTGGCTGCTTACATTTGTCCTTTCGTAATTAACTCTTAACACCTTACCTAAACAGAAGATATTCACTCTCCAGAAACAGTTTAGTACTGCCAAGAGGATTTTCACTTCAGAGCTTGTTGTCCTTAACTAACTGAACAGGGTATTTGAGTGCTTCCACACAGGTCTACGGAACAAAACCGATGGCCATTACATACAGACACCCTTTTCTCTGGAACACGAATGATCCGATCCAGGTCACCCTTCAGGGTGAGCTATGCAGACAGGCGATTCGATATGGGACAAGCTACACGAGACTGACCAGATCTGACAGCTCCCTGACGTACAAATGGTGAAGCTCTGCTCTCCCTGACCCTTTTAACCATGCCTGCTCCCAGCCATGCAGTGCACCTCACGTCTGCATGGCCATGATGCCTTTCAGCTGAGCTGATTCAGCTCATTAACCCAGAAGAAAATTCTCTGATTTGTTTTGCTGCCTTAGTAAACCATGTCAGATCATGGCAAGGTCTAATGAATGCCTGAGCTGGTGGAACAGAGCATGCAAGATTTTGAGGAGACAACTACCATGATTTCAACCAACCAAAAACAGGAAAAACACACAAACAAACAGGAAAAACACACAAACAAACAGGAAAAACACACAGATGTTTCTTATTGTATCATGGCAGATTTGCCAAAAGGTTGAGGAAAGTAAAAATCTACTGCTTTTTAATTTGGTGCATGCATATTCTTCTATTTCATTCACTAATAACTAGACACAACTCTGCTGGTTTCACAAAATTTACAACTTCTAACAATCAGTCTGGCTAGGGATACAAAAGGAACATTATAACCATCTTGTGGAGAAAAATAAATAATAGAATTTTAGAAAAAAACATATTAAATGATTTCCTTAACATGTAGGGGGAATATTCCAAGGGCAAGCTGGTCAGAGTAGAAACTCCTTCTACACTGTGAGTGCAAGTTTATGCAGAAATTATGAAGACAGATTTGCAGGGTTCACAAGCAGAGTAACATCTGGGCACCAGAATCAGTTCACAGTCCTGTAGTGACACTGCTACTGGGCTAATACATGCCAGATCTGTGAGGGTGGGTTTTAGCTGAATTCTGACTTGAAATTTTAAGTAGTACAAGATACAGTTTTTGCATTTTCTACCATATTTTTTGGATAAACCCCTTGGAACTGCCTAAGAGTCCACACAGTACTAATTCTACATCCAATCTGAAGACCAGTACATCTAGCAACATAACTCTCTACCTGGGCAGTCCTAAACCCTCACAGAAGTCAGTCCCTTCATCGAAATAGGAAGTTTTTAACCTTCAGCAGAGTCTGCTCTTCTAAAATGAACGGTTTAAATCCGATCTTTATTCGCTTCTGAGAGGTGACAAGAACTTAAGCAGGAAGCATAGCGAACATGTTACCAGGTGCATCTTGAAACCGTGATGAGTCTTACCTGGTTATCTCTTATTGTCTGACAGAACAGCCTGGAGAAAACCCCAGTCCATCAATCATGCAGCCCTTTGCTTTACAGGCAGGCTTAATCAGGTGCAATCCTAATGATACCTTTCAGAATGTTATTTATGTTGAATATTCCACAGTTAGATCTTCCAAATAATAGGCCAATCAACACATTTAGCACTTTGCAAATTGTTTCTGTCACCCAGACTAATTTATTTGGACAGGAAAGCCCTTTCAGTGTTAGCCTTCAACCGCGAAGTGGCTCAAACCCATCACTGAAGCCCTTGGTGTAAAGTCTGTGCCACGACGCCAGATCATGTCACTGTACAGTTATCACTCAGCTCCGATATTTCTGTCATGGATCATTAGCCAGGTGCTAAGGAGACAAATGGCAGCATTTGCCACTTGACAGCTTGCACTGTTTTTGTACCAAGAGCTTGTTTTTTCAAAGCACAAATAATTCCACCTTCTTGATTCACATTCCGCATGTTTATGACAATTCTGTAAAGGCATTAAGGTAAAAAGTTTTAGTAGCGAACAAATTACTTTCTTATGCACAATTATCTCAAAGTTTAAAACCCTAATGGCAATTTATCTGCTATATTAGCAATTTCCAGGTGTAATTTACTCTGCTTAAACCTCATAATTTCCATTTCATTATACCACTCTTCTGAAACCATTGAGTTAGTATTTTACAGTTCAGCCAAACATTTTAAAGTAATAGCCACTGCCAGCTTTCAGTGGCTGTTTTACTTCGAGCATTGTATGATAAATGCGGGGTCAATGTCATCTGCTAAGTCTTCTCATTTTTCACCCACCAGAAAGGAATGGAGTTAAACAGCTTGGAAGAGGGAGAAGTAGATTGGTTTTAGGATGGTCTGATGCAGTATGTGCACTTCCAGTAGCATTACATGGCTGCACTCTCCTTCTATCAACCACTACAGGATAGGGGAACTTGCCTAAATCACTTGAATGCTTTACAGCTAGGAAAAAGCTCATCCAAGTCCTTTAGGCATGTGCTTTTTTTTTTTTTTTTAAACACTCCAGACCATGACAGCTTCTAATATTTTTTTCCCTTTTACTTTATCTGTAGCCAGTATTGTGCTAGGAGAGAAACATGTCTCCCTTCTCATCAAGTGAGCAGGGCAAGGTTTAAAAAACAATGAACAAAGCCCCAAATATTTTGTTGTGATTATAGTAGCAAGCAGTTATGCAGCTTAAACCAAAATATTTTTAAGCAATTAATGTAATTGCTTACTTAGAATCAGGAGACTAAATAATAATTTAATAGGTTCGAAAGGTGAACATAATTAGAATAATTAACTATGTCAAGCAATAAATTTTTCTGCCCAATACTGGTCCAATGAAATAAAGACTCTTTAAAAAACAACTAGTGAGACATTTACGAACTCAGATTCTTCCAAGGCCAGAGCTACAATAATGCAACATACGAAAACATATGGGTTTTGAGAAATATCAATTAATTGAAAACAAATTTTAATTGTACTTCTCAGGTTACTGTATAACCTCAGGAAATAAAGAAGTGGTTGTAACACAGGTGGATTTGAATAATTGGTTCAAGTTAGCCTACATATTTGTAACAAAGTTAACAGGTTTCTTTTGAGTAGCTTCAGATTTATTAGTTAAAAACAGGTTTGTGGGATTCAATGCAGAAAGAATATATTCTACAATGCAAAAAAAAAGCAAATATGGTCACTAAAAAACTGAAACATATCAACTGAGTCTCAATTAAGACAACTTCTTAGAATAGTTGTCTACACAACCAAGCACTGTATTGAATATACATTCTGAAAGTTAACATTTGAGCAGGGCTTAGGTATTCAAAATCTAGACACACAGCAGTTGCCCATTAGTTAGCAAAGACTGTCAATTTTTTAAATGTATATTCTGCTCTTCCCTCTGTTTTCCTTATGGCAAACAGTACATGAAACAGCAAAAAAAAAATAGGAAGGGTGACAAACGCACTACAGTGAGCTTAATGCAACAAAGCAGCTGTATGATATGGTCCAGAAATCAGACAAAAGCTGTAATTTAACATAAAACCTATTTATGACTATATATGACATCTGTCTTTGCATTTTCCCATAGTTAAGTTAGATTTGGGTACAAGAGAAAGACTTAGCACATTATTGTTTAGCTTGAGACTCTATGCACTTGGAAAGCAGCCTCACAAAGAAGCAAACCTATCCCAAAAGGTCCTGTCTCTTAAGAAGAGGAGACTGGAATTTTTATGTGATGATGTCAAGACAATCTTCGCATCCATAGCAAAAGAAACTTTTGCAAAAAAAGAGTTTTAGAAGATCCAAATCTTAAAGAATCTAAAAGACAGAGAAAAAGCATTGACTTAAAAGACCATAATTTAGAGTCCACAAGAATGGAAACAAAGTTCAAACTATCAAAGTCAAGCAGGGTTGGCTCAGGAAAGGTAAGGATGGTTTCCAAAGATAAACTATTCTGCTATCCTTACAGTGCTAAAACCAGATTAGTTGTCCATAGTGATCCAATGATCCATAGTATGGGCTTTGCAAGGTTACGATGGCATACGTACGCCTCTGAATGCAAAGAGTTCTAAGGGATTCTTCCTCCGTTAAAAATATGCAAAAAGGACCATCAGTATTTTTCCCCTCCCCACGTGGGCATGATGTTACTCTCCATCCTACCTAAAAGGAGCCTTGTTAGTGAGCCAAAGGCCCACTGATGCTCTGCTCCTCAAGAGTGGCCAACAGCTCAGTGTAACAGATTTCTACAGCCTAACTACTCATTACATGAAGCAGCATTGAATTTTGTTTGAATCTACTATCTATTACTTTATTTGATGACTCCTGCTCTTGCAGTGAAAAGAAATGTTTCTTCCTTCTCTGCTTCACCATCATTCTTTTTTTCCCCTTTCTCATTCTCTCTCAGTCGTGCCCTTGAACACAGATCGTGATGGCAGTCTGCCAAGACCTTTCTCCCCCATGGAAGCTGGGCATTAGTTTTCACCCTGTGCTGCTTCTTCATCCAATCCTTAGTCCACTTGACTTCTCTGATCCTGTGACAGCACAGCTAGAGACCTTTAGGTGAGGGACTTTGTAGAATACATTTTAGCACTCAAAACAGACTAACTCAGCTGGATCTTCCAAGCCCACTTTCTTGTTGACAGCTCACAGAATGTAAATAGATTTTTTTTTTTTTTTAATCCTTGACTTCACTTTCCAAGTTTTACTGTCTCTCCCTTTCTTTTGTACTGGTCTCCAAGCCCACTACTTCTACCTACCTGGCTATATGGACACCAGACCTAACAAACTCTGGTTCCCTAGATACCTTTGAAGTCTCACACAGACTGTGTGACACGCTAGCCACTACGAGCCATCTTCTCTCCCACTTTATCAACAACAGGTTACACACTATTCAATAGCTTAGCTCTTCCATTCTTAATTTCTTTTTGAAGCTATGCATTAATACAATTTTGCCACAACAATGTAGCTAGATGAATTTGTACTTGTGTTGTTAGGAACACAACAACTGCCAGAAAAAGTGAGACCTAGGGTTCACCTGAATCAATAATAGACAGTGAAGAGCATAAATAACGAGGCAATAAAGGAGTCGTTCATCTCCGGTATAATCTCTGTGTGCATTGATTGTGCAGCAATTCCTGAGATAGGAGATGCATTCAGATCATGATTTTCTAGCCATAGGTGAACGTATCTTGTAGGAATTTGCCTAAGCCCTCTTGAACTTCTCTGTTTTTTCTGACAGAATATAATTTGCAATGGGTTCTACAATGGAACAATGAATTGCATTAAAAAACAAAACCAGCATGTTTTAAGAATCTGCCTGCTAAATGACACTCAATGAAATTAATGGGAGGAATAATGAATAATTTTTCCTCCTATTTACCTTGTCTACAATAGTAATAGTTTATACAAAAAAGAAGGTATGAAAGTCTCATTTTCTACTGCCTTTCACCCTCTTCTTTTGCAGAGATACTGAATAAATATGAAAGCGGTTTACACCTGTTTTCATTGATGTGAGTCACTGTACAAGGAATTTCACGAGACATGAAATTCTAGATAAGGAGATATGACTTTGCAGGTTAACACTACTTAAAATCATTAACTAAAACTTGTAACACCATGCTGATGTAAGTTACAACTCTTTCCAGCTTGATAGACTGAGGAATCCACTTTTTGTCATTTCTTTGTTAGTAGAACAGTAAGTTCTTGAAATCCAGATGTAGGATTAATTAACTCTGAGGAGTAGAATACACATGTACAAAGAGATTTTAAAGAACCGAGTAGTTTTCTTTACTAGCACAGAAGATTTTCTTTTCAACATTTCAAAGGTTTTGTCTTAGTTCAATGAACATAACAAGAGTGTTTGCAGTAAGATTGCATGAAAAAAGAAAGTTATATGCTGGATACGAGATAATCAAAACCAACATACAGGATTTTCTGGAATGTCCCAGTTTCAGCTGGGATGGAGTTAATTTTCCTCTCAGTAGACGCTGTGCTTTGGATTTAGCATAATAATGCTGATAACAGTGATGTTTTCAGTTGTTCCTGTGAAATCAAGGACATTTTTCCAATTTCTCATATTTTTGGCTAACAAGTACCTCCTGTGCAGGAGCTGGGAGGGAGCACAGCAGACAGCTATCCAAGCTGGCCATGGAAATATTCCAAACTATGAATGTGACACTCAGTTTAGGGATGCAGGGTGGCTGGAACCTTGTCTTTCTCTTTTCTGTGAGTTTGAATCCTCTCTTGTCCAGGAGGTCAAACTTATCTGGGAGTTCAGTCTTTTTTGGGGTTATTTGTGAAATTTGCAAAATCTGCAAGTTCAGGGTTCAGTGATCACTGCTCGGGGTCTGACTGCGAATCAGTCATCAAGTGGTGAGGAAATTGTATTGTATATAGTTTGCTTTGCATATTCATTATCATAATTATTAGTATTATTAGTATTTCCTTTGCTGTCTTATTCAATTGTCTTCATCTCAACCCATGAGTTTCACCTTTTGTCCATTTCTCCTCCTCACCCTACTGAGGCGGAAGGCGAGGGGTGAGTGAGCGGCTGCCTGGTGTTTAGTTGCCAGCTGCTGGGTTAACCATGACAGGAAGGTTGAAAGCTCCCTCGTGTTCTAAAATGCAAAAACCTATTCATATATGTAGAGAGAAAGACTAGGAAGAACTCCATAATTGTGCAGCGTGGCCCTCCAATGACTTTTGGATCGTGAGTAATCAGGATTGGCATGTTATCAGGCTTGGCATTCCAGACAATCTGATAGGGTCTGATGAGATTGCTATTATCAGACAGAAGCAATCTGATAATTTGGCCATTGGATTATCATATACAAACACAAGACTACTTTCACAGTCAGCGTCTCCTTCAGAGGTCCAATTCTAGCATAATTTCCCCAAACAACTAGAAACTTTTGATACTTCCTAAAGTTGTGCCACATTAGCTAAAGATCTGTGACTTTCCATTAACTTAAAATAATAGTGCTTATTGACTGGAAATAATGAAAATTCCCTCTTATTTAGTGCATATAATGATGAAAAATCAGCAAAGCAAGTCCTTGAAAAAGGCCATAAAAGAACCAAGTTAACTGGCTAACTTTAAACACACAGCTTAGAAAAGTGTAGATTTAATGATTAATTTTAATCAAATAAAATCAAACCTCAGTCTTCACTTCAAACTTCAAGTATTCTTCAAGAAGGACAAACATTTTGAGCATTAAAAAACCATGCTTTGTATACCTTAGTGTGGAGGTCCAACGAGGCCTCTCAAAAAGAAATGTATAAGCGAGAGTCACCATGGAAAAATGTAAGTTAATGTCCCCGAGACGGAAACAATTTTCAGTGTTCATATTCAGTAAAAGCAGTCATATTGCAAGATGAAAGTCTACAGGTAATGGCAGACAGCAAATCTGGCATCTGTTTGCAATGCAGTATGCCTCCAAAAAAGCAAAAATATTTTTTCATACTGCCTACCACAAACCAAAGAGTATTCTCTTATATAACCGTAGAAGAGACTTCAGTTAGGTTTGGGCAGTATACAAAGAGACAAACACGGAAAAACTAGAGGGAGTTTGGAGGAAAGGAAATAAATTAAGCTGAAAAAAACCCCCACACAAACAAAAGAGAAGGATAAAAAAAACAACACAAGCAACTTGTGTGGGTAAGCGATGACTAAGAATGAATAATATACCAGGCATAACATATCTTTAGGCTATTAACTTCCAAGTGGGAACAGATTACTTAGTGTGGTACACAACGCATGACTCGAAACAGTAGCATCAGATTGTGACAAAGAAAATGCAGGCTATATATAGAGAAAAGCTTGCTGACAGGAAAATATGTTACTTCCCAAGAGAAGCCATAGGAACTAAATATCAAGAAACTGTAAGACTGTTCAACTCCAGTGCATTAAAAATCGTGTTACACAAGAGATTCACCTGAGGATACAGGCTTACCAAAACCACACTAACTTTGCTAAAGTACAAGCGGGCTCCAATAGAAAGGCATCTTGTTCCCAACTGTTGTGCTTGGGTTTTGGGAAGTGAACACTCTCAGGACCTGTGACCACCTGACAGTCACTTTCATAAGTGCTTCCCCAGCACACACAAGATCCCAAGGCCAGTCATAGTTCAGCGGCTGAGTTTGGAAGGGACATCTGGACATTTTCTGGTCCAACCTTCTGCTCATAGCAGGGCCCACATATTATCAAATTGCTCTCATATCCCGTCACATCCAGTGAAGTTCTGAATGTCTTCAAGGATGGAGATTTCACTGTCTGTTTTGCCAACTTTTTAGTGTCTGCTATCACAATGAATTACTTTCTCCCTAACATCTAACCAGAATCTCACAGGTTGCAATTGGTGTCCATTGCCTCTACTTGGAAGTGTACAGTGAAAGGGCAAAAATCTCTTTTTCTCTTCCATAACCTCCCATTAAGTGATTGAAAATGGGAACTCCACAGCTTTCCTATTTCAAAGGCATGACATGCCCAGACCAGGATCTCATTGCATGCAAGGTGTCCTCAACAGGACCCTAACCCGCTATTTGCAACTGAGCTCCCAATTGTCCACTTGTGTCTAATGGGGAAAATCTACTTGTAGAATACAGACCCTCACAAATAAAAAAATAATAAATAAAGGAAAAACATCACCCCTGTTTCCTCAAGCGAACACTGTAGGTATTAGGTACTCCAGCCCTAATTGTGATCTGCAAGGTTTAAACTCTTTATCTGGCAGACTAATTTGTGCCATAGCTGGATGTCCCTTCACCACAGGAGGCATCCTGTCTGCTCTCAGGACATAGCAAATGGTACATTACACAGCCCCCAGACAGAAAGCCTGGATAGATCTAAAAATCAGAACAGCTAGTTTGTAAGTAAGAGATGAGAGAAAAGGGCAGGTCAGAAAACAAAATGCTTTCAGTTTTCCAAAATCCATGTTACTTGAAAATAAAGACATGAAATTCTACATTTCTACCCACATGAGGAAGAAAACCACACCATTATGAAAGCGAAAACATTTTTGGCTCAGAGAAAGAAAAGATTTAATTGAAGAACTACTTAAATGCTCATTCTGACATAAAAATAATCCAGTTAAGGGCCCACAAACTCAGATATTTTGCAGGTATTTAGCAAACTGAAAGAGGCAACAGTAGATATCAAACTGGTGCATGATGAACTTAACACAGCTGCATTTATTATTTTAGCTTGCTCAATGCATTGGCAAGACAAGTTAACTGCACAGCTACCAGAGGATAACAGGCTGAGGTTAACATGAGATCCCACGGAGGTATTTACTGATTGCAATAGAGTAATTTTACATTTATAATGTGGTCATTACACAGCAATGTATTGTATTTCATAATACTACTGAACTAACTTCTGACTTCACTAACTTTAGTACAAACAATCAAAAGTTGACAGCATTTTGCTGGAACGTTTTACCATCAACCTCATGTTTTACACATGTACACATAAGCACTCATACAGAATTCAGTGAATTATTAACAACTTTCCTCCCTTGTGATCACCCGAATTTTCAGAAAGAGCAGAGGGCGTACCAACATTTTCTGATTAGCTTTTGAGCAAAAGTAGTTTTGCTTTCAGGTTTGATGAGGAAGAAGAACTTGGTATCAATTCTTCATGTTATTCCTGGTTAGAAGACAAGCTGGGTGATCATGATTGATCACAGAAGTCACCTGCTGTTGACTGTTTTCCTCCCTAATTGGTTGCCCCTGTGCAACATGCTCAGATGTGTACCATGAGCTACCCTGCTTTCTTCAGGAGGAAAACCAGGTTGTTCTTCTATTAATAGACTGTGGTTGAGCTACAGAAGCAGACAAGCAGGAGATTATCAGACAAAAGATCGAGAAGAGGGAAATTTTGTTGTGCAAGATTTGTCTGTGTGAAGAGAAGGCTGCTGATTTTCTTGTACAGAAGGAGGATGGCCCACAAAGAAGCACAGGGAGCTGACCTATACGGTAACTCTGAAAAGAATGAGACAGCAACCATAACGAGTCCTTCTACTGAAGGGCTTAGCTGCCTTTTTCTTGACTGAAGCCTGCCCATAAAGATCAATCACCTAATACTGAAAACATACAACGAGAGTGAACATCTACCCTATGCAGAGTTACCCAAAAGAGTTCAGCTACATCTCATAAAAAGTCCAAAGTATCTGTAACAGATCAATTTAATTTTAAATATAGCATTGTTAGGTGATTTTATATATTTTGAAGACATTGTTAGTCAGGTGTTAGGAAAAAAANNCGTGGTATTTATCCTTCTTTTTCTTAAGTTGAAATGCCTGCTAATTAAATTAATTTAATCATTAGCTGGAACTCATTTTTCATGCCACCTTTACAGATAAAATGATACAAACCTTTTTTTAAATAGTAGAGAGAACAAATGCTTTAAAAAGATCTGAAATTCTCTTTAGGGGCAATGTTTGGTACAATATATGTTTTCTATATGGGAAATCACAATGGTGCATAGGGACACAAGTCAATCTTTGCTAACTGGCTGGAACATTAGGAGAGAGGCTGTTTGCACAGAGTAGCCTCAGTTACCCGATTTCAGTAGATTACATGCAGCTAGAAGAGACTGGCTTGGGGGGCCAGGGAATAAAACATAAAAAAAAAAAATCAGAACCAAAGCCTGTAGTTTTAGGCAGGGTCAGCGGAGGGCAAGTTAACTGTACTAGAGCAATAGGTAAGAATTAGTTCTCACAGAAACTCACTCGGACTGCTCAACAGCACTCGTATTGTGCGGAATAAGTACTCCAGTGTCTTTGGTGAGTCCTTGGTTTCTCAAGGAAAATTCACAACAGTAATCCTTTTGGCAACACTTACACAGCAAAAACTCAAGCAATAATTACTTGATTATAGAATTCGTTACTGGTTTGAAAATGAGATGCAAGAAGGCACATGCATACAATATATAAAACACCCAGCTACTCTGGGACTGAAACCTCCTGAGCAATCCCATACATAGATAAAAATCTCCACAATTCAGATGGTGCAGCAGCTTATTTCTGGTATATATTATAACACTTCATTTCTCCTGCACGTTTTTCCTCTAGCAGCTTGAGCCCTCATTTGTCATCTGTTAATACACTGCTGCCATCAGGGAGCATTTTAACTGAAGTAGCCCAGATTAAGAAAAGAGGTCAGGACAAAAACTTATCCCAAAATATCAGTGCACAGGCACACCTTTACCCTTTTTTTTTTTAATTAGTCCCATAAGGTTTTTTTTCTTATCACCATTACAGTATTTTAGGCAGGGATTATCTGCAGACTACGTAGTTCACACAAAGGTTTGCATGGTGGTGACTTACTGGTACATAACTGGAATTTGTGCCACTAACACCAGAAAATCTCACATTGGCATGCAATGCTGCGCTTCAAATCTCATTGCATTTGCACTGAGCAATAAAGCACTCATCTCTAAAGAAGCAGTTTTGCTCCAGTTCCTGACAGGAGCCACTGAAGTTGTTTAAATGCCAAGCCTCACAATGGGTGTTGAATTTGACAATCTAATTTTCCAGTCTCTGCAGATGAACTGGTAAGTTTCTCCACCTTTCCTTGAATTTTAATGGCCTTCCATTTCATCAGACAAGCATCCCATAAATCTGGCCATAAATGTGTCCTAGTTTGGGCTTGCATATCTGAATGCCCACTCAAAAATGAGAGTGTGCTTTGTTCCTAAATGCTATTTTGAAAAAATAAAAATGTTTACCTATATAAAAACACAAATTCTTTTCTGAACAATACTATGATGAATAGAGGTTAGAAAAGGTCTGGTGCAATAGAACAGAAAGGTATTGGTTGTCATGGTGAATAAAGCCATATAGTAAGCCAGACATGTTTCATTTTATTTAAACTGCTATTCAGATATCCATGAAAGTATTTTCTCATTTGGAAGAAAAACACAAGTAGACTATGAAAAATTTATTTTGTTGACATGAGTACATATGATAGCATGTAAATATATTTTAACTTAAGGGAAAATATTTATCATTTTAATATTAAACCAAACTCAGGCAGACCACCACCAAAAAACCTGCTGGATCAGTAAGTTAACTAAAACTAAAAACTGCATGCAAGTGCCTCCTGTGTCCTAGGTAACAGATATTAAGCCTGGAGCCATCACATCTTGCCATTTAAGCTCTCAGTAGAAAGCACCAAGTGAACCATTTGTCTGACAGACAGATCTTTTGAAACAACGCTATTAGAAGCAAATACCATATTCTTTTCCAACGATCTGATCTATATATTAATTTACAGAGGACAGTGTAGTGAGTGACGCTACACAAGCAAAGGGCTGCATCACATCACTGCACGCCATATGCCCACAGGAGGGCTAAAGGGTCCTGGCACAGTCTGGATCCTAGGCTGAGATGGTTCTTGCTGAAATTCTCTCTACCTTCTAGTTCAGAACATCCAACAACAGAAATTCCTCTCTTGGTCAGTTCTAAATGCCAAACCAATTCTTCAAGTACTTCAGTGCTACAAGAGTATCGTGTGTTCTTCCCCGCGTGGCAGTTCAGCTGGATTCCTGGATGCTCTGCTCACGCAGAGTAAGGGTGCCACACACACAGAAGGAAGACATGCAGACTCTGCAGCCCAGCACCACAACTTAGAAGAGTCTACCTACTGAATTATTAAAGCATCATTCTGTGGCTTAATTTCCTCTGATAGAAAAGAGTGAAAGAAAATAAATAGCAGATTCAATCTGAATATTTCAAACACACGCCTCTATAGTTGCATGCTCTAAATTGAAGAACTATTTCAAGCAATACAAAGCAATGACAGAGAGAATGAAAACCGTTAAGGTGCTATAGACATGGAAGACTTCATATCAAGCTGGAGCTGCCGAGAACCTTGGGAGTCAGTTAGGATTTGCTCCTTCTTCAAATTACAACTAATTTTTCCAGTTATACTAAGTTCCAAAAGAAATCAGTACTTGTTTCTGAGTATAAAGTCGAAAAGCACGGTTTCTTGCAGGGTGAACTGTTGACTCCCTCATCCCCAAGCACTGAATTCCTAATTGTCATTTAAAAATGAGAAAGAAAAAAGGTCTGACATGCTGAGCATATTTTGTAACTATTTAGAAGTCAGCCATGTTTTATTATCTCCTGTCAGTTACAGCTTGGTGCAAAAACATTCTGATGCACATGGACCAGAATTCTACCCCTTTTAGCATGCGGCTCTTCCTCAGCTCTGCTGAGTGAAGGCTGTGGCTGAGACATGATCATCTTCATAATCCCATAATCCTACAGACAAATGGGAAGCCATCACTTAGCAGGTCACAAGCAAAACTTATTGAAACACAGCACGCTTTGGCCACCATCAGGGATAGCATTGGGAATACAGAACGGAGAGGAATAAAGCTGCTGTACAACCCCCAGAACAAATGCACACACTAACACACACACCTCTGCAGAGCAGTTCTCAGCAATGAGGGATTGTTTTTCACATTCAGCACAAACTGACCGAGCCTAAACTCTACAAGACATTGAAACTTTGACATATTTTATTTTGCCACTAGTAGGATTCCATGCTCTGTACTAAAATGTTTCCGTTCCCATATGTATACAGGACACATAAAATAGAGAAATGCATAGAGATAACTGGATTAGACACCTGAGGGCCCAAGGCACAGGGCTAACAGATTAGTTAACCAAGAATTTTCCCCTGAAGGATCTCTTGCAGTTCCACTAAATTCCTCAAGCAATTGTGTTTCCTTCTTCAGAAACAAACCTCTGCTCTACCCATGGGATAATTTGCAGCTTCTGCCAACTGTTAACTCACCAAGATATCTGCTAGCAGGGACTGAAGAGCATCTTCAAGGACACATGCCATGTAACAGAAGAGAAGTCAGCAAAGAGTGCAAAGCAAGCTAGTCTGGCAAGTTTAAGCATTACCTATGGAAGGAGATGTGCAGAAGCAACATGGGTCCAGGTTGGACCAGTCACCTGGGCTTGGAAAAACCTGGAGTTCCCATTTTGCCCAAAGCAAAGTGATGCAGCTTTCTAATGGCAGCTTTTGCAGTTTCCATAATTCTTCCAAGTTTGAATCTGAACTAACTTCATATTTCCCCTTAAAAATAAACCACAGAATGTGAGATACCTTAAAGACTTTAAAACAGACTACAGATTAGATTTGGGATTTGCTCATTTGTGTGCACCATTTTCAATATTCTACAAGGTAAGTTCACTGGGGTTTTTATTCAATTCACTTTGCATTTTCTAAAGCACACATTGTTTAAGGCTTGGGGCATTCAGTTTACACTCAAGGACAAAGAGAATGAACTTCTATTCTTAGGGAAACACACAGCCAGGAGGTAGGTTGAATTATGCTAGTCCTCAAGCACCTAGCCCATGATCAAGGGCAAAAGTCTTAAAAAGAAAATGTACCTCTGCTCGCCAAACAGAAACAGCTGATGTCAGCAATCAGAGACTGAAATTCAAGGGCACAGATCCTTATCCAGGGGAAAACAAGGAAAAACAAACATTGCCTTCAGGAAGGTGAATGATTCTAGCAAGGGCAAATGTTTAAAAATAAATTAAAATCAAATTATATTGAAATTATTGAAATTATTCAAACAAGGTATGATAGTAAGGATGGCAACATTCTTATGGAGCATAGCTGTTGAGGGCTGGATGGCAAAAATTCTGTGAAAGAACGTAACAGCCACATTAGGATAAAGGCTTGAGATTTTACAGTATATAACCTGGTTGCCAGACTGATCAGTTAATGAAGTTAAGCTCTTTTCTTTTTGCTGTTTTGTTGGATGTCCCATCTTCTGCCTCCCCCTGATGCGCAAAAACTTGCATGCCAAGTTGTTCATGTAACCAGCGATTTACTGGGAGCAAATACACACCACCAGGCCCACGCAGTAGAGACCACAAGATACTACATGCTTGTGCCTGTCCTGCAGAACACCGAGCTCCAGGAGGGCTGGAGGGGAGCGTGCCAAGCACAGCTGGGGCCAGAATCCGAGCTAACGCTGGTCAGCTGCAGCTGGCAGCAGAGATGGCGCCAGCTGAAATGGGGAGGCAGGGGGATGAGTCCCTTGATGGGGACAGAGTAGGGGTTTGAAAGGTTATTCCTTAAAGCTTGGCCCAAAAGAATCAATTTGGAGGTCTAGTATTCAGCTTTCTTCTGGATCACTGGAATAATACAACCAAATATGTGGTTTCCTTTTCTGTTTTTTAAACATACTGAAAAAATGAAGCTGTCCAAAAAGACTACTATCTGCATAAGTCTGTACTGTAAGCTCCCATTTAACCACAGCATAAGAATAATATGAATTGTAATTAAAAACTTTGCAAATAATAAACAGTCATTGCACTAATAAATTACAGATGAGGAAAAAGAGTTACATTCTTCAGCAACAGGACAACACCAAGGGCTTCTCTGGACTACTGTCAAGGCCTGCAAGTTCATACAAGGTAGAAAAACCCATCCAAAAACCCCAAAACCAAAGCAAGCCTACCTCCTGCAGATCAAATATCTGCTCAGGAAGATTTTTATCCTTTGCACCAGTGGTATGAAACACAACGTCTGCACTGTTTTTCATATTTTTTTTTTTATGTGAGTCACACATAGCTATTGCTGATACAGTTATAGTATCATCACAGTTGTTGAGGACTTCCAAAGGTTAAGCTCTGGGCTTTACAGTTCATAAACATTACAGCTGAATTATTAGGAATTATTATCTTTTTAAGATTTTTCTTTTTTCTTTTCCCTGAACAAAGTGAACAAAACACTCAGCTTGCCATACACTTAAAATGCAGAGAAGGGTAGCAAGTGTACAAGGCTCAGGAACCTGCTAGCATTCAGCATCCACCCCTCACTTACCACTTGGGCCAAACACCTCAGCTAGTCTGTGAATTATTTTCCTATCCCAAAAGAAAGAAGAGATCCTCCCTAGAACACAACCACTTCAACAACTTTAGCTCTACATTTGCAAGCAGCTAGCACCAGCCTACAATTTGGGATAACCAGATGCTCTGAACATTGCTTCTAAACAGCAGCCATGGAAAAAAAAAAGTAGTTGGTAACAGTCTCTACCCAATTTTCTCAAAAAACTTTGCTTGAGTTTTCTTACCTCTCCAGCAGATGAAGTATCTTCCAGGAAGACAAACCTTCAACTGTAGCTCTCGTTAAGCAAAAATACTCCCCTAGGGCATTCATCTCTTTTTCAGTTCCTTACTGAACATAGTTTTTTCTTTTTAGTACAAAATCACCTTCAGCTCTTTTTGGTTTCCTTAGCTCCTGCTCCTCCTGAATACTCTAGACTAAATAGAGCTTTTCTGACTGCTTTGTTTGGTTTTTAAAGAGCCCAGCACCCTCCCACTTCTACCTGAGGAGGGATCAGTGCTTAACTGGAGCCACCTGCTTCAATTCTCCCTCTGTGCTTACCTCTGTTGCAATTCAAGTGGGTGAAACCCAATGCAAAATACTTTCAGGCTGGAACATCTGCTGTTATTCCAATAGTGAATATCTGCTTTTGTCATTAAGTGACTCGCAAGGTAGGAAGCAGAAGATTGTCTTTTCAGACCAAAGATCAAGGAGAGACTTACATTTAAGTACTTGCCTTCACAGGCACCCTCCACACCCTGCCTGACAACTGTTCTGAATGAAACCTTTGGATATGATAATGAAAGGTTAAAGCCAAGCATAGGTTTATCTTTCATGATAAACGAAATGATGTGGTATACAGATACTTGTTTTCTCTTCCTCGTTGTCAGAAACAGCCAGTCAAAAAAACCCACCAAACAAAGCAGACAAAAACCCAACGCAACCAAGCCCTCCACAAAAATACGGGGACGGAGGCGACAGCAGCCCAGCGCTCCAGGCTGAGCTCTGTCTTGCAGAAGCCATGGGCAGCTACGGGGTGAGACGCAGCGAAGGAGCTGCATTTCCTCTGGTGCAATTGCTAGCTATGTGATCCTCTCAGAACAGTGCTTCTGGAGTCACCTCACACCTCTTCTATCATCTCTTTAAAGCAAATGAGATGTGAACATCTCTTCATTTCTCCAGAAAAGCGTTATCCTAGAGAGAAGGACAGATTGCAAGTGAGGCCAAGTAAAACACAGAACTCTAGTTGGACTGAGTAGAAAGAATTACTCTGAATTCAATCTGCAATCTGTGTACAACGCTCTTTTCAAAGGTTCGTGGCCTGAACACACACGCAGCATAACCAGTTCAGAGCCTGGAGAAGAAGTGTCACAAATGTGTTTCAGATCCACTTTGCTTGCTTATTCCACTCTCCGCTGCCAATGTAAAGACAATTAGAGTGAGTTGTTGAAATTTGGTTGATCATTTGCCTATTGTATAATGAAAATAATTCCTGATATCATGAAAATAATTTCAGATATGTAATTTTATGGCACTCTTCCAATATCACATAGTCATTATCTGAAATCTGACCTGTTTATGCTAAGCATATAATCATACATTACAAACTCCCTACTTCTTGCAACAAGACTTGTACTTGTTTCTTAGAACTGAAAGTCCTTCAAGTGTCTGTGCTGCTAGCTTAATTTTTTTTTTACAATAAACTCAGTCTAATTCTTCATTCTATTATTATGCATTTATATCGCTGAATTTCAACTGAAATCATCATCATGCTTCATTAAAACAATGAATACATTAGTTCCAAACATACAGATGAACATATGTATTTTAAAATTGCTAAAAGTGAAAAAATACAAGAATTGATCCCTTGCCTACCAAGAATAGTGAGGCATTCTACAAAATACGGTATACAAAATGAAAATTAAATGTTTCAGAAAATAACTATTGTGTAAATGCCAAACAAATATCAAGTTACAGAACTCCCTTCAACTCTAAGTATTATTTGGCCCCACCTTTCTCCATTATCAAGAAGAAAATCAAAGAAAAGTAAAAGCCCAGAATCATTTTTACATCCTTTTTCCTAATCAAGCAGCGAGATTTATGTTTTTCTTTTTTCTTTATAGAGAAAAGACTCGCATGGTCTGGCAAAAATCAGTCTGATTGTACAAAAGAAGAGCTGAACTAGTTTCTTCACACAGTTCACTGTGAAGTCTCTCAACAGGCTGTACTGAAGGTGTACTAAAATTGGAGAAATTCAAATTGTCAGTGGAAGAAGGGGGGCTTGAGGGCTGCTCCTCAGCTGGGATCTGTGGCTTTGCGATCAGGCCACAGACATTCACGCCAACGTCAGAGTGAATGTTCTCTTGTGCTAAACGCTTGTAACAGAGTTAATCTAACAGGAAGTGTGCTAACTGGACAGTAAAGCTGAACAAAATTAAATGTGAAGTTGACAGTGTATTGCAAGACATACAAATGGACCGCAGCTGCCAAAAGGGAGATGTTCGGCTGCCCTCTCCACTCCCCCCTTCCCTTTTCCTGTCTCTCGATCTGGTACTCCTCTAAGACATAACTTGCTAACCCAGTAGGAAACTTACTCTGTAAAAGAAATACAATTTTCTGCTAGGTTAATGAAGCAAGTAGGCTCAGAAGAGGGTCAGACACCAGCATTGATGCAGGAAAGGGAAGAGGGAGGCTGTTTGTCTGTGACCAGGCAGAGGAGAAAGGAAGAGGGGAAATGACCCTGTTGGCAGGAGGAAGGTGCTTGGCCTGTCCAGCCTCTGCATCTTCTCTCGAGTAGCAGATAATGACAGAGAGAAACCACAAAGCGAGAACAACCATCATCCTATTTTGCCAAGTCAGAAAGGAGGAAAAAAATTAAAATCTGGAGAGACAGTTCGCTTTTCACGTAACAAAGTAGAAATATTAATTATGATAAAAGCCTGGTTAGTAAGCACATTAGAGGAATATGTTTTCATCCACTGTAAAAAAAATAGGAAACCTAAGCAGCTCTTGTTAGTAAGAGAGTTATAAACTGAAATTATAGACTCAGAGTAGGAAAAAAATACTGCTTATTGCTTGTATAACAATATTAAGTTCTAGACAGGATGGTTGATATCTTAGCTGTTGACAACAACATCATCAGGTCCAGAGAGATTTACTGTCCTCGGCAAACGAAGACTGACAGAAATTGAAGAGTACCTAGCATATTCTTGCCTGCAGCCTTGTTGAGAAAACATGAACTAAGGCAGCAGAGGTTAGATCAGGCACCTGGTTTAACATGCTCTAAACAATATAACATTAGCCACTGAGTCTGCAAAAAAATTTCCTCCAGGTTGGATTCTTCCACGAGGTCTCAGGTTCTCAGCACCTTTATCTACCTCGGATTTCATATCCTCACTGATACCCTTGTTTCTCACCCTCATCTACTTTTCTATGCCTGTTTCTAATTTAAGAATGAGCTGTTAGTTCATTAACAAAACATGCTGAGAAGATGCTGAATACTCTGTAAAACAAAAAACCACAGTGGGTTTTCTGAAGTAAACAGGCTTCAAAAGTGGTTGCTACAGTTGAAGGAAGAATCTGTATGGTCCCTGAATGGTCCCCTAATAATTTTCTACATTCGTTAGACCTAGAATGTGATCCTCAGTGCAGATACTCGTATCCCACAGTGATCCAAGAATCTATAAATAGTATTGTATTTCCACCCTACCCTGGGCCAGCCCCCACAGCATCATCTTCTCTATGTATCCAGGGACGCTTCTTCACATGTGGCTTCAAAAACAAACCCGTGCTACCACACAGCGCACGCTACGCTGAGGTTGCCGATTTTTCAGGCACACTGTGTCTTAAAGCAGGTACTTATCAGAAGAAACGTTTCAAGAAATGGAGACTTGTCGAATTCTTGATAACCTCCCAAGCACTCCAGCGCTGGCTGCCGCGGTTACACCGCTCCGTGGTACGCTGAACCGCCGGCAGCGTAGCGGCAGCTGGCAGCAGGGAAGGAGTGGGACTGCCTTGTACCAAGGAACTGGACTTCGTGGCGGTCTAGCACTGATTTTTTCCTTAGTCACCGGCTCTGGAGACATGCATGTCACACTTGCTGTAACTAAAGAAGTCTGCCGTAGTGCCAAACTGGATTCTGCAGGTGCAAATCAGCATGAGTGCTAAATCCAATAGGTACATCCACTTAGCTGATGAGAATTTCTCCTGCAAAGTGGGGAGGGTGAGGACTCAGATCTAACGCATATTGCACAGCTCAGACAAACATTTTATCACATTAGCAGTAAAATTTTCAGTTTGGGGCTTAAGAATACCTTTTAAAATTCTGGTCACTGCAGAAAGAAGGTTTTTTGCTCAGTCTGCCTACATACCATTAATGTGAAATTACTATAAACATCAAGGATCATACGAAAAAATTAAATTCACCAAACTAATGTGCAGAGGCACCTCTGTTTTAATTGGACTTTCCATTCTAGCTAGACACTACTTCAGCGAAACCTTTCAACCTACATAAATGTATTAATAATGTACTTATTCATGCTTTGATGTTTCATATCAGAAGTTTTGTATTCTTTTCCATTCTTAAAACAGCTTTTTTAAGTAATAATTTCTGATAAAAAACCTACAGAAACTGAACATTAATTTTTTCAATATTAAGAACAATAACTTAGCAGGGCTTAACGATATACTGAAGCCACAGATGAGTTGGTTCTTAAGTAATACTGTTATTAATAATAATAATTATTATTATATTTGTTTACTTTTATTATTCGCGTGACTTTCAGAGATATTGAGCAGCACAGTAGATTGATACTGAAGCTGAAGCAACCAATGACTTCCAGAATGTGGGTACTGAAGCCCTAAGCACAGCTGAGGAGCACCCGCTGTCCGCTTACAGGGCAATGGCTGTGACAGCACCCAAGTCCTCCTATGAGCATTCAGTTGCAGGCCTTCTGTTGTCCAGATTCATTTTATCAATAGCTTTAAATAATGAGTCTCTGGAAAAAGTACGTGATTCTGACACTTCTTGTTAAAGGATGACTTTTTTTAACAGGACCCCTCAGCAGTTCAGAAGAAATCAGCAGCACATTCTGATTCAGCACAGTCACTTCAACATCTTCTTTTAATTCATTACCCAGGGAAAGTAGAATCACATATTTGAGGGAAATCACTGCAGCAGAATTTGATACTTTGTAGCCATTATCATATTTAAACAAGAATCAGCAACAATACAAAAGCTTTGCACTGATTCAGAATTCAGAAGAACAAATTAATATCTGATCCTTTCCTCTAAATGCCTGGCTCTTACAGCCCTCACAGAGTCACACATTAACCTTGTCAGTGTGAGCCTGTTTAGATTTCTTTCTGAGTTGTCTTGACGTGAGTTAGTTACTGGCAAAACCCAGAGTGTCTAGCAGTCATATGGCAAAGTGTCTGCAGGAATGATGCAGAACAGCCACTCAGAGTAACCCAGGACAGAGACGGTGGCTGTAAACCACATCTCTGGTGTTACTCAGCCTTAATCTCAGGGAATAAGAAGTTGGAGCTCAGAACAAGGAAGGAATTGTTCAATTAATTATTAGTTTATTCATGGCTTTATTTCAAAGACATGCTAAAATCTTAAATTAAGGTTCTATTGGAATAGAAACAAATAAAAATACACAACAAACTGTCATCTATTCATCCATTCAGAACCAGGTCTATTTGTATTTTTGGACAGATGGAAAATTTTACTGCTGTTTGGACTCATGAAGCCGATTCAGGTCCAGCGAGGGAAGTGGAATTTTGTTTCCCAGTTCACAAAGATGTTGTCAATTATGCAAGGCAGTTTTGTTTAACATCGCAAAAAAAAGTTGCCAGAAATCATATATTTTGTGGAGTTCACCCTCCAACAGAACAAAGAAAGGATTAACCCATTTAACTCTAAAATAACGAACAAACAAACCTTGATCTGAAACAACGCTGCAGGAAAGCCCTCCCTGACACGTTTAGACAGCTATTTGCTGCGGTACGTTGGAGCTGCGACAGCGTCTGCCCCAGCTGTTCGGTTCTGACCGCCTGTTTCCCAGACTCGCGTTGCGTGTACCATCCACAGAGTACAGCTTCATCAGTGTCAAATTCAGAAACAGCCTCCTCAATATATTTTGTACTTTATATTCTAGTGGGCTTTAAATCTTGTTTAAAGGCTTCTGTCTGTTCCTTTTATTTTGGAATTTAATTTAGTCATAGAAGGTTAATTAGTCTTTAGATTTATCATCAGAGCAGTGAGTCAGCTCTTCCCATCCTTTGGTATGGCCAGTTTTATACTAGAGTCTCAAAAGAAGAGAATGTAATTCATAATTTTATGCAAATATCCTATAGCTTTAAATGAAATGGAGCTGGAAATCTTTCCGACTCCTGTCTGCGCAAGAACGCTACACCAAAAGATTTCATTAGAAGCACTAGAAAGAATACAAAGGAAGAAGGTGGTCTTCTTCTGTCTCATGTGTGGGGAACTACTGACATTTGTGGGGGCTTCACTGCAGGCAGGGGGAGGCTGCCCGTTCTCTAACCCAACCGCCATGCGTCAGGAACGGTTGGTTGGGCAAACCCCAGATGTTTCACGAGAACACGTCAACTGCATCAGCTTTTGAAAAAGCATTGTGGTAGAGCTTTCCTTCAACTTCAATATTTGCATGCGACTGATAATGCAGTGTTTGAAGAAGCTTATTTTGCAGGAAGTCTTTCTGTAATTTAATCAGAAAGGGAATTGTTCTACTGTCAGAATTGTTGTTGGAATTGAAATCCCAGATTCAGTCAGACCTAGACACCTACCCACCAAGTCTAAAAGAGCAAAATCCTCAGTTATGTTTGTAGTTACTATGGTCTGGTTTATCTGAGCTCACATTAAGAGAGAACTAAGAAGTCCATACAGCTTGGTAGAGAGTCACATAATCCACAGACAGCGGATTGCTTTGGCTGGCTGTGCAGCACATCAGACGGCACGGACCCCTCATGCAGAAAAACCCAGTGAGATTCGGTGAAGTTATGGCTGTATCAATTCAGTAAAGTTGCACTCTCATCAGATGTCCTGTTATGCAAGCAAAGCAGAATATGTGTACCAAGACAGCTCAGTTTAACACTGTAGAGGGGGAAATGTCGTTGGACAGTCTGTTATTGGTGAAGTACTGCCTGTGAACTTCCAAAACAAAAATACAGAAAAGCCAACTGCAGAAGGATTTGACAGTTTTTTGTCACTGTATGCACTATGTATGTGTACAGATTGCATTTTTATATGTACTGCATTTTTTATAATTCTGCGTAATAAACTTTCTGCTATGTCACTGTCCCTTATCTTAAGGGAAATAAAGACACAGTAAGAACACTAATCTCACCAGAGCTTGACCAGAGAAGCTGATCACCAGAAGTGCCCTCACTTGGAAAGAGTGAAGTGCTTTCCGGGGGTGACTAATTTCACTCTAAGCCTGTATCCAGAGACGTAGGACAAGTCGCTTATGAAGACAGATTGTTCTCCCCATTGATTGTAGTGGGAGCCTAGACTAAACGCCTAATTTTTGGATGTCTAGAAGAGATACCCAGAAAACACAAATTTATATCAAAAAAATTATTTGCAAACTAGTTTTAATTGACAATGGCTAAGTGACAATGAGAAAGCACTGAAGCAGAATTAGCTACAGTCACAGTCTTGGAGGTTGTGGTGTTTCAGCTGGTTCAGAACACCTTTTCTTTTCTCTGCCGCTCCAACTGTGTGGTCAGCTGAGCCCACAGTCCCACCGAGAGACTCAGCCGGCTCACTGCAGAAGGGAACCCGGGGGGAAATTAGACTGGGCAATGGTAACTGAGCAGGTCTTTGGAGCAAAACAAAGAGCCAGACCGACAGCATAGGTGTTCCCTGGAAATTCACCCTCCAATTTCACATCTCCATAACCACGCTGTTAATGGTGATAACTGGAACACGTATTGAACTCTTTGGTAGATGAGCCAAGAACCTAAACAAGCGTGACACAGAGACTACGTCCAGGCTTTGCAGTGAGTCAGGATAGAATACACTTCATACAACGCATGAAATGTTATCAGGGACTTCTGTCAGTCCATTAATTTCCAGTTCACGAGAATTACTCACTTATTAAACAAAAATCCCGCACAACACTTCAAAAAGTATTCAACTTCTTACACAAAACTTTTCAAATATAGGACTGAAACGTATTTCATACTCCTACTGTGTTAAGGTACTTTGCTATCACTGCAGCTTACAGTGCAATGAAGAAGTGAAATAATTGCTTTGTGTACTCGGGAGCCTGAAATTTAAAGGAAATCTGGTTTATTACTCATGAAGTTCTGCCATATGTGGGTAGAAACTAGTTGCGAGAATAAAATGCCTGTATCTCTAGTTTAGTGCAGTGGAATTACTTTTCTAGGCAAGGACATTATTTGCCAGAACCCATGGAGCAAAACTAATATTTCAGGTTTTTGATCATATCAAGACCAATTCTGGGCGATTATTTTTTACGCCTGTTTTGATTTTCAGCTAATCCCTTACCAAATCAGCCATACAGCCCCAAAGAGGGTATTTTCAGAGTTTTAAAAGAACTGTCTTTTGATACTTGATACATACAGGAATAACTGAGAGCTTGTTGCTGAAAAATGACCACATCAAGAAATGCTTAATTTATCTGCTATTGGAAGAATAACATCTCCCCTTCAGAAGCCAGATAATAGCAGATCATCAAATAATGTGTTATAATCTGCATATAAGGTGGAATGGAATATCTCCATGAAGACAGTGATTGCCTTTATCACTTAGTGATGTATGTTCCCCATAGTTTTTGAAATACAAATTATTTATAATAATTGAGAGTAATATGGTTTAAACATTACATATCATCTGAATATTCACAGAACAAAAGTATTCAGGTTATTTAAATCTTTTTATAAAAGACATGTTATTTGCTATAAATACTCTACAAGAAGCAACAAGCCTGTATTAACTTCAAATCTTTTTAGCTTAATATCACTCCCATTTATTGCACACCACACTTACAGACAATAAATCCTCACAGTGGAAACCCTTGTATTTTCAAATTAATAGCCTACCTCATAAGTCACGTAAACAACCCTTTTATTGTTGTTTCACCTCTAGGGTTCATTGGATTTGACATATGAATAAGATTTAAGTAGTTTTTATAATTCTGTTGTAGGTTCATAGTTTTGAAAATGATAATCATTTATAACCAATTTGAACATAGTACGTGGGTAAAAACACTCATGCACATCAATAGCTACACACAGTAAAATACATCCTAAATATAGCTCGACAATAAAAACCATCCAGAAAACATCAGATCTCTAAGGGGGTGAATATTCTCATGTGCTTTTAGTCACATTACCCAACCAGCCCGTGACTGAGATAAATCTGCCCTGTGCCTCTTCTAAGAAATGACAAACGGAGCGGTCCTTTCCTAATCAATTTGTGGAACTGCCAACATCAATAGTGCTCCTGCTTTCATCTCTGGGTAAACAAGAGCTAAAGCTGTCCACTTTTTTCTGAACTGCTGTAAGAAAGGACTTAAAACACAACATAGATATGTGCGCCGTGATCTTCAGAAATGGTTGTGTTCAAAAATTACAGGAGTCAAATACACTGAGCAGCCCTCGCCTACCGCAGCCTGAATACAGGAGTTTGGAGCTGTGCCTTGGAGATCAGACTTGGGACCTTTGCTCTGGTCTTATTACAGAATGGCTCCTGAGGCAGAGACCCCTCTCCCACCTCCCATCCCTCCAACGACAACAGCCACGAGCACAGATTCAGGTCCTCGTACAGAAGCACACCACGCTGAGATTGTTGCTGCCTGCTTCCAGCTACCGTCAGGATAGGCATACAGCCTCTGAAAGTCTTGAAGCTTCAGTTTGAAGACTTTGGGGCTTTGATGGTTTCAGCCTACAGTCTCGGACCCCAGTAACTCTCTAAACAAACAGGACAGGACGCTCTGACCTGAGCTGTAACTTGTTGGCAACGCAGTACAACACCGTGAGCACTCTCTTCTAGCACTACCTGTCAGTGTGTGCTGCTAGTACCGAGCAGCCGTTTTTCACTCTGTACAGCCACGGGCAGAATTAGCTCGGGGCCCACAAATGCCTAACATCTGGCTGTATAACCAAACATCTGATTATCTTTTATATCACAAAAAATGTTATCAATCTCTTAATTGCGATTCCAAGTCTTTATAAAGAAAGCCCATGAACGTCTTCTGCCACATGTAAGTTGACTGAGTGCACATTCTGTAACTGCTATATTGAAATTCATCTCCTCTGATTCTGCTCTTTTTCTTCCACTAAGACAAGCATTTGCAACATCTCTGTTTGTCTTTGGGAAAGACTTACAGTCTCTCCTTCACCTTGAAGTTTCCTCTGTATAATTTTGGATAACGATTTCCTTTTCAAAAAGTGAATTTAAATTGTAAGAAAATACAGTCAATTGCATCTTAGTCTGATGAATTTTCCCACAATGATGATTTCCTCTACTGGATTTTCTCTAGCATGTCCTATTATTATTATTATCTGCAAAACAGAAGTTCATTCAGATGTGTTTTCATTTTTGACTCAGATTTGTTACATAGCTGGAATAAATTGGGAATGGAACTACAGTGACAGAGTAATACATTTTCAAAAGATTTGGTAAACATCAAGAATGAGGAATAACGACCATAAAGCTATGCATTCAATTCATGCACAAATTTTAGCAACAGAACACGAAAATTTGCTTATTTTTGCTAACTGAGAGCATTTGCCTTGCAATATGTGATGTTCCTTGCACCAGTCCCAGCCAAAGTAGCCACCCTCAGTTGCCAGGCATGTTGGTGGCTACGTTCCCGCTGCCCGCTGGAACGCCTGAGCTGGAAAGGACCGTCCAGAGATTAGAGTGCGTGTGCACGCCTCAGGCTTTCCATCGGACCTTGGACGGGACGTGTGGGCTGGGATTCTGCCCCTCGGCATTCTGTCAAAGTCCTTGCACCTATTACTGTCTACTGCTGGCTAGTTTTAAAGGCATGTGATTAATCTGAGCTAAGTGATTTTTGGCTTTAACCTCCCTATACCTCATTTTAGAAGCTGAAAATAATCTTTACTGAATCTTATAGGTTATTGTGAGGAGAGATATTAAAGATGATGACATGCTTGAATATCTGGATTAAGGAACGTAAAAGAATCGAAGACCCACCAGAATACCATCCCATTTTCAGTCTCGAATCGTCTAAGATCATGTACTACAAGGTATGCGGAGAAACTAGAAATACAGTGCAAATTGCACATCTCTAATCATGTCAGGATTGCCAGGTGTGAGGGAAAGAAAGTCAGGATGGCTCAGTACCTCTCCTTCCTTAGCCCCTGTCTCACAGCTTGTTTTCTCATTCAGTGTCACGGCAGGAGACGAGAACGCATGGGATAACGAAGGCAGGAGGGCTGAAACCAGAGCGGGACGGGGCCGTGCTGTCGAGTCCGGAGCACGGCAGCAGCCCCCAAACTGGGCTGCGGGCCCGGAGGTGGTGGTCTGCACTGGGGTCGGTGGGGTGCCCGGGGCTGCAGCAGCCTCGCGTCTCGGGAGGCATCGCTGCTCGGGAGTGGAGGGCCTGATCCTTTCTGCAGCCCACCAGGGAAGATCCCTTCCCCATATTCGCATCAAGGCTTCATCCGCTGCTACATCTAGCAGCAGGGATCAGGAGAGATAGCTGGATGCTTGATCAAAATCTTCATTGGAACACAAAGCCAAACTGATTTGCAGTTCTCATCTCCTTCTCTGCACTTCCTCCTTTGCAAACGATAATTGCTGAAGTGCCATTTCGTAAGAGGGTTCTGCCTGTGACATTCAGACATAGTGGCATTTGAAAGAGGACTAAAGATACACAAAGGCACCTTCATGTAAAGACACATGAAGCACCTGCCCGGAACAGGGCAATCTGATCATTTTATTATTTACCCATCCCTGGAAGCAGCGGAATAAAAATAACCCTAATCTGAGGGGAGGGGAAAATGGTTGTTTGTGAAGATCTGATTGTCTCTTCTCAAAGTCTTTCTTCCTGCCAAGCACTTAGTATGTCCCAGGAATTCTATTAATTATGGATTTTTAAGTCTGGGAACGTTATAACAAAGCCGTTCTGGCAGAACAGGGAGGGTCACACGAGACACCCAGTCCCAGCAGCCATGGTATTTTTCAGGAACCTAAGGGTTATGCCACTATATCACATGTTTGAAAGAAAGATAACTAGACAATCTCAATAGGAATACGGTGACTGGGTGAACTAGGGTCACAGATGCTTGAACCCAAGACCCTTTAGAGAAAAATGTACAGCTGAAGAAGTGTCATTTCTTTCTAGAGCTTCTTATGATCTTATTTTCCGACAGATGGACCTAGAGCACGATGAATTAACACTTCAATCTCCTGGAAATCCCATGGCCTTCATTTTAAAATACTGATTCCACAAAGTGTACACTCCAATGATGTGGTGAAATTGAGTGTAGCTCAATAAGACAGCTTCTCATTAAGGTTAGAAAGGAAAAAAAAAAAATCAAGGCAGTTTTACTTAACAAGACTATCCCCACTTAATTTCAATTCAGAATTAAAGTAAAAAAACATACACAACAGCCCATTTGCATTTCTGCATTATCTTCATTTTCTAAAACAATAAGAAAGCTAATTTAATCATATCTGAAGCTAAAAAGTTTGGACTACTTAAGGCAGATTAAAAAAACACCAAATAAACGAGAACAAAACTACCACAGCAGAGTACCAAGATCTGCAGCAGCTTTTATATTCTGTTCAAGTACATCCTTCTCAGCTATGAGAGATTTCAGAATCTAGTGCTGTCGTTTTAAAAAGGAGTAAAGTGTATTCTTAGTCCTCACTACGAATCATCAGTCTGAGTTAAAGAAAAAAAAAAAAAATGGGGAAAAAAACCCCAGCAGAGGTTTTAAAGCAGAGAGAGAATGGGGGGCATGGGGATGGGGATGCTTGGAACATCCAAAAGAATCTTTGATCTTTGCTGTGAATTGATCCTGTGAGTTTCTGAATCGCGTAAGAACATTAAAGTACCTTTTTTACTCACTTCAATGGACTTGGATCAGACCCTTAAATCCTTGTCAGATAATTTATGCTCCACAACGCAGCTAGCAGAATCTTTGGGTGACATTGCTATTCTGACCTTTATTCCTTTTGCTCAGCTGAAATAAAACCAGATTACTGTCTATATTGTTAAATCTTGTACATACAAACAGAAAAAAATAGATTTATGATAGGCTGGTTTTTTCTAAAAGCAACCTTTGTTTTCAAGCCAGATTTCTGTGGGTTGGTACTCAGCACATCCTGAATAAAGTTAGATCCGCCCACCTTGAAAAGATTCCAAGCCAGGCAGGCAAAATTGATTGCCTCTCATTTTTAGCATCTTGTTTCTCAACACTGAAAAATATGCACACAGCCTGCTAGATAACTTGTATCTGAAAATCAGGTGAAATTTAGGCTGAAAAATTGTTTTTTTCTTTACCAGGGGAATTATTAGTAAGAGGTACTTACAAACTAGAATACAGTTTTCTTAATTGTACATTAGCAAATGGAACTTCATTGTAAAGCAGTAAGAGGTTTAGCATAGGCTTTTAGTGAAGGTAGCTCATTTGAAGCATTTAAATTTTGTTGTGATAAAATAAAATGGAAAATGTACATTTCCTGCTCCCCAGAGTTTTTCCTATTCCTAACTGTTATATGCTCAGCTAACTTCTTTATAGCTCTCCAGATAATACTGTATCCACAATTTTGTTCCTTGGCTCTTTTCTTGTGACATATTGGAGGAGTCAAAGCATTTTGATTGTTTTTTTTTTTTTAATTAATACTTACTATATCCTCATTCATGGTTCCCAAATTTAGTACTAGTGCTGTACGTTAGTGCGCGTTAATACGGGAACGTATTTCGGGGCTGCAGAGGGAAGATGCTGCGTCAGCTCAGACAAGAGGTAAGTACGCTGGACACAGCATTCGTGAGGAGAAAAGGAAAAGGGAGAACACATGGAACCACTTCTTGCAGAGTGCTGCAAACTTCTGCCAAAGCCTCAAAGATCTGATGAGAAGGAAGAATCTGTTCTAAACCAGGGGAGTTTTAGAATACAGAAAATAATGAAATCTGAAGAAGCAGGGAGAGAGTAGTAAGTGTTTTATATTTCTAAAAGTCAAGTCTTTCATTATTTTGAAAAGTGTGGTGAGATTTTAAAAAGTAACCAACTATCTGGAAGAATGTAAAACTACATTCCAAATGACTACGGAAAGGCTGAAGTTGAGAAAGATCTACAGACACCTTCAGAGCTTCAGTTTAAGAGAAGAGGCAAATGTGAACACTGGAAGAGTGTACTGAAGAAAGAAAATCACTGACATGCTGAAAGACTGGTGCAGGACAGAAGAATACTTCAAAGGGGACAAAGTCCCTTAAGATCTAAGAAAGTGCATTAAAAAAAAAAAAGGATAAGCTGAGCGGTTTTCAGTCTGTAACTAGGAAAGATAACTAAAGAAGGATGATGTTCTGTAATACTCCTCTATTGAAAAAAGCAAGGGTTTAAGAATACAAAAATAGGTTATAAACCAGATATCTAGGTACAAAACACCAGTGAAACACAGGAAATGCGTCTCTTGTGAAGATTTTGGCTTTGATAAAAATATGTATTCTGTAAGTAGATAGAGCCTACTGCCGTGTGACTGAATGGTCAAAATCGTATTCTAAAAATACTCACATTTTTTAGTTTATCCATACGCTCACAGACATCAGGGCACACAGCTGGTGAACGGTGTCCTGCAGAGGGTACCTGCACCCCGGTACTGATACAGACAGTTGGACTGTAGCTACTACTTCTGTATACAAATCTAACAATCATGGCTTTAACGTTACAATATATATTAAAAATGGAGGGAAAAAAAAGTAGAGCATATGTATATATAAATTATAAAAGAAAACATTTTTTGCCTAATATACAACCTCTGAATTCACTCCAAGTTCCCCGAGAGTAGAATCACATTTTAGACAGCTTCATGGTGGTTCACAGTTAAGATTACAACATCTTGCCTAATTTGTGATTAAACACCTATGTGCTAATTCTTTAACTGATGCATCCTAAGCATCATAGGATATTTTGTGATCACAAAAAATAATAAAAGCATATCGTATGATGAGTTTGCTGTGGGATGCAGATTGTCTCTGTACAAGACAGAAGGCAGAGGAACCGCAGCTAACGTAGAATCCCATGTATGAGAAAGCATGCAAAGTAAACAGTGTGTAACCAGTGTGACCCGGAAGGGTGAAAAGGGATTTCTGGGAGCTGAGTCTTACAAGGCAAAAAGCAGTTAGGCAGCCACCGAGTAACATCAAGATTACCTAGGTAACAGCACAAGAAATATTAAATTTGGGTATGGATTTAGCAAAACTGGGATTAACAGGAACAAATAGTTAGGACAGGATACTTACCTGAGCGCAGACTGAGGCAGAGAAAGGAAGAGGCAAGGGTGGTAAACAGGAGGGTCAAGAAACAGAACAAAAATTAGAATCAGGTTCAAAATGACCCTTACTCATCACCGAACCTTATTTGGTCACTGGACAAGAGAAGAAGGGATCTTTGCAATGGTCAGTGTGCCAACACCAGCAGATTATAGAAGAGCTGACCGAGCGCACTGGGATGCTGGAGGGAGCCCTCTTGACAAACTCTCAGGCTCTTTTCTAGGTCCATATCCAAAAGACACCATGCAGATGGGTAAAGAGTAATAGAGGTGTAACTCAGTAATAGAGTTTTGGGATTAATAATGGCATGAAGAGCTATAGAACTGTAAGTTAATAATAGTATGTTTATCAATTAGTCTGTTAATAGATAACTGGTTTGTTAGCAGTGTAACAATTAAATAGTAAACATTAAACCCTCTTCTATAAGTTATATCGCTGCGTTCAAAAATGAGACAGTCAGAACTGGAGGTAACACCTTTGTCAGTTAATTATTCTTCACAATATTATGTAGAAAATATATTATATATTTTTATATATATTATATATATTATATATTTATTTATATATTATACATTAAATAGAAAAATATATATTATATATAATATTATATATAATATATTATATAGAAAAATATCAGAAAAGCTAGCTAGGTCACAAGGCCAGCTAGCTACTGTGGCGTGATACTTGAGACAGAGATGGTTGTGAAAGTGTTAAACTTCCTCCTGAAGCCAGCTTGGCAATGTCTGTGTTGCACTTTACTTATTTTCATTTTACTTCACTTACATCGTAGGACTTGCAGTCATGAAAAAAATTTTCAAAAGCTCCTTATTTTCTTAGCAGCCTGAATAACTACACTTCAGGGCACAGTTCAGCTTCCCAGAAGAGTCGAACCAGGGCAGTGCAGGTACCAGGAAGACCCGGCTGGCTCTCCGCACCATCTCCCTCGGAGCTCCACGCTACCACTTCTGAAGCAGTTCTGACACCTGATCTTTACCTCACTTACTTTAAATATTTCAGTGCCATGCAAACATACTGTATTCTGTTTTCTGTATAACTTCAGGCCAGTAGACTTACAGAGACACCAGATTCCTAGGCACCTGAGGCAGTTCTCGATAACTGTGGTGATGTTTACATTTTCTCTGTTTAATTTTAAAAAAGAACAGGCAAGAAGCATTATCAGAGCAGAAGGATGCATTGAATAGGGCTCAGCAAGTGCATGTTCTTAGTCCATGATTTCATGCTGTCCTGGCAGACAAAAAAAAGATTAGGTTTATTAAATTTGCAGACTAGAAAAGATGGCTGGTACTTATGAAGGTATGCTCAGAACTCGTATTGATCTTGACAAATGGGAGATTTGGGCTGGAAAAAAAGACACCATTGAAAAGAGCAAGATAAATTTGCTATACCTAGCAAGAATTTTAAGGTATCTAAAAACCAGAATGAGCAGCAGTTCTGCAAAATAAGTTCTTGGGATTATTATGAAGCCTTAGCTGAGCATATGTCATGATAACGGGTAAAATCAGTCACTGTAGTATGATATCGAAACAGTTGGTTCTGTAAGAGCCATGAAGTTACTTTTCTGCTCTTGTACTGACTGATATTGGGAACACCCCAGCTGATGCGTTAGATCTGATTTTAGGCACTAAATGTCAGTTGGAATAACTAGAAAAGAACAAGGAGTATGACACAAGAGCTAGAAACTGGTCCGAAGTGTGCAAGATTTCTTGCCCAGGGAGTTGAACAGACACTGAGAAAACATGGTAAGAGTCTTCACTAAAAAAGAGTGCTGGGGAGAGCAAAGGAGCAACCTCTTCTTGTCGTCTGGCAGGAACAGAACAAGAAATAATTGCAATAAATTTCAGGAAGAAAGATTGAGGTAAGACATTAGGAAGAACCTTTTTAGCAGTGAGACAGTCTAAAGATCTCTTAGTGGGACGACCTGTAAGGCTGAACCTCCATCTGCTAACGGAGGCTGGAACGGCAGCCTCTGCGAGCGTCTGTGAAGGACGGCCCCGCACAGCCGCGATGCCTGAAGGCTGGGAAGCAGAGGAGACGAGCTGACCTCTCTGTGCTTGCCTTTTGTACACAAAGTGCATTGTGACTGAAGATACACACGTGGTTAAACCGTGTGCTTTCCAATAGCAGGGGCTGGTGTGGCAGAAGGGAAGCAAAGCCCTGAAGTATGATTAGTGCTGGAGCCCCATACATACATCTGTAAATGGACATCATTGTTAGTCCTGGGAACTGATCTCAGGACTTTCGTGGTCAAGTCTCAAGAGATACACAGACATCAGGGTCACTTCTAAGTTACTTGTTTTATCTTTAATTTCAGAAACCTGGCTAGAATGATTCATGAAAGTCATGTGATTGTGAATATTTTTGTAGCATTGCCATGGCAACCTGATGTGATAGATGCAGGGGATAGAGAAGTCACAGAGATCTGACTGAAAAGATGCTGAGACTTTTTAAAAGAGAAGAAAAGACAGGGAAAATAAAACATAAAATACATAAAGTGTAAAATGTATACTGCAACTCCTAGATGTTGTTAGGCAGTAGGAAAACCAGAATTTTCCATGTAGAAATGGCATTCTTATTCCCTTCTAATGCTGTTGTTAAAATATTACATCACAAAAGGATCTAAAACAGGTAGAGTGTTTTGTGTCCTTGTGACTTATCTGAATGCAAAGGAAGCATATGTTCTAGCAGACACGGTGCATACTGCCATTGTTGCTCCATCCCCACATACGCACTGGAAGACAAGAAGCAAGCAGATTCGGGAGCACATCGCTTTACAGGCCAGCAATGACAGGTAGTGACCCAGAAGCTTCCACAGGAGGAAAAGGGTTTAGAGTGCTGGGTGAGGGACTTCTCCCAACTCCTTGGTGCCACAGCACATGAGGGAAGGAGCCAAGCAGGTAGAGAGGACAACTACAGTGTTATTTTGAAAATGGCAGCCTGAACTGCTACAGGTGGGCGGCTAACTAGCACGGGGCAGGCAAGGCCATGCCAGCGGGCTAAACAAATGGAGACAAGACACGCATCCGTAATGCTGCGGGCGTTCCGAAGAGCTGGGGTACCATGCAAACGCTCGCTCTGTGGCTATGGTTTGCTTCCCCATCCCCAACATGTCTAACAGACAGGGGACAGATACTTAAGGAGCATTGGACTACTCTGCTCATATTACATCGATTCCCACTGCCGGTGTAGACTCGGAGTCACTGGAAACACGAGATGTTGTAACTCGCTCCCATCCATGCTAAGCATGGCAATTTTAATGGATAATTGATTCATAAAACTCAGCCTGCTCCGGGATAATCCAATATTGCACAATATATATTAATAATAATATATTAGAGAAGGTTTAAGCACTAGTTGCAGTTATTGGCAAGCGTTGGTATGGGGACGCATCTAATCTTTCTGGGATATATTGCATCTGATTGATAGCAATGGAGATGAGTTTACCTAAATGCTGTTAAAAACACAAAAGCATAAAACACAAATAACACAAACCAGAAAAAAACACGCCACTGTAAGAGCAACAGTGCTTGCCCTTTTGGAAACATGACATCATTTATACTTGTATCTCTTTTAACTTTAAAATAATAAAAACTTTGTAAAGGAGATGGCAATAGAACTGTGCCAATTAAGAGAACCAAATAAGCATTTAAGCAGAGACACATTCTTAAATTTACATATCTATGCAAAAAAAACCACCCTAAAAATGATGCCGTCTGACACAAATTCTTTACCAAAAGAACTGAGAATTTTCGCAGAACCTGACATCTTCTGTGAAAAAAAAAATTTTGTGAATGAAGATGAAAATGAGATATATTTGTTAAAAAGTAATAGTAAAAGAATTACTGAAACATAATATTTGTTTTGATTTTTTTGTTTAATTTACTCAAATTTTGAAGCACTTAGGTAAATTAACAAATATTTTCTTATATATATAATTGCATCAGAACAGAACTCAGTAATGTGGCTCAACCAATAATCCTGATCATGAAGTTACAAAAGGGTCATTGTGCAGCTGTAAATCTCAATACTCTTTCAGTACCAATGTTCTGTGTCCTTTAAAACTGGAATACTAAAACCCCAAAACAGAACAGAATACTCAAAATAAGGAAAACTATCCTTTCTTTACCAGAATCTTAATACGTCACAGCACCAATCTATGGTGAAAGATTTAGCTTTGTTTCAGCTTATTTCAGAAATCTGGAGGAAATACATCTATATTTTTAGAAAAAGCTATCAATACAGTTGTTCACTTTTGGGTTTCTTTTTAATTTGGCTGGCAGTACAGTATAGATAACATGATTTTTTTTGCAGTGAAGGTAGTGCAAAAATCCCTCAAATATTTTCATTTACATTGTACAAGTTAGACAAGTTTCTCAGTCAATGCTCAATAAGCTATGTGTGTTTTTATTCTCTTTTATATATATATATACTGAAATGTAAGGATCTGAGCCTGTGAAAGCACTAGCGATGTATTCCCTTACTATCGAACACAGCTGTAGAATTTACTTCTCAATACTAATATCGATGCCACTGCAGTAATAACTAGCTGAAATCAACAAATAAAACCATCTTTAAAAAGAACAATGGTTGCTGGTTTCTGATCACCATTACCAAAGAATTCTTTACCCATCCTTTACTGTCCCCAGAATTAGAAAATACAGATAACTGATTTTAACCATTATTCTTACTACTCAGCCCTTCTTGGGACTTTTTGCTTGCTCCTAAGGATTAATATTTGGTTTAGCCTCTAAACTTCCTCAGGGATATCTCCTTCTTTAAACTTCACTATAAAAAGTTGCCTTTTTTAAAAAAAATACTTTTTTTTTTTTCCTTTTTTCCTTCCCCTTTCTTCTGCATCATTACTAATTTTGGAAGCAGATGCTGCAGTAAGACATGTGAGATTGAGCACACTTTGGAATATTAATGGCCGAATATTTCCTTTCAATGTCTTAATCACCGTCTTCTGAGGTTCTGGCTACTTCATTTTGAATTTAAGCAGCCTCCAGTTAGCCAGTTTGTGTAAGGAAGAGGCAACAAAAGTATTACTGAATTAGACTTCAATTTCTCTAATACATAATTTTCTTTTATTTCCTTTGAATTACATATAATAGGCACAGTTTATTTTCAAATACAGCTTTTGACCTTGACCTGATCAGACCAATTATTTCAAAGCTATTATGCTCTTCCATTGCCACCTAATTCTGAAGCGGTTTTGTATCTGGGTACTCAATTCCAGTTGTACACCAGCTTTTAGTTGGGTCAGAAGCTTGAGACCAGCCGGTCAGGGAGAGAGGACCTTCCATTGCCTAGACAGCATCAAACACACTGCTGCCCTTTTTCCTCTGAGAAGAGCGGCAATTAAAGTAGGGAAAGGAAAAAGATAGTAATGATCTAGTTTGGACCTCACAGCTCTCCCCCAGTTCCCCATCGTAATGACAAAAGAACTAGAAAGCTGGTCCTGCTTCTGTATTAATGGCACAGCTGGTGTGTCATAGAGTCATGGAATGGTTGGGGTTGGAAGGGACTGTACAGACACTGCCCTACCCCCACCTCCCCTCGCCCTTCTGCAGATGGCTCCATCCATGCTCCGATACACCTTAGGGCTGCAGGGGGTTAAATGCCAACACATTAGCGTGAGTTGGCTCAAGGAATTCCTCTTCTATTCATCAGTGTTGGTTAACTGACCAAGAAATTTCAGCTGTATATCAGAAATGCTCAAATAAAAGGTATTTTGCCAGAAAAGTTTTATATATTAAATACTAATTCTAGGATGGCTTTTTCTTTTGACTTATGAGACTAATTCACTTTTGGTGTCAAACAATCCTAATTGCTTTAAAAATATGATCTGAGTTTACAAAAATTCTTCAGTAACCTCATGAAGAGAACTCAGGATGTACAGAGTGCTATCTAAGCGATGTTTTTGGTAACAATCTGTTTTTAATAGGCACAATATTATCATGTTGTTACATAAACTGATGGGAGTGTTTTGCTTTGGCAGAAGTAGGATGTGATGAATCCCACTGAGTTTACGGAAGCTTTCAAGATCACTCAGAGGAAGCAAGAAGTGCCTTAAAGATCTGCCTACTACTTTTGTACTTTTGGTGGGCATTATAGCATTTAACAGTTTCCTTTACTGCCTTCAGAGCAGAGATACATACTACTGCATTTTCCTGTTCCCACCTTTCCTCATCCACAGAACAAAATCCTGCTCTTCATGGCCTTCTGCATTCCAAACCCAACCTGATTAACTGGAATTATCATTTTGGGAGGCCTGCAGGAGAGCTGTACCAGGGAGGCTCCATACACCAGCTCTACCGCAGGAGCGAACACCTTCCCAAATGCCTACACAACTCTCTCCTACTTTTGAACTGCAGCTAAGGGAAGCACCAACAAATCCAGAGCACTTCTTACATATCATAGTCTTGGAATGATGATAAAGATTTCAATTCTGCTTTAATTTAACCACAGTTTATCAGATTAATCACTACATCATGGCTAGAACATTCTTTTTCTAAGTATATCACAGCAGGCATCTTAATCTTTTTTGTGCCTCTGAAAGGGAGGAGGGAGGAAAGCACCTCTAGCTGCAAGTGTACGAAGCCAAGAGCAGACAAGTGCACCCAGCCAGGAGCAGACATTTTTACACTGAACTGCCTCTAGTTGTGAAACTTTTCCATATGTTACTGTAGTACTGTAACTGTATTAACGAATTACTGCCTTCACGCCCCTACCACTCCATCTTCTTCAGGGTCACTCGTGCCGATGCTGTCACACTACTGTAGCTACACGGATTTGGCACCAGCCTTTCACCGTGCCCGCTGCAGAGCTGCTGCTCAGTGGCAGCCTCAGTCTTGTCAGTATTACACAGATCAAAGCAAAGCAGCTTTAGCAGGTAGATCAAAGCAAAAGAACAGAACAGAACGGATTCTGGACAAGTACCCCAGTGCCTTCACTAAAGGTTCAGGAAATTTCCAGGCAGATGGAGGCAAATATACTTACATTGCGGCAATTCAATTTTCTTAATGAGGCTGTTGCAACAGCATGAACATAGGGCAGCCCAGCTGGCTGCAATATCCTGTCATCTATGATTAGGAAAGTACAAACACATTCCTCTTGGTCTGCAGACTCTCCTTCATTGTCATACAATACTTCTAGATTACAGACATACTTCGACAATACATACATGCATACTTCTAGGACTCGCATAGTCTTCAGCGTAACTACTGTGGCTTCATATTTTTTCAAATGAGAGTTTCTTTGTTCTTCTCTACTCTTAACTCAATAAATCCAATACTGTAAGCTGCCTTTTTAAAAAATATAATTATATGACAATTTCTAGAGAATATTGACAAAGCTGTCTTCATAAAGTAGACTATATCAACAACATTGTTCTTTTGTGTGCCTCAATGGGGAAATATTACTACCATTAGCGGTCTGTGAACAGTCAGTGATTTAAATGGTGGCTAGTGCGTTCCTGTACATGTATATGGGGCTGACAAGTTTGTTACTTGCTCCTCTTTAAAGCCCTGGCTCGTATGAAATCTCAAGGAAGCACTACTATACTAATGTAACCCATCATTCTCTCCGAGGGCCTGAGAAAAGCTCTGAGCATTTTCATGAGCTCCGGACTCGCCTTTAGTCCGGAACGAGCAGGATGGATATGAATTAGACATAGCCTTTTCCCAAATTGCACTATATACGCTGTATCTGATGAAGCGGGTAGCAGACCTATCAGCTGGACATTTCACCAAAATACTATTATTACGTCCTCATAAAATCATTTCTATAGTAAATGAGTTTATTACAGATACAGTCAGCAATATTTTCTCAGTTCATTCCCATTTCATTTCTTATTTATACTAGATTTATAACATACATAACCCATATATAACCTGTATACTTTATAATATATTTATGTTCTTTATAGCAACATTGTAAGGAGGTAAAATGAATTCTCTACATTACTCCTATCTATCAGTATCCCCCATTTCCCTTCATCTCAATTTTTAACACTATTGTAATGATTAAACAATATGTAACTCCATCTGGAAGCATCTGGCTGGATAGATTTTTTGAAGCAAATAGCACACTAGGTGTAGCCTAGGACTTCTAGGGTGCTGCCAGAAGGTGGAGGGTGCTCTGCTGTCCTCACACATGAATGCACTGAATTTTGACTGTAGGAGAAATTTCCAGTCCCAGAAACCCCAAGAAGCTCAGGCTGATTAGAGTTTGTTTGTTGTGCTTGTCACCACAGGATAAATGAAAAGCTTTCTTGGAAGGATCCCCATCCCCCCCGGCTTAGCACTCAGTTAATGATGTGCACAATTATCTTTAGAGCAAAGACACCGCCTTAATATGAGCTATCACTGAGCTTCTGGTGCCATGTCTCTCGCAAGAAATGGCCAAAATTGATACAGACTGCAGTGAAAGCCAGCTGTGTAAATTAGCTGTGGAGGGAGCCGCGTAGAAGGCGCAGCGCATGTCGGGAATTCGGCTGGGACGCCCGGCCTGCTCTGTATAGCACGCATCAGTATGCAGCCACACGCCAAGAGAGGAGCACAGGGTTTTCACATAGATGTGTCCATGGCAACTGACAGATTATTCTCACTTGTCTCCAAAGATCTTTCCAGCACGAAGGACTCCATTAAACCTCACAGGTAAAAATCACACTTAGAAAGAAGACCAACCAAGAGTCTTTGTTAAGCTTACGCTCTTTTTTGACAGGGGCATGGGACTTCTTTATTTCACAAGCCAATTACTAGCCCCTTTTTATTCCAGAAGAAAATGAGGGGGAGTTTTATTCCACACAACCTGTAAAAACCTAAGCGTTTAAGATTATTGCGAAATGATATTAAATTAGAATTGTAACGTTCTGTACCTCTTTTCCACAGAATGAGTTATGAGAGAAGGTTAAATGTAATCTATGAACATCAAGAGTCAAAATAATTAGCAGGTACACGTGGGAACACTTGACTGGAGCACACAAACAAAAATGTAGCACGGGGAACAAATGGGGTGACTCCGAGCCTAACCAGTCTTTCCCTGCCTGACGCAGCTGTAGTGTTACAACACCCTTGAGACAGGTCTCCCCAGAAGCAATGAGACATGCTGCAAGAATTACGAAGCAGTAGTACTCTCTGCGAAACCGATGAGCATTGGGTTACAAGGGAATTCAACAGTTCAGGACAGTAGAAGGAATTAATCACACTGTCTGACTGTTCGATGAAGATGGCCACAGCACAGATCTGGCTGTGGATCACCATAATAAACGAAACTATCTGTTCAAGGAAATCTCTTTCCAAAGCAGCACACCTATTAGAAATTTCTACCACAGCACGTGCCATGTCATGAGGCAAGTCTTTAAAAAATAACCTAAACTTTTGCCCCAGTGTAGCAACTTTTCAGGGTTCTTGTGACTATTTGTTATCACGGAATGACCTGTCTCCTCTTCCAGTTCAACACTGCCTCCATGGAAAAACAAGCCACACATTTTCCATTGAAGCTAGACATTATCTTTAATTTTTACTGCATGATTCTTTCCTTATTTGTTTTCATTTTACCAGATTTAATTGTTTTAATTTTCCCAGAATATTTTTTTGCCAGTTCTTACCTTTTTTTCTAAGCTTTTTGACTTCTGAAGCAGGTTTATTTGCTGATCAGTCCATCTCTCCACCCCCTACAGTCTCTCTTGCATATTTGTAACATTCTTCTCTTGAGCAGCCATTCACCCAACCGGTTTGAAACCATTTCCTGCAAGAAATTCAAGTTTGTAAAGACAAGTCTGGAAAGCTATGCATTTTTATTTAATAACAAAAAACTCAAAACCATCAAGCCTCATTGACACCGAAGAGCTTGAGCTCTTCACCACAGCTGAATTCTCTGACAAGCTCCCTTCATTTCTCAAAGTTTTCCCTCTTGAAATAATTAAAAAATGTAATTGCTAACCCATTTGGGTTATGTTTCTATTAAATTTAAACTGAATTAAATCAGGGTCACTCAATCCAGAATTATTTCCTATGATCAGCTCTTTTCAGTAAGTTATCTCTTATTATCCAGGCTGCAAAATTCTACAGCCTGCTCTTGGTTCAACAGCTGGTAAAAAGTCTGTCATCTGGCATAGCCAGAAATTCATGGGCCTACCCAACACTAGCAGTATTTTGTCTCCAAGCTATACAACGGAAAATGAAGTGTCCCTCAGGGCAACACTTGCGTTCAGAATCATTATTTGTTTCTACTAATATTAAATCCATAAGAAAAATCTGGTCCTGGGGTTTTATAATAGCAATATCTCAACAGAAAGCCTATAGTGTATCTCAGAATCATATTTTTACAGTAAACCTGAGCTTAAGGTTTCAGTCTTTCAGACTCAGTCTACACCTCAGTGTATTTAGTGTCAAAATGAGTGAAATGGTCATGAATATTCTTGGTCACAAAATACAACAAGACAAATGCACCTGTGGGATTTCTTTTCTTTGTTGTTGTTGTTCCTCAAGCTCATTTATAGTTAAACAAACAAAACTGATTCCAATTTTGTGGTCTGGTGTGTACCAGTTGTGACTTCTGCGTCATATACCGGGGGCAAAATATTCAGGAATGATTGGTAAGTGACTGTCACCAAAGCAAGACCACAGAATCTCCCATGCATGCATCAGTGATACCTTTCATTGTATTTAAGCGAACACTCATACTAAAGCAAAATTATTTAATTTGAAATTCAGTTTAAGTAAATCACGATTCAATAAGCAGAATGGGAAACAGAGAGCAAACAAAGATCACAGTCTTTCTGAGTAAGTCAATATATGTACTTCTAAGGACAAAAAACATGTGACCAGGTGTATCAGTGCTTCTGCAGCCTCGTCCTTCCTCAGCTCGTGAGACTCACTCTTGCTACTAGTAGTAATTTCCATGGGTCTGGCAGGATTTCTCATTGTTACCAATGTTCTTTTGCACCAATTACTCAAGGCACAGCACATAGCCTAGCATTTTAGTAAGTGATGAACTTTTGACATGCAAAACAACAGTCAAGGACTAATGAATCTAAGTCAACAGTGAGGATTAATGAAGCTAGACAATGGGAAAAATTCTCCATCACAAAAAGATGGCACACTGCATCCAAACATTTTACAACAAGAAATACAGTTTTTCTTCCCCTGCAGAGAATAAAGGAGAACAACTTTCTGCAGTTACATGCATGTCTGTCACAGGTCCCTTAACCTCACCACTGTGAGCATACAGCAGGAAAATCAGCAGGAACATTACATGTCCCTGAACTACCTTTGCTATATTTCATCTAGGAAATGAACAGAATTACCCTCCAAATGGGTCAGATATATTTTTCCTATAACATTCAGGGGAAACATTCAGACTCACACACACTAGCCTAATGTATTTGATTCCTACAGACCACAATGGTTTCTTGATATTTCAAAAAACCTCCCAAAGATTTATTTATCAATAAAGTACCATCACTAGCTCACAGTCACTCAGAATTGCTTTACTCTTTCTCCCCAGCACTTCCATAGAATGTGCTAAGGCATGTACTACACTCTCTTGTTTTTCTAGCTCATCAACACAGTCCTGATACTCCATACGCTTACAGAAAGATTACGCACCCTTTATCGTGCTTATAGGCCTCTTCTTTCATGCTGTACGTCAAGATGGTGGGAGGAGGCTCTGAAGAGCGGACTTGAAGTATGCAAGTCTCAAGCTCGATTTAAATCCTTAATGTGCAGTTATTCTTTATAACTAGTAAGTCTACACCCTAGGAAGTTTGAAAAATCAGATACCAGCTCAGAATACAGGTGCTTAGTTAAGCACTGTCTTTTTACACAGAATAAATACCTTGTGCACACCACGTCAGTAACAGTTAGCAGTGGTAAAGCTTCCTCTGTATCTATTTACACACCATGTTGGTTTTACACAGGTTCAACACGAGAGGTATGCACATTTTTCTAAGCCTATTTAATGAAATCCAAAAAGGGCTTTCAGATTTACTCAAACATTTACATTCTCTAGTACCATGTCTATTGACCTTTTATATGTTTGTCATTCAGCACTCTTGGCCACTTGCAGTGTATCTTTTGTGATAAAGGGTCTGTAGAGATGGAAAAAAGCATCAGAAGAATACCAGGGTTAAACCAAAATAAATAACCTTGCTAGGGTTTAGTACTTCATGCTTGGAGAATAAAAATGAAACTAAGGGACACAAAAATCCCCAAACATATTACAACACCTACCAGCAGTCTGGACAGCACGTGTCAAATTCATACGGAGCAGACCCAAGGACTATTAACAGCACTCTACGACACCCAGCTCCAGTACTGAGCACAAACCTGTGTCCTGAGCTTCTGAAGCGTTGGTGTTTGAATGGGCACAGGCGTGGGTTCTGAGTTTCTCCGAGTCTGCGTTAATGAGGTGTCTGAAGGCTCCCAGGGAAGAGTACTCAAAATTCCCAAGTAACTGTAAAGAAGCAACTGGAGTCACTGCCACAGGGATGATAGAATGACCTTAATTTCCCATTTAGAAAGTATTTACACTTTGTTAAACAAGACCTAATATATCCAGTATCCAATAATTTTTTAAATGTCAGAACATTACTAGGGCAGATTACTTCAATGTATTTTACAGAATTTTTCTCTCATTTCATTCACTTTTTACCAGAATTTGATACCATTCACACATTCACCATTACAGAATTAACTGTGATTTCACTGTTAATGAAGGGAATTTCTTTTCCTTTATAAGGGGAAGAGTATTTATTAAGTCTGTGTTTACACAGCAACAGTTGAATTTTCACAGAAGCAGCTGGTTATGGAAGCCTTAGTGTATCCTTTGGAATTGTTTAGGATTTTAGCCTCGACCCACTTTGTAATAAAGGTGGACACTTACAAGTCATTACATTTCTTTGAAAACCGCATTTTAAATTTTTTAAAAATTATTTTATTACAGGAATTATTGCTCCTTTAGTATTGTGTATGCAAATATAAATCTCCCTGGAAAATGTGGACAATAAGCTAATTCAAACAGCACAGGCCAATAGACTGACAGTAAAATTTGCCTGTTGTTGCTTGGAAAATCAGCGAAACACCTACCGGTAATATGAAAATTGGCAAGCCTTTCATTCTTTCAATTTCAGTTGAAAGTGCTTGCTCAGATAAGGAAGTAGTTGTCCATCTCCTTCTTTTCTTTTGCCTAAATATTTATTCTTACTATTTAATTTGGCCTTTCTTGAAAAAAGCAAGGATTTCAGAGCTTACCGTACAACTTTAGCTTGTGCGGTATTCACACCAAGGAAAAATATCTCACTATCTAAATCTCCACTTGGTAGGCAGTAATAACCAACTCTGATGGCCAGCATGAAGTTCTAAACAAAGTTAGTCTTCTGAACAACGATAAGGAGGTAGCTGACATGGGTAGAGGAATTCACTAGAGGTGTAGCACTAAATTCGATATTAAGAAAGAAAGAGTGGATGGGTGTAACAGTGTAAATAGAAATCTGTTTTTGAAAGGTAACATGTACATGGGTGTAGCTAGTATAGGTGAGTTTTGAAAACTTGCACGGCCCTTCTAAAGTGCTCTGAATTTTTCTAAGTTTGCTAAAAAGTGTATCTTCCATCTAGAAGCTGTCAAAATTAGCCATCCTATATCCAATTACTGGCTTGTCTACTGTTCAGCAAACAAAAGAAAATCAGTCAATAAATATAACGTGGAAAACCATTAATAGGAATAAAAAGATCTTTTCTGAATCTCCCAGGCAATCACATGAATTCTGAAATATGAGTTCAGATTAGTATAATATTGTTTTAGCTTACAAAACAATGAAATACCATAAGTGGTTGAACTTAGTACAGAACATTATAAGGTTTATTAATCTTAAATTTTGAAATTGTTGTTAAAAGTAGACTTCGCTTTGTTCTAAATGGATAGTCAGGAATCAAATGTGCTGAAAATACTGCCCTTTACTGGATTTTCAAAAGTCTTCTGGTACTTTTGAAAATTCCATTATAAATCACTGATTTAGTAAGTGCCCAGCTTTAGTGACACGGACAGTCTGATTTATCTTGATGAGAATGTGGAAATGCTAAATGTACCATGCTGAAAAGGGATATAAAATCGTACGGGAAACCTTGACACTCCCTTAAAGATAATTCCTAAGACAACACTTGTCCATGTGATAGAATTGCTAATGCAAGGCTGTCATATGACTAATTTAATGCATATTAAAACTATGCTATATTTTCATCTAGTTCTCATTACTTTCGTCACAAGAAATTTGCATGTATATGCATTTGCATGTAGGATAATATGCTAGATACCATGCCTTAAGGACAGATAAAAAGATAGAATGTGTATTCATACTGCATTCGCCCAGGATCACATCAAGTATGATGGTCTGGATGTAGGAGCAAGTTCAGCAAGGAAGGAAGCAACGGAAAACAAAACAAGAATTGCTTAAGAAAAAATTAACTAAAGGAAATGTACAAACATATCAGAGTCAGTGAGAAACGCTAAAAAAAGACCTGTAGCAATGTGAACAGTTCTCTGTTCATACGGCAGAAGGATAGTTGATTAAGACAGAAAACCTTTTAGAATCTATTATTTAGAATGAGATTTACAGCTAATTATTAACCACCACTTCACCCCCTGCAAGTCGATACAAAACAGCCTGTTGTGCAGCTTGGCTCCTGTGCCTTATTTAAGAGTTAAGCTGCCTTTTGGTACTTATTGTTTTTTATTGGATTGTCAGCATTATTTAGCTTTGCATACCCAAGCAGGTTCTTCTAAACCTATTTGCATTTCATTGTAAAAACACAAGTAAGTAAAGCTTAACCTTTTTCTTCATCAAGCTCCAAACAACAAATCATCATCAGTAAGACACCCTGCAGGGACAGAGACTAGAGATACAGAGCCAAACCTTAAAATCTGGTTTTGTGCCTGCAATGCAATATTTGCAAAGCTATCAGAGCAGTCTGTGTATTTGATAATGAGACAAGAACGTGTTAACTTGTTAACGTGTTAACGTGTTAAATACTGTAAGAGTAAATACTTTCTGCAGTTCCATTTTGTCTTCCCCAAGGAAAAAAGTCGCCTGTCAGGAAGCAGCAGAAACGATCAAAAGTTATATTGCCTACATTGCTAATGAGCTCTGACCTTGAGTTCATCCTTCACTGAATCATAGATCATCAGCACAGTCTGTCGCTCAGCTCGACGCTGGTCATCCCCCCATGGCGTGAACCATCCATCCCATGTCAGCCCAGTCTCGAGGTACATCTAGAAGTAACCGCTGCTGGCACTGCACATACAGTCTCAGCTCGCCGATAGGCAGGTTTGGCCCGTCTGTGATTAGAAACTATTTCAGAACAGAAACCAGTGGGGTTTGGATTTATTTCTGCATTGCCCTTGCTTGGAATGGTACAAAGGGATGTATTCTACTTTTCAGGAGCAAAGAGGATAAATACAAATCACAGTGTGAACATTTCAGCGTGGACTAATGTAATGAAGAGAGAGGAACGATGACTTACATGCTCAGGCTGTTGAAGACGACTCCTAGGCTAGTCTAGAGGATCAGGGGACTCCGTTATTAGACCGCATCTGCTGGGCCGTGGACTCTAGAATGCCTTGCATGAGGTGCCCGGTCTACGACTAGTTTCTGGGAAGTAAATTAAAATAAATATTAATGAACTGATATAGCAGTAGCACCAATATTCACACTGAATAATCATGAGTCACACCCCCAAGATTTCAGAGTATTTATTGAAGACTACAGTTGATTTTTTTGCAATTATGTTTTGAATCCTGAGTCATAGATCTATAGGTCACATCTTCAAAGGTTCGCTAGCAACCGTGACGTCTAAGACCTTACTTATTTTTCATTTTTATTGATTTTTAGACTGCTGATGCTTTTAAATAGCTGACAGTACCCATACTTGAGTTTTAAGGCAAACAAGGCATGTTATGAGTCGTAACACAGAATTCACAGAATCATAATCAATCACATTCACTAAAGTGAAGGCCTTGGCCTGCAAATAATGTCGGTGTACGTCTGTGTGTGAGAGAGGAAGAGGTGGGGAAAGAGAGAGACAGCCGGACAGAGACAGATTCTCTGGCTTGAGCCCATTGCAGGCAGTCGGGAAGCTCAGAAATACCTCTCGGGATCCTCCTGTGAATGTTACAGTTGTGAAGTTTTAGCTAATTGTCTGCCCCCAGATTAGTCTCAACATTTACTTGAGATTAACAATTCATCAAATAGCAATCTCGACTGGTGACAATCACATGTAAACTTTAGAGCAGAGTTTTTCCTTCCCTTTTCTCTTCTGATACTCTAGAAATTATTCTGGTATTCAGTTCAATGCTAATTTAAGAATATGAAGACCATACTTACCCCAGTGGATAAGCTTTTCCTTTGGGAGCTCTTTTGCCGTTGTCCTCTACGAACCGAGTTGATTGAGGTGTTTGCAAGGCTTTCTGCTACTTATATATTCCCTGAATCACACCTCCTGCATTCTACAGCTAATAAGTTTGATCTGTTTAGTTATTGCTGCATTCAGTACTGGTAGCTGTAATCTTAGTTTTTACTGTGACCTCCTTTGCTTTATTACTTCAGCTGACTTGTATAATTCATCATATTCTGCATTTGCAGTTTCCTCCATTCTAGTAATTTGTTTTCATTTTGCTGGCTTCAGCCCCTCTTAGCATTGCCTACTCGAAAAGTGACCTACAGCTGACTGCTTTACATTTCTGCTCCCAGTGCCTGATTTGACTGACGGCCTGTGACTAGGATCATTTGGGTCCAAAGTGCATCATCTTACGGCATGCTGGGCTGTCCCGAAGAACAAACAGAGCTTCTGGCTAGGGAGATCAAACATTAAGTGACGCTGTCCAATTTATGTTGCTTGTCTTTAAGCGATACTAATCAAACCAGTAAGCCATTTATCACCTACTCATTCTATATAGATTTATAGGCATTGGTAGCAATAACCGTCTCTTTTCAGGCTTTCTGGCTGATGCCTTTATGTCAAACAAAACTTCTGAAGGCTTGGGCATTTGCAAATTTTTCCATGGAAAATTACGGAAATGACATCACAAGGCAATCTTGTTATTGCTGGACTACTACTAATCTGCTCTTTATTTGGGGCTGTTTAATACGACTTTTATAAATGTGTGTTAGTGGTAAACTTATCAAATATGTAAAAGAATGTACCATTAATAAAAAAAAGCTATTATTGTCATTCTATCATCGGTCCTTATGGACATTATCCTAAAAATATCTCATCACCCCAGGACTGTTATTAAATTCCATTAATGATTTTAATGACTGTTGTACTTACGCATTTGCAAAATTGGACTATTTACTTGCAAAGATGGGGTGACTTTGAGCCAGAGCTGCTCTCCTCTGCCTGTCTTGAGATATGACATCAGCCTGAATGATGAATGCATATTTATTAAGTTCCCAGACAACACCACTCTTTGAAGGCTGAAAAACATATCAGAAGACAGGATTAGAATAAGTCATTATGAGATTATTGGAAGCAATCTAGTGTGGATAAATGCAAGTTCTCTGTTTGCCAATAGGCAATTTCTTCAAAACAGGTATTTGATCACAACTAAAGAAGAGTCAAGAACATTGCACTTCTGATAGAAAGGCAAAGTAATCAATTCACTGTATGCAGTACTTGTAAGATCTCAGCTGCAGACTGCAATAGGTGGACCAACTGGAGAAAATCCAAGGAATGCAGTAAGAATAATAAGTAACCTACAAACATGAGATATGAATGGTTTGAAAGAACTGGATTTGTTTAATCTGGGGAGAAGTGGTGCAGTATAAAACTTCACATACACAGCAAATAAATACCTGAAAAGAAGAAGAAAATAAGCTGGTTTTCCTGTTAGTGCAGGACAAGATGAAAACCAAAGGTCTCTAGTTGGACAGGGAGACAGCTGGAATTGCAAAGCATTGCAGTAGATGGCCCAGACAGGCTACGGAAACATCACCCGCAACTAGCCTGCTTGGGTTTTCAACGTACAACTAATGACAAAAGGACAGTTTTCCTTGGTATTAAGTGAAGCAAAAATAACACTAAAAATGACACTGTTATAGTATGTTCTGACAGTAGAACATGATGCCAGTGTGTGTGTAGGTGTTATTCCACTCAGAAATATAGGACAGAAGCTTCACAAGTTTTCCATTGTGACTCCAGAGCTTTGGAGTCTCCACCTGGTAGTTCTGAAAAGGAAACTTTCATAACTAATGAAAATATCACATAAATTTGTAGCGAGAAAGCAAAATACAGAAGATGTTTTCTTGGTATTTACCGTGAATGGATAAAAATTAACAGAATAGACAAACTGGACCGCAGTGACTAAACCGCTATGTTTATGTGGTTTTCTATTTCCCTGTCTTTTTATCACCTTTATCCTGTGTGATGTCCTCCAAGACCCTTTGTACATTGATGTAATTACTACTTTTTTCTATAGAGTCAGTATTATGATATAGCTAGAGAACGTAAACTCGCCCCCAGACAGCACTTAAAACCCCCACATTTTTTTCTTACATTTAAAAATAAATAGTCTGATATCTGATTAACTTCAGTTTTTCAAGAGAAATTTTGCAACAGTATCTTAATGATGTATTCATGAACTCCACATTTTATTTCTGTCCTGTGAAAGCACCCTTTATGGGCTGCTGTTTTTCATTTATATTCCTGTAAGACAAGGCTATGGGGTATTTGTTAGAGTATATATGTATATATGCTAACATATATATATAAAAAAGTATATTTGCTTAAACGTAGGTATGTTTTTTATATATATTTAAGCTGAAGACATTAACTTGGGATCAATTTCTTTCGAGAAAATTGATCTTTCTAGCACTTGAACACATCCTGCAAGCCTGAGGTATGTGAAAGGCAATGTTAGTTTTACATACTCAGCTCACCAGACAAGAAGTGTGTGGGGTCCCTCAGCAAAGGCTTGATCTTGTAGCTCACTGAATCTCCCTGTCACCAGAGCAGGAGAATCAGGGGCCGCAAGACCGAAGTTTCTCTCACCGAGAAGTTGGATGCGGAGTTACTCTGTTGTTACAAATTACAAGGAAATAGAAGACTGTTGATGAAGGACACTCCAGGGAAACAGAATATTGGCATACTGATGGCATTTTAAATGGATCCCCTTAACCAAAGGAGAGCAGCAGCGTATGTTTCTGACTAGCAGAGAGTGCTGCAATGCAATAGCTAGATGCTTCAGTGCCAGTGATTCCTCTCTTGTTTGGCAAAGGGAAAAGAAGGCGTTATAAAAATAATGAATGGGTGTTATGAAGAGTGTAATGTCATTTCCAGGCCCTCATCACAAGACATGGACAGCTATGAAAAGGTTTATCTCATTTCCTTCCTTACAGAAGGGGTCTTGTATCCAGTAACTGCAGTGGCAAGTGCTACAACAGAGAACTGTGATTTGACAGGAAGAGAAAAGGGAAAACTACAAATCAAATCCAGAGCAAGGGCTGAAGAAGATCAAAGGAAAAGAGAAGAACTGTGAACAGCTCCTGCAATAGAACACTATTTTGAGGGAGGAAAAAGAATCAGTAAAAAAAGAAAAATAAGCTCTGAATGGGTTTTCAAAAACAGGAAAAACAAACAAGCAATTTAGTAACAACAGTTTAACGGATACCCGAGAAAGCTATTAATTTGCAAAAGGTGACCAGCGACAAGTTCACAAAATGTAATAGCCATCTACCTAGTACGGAGCTGGCATGACTCAGACAAAACTCCCTCAACCCCACCTGAAGCTGCTTTGTTGCTGTTCTCTGTTGCTTTCGGTTCACAGTGCATTTACATTTTACAGGGTTTCCTTCAGAGTAGTCATCAGCCACAATTAGCTCTGACTTGTGGCACAACCTTACAAGACTAAGATTTGGTTGTCTGACTTCTCCTTTGCTCCCTGTTTGGAAATTATTGTATGAACTTAACACTGAAGGTAAGTCAGGGATGTTAGCTGCTAATGCTAGTATAGACCTATATGTAAGAAACAAGGAAGAACAATGAGCGTGTCTTAGTAGTAGAGAGAAAAAATCCCTGGAGAAAAAAAAATAGTATAACCCTTGTTACCTAAGGCTATAAACCCCAGACTTTTTACAAGTGCATGTCTGAAGGCAAGAGAATGCAAACAGTGAGAGGATTTAGATTTTTTTCAGCGCACCCCCCTTCCAACTCGTATCTGTAAGCAGAAAAGGCAAAGTTCAATTCTGAGGATCAAAAATGAATGCCCAGTTGAAAAGCTTACCCAAATTCAAACTGAGCTGTCTCAGGGCTCAGTGAACTATGGTGTTGTACTCAGAAATGGCTTAACAAAATACTACTTAAAGCCAAGAAGAAAATGCCCAAGGAAGAAAAAAGAGGCTAAGACTCAATAAAGAGCTTCCTCTTTCTCAAAGTTCAAAACCAGTAACAGTGGCGTCCTCTCCTCTTGCAATGGCAGCACATGAAGATTGTAAAGTCTGAAGTTTTACCCTGTTCTCCAGTAGGGCCTCAATCGAGCTGCAGTGGACCTTCCAGTGCATCCTGCCCAGCAGCTACCCTTCCCACTCTACAGCGATCCCTCCTCTTCAGCAGGAGCACCAGAGCATACCACGTTCCACATGAGGTTTTGTTGTCCAAGAAAGACTTGATAAACAGAGTTTAACTGAGTCAGACTTTTCTAAGAGGCATGTCCTTTTCTCTTTAGAACATGCACCTTGAGGCTACTTGCTGTGGAATTATATGAGGACGACTGCTCACCCCAGACACACTTAGATTTAACTGGTTTGCACCAACTTTCAGACAGTCATTTACTTCGCTTCATCACAGGATTTCTTTGTTAAAATGCCTGCAATTATGATAAAATACCAAACGTGACCCATATTTCAGTTCTGCCATTTCAGTCCCTCTATCCACTCCTCCTTTCTCCCCATCAAAGACACTGTGCACTTCCCTCCCTCTGACACTTTCTAGGAAGAGCTGCTACCTCTCAGTTATCAGTTGATGTTTTCAGTATTGGTCAGGAATTTTTAGCTGGCTTTTACTTGAGTACCTGTTGAATTCTGCCTCCAAGGTGCAGGAAATGGTAACTTACACCTTCACTAATGGGAACATTATTAGATGTCATGTCTCATATATTCTATCCAGTAAAAGACAACAATTTCTGCACATCAATTACGTCCTCCTTGTAGCAGATCAGTACAATACACACAAAGATGATGACTAATGAAGAATCAAAAAGCATATGAAATAGTTATTTAAAATCATATTCTTACTGCCTTCCATTAGTGAAACACAAAGACATTTGTCTGTTTTTGGCCTCCTGGCTCTTCTGGGGTAACAAGTTTTGTATTTTCTTGAGATACGAACACAAATTATACTTGGCTGTTATAAAATGAATTGAATAAATAACAATAAGACATTACAGGTGGCTGACTTGTGAAAGAGCCACAGGCAGCTGTCTCAAAAGATCACAGTTGTTTGGGGCTGTAAATAAAAATAGAAAGGTAAGAAAAATTATGAAGGAAGTAGAACTATGAATGACTGGAGATCTCAAACATATTTCTACAAGAGTAAGTGAATTGACAGAAATTGCCTTGTACATGATGATACTCCCACCAGAATTCTTCAGGAAGAATAGACTCTATTTTCATGCCAAAGATGTAACTGTTAGAGGCCTTAGGTAATATGAGGGCATTGATGGACATCCGCACAACGGGCTTATACATTGTTGTAGGCTTTCTCTCCCAGACATTTTACAGCCTTTTCATTCAACAACGATACCTTATTTTCCATTTATAAACCAAACTACCACCTTAATATAAGGTAGTAGGAAATAAAGGCATAGGAAACAAAATGGGCCATGTCGGTCCAATCTATAAAGGGTTAGGACAGAATAAGGCTATGTATATAATGTTTTCTATTTTATACACTTACACCACGGAGACAACTTGTTTGCCAACATCAGACAAAATCATAACCAGTCTGTAAGATAACAGTCTGTTTCTCAAACAGGAAAAAAAACGAGAGGTAAATAAACGTATGTTCTTTATAGAAGTGTAATGCAAGTCAGAGTAAGAGTAGCAAATACCACCCCTTCAGTTCCCAGACGTATGCTTAGCTCTTCGGATTAGGCCTCCTGACTTGACAGAGGACAAGCCAATCCTTCAAAGAAAACACACTAAGAACATGCTTTTAGTAGGCACTGTTGTTCCCTCTCAAAAAACTTCAAAAAAAATCATGGCTCACTAGCAGTTTCAGCCCACTGATGACTTCCAGGCCATAAACATCTTGTTCTAACGTACGGCATCCTTAACACTTTCTAGTGGTTTGGGTGAAACCTCATTTCTTCAAGGTCACCGATGTGGTTGGATTTGTCATTCCTGACCTGCCGTCAGTATAGAATAGTTTGGCACTTAGCTTTGGGCTTCTTGTAATCCATTATTATTCAGAACTAAAAAGAAGCCAACGACCACTTTTCCTGTGGTGTCTGGAATAAGTGAGCCCAGTAAGAAAAACAAAAATTAAGTTCACCTTAAAAATGCTTTTGGGGAATGGAAACTTTGATTCAAAGTGACAATTCTAATAATATTTTCCCATTTTATTTTGAGTTTTCTTTGGGCTGTGGAAAAACAAATTAAAAAAGAAAATTATTTGAATGGAAGGAAGATAGAGAAACTTAAATAAAAGTGCACAGAGCAGAGATTGCAACCCACAAACCAAACAAAAACATGAAATGAATGCTATTTTAGGTACATCTAGCATTTAATAACAGCAATTAAACCTAGTCAACTTCTTGTGTCATGGATTTTAAAGCAGTTACAAAGCAGGCTAAAGTTGTTCTTCACCACTTTTATAGTTGAAATACTGTCACACAGGAAATGACTGGTGTTTTCAGAGACAAGGATCAGAGCAGATGACATGCCAAGGATTTTAAATTTTGCCCGTACCAAATAACCATATCATCTCAATTCTGTATTATGCAATATTTACATAAAGGACATGAAAAGAATAGAGTCAGAGGATTAAGCATGTTCTGAAAATGCTGTCTCCTCCTGATCCAGGAATTTGTCATGATGAGGAGGAAAACATGTTACCTTTTCTGTACTACAGACCAGGCAAGGGTACTATCTTTCCTTGGAAAGTAAATCTGCTCAGTAGCCGTCATGTCAAAACAATATTGACTGAGTTATTTCTTTAAGGGAATAACTGGGTAGAATAAGATTTTCATTGCAAGAATCTGAGAGCACTATAATTTGACATCTTTTTAGAATTCAAGGGGAATGCCTAAAGGTAAAAAAAATAAAGTAGATCTATTTCTCAATGTATAGATGTATTTTCACAGAATGACATGATGTTTGCAATTGTATGTGTCCAGCAGAAGGAAGAATTAAGCCCTCAAGGAGTAGGAAATTCATGGCTGCATTAGTCAAAGTGCTAGCTTTTTAGCTTCTCTATGTTTATTACTTTCAAACCTGATTGAAATGATGTATTATCCAATCTCCATATTTTATTATTTTGCCTTACACAGCTTTCACTCAAGTGACTGATCACAATTCCCTGCAATCTAATATTAAAAGAAGTCAGTTAATATGATTTTCTCCATAGATCATTTAATATTTATCACACCTGAATAACATAAATGATTTATGTTGTGAATGTGGAAGAAAGAAGCCTACAGCTCTGTTCAGAACTGAATTTTTCAGGTATTTTTAACCATGCCTTATTATATCTTTACATCTTTATTATGCCAACTGACCCATTTTGACCTCAGATCATCTGGTAGAAAATCAGGTTTTGGACAAAGAGCAAGAATTCAATATTGTATACATAAATTATAATATTGGCTGGTCATAATGTGCTTTCTTTATGTAGGTCTGATTTCATAACATTAACTCGATTAATATACAAATAGGAAAGAAAAGGGATTCCATAGGGTTGAAACAGCAAAATGAAATCCTACTTACATGGAATTTAATGAGGCCAGGATTTCATCTCTGTCCTTACATTTTCAAGATCAACCTCTTAAAAAATATGTAAAACATTTAGGAATGCTGATGAATCCTGATGGAATGCTGGATCTGTCATATGTACACAAAAGTCTCCTCAGTACATTCAAAAGATGTAGCTATGCTAAATTCAGACTATGAATCCATCTTGTAGGTAAGAAAACATTTACTTATGGAAAAAGTTTTGGTCTTAGTACTCTTACTCAGATTTAATGACATATAGCAAGATAGCATGACACATCCATAAAAATGTAGGTAAAACAAAGCACATGGTCCAGGAATTCTAGGGCCCAGCTCTTGCATTAGTGGTCACAGATGTCTGTTTCTGACAACTAACGGTTTCAGAGGTTCTTATCTTTTCTCTTCACAGAGGGGATCCCAGCTAAATACAAGTAATGTGCCTTTCATTTTGTATATAAAACGTTCTTCTGGGCTCTGATTTGGTTTTGATGTGAACTATTTGAATAAACTATGCTTCAGAATATACTGGTGATTATAGCTTTAAACATGTATAGAATACTGAAGAATCAGCATATCTAAGCATTTTTTTCCTTACATAATGTCTGTAATAACAATAAAATCTGAGATTTGCCTCTTTAAATTCTTATACTTCAGATACATGCCTATCCTTTGAGTGAATGTGTCAATGAGACAATAAAGATCACCGTTCCTTACACAGCCATAATCAGGACACAAATGCCAAGGTTTACAAGGTAAGTTAGAAAAGCTATGTGTATAAATTCACATTACATATTTGCTAAACACATTTCTAATCAATAACCTTTTGAGAACATAGTTTACATCTGGACTACTTCTCTATTTTAATGATACATCATTATCTTAGTAATTTTGCCTCTTGCCATAAAATGTGCCGATAAGCACAATTGGAAAGACAAGTAGTACAGATTGAAATAGGAAATGTCAACATGATTTAGGCAACGTGAACCATCATGAGCTGTCTTTAAAATGCCAATATAAAAAAAAAGAATAAATCACAGCAAGCACATGGAAAAGCCCTTAACTAAATAATATGCCTATTATTTGTTCTCAAAAATGGATGCAGACAAAGATTCAAATATTATGATTCTTTGAGATAGCAACAGTTGTAAGAGTATCTTCACTACCGCTGCATGTGAACTAAATCAGCACGCCGAAGAACCTGAGGTTATATTCCAAAGCCTGTGAATTTTTGGAGAGTATTGACAATCCAGTAAAAAAAGGAGCAGGAGAGGCTGACATCAAATGGACAATCAGATACTACTGAAGAACAGGGAAAATCCTAGCGGTTCTCGCTCATGAGCTATACTTCGAGTGGAAAATTTTCATTTCACCTTAGCCAGAAACGCACGTATCACCATGTGTTCTTATCTTTCACTGAATGTTTGAAATATTTGAAAGATTTTCAAGCCATTAAGAAGGGTTAAAAAGAAGATTAATAATCTCACTTTTTTTTCAGTATGATGTTCAGGATTTTCACTAGACCCAACAACACACTTCTGCATAAAAAGGGACCTAACTATTTGCAAACTACAGAAATACTCCCTTCGCCAAAGTGGAGACCGGCTTTTGACATGTTCACTGAAACAACCTGCGCTGCATGTAACGGTTGTCACCTAGCTGGGAGTAAGGATACCTTTTCACTTTCATACACATACCTCTCAAGTCTTTGTTATAGCTCACCATGTTTATCTGTTTTAGAGAAACTATCTGGAAAAAAAGCAAAACCATTAATAAGGTATAAACCATTCCATCCAACAAGGAGAGGGACTGGTGATGGCAGCTCCTTTTCATCCTCAAGTGCTTGACAAGAGTCTAAGTCAATGCAAATGCCTTACACTGAGCTTTTGCTTACACCATACTTTTCCTAATTTGTAAAATGTCACAAGCACCGACAGTACAATCATCTTCTCAATATCTGAGTTCTCTAAGGAATTAGGAAAATCGCATGGCTTGGTGAGCAACAAGAAGTTCGGCCTCAAGGCCAAGCTGTGCCTTGACATGTGCACATAAATTGAGAGGGTAACAGTGTAAAAAAATCCAACTACGCAGACTCAGCTATTGTTTTCAGATGCCAGCATTTCAGCTACTAATATATTAAAAGGCACCTGAGTTGCTAGGACCAAACCGCACAAAAGCATACCCTGGGGTTGAGGGAGAAGAAAATCTTCAGAATCAAGTAAAGGAATTAAATTATTCTGTTCACTGATTTGATCTGTTTTCGAGAAAGTCATATGGGGGTGTAATGTAGTCATCACTAACCCTGAGCAATTAAGGCCACAACAACAGCAGGACCTGCATTCTGTCACTTCCAACTTGTCAGGACACTGTCGTCTTTAATTCCAGATTTCGTTAGAGAGATCTAGGCTCCACTGGATTAAGATTCAGCTGGACAGACATATTTTGTCATTCATTATTTGGAAGCACACACCTCATACAGAAATGACAATTTCTTCGGAGTCTCACGGTTCACCTTCTTAGTAAGAAAAGGCAGCAATCTTTGGTTCCCATCACGCTATTTTTCTGCACCCTGCGTCGGCCCCTTTCTACTGCAGCGCTTACCACAGCAGCTGTGCTTTTGCAGAGCCACGCTATGAACACGAACAGCAAAGGACTCTGGAAATGGGAAAAGGGGAGTGTTTTGATCAAGACCTCTGGATAATGACAACACTTCTTAGAAGAAACAAAGCCAATGCCAAGAAATGAACAAATTTACAATCTGTGGGTTCACTTTCGTGAAAGCCTACTGCAATAATGAGATGAGAAATTAAATAACATATGATATATTAAATATTCATAACAAAACATGAGTACCTGGAAAGACAGGAAAATCCAGATTCCATAGAGATACTTACAGACTTTTCATTAGACTACAAAAGAATACATACCTTTAATATAATTCAGATTGTATTTGATAACTGCATACTATTAAAATACATAATCCAGTCAGTATAATAACCAAAGTTTTACCATACATAAAGGAAGGGGGGGGGGAGAGAATCTCTTGCTTAAGAATCCTAAGGGAAAAAGATTGTATTTCTGTAGTGAAGATGGTTCACTCGATCTCTAGAGCAAATTTGCACTTACATACAATTTTTTTATTGTGTTTCCCATGAGGTCACATCACAGCTTAGGCCCTAGTGCTCCATCACTTCCAGGTATTTTTTTATTTTTTCTAAGTGAAGATAGTTACAGTCAGCTTTTTAGTAGAATGTACTTGACTTACAGTAGACTTACTTTAAATTTTTCGAAGCAGATTTTAAAGTAGATTTTTTTTTTTTTTGCTTTGTAGATATTTTTGCTATTTTTTAGTTGACTGTCAGGAATTTTTTGGAGGGAACAACTTATTTTTTCCCACTTTGAATCAATGAAAAATTTTGCTTAGGAAAACAATTACTGACTTTTAAAAATTCTTCTTCATAAAATTTAAGGGATGTAAACCTTCTACTTTGTTTGAGACTGTGCAAGGCTCTGTCCTTCATCAAAGCTTGTGACTCCTAATGTCCTTAGCACAACGTTGGGCAACTCAATGTACTTTAACAAAACTAATTTCAGGATTTTCATTAAAAAAACCTAAAGCCTGGTATGAGATCATACAGCTCCCAAGATCACTCTTCACTGCACTGATCGCTGCAGACTTTATTCGTCGACCCTGCTGAATCAAGAGACTGACTGTGCACCTCAGTTTAAAGGGTGCTGGTTCAAACCAGCAGCTCCCATTCGGCGTCTGAGGTTAGAGACGTTTCTGTATGCAGCTCTCAGGAATCACTCATATCACTAGGGCCTAAGTATGTTTAACTATTTACCAAAATGTATTAAAGAAAAAAAACTAAATAAACTCGTGTTAACATAGCTCAGAAAAGGGTGGAGACTTTGTTTTGGGAACAAAACCTTCCGACTCTTCATTGATGTGATTAGTGACACCTCATTAGTTGCTGAACACTTGTTAGATTTACATTTCAGAATTAGCAGTATAGTGGATATCAAAAATAACATATATTTGTTAATAATTCTGAAGCCAATTCATTCATTAACAGAAGGTAAAATAATAGTAGAATAGAATAAGAGTAAAAATAGACGGATGGTCATATGAAGAGATACCATATCAAGTGGTGAATGTAAACCCAAATGTTGTCTTTGATAGTGGGATAGGCAAGCCAATAGTAATCTCTAAGAGACATTTTGGTACACACGATACAAAATGTGGTGTTTAAGTCAGAGTAATTTTAGTTATAATCCTTAGTTCTAACTGTAGCATCCACTTTGACAAAAGTTAACACCTGGAAAAACTACCAAATGCTGGTTTTGGTAGGTTTGATAGGAATCAGGAGTATGAAACTGTAACCTTGTGAGAAGTAAACACACATTGCTTGAAAAAGCTGCTCTCACTAACCTGATTTTTCCCACTTCTGTGTTCAAGTAGCCTTTACCCCCAATAACTGTTTTTGCTTCCCCTAAAAAGACCTCAGCCTATCTATGTTAACCAAAATCCCCTCCTTTTACCTTTAAAGTTATGGTCTGAGCACCTGAAACAGGATACTTCGAAAGCAAAGCCACAATTCATTAAGAACCTAGAAAAATTTAACTCTAAATACCATTGTAACTGATTCACAGGAGAAGCTCTTCATGTTCAAGTACTCTCTTAATATCCTCATAATCAAGAAAGATAGGAAGGGGAAAATACGTGCTAATATTCAACAGTCAAAACCGAAAAATGAAGCCTCAGTGACTGAATTTTCTGGCTTTCAAGACAGACCAAGACTGAGTGTAAGGAGAGATGACGGCCATTTATTTTTACTTTGTTGAAATAATAATGTGCCTGAACAGTTACGGGACCCCATTACTCAAAAGGCTGCCTGAGGAACGTTCCACTTGCCGTGCCAAACTGGTACAGCAAGGCGCTGAGCGTGGTGCTTTGTGTGCGCTGCATTAGCAGCATCTGATGAACTTTCCCAGCCTCCCTGAGGAACTGCACTGATCATTGATGTAGTAAGACCTGTGACACAAATTGGAAGTAACTCTTATTTTGTACCTATTGGTAAATTACACGACATTTCTGCCAAGAAAGCCTCACAAGCTGCCATACCAGCTGGAAATGCTTCAGTTTAGTATAACAAGTTCAACCCTGAAGAGCTTTTATAGATATGACTAATTCAGTTTAGCTTCATTGTAAATTCATGTATTGGGACAGCCAATAGTAAAGCTATTAAAAGAATGAGATGGAGGTGGAATTGTAAAAATGTCTCCCTTAGCCTGCATTTTGGATGAGAATTTCAGCAACATGGGTCTCCAGTTGGTGGCAGAGACAGGCATACATTACATTCAAACATGCTTGAGGTTTTTGGGGGAAAGGAATCGAGGAAACAGTCTGACCCGCTGAACAGCACGCTGTGCACACGTACCAAACTTCCTTCAGCTAACAGGACAAAAGGGATAGCACCGCAATTAGGCAAAGAATGCCCCCCGTCAGGCAAAAGCCTGTCCAAACAGATGGGCTTTCCAATACACTTCAAGGTCAACAGATCCGGAATTTGCCGAGCGTGTCAGAAATCACGATAGCTGACGATCCTTCTCTATTGCAGCTGCTGGGTCTAACCTGTACATATCTCAGCAATTAAAAGATAAGACCCATGAAGCAGCTATCCAAGCAAATTGAAAAAGAAACTAGATCCTCTTATATTAAAGAAAAAAGAAATCTTGTTGGCCCTAATTGGAATGAGGTTAATAGGGAGGTTTATTTCCGCTGTGGGCTGTTTGGATTTTGTCTGTAATCACAGAAAAGCCCAATCTAGAAACTACAGTGAGAAAATTTCCTCAGTTTCTTCTGTGGGACTTGCTTTGAAGTAAGGAAATTTAAGAACAGAGGTAGTCCGGCTTAATCATCCCAGGCTTTTTCTCTGTATTTGGAAATCCCTTTTCATTTGGTTAAATGCGTCTTAAATATATTTATGGTGCAGTACTTGAGCAAAACTTAAATGCATATGCAAAATGCACTTCCACATGGAAAACTAACGTTTTCATACGGTTTAATGGATGCTCCAGCTATACAGTCAAAGTAGGAAATTCATATTTAAGACAATTTGCATATATATGGATAGAAGACTGGGTTTGAAACTCTGAATCTTGGTCTTTGGTCAGACTGAATGGGGTCATATAATGAGCTAGGTGTGGACAATGTCTTTTAAGAGATTTCACATGAAACAATTTTACAAGAATAAATTCATAAAGGCACACCAGGCAGTGGAATATTTAACCCCAAATAACACTGCCTTAATATTGTAATTTCAATAAACAAAGCAAAATGCTATTTTTTTTTCACTGATACAAATCTTATATAGCATTATTGAAATAAATGACATTAAAACCACTGTAAAAACTGTAAATAAAAACAGAATGTAAGGCTTTCATAGTCAGTTCTGCAGGACTAAGCATACAAAGCACATCAGAAAATTCTGCTATTCTCCAAATTGTAGTGGTTGACACATCCTCATTCTTCATGTACCCTCTTTTTTAATCTGTCTCTTCAACTCAGTTTCCTTGCTCCATTGGGGTTTTTTTATTGCTGTCCCTTGAGCCTTAAAACACTTCAACAGAAGCACCTACACCACGGGATACTGTTGCCCTCAGTGAGGTCTTCTTGTGTCTTACTCTTCTCCTCGTAATTAACCCGTCTTTACTTTCAGCCTGTCTTTCTCTCCTCTCCTTCTCTGCGTGTTCTTCCTTTAATTACCATCATCTAAGACTAAATGAAATTTGGAAGAAAATTCTAATCAACTGGGAACACTCTCTCAGGGAAATCTCTTAAGCTATTAATCAATCCCACCCTTACACAGTGTGGTCTGAAGAACACAAAAGGAAACTCTTTCTGTTTCTTAGCTGTCTGAAAGGATTACGCCCTCCATATCTGTTTCATCTCTCAACATCTTGCTTCTCTTTTTGTCGCAGGGAACCTTTCGATCTACAAAGCTTAACGTGGACATGTTAAAGGATGCTCACACCCACCTACCCAGCCATCCCCCAACATCCCAGACGGAAAATAAGGAGGCAGTATTTAAACTGTGGTGACAATATGGCTCACTCGATCTTCCCAGATACCTACAGTCCATGGTACAAAGCATTTTCACTCTTTGACCTTATTTCCTGATTTCTCGCCTAACTCTCAAAGCTATAGTTTGTTTGTTTTGAGAACCTGAATGACACTCACCATCTTGCTTCATAGGACCTCACTCCGGGATGCCATTTACTGCACTCACCCATAGCAGCATCTCTGCTCTCTGTTTCTGGGTAAAGAAAGCCTAGCGGGATTTACGTATTAGAATAATAACAGGTGCATCTCTGCACGCTCAGTATCACCAAAAATCAGAAAAGGACTGACGTTCTTTCAAAGAACCATCCCTTCTGCCAACTCAGCACAAGCGTGCAGTGCAGCGCAGGTTTTCAGTCAAATACAAAGCCAGTTTTTTTCACTTTAAACAAAATGAATCAATCGTACAGAAAATGCTCTTGTACAGCTGTAATCAGATGCTTCAGATCGTTTGCAAAAAAAGACAAGAGGAACTGGCTCTGACAGACAAAATTCACGGACCACAAACAGTGTTTCTTAAAGGAATCAGTAAATACCTGAAGAGAAATCCTTGTGATATAGCATACGTGGACTTCCAAACACTTCAGACAGTCCTCAGCAAAGGCCAAAAAAGCCTTTGCCTCCATTTGCAAGAAAATGATTTGGTCTTGAAAGCAAAAGGAAGGTCCTTTTGTTAAAGCAGTAAAGAGGAAAGCAAAGGCAGAACTGAACTAGAAGGTCGCACAACGGAGGAGTTCAGTGGTGATGTCTCAAAGGAAGGTGTCCTGGACCTGTGTTGCAGATGTACATATATACACACACTTACATGATCTGAAAATACGGTTGAATACTAAAATGTCTGGGCTAAACACTTCGTAATAATGAAAAGGAAAGCTTATTACAAAGAGCTGCAGAAAGATGTCACAGGACAACATGATGGCAATAAAATTGCAGCTTTTATCCTGTTTGTTATCCAAATCAAGACACAGCAGGGGAAAAATCCCTGAGAATATATACATAGGCATGGGTCCAAAACTACAACTTACAACTGATGAAAAATAGAAACTGAATTCTGTGGAAATATAAGCTCTTCCCTCAGCAGCAATAAGAAGTTTAGAACATTAGAGAAATAAATAAAAGAACTGACTGCAGAACAGAAGGCATGTTTATAACTTCCAGTTACCAAAACTAAAAAAATTATGCAGAAAAAATAAAAACATAAAGATCAGGCTGACAAGGAGGTATAGAAAAGCTTACACAAGATGCCCTAGGAGACCATATAGCTGAACAGTAAATGAGTTGGAAACCACTCTGCTTGGGAAAAAATCTGGTTAAAAGCAATAGTAATAAATTGAATCCGTTCCACCGTCAGATGCACCATATGGTCACACAAGCCAAAGCAAGTGGTAAGGCCGCACGGGGACACGGATTAAATGAATGGGGGGGAGGCTCTGATTGCACCTTTCAGGGACAATGCTGGCTTTAAATGTTTGCAAAACAACAGACTAACTAGACCGCGACATTTCACCTCGGAAAAACAGCAGCTGAGGAGGGCTATAAAGATGGCAGGACAAAAATTTTGTAACTGAGCACCTACCTACAATTTTGCAAAGTTCATAGCTGAAGGGAACAAATTTTTGCTTCACTCTGTTCTTGAGAAACTGGTGGGTACCAATTTACAATTACCTGACAATCCCTTCTGTGCAACACAGGTCATTCTTCAGGCATTATATTACATTAATTTAAACTTATTAATTAGGCTACCGAAGGACTTATCAAATACAGAAAATGTTTGTAAACAATTTCGTTCAGTCACACAGCTGCTTTAATGGAGTTGAAATTTTTTTGTTAATTTGATCGCCTCTGTCACCGAGAGTGAAAAAATTATTTCAGACTTTTTCTATAAAATTTACCTGTTTTGGTTAATATTTGCATCTTTTGATCTACATCTTACACTTTCACTACTTTTCTCCTTGCAAGATCATAGATCTTGAAAACAGAAAAGTCAATTGTGAGAAATGAATGAAATAACAAACTGGAATGGATAACCCAAAATTTGTAACAGACACTATCTGAAAAATTCTTCCAAGTTCAAATACCGACAACACTTTTTTATCCTTCCTCTACACAGGGGTAGCTTAAATTTAAAGTTCCGTCCATAACAAATTCAGTAGATTACATCACCTGAACGTATTCGTGATGTCTATTAAAAATTTGGATATTATTGACTTGTTCTTTCTTTCACTTCTTACAGTGCTGTGTTTCATTACAGATGGTGTTAGCCACAGTTTTTAATATCATCCTCATCCTAGAACAGGGCAAAGACAACGTTTCAGTTTTCCCAAGATCATTATGTCCCCAAAAGCTCAAAAGAGAAACACATCTTGAAAGTGGAAATCTGAGTTAGAAAGCAGTCTGTGATGAGCAGTGATTAAACCACACTAATCCTCACAGAAGCTGACAATTAACGACAGTTCTAAATTTAGAACCGAGTCCTGAAAGGCGTTTTCCCAATAGTGTTCCAGGGACATTTTGCTTCTTGAGGGAAAATGAACTCACGGCCCATTTACAAGATAGCACATAACCTTGAGGCTCTCAGAGAATATAAAATAAACAACACCCGTTCTCCTTCCATTTTTTTACTTTTCCCACTTCTTTAAAAAACTTACTTCAAGTAAAAACAGTTAACAACTGAGCTTCTTCGGCCCAGGAGAAACTACGTAACTGCTCAGGGAAACACATATGGCAAAAGTTTCAGAGTCGAACCCTAGTTAAATTTGAATCACCAGAGATCTCTTTAAATAAAATTAGTGAGAGAAAGACCATGAAGCATTCCAAAGGGATATTTCTGCTCGGTATGATTCACGCCGGGCAAGAACTCATTTCTAAACTCCGCGAGGCCTCGCGCAGAGCCGGGTGGGTTGGGCCAGCCTCGTGCCGCAGGCAGGCTGCGAGCGGCTGCTCTTCTTCTTGGGAAGAAGGCGAGTCTGGGCGCGCTGCGTGTCGCAGTCACCACAGATCCAGCGCATCTCAGGGCTCTGCTGGCAGGAAGGATTTTTCATGCAGCTGCAGGGTGGCTTAGCACAAACAAATTTTTTGCTTTCAGATTTTTTTCTGCCAAGTCTTTAGAAGCTGCTACATGTAGGGATCCCGAGGCAGGGGTTGCTTAGTAGAGAAGAATGCTAGGATCAGCGTTCAGAAGGTCCAGAAGCAGAATGCTATAAGAGAAGAATTGGCTGACAGTAGGAACAGAATTGTTTATCTGGGATTCAGAAGACTTGAAACCCATCCTATCTTGGTGGATCACTACTTCCCCTTCTCACGAAGACACTCAGTCAGAATGTCCCAAACATTCCCACACAGAATGTCCCACACAGACACACATGCTGGACGTGGCTTACACTTGCGCAGACAGATCTACCTGAATAGTTCTAGACAACAGAGGCAACGCGATGTTTGAATTTACTCACACAGTGCAGTGTCACACCTCCACCTATGTCAGTCAGTCTGATGCACTGCAGGTCTTAGTCCTAAACAAGCTGCAGACCTCAGCTGAATAAATGCATTTCAGAAAGCAAAATGGTATAGGGTTGCTTTTTGTTGCTTACAAAATTCCCAACAGCATACTTCAGGCGTCAGTCTGTGTACAGTGAAAACAACTAACCGAACTAAATCAAAGCCTATTTTCTTTCTAAAGAAAATTGGATAAATTCCAGGGTCACTTACAGACAGAAAAAAAAAAAAAAGAAAAGAAAAACGACAGAGTAGGACTGTTACAGAGAATTGAGTGATAGAATCATATTCTCTTGTTATTTTATGTGAACAATTTTCAGCCTCTGCAAGATACAAATGAACCATTTTTACTCTCCCTTGACCTAACCAGTTTATTTCACTCTCTGATGAAATGGTAATTTGTATCAGAACATGCAATCCTTTTGCACATCACTTCGGGCTCCCCACCTCTTCCTTCATGTTTCACACACCTACTCATACTGCCCCCTTCCCCTCAACCCCCCTCGCTTAAATGAAACACCCAGACCTCGAAATCTTCTTCAGAAACACACCCAAAAACGTGTTCCTTGGCAACGTGACTCACTCCGGTGTCGTAGCCTCATTAGCAAGCAAGGCAGACGCGCAGATACCAATGCTGTCTGTAGCACATACATTTTTATATAACATCTCATTATTTATATACAAGTGTATAATGCCTTATCTTGGGAATACAGCGTCAATTTTTGGTTGAACATTAGTAAGATTCACTCATTCTTACAAGTGTCTTGTTTATTTTCGTTCACTTCATGGTTGTCTGCTTTAAATTTTGTCATGAATTATGCTTACTTAGAAGAAAGTAACCCCCCTTTGGGACATTTTCCCCTGAATGCATTGCCTATTCCAAAATGTCAATGGTAGAATCTCTTATGGTGTAGCAGTTGACAGTCTGCATACTTTAATCAAGCCACAAAGTTTTAATTATACTGCTAGAGGCATCCCATTAACATTTATTTTCTTTAATAAGGATTCTATGAGAAATCAAAAAGAAAAAGGAAGAGCCTGCACTTCTCTGGCAAGAAAGAGGAGGGCACTGCTCTGTTTCTTAAACACAGCCAGATCCGAACACTGTCACCAGGGAACAGTGACAGAATTTGTTTCCTTGTACAGCAAGGAAGAGTAAATCACACATTTGATGCTGTTCATTCTATTGCTTTGGACACTGTAACTGCTCTAACACCAGCAGGACCTTTAAACAAAGTTCTCCTCCCTACCCACTTCCCCTGACTCTGCCTTCTGGCCATCAGCGCTGGGCGCGGGCAGCCCCACGCAGCGGCACCTGAGCAAACGCGGCTGCAAGAGCAGCACGGGTCTTGCCCTACTTAAGCTCACCTTGAACAATGTCAAGGCAGGGGATTTTAGTTTGGGAATGGAGCCTTCTCAGATGCCTGCTTTGGGAAAGAAAGGGATGGTTATAAAATGTCTGTTGGCCTTTGAAACAGATTAAACTAAAAAAGCAGAAGGACTCTGCTGTCATCTATTGAGACAGATTTTCCCCTCGTCTTCGAAGGGTAGCATAATTTCTCATAGAAATTTATTTTAGGTTCAAGTGCTATCCTATTATTGTCATTTAAGTCACGATTTCAGATTTGAATATTTTTTTTTTATATTTCACAAAATATATGGAATTAATGATCTACTTCTGATGGCCTGTACTTTTGGGTCCGAGTTCACAATTTGCCGTGTGTTTTCTTGCGAGGATGAGCTCATCAGCTGCAGGGTTCCTGCCTTCATTCCAAATCAGCTGGTTCTGATTCTTTCTCTACAAAATCTCTTTAATCTTCATTTGGATACCCTGTACTTCTCTCCCTGCTCTGAAAGTACTATTTATGTAGCATTGCTGTTACAAGCTTTTCCTCATTCTTTCTACACCACAGGAGGCAGCACAGTAAGAGCGAGAAGAATAACCTGTCTGCTGCCAGTAACGGCTGGGAAGTTCTAGCTGGAAGATATATGAGCTATAGGACCATTAATGTATGTCACAGCAGCAGGATAATGGACAATTTGGCCAAAATTGCACTTAAATACCAGATCAGCCCTGTTCACAGACTTCTTGTTTGACTGAGCAAATAAAGACAGCACATTTTAAAAGGTATAATCACCCCAAAACAGATAAAATACCACAGCTTGAAAAAGGGACTTCAATGCCTAATAACACGGAGTTTAAACTCAGCTCCAAAGACACAACTGTGAAACTACGCCCTCGGATTGCACGGACTCTAAGGCAGCCTGTAAGCTCAGTACAAAAGTTCTTCCGCTAAAGAAAGCTCAGCTTCTCTAAATGATGAGAAACAAGTCCCGAAACAGTGAATTATCACGTACCTCACTGCAGCAGGCAAACCTAAGCATTCCTTTGCCTACTGTTCTAAAGCTCTTGAGCCAGTAGGTTTTAAAGCATACTGCAAACAAACTCATTTTCTCTTAAAAAAACAATCCCAGAAATCATTTTCTTTTTGAAAATGGACTGAAAAAGAGCAAGATTTTCCTTCCCCTTGCTTTCAGATAAAAACTTCCTCATTAGAGCAGTGACCCAGGCTTCATTTTCTTTCCTTGCTTAAAGTGGTGTTCAAACCTAAGCATCTATCACCGAAGACAAATGCACGGATGCAAAGGCAGAGGTGCTTGCAAGCTTCCTTTGGAGACTGTGGCATTTTCCACAGAAGGATTAAGGGATTACTTGTTGTGTGGGTAGGAGGAGAAGAAAGGTTGACTATTGCTCTCTGGCCTACGAATTACAGCAGGCAACTGGGGCAACGGATTCCTAGGCTGACCTCCAGAATAAAAGCACTAATGTTATATAAAACAGTAAGGAAGAATAATGAAGTAAAAGGGATCTTTGCTTCAATGCTGTCCATCTTGCTTCTTTTTCTTTCCATTCCAACGGACCCAATTCTCCAGCGTAGGCTGCGTCCAGCACCAAGTACAGTACACGCGAGCGCAGTGGCTGCTTACACAACCCCGTATTTACAGCTGCTCCTATGTGGAACACAGGTGTCCCCTTTTGATATTTTTCTGGCTAGACAGTCAGCATAATAATTTCTTGGAGATCATCCACAGCCATTTCATAAAGAGAACTGTACATCTCCACTGCCACTAATCACAGTAATCATCTCCCTCCATAACAAGCCAAGGGCTTGCGCCAGAGCAACTAATTTTGCTTTTACTCCCAACGCCAAATTGCTACTACATTGTCCAACTTTCTCTCAATTAAAAATTGTCTAAATGTTTACTCGGACTTAAAGCAGAGCGAGTAAGATTTTCTTCAAGATGTAGATTAGTTTCTAGAGGTAGCTTGTTAAGCAACACCAGATTCAACTGCAAAGCAGAAGAAACAGCTACATTTTGAGGTGTTTCTCCGGGGAGCGGGTGACAGTTACGTTGTAATATCATGTTTACAAAGAAGTCATCCTTTTAGTTAAAAAGTACCCCAAAAAACACTGGTTAATTCAGTGACAACACTTAAAGCGGCCCTCAATATTATCTCATTTTTGATGAACAAAAAAGGAGGACTAAACAAGTCAGTTATGCCCGGAATGTAATTTTATAAGGTGTCAAAAATTGTATTAATCTATTTGAAATTAATGCCCAGTAGGTAAGTGTGAGAGCCAAAGGAATGAAACAATGGGAGTAAAGTGATGATGGATATACTTGGTAAAAATAACAAAATTACAACATTTTAACATCTGTAACATTCAGAAAATTCTCACAGAGATGTCATGAGTGATCTGAAATTCAGCTGTAACATTGAAAACTACTGTGTATATATAGGAGTATGTCAAAAGTTGGATACTATTCAGAGAAATTAAAATAACAATGATAATATAAACAATTACATTAATAATTGTCTCCGGTAACTGCCTCATGCAATTTCCTGTATTTTTAAGAACAAAGATATTTAGCGTGTCCTGTAGGCATCATATCCAAAACCATGTTAGCTTAATTCTGTGTCATATTTTACCAGTTGTAAACATTTTGTGATTTTAAAATTATTTATACCTAGGCAAACAAGACAATTTCAAGCAGTATGGAAGTTTTGCCTCTGCACAGAATACGACAAACCGCTGAATTCTCTGTTAACTGGGCTAGAATTTGATCTTTGCGCTCAGAAAATCTTAGCTAGACACAGTGTGGGACGGATCTGGCTTAGCTCAGACATCTAAATGCTAGACGCCTGAGCCAGTCACTCCCAATTCCTTTAATAATCAAAGAACAGGCATCTTTAAATGTTTATAGTTAGATCCTTGACACTTTACAAATAAAGCAACTGTCCTTGAAAATTAAACATGTGACTGTCTTAAAATTATTAAAATTTTCCGTGTCACTATTATGCAGCATTTTGTTCACAGTGGAAGTCGAGAGACTGCAAAGAGAGTGATAGTTTGTTGCTCGATGGTGCAAGGTCTCCATATCTTTTCTGCACTCTTCACTGTAAATACCAAATGTCAAAATGTTGAACTTACTAGCTTGCAATGGAACTTCAGTTGTCATTCTCTGTTTCTTCATAGCCTCAGTGGCCATAAGTGTTCTTCAGAGATTAGGATAACCTTGAGAACAAAAGAAAAAGCAGAAGTAATTTATTGCAAGCAGCACAACCGCCGAGGGTATTATGTTGATAAGGGAATAGCCCTGGAACACAACAAATGCAAATAAGGCAGGCAGTAAGGTACTGCATGTTTAAGAACTACTTATATAATAGGTAAGTACTGGGGAAATGATTTCATATCTAGTATGGCAGCTTTTGATATATTTTGCAAACACCAAAATGCCATTCTTTGAGATGAACCACCGCTTATCTTTCCTCCCTCCCTCAATACATACACACATACACATTTGCAAAAATTATGAATAAGAACATGCAGAATCAATTGAAATAAACTATTTTACATATTTTAAAGAGTGTACGCTTATGGGATGAATTTTAAGTAAGACAGCCAGCTCAAAGCATGTTTCAGTACAAATTACTGCAACCATAGTTTAAATGAGAAGATATTTACAAGGTAATTCTTCAAGTTGTTAGAAAGGTAATTATGAGAACAGTATAAATAGAGGTAAGTAGCTTCAAAAACATGCAGATAACAATCCCTCTTAAATTTTATGAAGTTATAGAATTAAAAGGGCAGAAGATAAACGTTTAGTAGCTTAGGGTTTTGCTTAGGGAATACTTCTTTTCCTCTCTCATGCTCCGCTGAAAGCATTTCAGATCCTTCAAGATTGTAGCATGACATTTCTAGATGTTCATGTAGCTAATGGACAAATGGGGTCCGAGTTCATCCAAAGCAAAGTTAAGCAAGCAGGAATTAACACAGGATAATGAACTCAGTACTAATTTTTCATCCTTTTAAAAGATGGGATCTCCTTTTGCCTCCAGTTATCTGCTTCATTGTGGACAACGCAGTCTATTTGGTAGGATGGTCTCTGTTGTGTCAAATGTTTTGATATGCAAGGAAGCAATGTTCTCTAAAAAGACTTGGGAGCTTCCATTGGTTTACCCGTTACAAAAATCTGCAGACTGGGAAACAACTCCCACAGGGCACTTTCTTCTTTAAACTTCTTAAATCTAAAGGGGTATCCATTCTCCCTTGCTCATCTGGAGAGGCATGGCACTCCAGAACACTTCCATGTTAAGGTACCACACTATTTTGTCACTTCTTCAAACGAGCTAGCTAACAGAAATAAGACAAATTTAAAAGGTAGACAATGCAGAAAAATACATTTCAGATAGGTTATGAGCAAAGATGGAGAGTCATTAAAGCCAAACATACAAAAAAATTCTATCAGACCTCAAATATTTCACTCAAGTGGTAAAAATGTCGCAGAAGAAACATGTATTTGAATTTCTGTGTCTGACAGTGATACTTTTCACAGTGACATCCAAACGTCTCATCCATATTAGTTAGCTGAAACTCACGACACTATCCCTGCAGATGCAGGAAGGGATTGAACATGAATTTTTTTATAAATAGAAGCTGAGGAAACAAAGAAATTCTGCATCTGGTGTTCCAATACACTAAAGACAAATTGCTCCAGAATTTTGCTTGAGCTGATGAGAGAAGTGTTTGCCAAAACAAGAAACCCGTTCTCCAGCATCTTGTACAGAGGAAGTTATACTTCTCCTGTAGCTATCCCATGTCCTTCTATTTGGAAGTCTGTCTGTTTTATCCTAGAAACTGGTATGCTCACATCCATGGTTAAGTTACTGGCACGTCTCAAAGTAAGAACGAACTCTTTGATCCTTGGAACAGCAAAATCCTTGCTCTACTGCCCAGAGATTTTATTTCTGCTTCCTTAGGAGTAACAATTTTTAAACAATTTCATATCCCTGCCTCTATTAGTCAAATAATGTCTTTTTGGAATATTTTTTTATTAAAGTTGCCTTTTTGAAATGGACTTCAGGTTTTCAATCAGAGTAAAATCACTTCTTTAACTTTCCACTTTGTACTTAAAGCAGCCTTCTCTTCCCCAGCCTGAGCAGCCCCAGCTCTCCCAGCCTCTCCTCCCAGCAGAGGGGTTCCAGCCCTCGGATCGTTGCTGGGGCCTCCTCTGGCCCCGCTCCCACAGCTCCAGCTCTGCCCTGTGCTGAGGGCTCCAGAGCTTCCTATTTCCTAATGTAATGTAATTCTTTATGTAAATGTTTACTGTACGGCTCTGGATTTCCAGACACAAGAACACGGAATCCTTCCTTTCTCCTTTCCTTACCCACCTTCTGAGAGTTGTTGGCTACAATCCACTCACTCACCTGCAAGCAGTGAGACTCTGGAAGCCTTTTATGCTGCTGATTGAGGAGTAAATTATTCACCAAAACCAAAGAACTTTAAAGTTACGCCACATTTCACTTTCTCTCTGCCATTTTCCCTGTTTTGATACTGTTGGGCTTTCAGCTGCACGGCTGCTGGTTTTCCTAGCTTGTTTGCAGTGAGGGTGTCTGTGTGTGTGTTGTTTCTGAGGCTTGAGGGATTGGGGGGAAGGGACGTGGAGCCCTGTTGAAAGCACAAAAAGCTGTAACTTAGCTATTTAACTCCTCTTTGTGCCGAGGTGAAAGGGCCGGCACTCTTTTAAAGTTATTTTTGGGTAGGTGTGCAGCCTCTTCAGTAATTTTCTTCATTCCAGTCAAACATATTGCCATACTCTGTGTAAGGAAGCTTATGTTGAACAAATTGTGGCTATTGGTATATGTATTCCCCACACAGTCAGAGCACCCGCACTATCTACCTCATTACTAGAAATTGCTTTAGAATGCCTTCAGTATGAAAGGTGTTATTATAGTATCAAATCCTACTCCAGTCTGCATTTCAAATTCTTGATTAAAACAGTATTTTGAGCTAACGGGTTCTCTATTAACATCTCACCTATATATTTTACCCTGAATAATTCCAAATAATTTGTTACAGCTAAGGAAGGTTAAGGCTGCTTATAATAATAGTCTGCTATTACTGCTTCAAATGAGATGTCTATTGCAGCGCTGCATTCAGTATTATAAAATATTATATTCAATCAAGTACTGCCAGTGATAGCAGCTGCTAAACCCCCGTGGTGAAGGGGAGCTGTACGACTGGGGCGGGCATCACACGCTGGTAGCATCCGTCTATGTTCATGGAACATAGGAGCGAACAATAGATTGAGAATAATTTTTTTCATTCATAGGAGAAGGAAACAAAATCTCAGTTACGCTGAACCGTCACCAAGAGACGCCTGCACAGACTGTCTTTGCAGTAAGCACGACACATACCTGCAGCTGCAAGAGTACGGGCAGGACCGGGATCTCTTGCTTTTGGGACTCTAATCGGATGCAGAGCCTTCGCACGGGTGTCTCCAGAAAGGCAGCCGTAACTACGTGCCTAAAAGGAATTAAACCAAGAAGTTCTAGACATAGAAAACCAAGGCCTGCCGTGCACTTGCTTGCTTGGTTTAGCATCACTTCTTGTGGACTAGAAACAGTTTAGCACGAGGAAGGAAACGGTGCCAGAGAATGCATTTGTTGTGTCCCTTGGGAAAAAAACAGCTGTAAAAGCACTAATAAAATATCAATGGCTTTTTGGTTAAGGGAGCAGAGGCCGAATTTAATTACCTGAGGTCAAGCCCAGAAGCTCTGAAACCCCGAACAGCCCTGTGCCCCCACACTACAGCTGCAGCCAGGCTTGTGGGCCTGGAGAGCCGGCTGCCAGGGCGGGCTCGGCGGGGAAGAACCCGGGCCGTGCCCCGCCATGAAGGG